>JAABUP010002613.1_pt1 | contig 34188 bp, 36 predicted proteins | sample 5559201 | NCBI WGS metagenome assembly JAABUP01 (sample SAMN10711887, study PRJNA513373) | rock metagenome | isolation source: Antarctica rocks | place: Antarctica
CATACCGCTGCCTAACTATGAGATGCTGTTTAGATACATGGAGGTGTTTAGATTCAGCTTCGGCACCAGTGATCACCTTCACATCGCTTGAAGAGCGCGACAGGGAGCAGGTTTATTCCCATTGACGTGATCCAGGGCAGCTGTAACAGCATGATCTCATGACCTCAAACATGCAGAAGGAGCTGACGGACCCAGCTAGCCCATCTGTCCCCGGTGCTGCTGCCCTTCCCGTTGCAACATGTACACCGGACTTGGCCGTCAGGCCGGAGCTGCCGGTCAGCGTGCAAGAAGCAAGACTAGCGTTGGCGCGGACAAGCGCCGCAGCGCAAGCAGCTGCCCGTCCACCTGCGCACAGTGACGCCATAGAGAAAAGAGCACAAGTAGCTATGAACTTGTCCTGGTAAGCACAGAAGACGCACGAGCCTGCGACGCGTTCACCAGTGCAAGTGCACTACTGCAGTGTTGTGAATTTAGGAGCCTTGCAAACGTTCACCTGTGAAAAGTTACAGGGGGGTCAACTTCTTGCTGTTGGTGGTGAAGTTCGTTGCTTTTGGCTTGTCCAGGTCCTTTTCCGTGCTTGCCAGGTAAGTACAACTACAAACAGTGACCTCAGGATCACATGCCCAGCTTGCACTTGCCTCGACTAGCTTGAAAAGACGCCTTCTTCCTGTTTCCCTGCAGTGCAGCAGACTCCTTTGTCGATATTGCAAGTCAGGTAAGAGCAGAAGCACATGCTATGCATACTGTGTCTGGTGCTTGGTCAGTATGCACATTTTGTCTGTTGTCTCTGCATAGTTATAGCGCATGTAAATGTGCTGCTCCCGCAGTGTTTTGTAGGCTGTCGGTATCTGAAAAGGAACACCTGCTGTAGGCTGTTTTGGCCTTTGCGCAATGGCGGATGAAGAAGCTTGATCACAAGGTTTGTCAAACGTTTTTACCGCAAACACCATGAACTTACTCTGCACTTACTTCTTGTGTTCTTATTCCAGCATGGCTGTCACATGCAGCTGAGACACCTGTACACCATTTTGTCATGCTTCAATAGTACAATAAAGCATGTATAAGTGAAGCAAGACCACTGCATACACTTCACATGAGAGGTATTGTCTTAGCATGCTGTTTGTGTCTGAAGGCTGCTGAGACTGCTGACTGACCCAGTGCTGTTTTGCATGCAGTTTCCTGTGGGCCGCACACGGCTAGAGACAGTCGCTGTCATTGTTTGTGCTGTCATTATGTCCATTGCAACTGTGTTGGTCATCAGAGAGTCAATTGGTGCTTTGGTAGATGGCCTTGCACACCGTGAGTATCCTTCTTTTGCACTCCCAGCCATGCTTTCATCATATTGCATGTATGCTCCTGTACACCATTGTGATCAGCAGCTACGCTGATACAAGGCAATGATGTTGTTGTCTTGACCAGGAACAATCTCCTTGCTGTTCCAGGCTGACTGCATGCTTCAAATGCATGCAGCAAGCATGACATACACACAGCGCAACCAGCAGGGCTTTGTCTTAGGGCACATCTTGTGCTGTCACATGAAGTCATTCAAAGGCACCTTGTTTCTTTCTCACCAACACGCTGGTGTGCTGCAGACAACAGGCCTGCTCTAGATGCATCAGCAGTCACCTTTGCAATACTAGGAGGCGCTGTTGCCCTCAAGATCGGCCTGTACTTCTTCTGTGTGTCAATGCGCAGCTACTCAGCCACAATGCTGGCATTGGCTGAAGACCATCTGAATGACATAATGAGGTCAGCTGACTGGCTTGCTTTGCACCTGTTTGAAAATGCTCCAGCCTGTCAAACGCGATCAAGTTGTCCTCTGGCGGGGTCTCTCCATCTGCCGAGGCACACTAATTCAGCCCCTACAGCTGATGGATTTTCGTGTGTCTGCAGCAATCTTGTTGCAATTTTTGGAGTTGCCATAGCATCACAGGTGCCCAAGGTGTGGTACTTGGATCCTGCAGGTACGCAACCACCTTGTCTACATACTGACCATGCTGCTTGCTATTGCAATGTACCTGTTGGCTTCAACATGTGCCAGTCAAAGCCTGGCACATGTTGAAAGGAAGCTGAGCATACATCTTGCACTCTTTGCAACTGATTTGTGACCTTACAACCAGTGCAGCAGCACTCATCCTGAGTCAGAGTTCCTTTCTGCCACGTCAGTAAATGCATTGCCTTGGTGTCAGCCATTATGTTACATACCATTCCTTGTGTCAAAGCCTGTGATATGAGCCTTGCTCTACTGGCCCTGTGTGACAGGCATTCCAGTATAAGCTCTTATACCTTATACCATGTCACTTGCAGGGGCTATTGCCATCTCCTTGTACATTATTTACTCCTGGATCAGGATTAGTAAAGGCCAGGTAATGCTGGGCATGGCCCCTGCTGATTGTTGCCTCAGCAAGGCATGCTGACCAGCAGGCTTCTGCACAAGCAGACTGATTCAAGCGCTTTCAGAACACCACTGCACATGTCACTGCACAGCTTTGTCACACAGTTTGCATTGTGGCGTCAAGCGTCTCATCACGCGTACCAACTTGTCACGTATTGTTGCTGCTGTATGCATACCACACGCGCTGTGCTGGTGAGTACCACACCTTCACAATCTGGTTGCGCTTTCCCCATGTGTCTGGTTTGACCTGATCTGCTGTGTTGGCATGCTCATTTGTCAATGTTTAAATGCTCAGGTGGATAAGATTTTGGGCAAAACAGCACCACGCACATTCATCAATCAGCTGAGAGAGCTGGCCCTCAAGCATCATGACCTCATCTCTGTGGACGTCATTCGCGCCTACCACTTTGGCCAGCGATACCTGGTAATGATTTAAAATCTGGGGTGTACACAACTTGTTATGCTGCATCTGTCATGCATCTCTGGCATGCTCTCGTGGCATGCATCCGCTTCAGGCATACCTGCAGACTAACGTCCAGCATTGCAGCTCTTGAGAATCATTCAATGCCTTGCTTTCTGAGTCCTAATCAGTGCGTCATGGTGAGAAAGTGGGGTACATTGTCTTTGGTTGAATACCTTACACCCCAGACTGTAAGGAAATAAATGAAAGGGTACATTATGCATGGCAACAAGCGACCGGCAGCAATCTCACTTAAGCTCAGCAATCTCCACAAGTCACATACAATGCATGCATACATATCTGTCATGAGCAGTGTCCCAGTGTACATCCTCTTGTCAGCGTGTTCAATTGACAATGCTATGCCCATGTAGTTTGGCGGAGCTGGTCGCAGTTGCACAGCCTTGCTGCTGAAGCATGTTGACTGTAGCCTGCTGACTGTAGCCTGCTGACTGTAGCCTGCTGAAGTCTGCTGACTGTAGCCTGCTGACTGTAGCCTGCTGACTGTAGCCTGTTGAAGCCTGCTGACTGTACAGGTGGAGCTGGAGATCATGCTCCCAGAGGACATGTCTGTGAAGGAGTCCCATGACATTGCCCTCATGCTGCAGCACAAGGTGATTATCATCTTGCCCTTACAACAGCTGTTAATACCCTGGCGGCATGACTGTCCCATTTTACTGTAATGGCAGCGATGCTCTATAAGCTCTTTTCACAAAGCCCAAAGCACCCTCTGTGCTTGAATTCTTGTGCTCCCCCTGCAATGAATGAGTGCTTGTTGCATAAACAGGAAAATAGGATGAGTTTGGTCTATTGTGGTCAAATTCAAAGAGTATGTTTTAGGAAAGCAGTTTCAGAATCAGATTCACATGCAAATGCACATGTGCGGAATTGGCACATGCAGGTAGAGGGTCTAGAAGAGGTTGAGCGAGCCTTTGTACACGTGGACTACGCTTTGCGTGCTGAGCCTGAGCATAAGGTGAGGCTCAAATGCAGTGGTGCCTCATGCCTCTGATGTATGCATGCACATTCTAGTGCTTGCTGCAGCAGCAACAATTGTGGACTCTGCAAGCAAAGACCTGATCACATACTGTACAGCAATGAGCTGCATGGCTTGCAGAACGAGCAATAGCACATTCTCTCATTTAGTTTTAACCCCCTGTACCATCACAAAACATTTGAGTGCTGATCTTATAGACTAAATTCAGGCTTGCTGGCGCATTAAAGTTCTCTGTGAAGTCTGCCTGTGTGTACTAATGTTGTTGTGCTTTACAGTCCAATTGTGTCACAGTGCTCGCTGGTGACAAGTGCCTGCCCTTATGCTTTAGGGTTCGGGTTTATAACTAAATGCCACCAACTATAAAACCTTGGTCTTATAGGAATCGACACTGGTCCTTGTTTTATGCAGGTCGAACGGAACTTGGCTTCAGGGGCCAAGAACCTGTTCATGCCTCACATGCTTGTTGCAGAGCAGGTAACAGCCCTTGTGTATCCTGCACTCTTACTGCGTCAACATCAGAACACGTGATGCTTGGTATCTACACAGCTCAAGCATCAAGCTTTGGCACCACTGGTGTTGTGAGATTGTCCAGCAGTGCCAGGTGGATGCTGCCTGTGTTCATGCTGTCTGCTGCAGCCTAGATCACTCCAACTCTTGTTAGGTCATTCAACCTATGTTGCTGATCTATGGCATCCATGACAACCGCTGTGTTGTTTGTATGTGCACTTCCTGAGCCTGTTGCATGGTCACTCACTCTGGTGGTTGCGTGGGCAAAGATAAGATAAGATAAGATAAGATAAGATAAGATAAGATAAGATAAGATAAGATAAGATAAGATAAGATAAGATAAGATAAGATAAGACTACACCTTTTGGCGTCAATTTGATGAGAAGCCAAGTATTATACCGGGCTGCCCAGGTTGCGTAGGCACTTATGATAGCTGCCTTGTTGCTTGCAGGTCCCTCTGGTGGCTGCAGACTACCTCATTCGCAGCAATAGCAACCTCAGTACCAGGGCGTCATCTCCCTGAGCAGTGCACATACAATCCTTCCGTCTCAGTGTCAATGGCCTCCCATGGTCAACTTTGTATAACCTCCATATGGATCTGGTTTGCAGTCCTGTGAAGCAGCTCAGCTTTGTACTGGTAGTGACTTCATCGCCGAAAGTGCAATTTGGACAAGTTATCAGCTCTACTGTACGGCATGAGATGCCTGTGAGTGTGTGTGGGTGTATTGCATATTTGGAGCTGAACTTGGTGATACAACATGAACCAATCAGCAGTGTTTATATTCAACTGGTGTGTGAGAAGGCAGGGATTTTTCTGTTGTGTGTAGACTGTTTATGAGGGGGAAAGCATGTATGTTTTGACCGGTAGCAGCCAAGTGATCAGTGCGTGAGACCACATGTATGCATTCAAATGTCAGGATCTGTCAGGCTTGCATGGATTATTGAACACCTCTTTCTATCTGATTCATTTTCCTTTTATCATTGCATGTAAGTCCCTTGATCATTGCATATGCATGTAAGTCAATCTGTCTCTCAAATGCCCATGGAATTGTATATGGCCATCTTTCGCCCCCACAGTATCGAGTCAGTCCCTCTTATACGCAATACTTGTGGTCTTGGCTCATGCTATGCTACTGTGGTAGTTCTTTACCAGTTCCTGGTATTTACGCTTATGAGCGCACGTAACTGTTTGAAACTCGGCTCCCAAGATCAAAGATCATGATAACATGATACATACTAAATTAACCCTCGGACCAGAACACTGACAACTCTGGCACATCTGTTCATCCCTACTTGATTGGTTGAAGATGTGAATCCTCCTCCCCCTCCAACCGCTGGTCACCGAATTACTTTCAGAGACGGCAGCAGCTACAGAATCAGGCCTGTACAGCTGAAAGGGCGTTGTATGACTTATGTATGGCTGCATTCTTATGGCCGATGTCCGCAAAGCTTACATGACAAGTTGGAAAATTGCTCAATTTCCATGAGACAAGTGCACTTTAGGGTTTCGTCCCGGCCAATATGCAGCAGGCTCGATGTTTGCTAACACCATGCTGTTCTTCACGTGTTCCTTGACCTGAGTGTTGACTTCACACAGTTTCTGATCTGTACACAGCCAACGTGAACCTACGCACGATTGCTGTAACACAACGAACCAAGTTGTTGAATTGACCTGAAGTCAACATTGTGCACATAGTGGCCAAGCGCAGCACAGCACGTTATGGCGCAAGTAGCGACACTTTCAAACACGCACCTCTGTCCCTTAGCGAGGTGCCACAGGGGTACAAGAGGCATTCGATGCATATCACAGAGCAATAGAGCCATGTTCTACAAACAAAGAATATCTAGATGCCAAACCAGGAATAAAGTCTCGGCGTCCAGTCAGGAGGTGACAACAGAGGAGCAGGGACAGATATCTTCAGAGTTAATGCAGCAGATGAAAGAAAGCATCACAAACAACCTAGAGGCAGACAAAGTCGAGGTTACTAATGTCTATGGTGATGGGCGGCATGTCAATATAGAAGTCGTCTCCAAATTGTTTGATGGGCAGTCAAGCATGAAAAGGCAGAGGCTAGTGTACAAGGTAAGCAACTGCTTAGGAACCACCTGTGGCTGCTGTCACTTTCACAATGCTGAAGTCGCTAGGTTGGGCAGGATAATCTTTCACAGCACTTAAGTCACTGCACAATGCAGGCAATTTGGCAGGAACTGCAAAACACTGTCCATGCTGTGGACTCAATGAAGACAAGCACACCTGCAGAGGCTGGCAACTAAATCCACTCAGCTAGCTTGGACTGTGATTTACTGAGCTTCAGACAGCCACATACAGCTGCCAATGGTCTATCAATTTGGGCTGTAGTAACTGCAACGCCATAAACAGAGCTTCACTGTAATTCAGAAGGCAAGAATGCAGCCCAGCTCAGAGCTTAGTACTGGCGTTAGTCTTGTGCCTGGCAATGCTGTCCCACAGGGAACCCTTCCCGTGCACATGAGCGAGCTATTATGTGGCAGTTGACTATCATTGCTCTCTCTCATTCTTTTGAGCTAAAGTGATCAATGCTAATGTACCTTTGGTTGGTTAAACAACATTTTTAAGTGACCTTTACTCTGCAAAGTGGACTATCATATTTGAGAGTCAGCATGCCAGTACATAAGACTGCTGACTCAGAGCATGAACTGTGAAATGCATGCATGCTCCGTGTTGCAGACAACAACCGAACAGCACGCGTTTTAACGCACACTTTGACCCTGCCGCATGTCGACAAATAGGATCGAGTCCTTCGAGGCGCTTCAGAACATCATCAACAATCCTAGCAAGCCTGTTGCCCAAGTATGTCAGGCCATCGACGAGTGCATCAGTTGCAACTGGGACAATCTACGCGGCTTCTTTGAGTTGTGCTTTCCCCTTTTGGTCAAAAACCTGTTTGGATACGATGGACCCAGCTGGCTTAGCGCTGTCGCACAGGTCAGTGCCAGTTCTGACGGTGATCAGGCATGCTTGTGATGCAGCTCTGCTCAATTCTGCCCTTCCTGACGCAGGGAAACCAGGCAGAGGATGCCAAGGCATTGGTACAGCTGCTGGGTCCAGCAGGTACGCAGTTTGCGGTGTGTACATGGCCACAGCGATTGATTCAACCCAAGCTGCTTGCGCAGGCAACCTGTTCACAGCAATGGATTTGGCTGATAGAGACAAACTTATAGAGTATGTATTTCCAGATGGCCGCCTGCCAGTAATGACACAGGTAGTATTTTAAAGCCCAATCATGTTTCAGTTCTGGCAGCGGTGTCACGACAATGTTACTGGGGCAGGCACAGATTGGCATGCTGACAACACTACATGCTCAAAGGTCTAGACAAAAGATGCCACGCAGATCCTGCTTAAAGATGAGGCAGGACAAAAGGAGCTGGATAGATGGCCTCAGTACCAAGGACGCCTTGTGCCTGCCCCCAGCAACAGAAAGTACCTGCACATGAACACATTGCAGTATTTCTTGCTTTGGACAGCTTTTTATGTCTTGCGCTCTGGTCAAAGCTCCACTGGTCAGTCATCAAGCTCAAGGCGGCCTGTCTTTGCCTCTGTCACTTTTGGCAATATGAGAAAGGTAGAATGCACAACATTATTGATGTTCTCATCTCCTGCATGTTGGTTTTGCATACATCCTTGATGACCATGACTTGACTGCTGACATGCCCAGCGCAACGCATACTGTGCAGCAGACGTTCTGCCTGCTGGACACATTTCATGCTGAAACTGTACAGTCCACACCTTGTGTGCAACATCTTGCGCAGCTGTTGTAGAAGGCTGAGACAGATGTTAAAAGCGTGCCAGCAGGGGTGTCATTGCTCACATGCAGACTGTCAGATAAACAGATTAGTGTGCTAATGCAGCATATGCAAGCAACCGCTGGCAAACTTGCCAAGGGCCAGCAGCAGACTACGCGAAGTCATCCTTACCAAACGCTGTTGCAGCTTTACCTCAGCAGATTCCTGCCTCGCAGCGGAGACTCACGCTCAGGTATTTATTCACCTCATGTAAACATTCACCAAATTCATCTTATTCGTTGCTTCTGCTGAACAGATCTGAATGTATGCTCAAAAGCATGATTGGCATCACATGGCACTTGTTTCATGTACCTAACCCTGATGAGTCCTAAACACAAGAATTGTTGATTGATTGATTGATTGATTGGTTGGTTGGTTGGTTGGTTGATTTATTGATTTATTGATTTATTGATTGATTGATTGATTGATTGATTGATTGATTGATTGATTGATTGATTGATTGATTGATAATCAGCTCCCTTGCATGTGCAGGCAAGACAGGTCAGCATAGTCGGGGTGAAATGCTCTTTAGTATCCTCATGGAGTTCTGGCTGACTGATGGGGATGACCCTTTCTTGAGGAACCCAAAGCAAGACAGACTGTCAGTGGCGGCTCCATATGATGCACCCACAACTGATCTGCTAGAGGCCATGCAGGTTGGACGCTGTCACTGCCTGGTCATGCTGCAAATCTTGTCTTGAGTCTGTATTTGAGTCTGTGTTTGTTGACGTTGCATTTTGAGTCTGTCTTTGTTTATGTTACAAACCTTGTCTTGAGTCTGTGTTTGAGTCTGTGTTGATTTATGTTACAAACCTTGTCCTGAATCTGTGTTTGAGTCTGTGTGTATCTATGTTACAAACCTTGTCTTGAGTCTGTGTTTGAGTCTGTGTTTGTTTATGTCGCAACCCTTGTCTTGCATCTGTCTTTGAGTCTGTGTTTATTTATATACACTTGTCCCTGTCGTGTGTGCTATAATGCATTCAGTAAATTTTGTGGATGTGCGCTGGTCTGCTGGATGCTGCTAGGCTGCTGTCTGTAGCACACAGAACAATAAGTTGACACGTCGTGTCATGCTTGATTTGGACAGGACTGCTCAGTCACTGATCCACAAATGTGACATATCTCAAATGCCAGCATGCCCTCACAAATAGCAGGCACAGAATGAAGCCTTTGAAATGCAGTGTGCTGACAAACTGTAGCCTAGCGCTATAGTATAGCATACAAGCAACCAGGAACTGCATGAGTAAGCCGGAATATATGCTGAACTAGCAGTCATGAATACAGGAGCTGGTGAGATACAGTATAGCAATATGCGATGGTGAGAAGGGTCAGCAGCCTCCTAGGTGGGCTCAGGCTACAGTACGCTCCTGGCTCCCCCTCTCCCCCCTACCCCAGCTGGGCCCACCCCAGCACTCTGGGCCGCCACGCCTCATGGCGGCTGGCCAGCCCCCCTTCCAGGTCAGCATCAACTCCGTCAACAAACACATGCACAGCAACTCAAAGCTTTGAGGGTGAGCAATGATTTCCCCTTGTAAGGTGCAGCTTGTAGGGATGGCAAACGACGATCTGTGCATGTGGTGGCTGCAATGTGCTGTTATAGGCCCTCTTGATGGGTCTCATGTAGGTCAAATCACGTGGGCAAAATCAGGTACAACGTAGTGGGCAGTCTAATGCACCTGGCAGTCAGGCCTTAAGCTGCTAGAAGCTGCTGATCGAGAACAGACTCAAGACCAATTCCAGGCATTCCAGCTTTTCATCCCTCCAAGCACACTGCACGCCCATCTGGTGCAAAACACGCATGAAAGCAGGCAAAGTCCATGACATTGCAGCTGGAAGGTTGGCCTGGTGGTATGCAGAGCTTTGCGAAGAGGCTGTATCGGTTCATGAGGCGAGCCATCACTAGGTGGCCGGAGCAGCGCTCTGTCCAACCTCTCATCAGCCTCTACCTAGCCTACATTGCTCCCTGGTCAGTCCCTGAGAAAATCCTGCATGCTGCAGTGGTCCACATTCTGTGCATGCATCATCACATGTGCAGGCAACGTCACATGTGCATGCATCATCACATGTGCATGCATCGTCACATGTGCATACATCGTCACAAGTTTACGCATCGTCATATGTGCATGCATCATCACATGTTTATGCATCATCATAGGTGCATGCATCATCACATGTGCATTGAGAGGCACAAAAGTTGCATCTTTCCCACCTGGTGAGTGGAACGTGTCTGCATCAATGCTACACACGTTCTTTACAGCTTGATTCTTGCTTTGGCTGTTCTGTATCCGCACAACTACCTGCTTCAGACTCTGTCCCATGGGTTGGCTTTGTGCAATGTGACTCATGCCTGGTTGTGTCAAGCATGAGGCCGACGCAGCCGCAGAGCTTCTGGACTTCATGCCTCATATCACATGTTGACAACATTGTCACCTGGTCATCTGTAAGTCGCAGAGTCAACCTACAGGCCTCACTTGAGAGTCTTCATGACCCTTGCATGTTGTGAAAAGATCAAGACAGATTGTTCTAGACTGCTGCACCGGCTTCAGCCTCTAGACAAGCATGCAGGTCAACGACTTATACATTCCAAGCCTGTCTGCTATGCAGGGGCTTGACGACTGTGCCTGAGCCGAGCAAGCAGTCTGGTCAGAGCAGTGCTGGGGGAACTGTTCCGTTGACTCGGCAGCTGCACAACATGGAGGGCTTAGTGCACAGGGTCCTGCGTGACAAGCCCAACCCCTCACCCAGGTGACAACACTTCTTCCCTGTGTACTTCCACCACTGCGCGATGCCGGACATTGCTCAGGCAAGAAATAAGACGAATACAAAGAGGCCGTGAGGAACAACACAAGCAAAATTGGGGGACAGCGAGGGGGTGGGGGGAAGTAAACAAGGAAAAATGGCTTTGTAAGACACGAAAAAGTGTATGCAGAATATGCGTATGAACGTGAGCTGGTCAACAACTGCATGTTGCAATAAGAGATGATCACAAGGACTGACGGGCACTTTGCAGTTCAGACTGGCATATGGCATGCATCAATATTGGGCTGTTACAGTGCAGACGAATCAGAGCTGACAGAGCTATGTACAGTACATAACATGATGCAATGGTGTCCTGTAGCAACATCCCAGTGCGCGCAGAAGTTGCAGCAGTGCTCAGCCCTTTGCTGCCTTACCATGCACAACACAATCGCTTTTGGACAGGGCATCAGCATGCAGCCCTGCCCCAGTGTTCAGTAATAAGGCCTGAGACTGTTGCCATCATACTGCAGTGACAAGGACACCAGGCCAGTGCCTCAGTTCCAGCTGGGCCAGTGGGAAGGGCATGTGCTGGCCAGTCTGCCTTTCTACATGCTCCTGCTCCCTTTGCTGCTGAGCCTACTCAAGTCCAGAGTGGCCAGCAAGGCCACATCAGCCCTGCAGGATCTAGCCAAGGTTGGTGTTCGTTTGGTGCTACATGCTCAGATTGGCTCGTTGCCTGGCTGCATAACTGTCTAAATTATACTGCATAGCCACAGAGAATATACGCAATGAGCAGCAGAGTCTGGCAAATGTCAGAAAGAGCAGTGAAAGCTTCAGTGTAGACTGTCACCTGGTCCAGGTGGTCTACACAGCTGTTCGTTCAACCTGTGAAGACTGCTGTGTTCATGGCAGTTTTGTGTACATGACAGTAGATAGATCCTAAGAACCTGGTATTTTGTTCAAACAGTCACCATACATCACAGTGAACCAGTCACATAACAATACCACGCCCTCTGAGCAGCGGCAGGCACTGTTCACCTGAGCGCCATGCTCTGCTGCACTCAGGTGCTGGTAGTGTTCAAAGCTGCGCCTGAGCTTTGCAACCTGCTGAGAGCAGTGGAGGAAGAGTACACAAAAGCCAGGGAGCAGCACAAGAGCAGAGTTGAGGGTCCACACGCTGATGTGCTGCCCTGGATTCAGGCCCAGGCTGCTGCCTTTGAGTCCGCTGCAACTGCCAGCGTCAGAGAGCCCCAAACAGCACATTCGGTAAGCGGGATGCAACAACTCTTCCTGACCAAAACCAGTAGAAGAGAAAATTTCAACAAAAACTACGCCTTTCGGCATTAATTTGATCAGAAGGCAAGTAGCATACCAGGCTGCCCAGGACCAAACCCAGTAGCGTAGGCCATCAGATCTTTGCAGCGCCAGATACAACAAATGCCCTGGTGTGTCGTACCTGAGTTTGCAAAGCTAGCATGTGACAGACCATATGGTAGGCAGCACAGTGTGGCTGCAATGTCCACATCTTTGGCTACAGCACATGCTCTACCTGGTCTGTTACAAATGGGTTTAAACAGGTTTCATTTTCAATACCAGATACGCTGTAGTCTCCATCATCTGAGACAGGCAGTCAAATGTCAACTGGTGATGCCCCAAGAAAAGTGCTTATACATCATCATTCAGTACATGTTCAGAGCAATGACAGCTGGCTGTGATGCAGGAGGCGCCACAGTTTGTATTATTCAGCAGGGGTGAGAAGGGAGGCGCAGCTCAAGTGCGCAACATATTGAACAGGGCAGTTGGGGCTCAAGAGGATGTCATCAGACAGGTCAGATGCCTGTCTGCTGTTACCAAGTCTTTGCACTCGTTTGGAAATAAGTCAGTTATCAGTCAGATATATATGGTAGCTGTACAGTGCTGATGGTGTGTAAGGTCAGCTAGTATGCTGAACTCTAGCGGTGGTTTGGCTTCATGCTTGAGGGTCACATTTCCAACTACCTGTGTGTTATCAAGCTGTATAGTTCACATCACATGCTAGCTTAGGCAGCAATGCCTGCATGCTGCAATGCTGCAGCAGGTCATGGTGTGCAGACCCAGCATCAACATTGATCTGTACATCAACATTGATCTGTATTGCATACTGTCCCTGTCCGCATGATCTGCCAGACCCCGAAAACCCTCTGTGCAAGCATGTCACCACACTTATACTAGTATCCTTTGTATCCTTAATAGTATCCTTTGAGCCTGTGATGCCCTCGGTGGCGTTTAATGGCTCTCCAAGCATTGCAGCATAACACAGATTGCATGCCTTACTTTAGAACAAAGCAATGTATGACATGTCTGAGTGGCAGCAGTTGTGGTGGACAGGTGGAGGAGTGTGCACTAGGGTGGCTCCCCATGGACAAGCTGGGGCAGACAGGGGATCAGCACGCCCCCCAGCCAGCTCCTGCCCTGCCAGCCATGCCGGTACTCCTGCACTGCCTCCTCACCATTTCCTTGTACACTCAAGCAGTTCTTGACGAGAGCTTTGGATTGTTGTGTGCATTGCAGGGCAGGCAGAATGCTCTTTTCAATCCCCAAACATCTGTTTCAATTCAGAAACGTCATCAATACACTGGAAATGTAAACTCAGAAACGCCTTGGGACAGTCAAAACGTGTTTCTACATTTGCATGCTGACAGGGTCAGGCCTCAGGCGATGACAGCAATAACACAGCTGTGGCCACAGCAGCAGGACAACACACAAAGTGTTCAAAGATACTCAGGGCACAATGTTTACAGTGTACAGCAGTCACATTGTAGAGCCATTTGGAAGCTGCTTGGCACTCCGCATCAATGGTGGAACCTGTCAAGCAGCGCCTGTTGTGGTTGTCTTTGCTGTGTCTCACCCTAAGATCAGGATTGGGCAATACATCTGGATCCTTTGCGGGCGTACCTCTGTTTGGACAAAGGCTGGACGTGGGCAGCCTCCAGAAGATCAACCTTTGTGTACTTTTCTGACACATTATGGAAGGGTATGACCTGTAATATGGCTGATATGTGCTGCACACGCGCTGTCAGGAGCCCTGTCAAACCCTGGCTCAGATGTAGACTGCTGCCTGGCACAACATGCAGTTGAATACTGCTGCAGACCGTAAAGAAGGCCAACATTGAGCAGCTGCACTTCAAGGGAGATCCCATGCATCGTCCTGTCATGTCCAGAGAGATTGGCTTCCTTGTCCAAGGGCTTGTCAAGCTTTCAGAGTGGCTCAATCACCAAAGTGGTCTGGATCAGCCTGCTCAAGAAGGTGAAATGGCTGAGACCCAGATACAGGTATGCTTGTGGCTTGAATTGTCAGACATCAGGGTGACATTGGTTTGTGAGCTTGGTCTGTCAAGCATAAGTATACTCTGCACAGGTAACCTGAATGTGCCACTGATACCGGCACAGCACTTGGAAGGCAACGCCTCCAACTCATCACTACAATGACAGCCGCGCTGCAGTCTGCAATCTTTGGATCTGACAAGCAGGCCTTGACTGCAATGACATATTTTCTTTCCAGCCTGAGAAGTTTCTGCGTAGGCCCTGCTGCTCATGCTTGTTCTGAAGGCATACAGACACCGCATTTTCTGTATGTTCAGGACGTGTTGCTTTGGCTTCGGCGGAAAGGCTACAGAATCAACCTGAGGGCCCTTGCTGAAAGGCAAACTCTTTGGTGGATTGGTATCATCATCTTGGTAGTTTGGGGCTTCTGTTGGCTTTGTTCTCTGATTTCTGGCATGAGCAGTGGTGACTTAGTACCAGATGAGATTCAGGTTGAAAGGCTGGAGGCCCAGAGACGCTACATGAGCAGTCATCCTTCCGCATATCGATTTGACGCCAGGAACCCAAGCACGTTTTATGCAAAGCAAGAACATGACAACTTGTGAAGCCCAGTGTAGTCCACCAAATAGAACACAAGTTCTTATCCATTTGCAAATGAACCAATCCAATACTGCATAGTTGTTCTGGTGTTTGGTTTTGTTCCTGCGTCAGACTCTGATTTGAGCCCAAATGTATCTAAACTAGCTATAGCAAGTGAAGAAGTGTACTTGGTAGCCTGTTTACCACAGTGTAGCAGGGTACAATGAGCTAAGGGGCATCTAATGCGCAGTGTGGGATTTTGCCCTACAGCACACAGCAACAGGTATATGACTCATTCTGTTTTGCTAGGCAGTTTTGGTGCAATCTCTGCCGCACTTTCCCCCTCTTTGTCTACCCTGGGCATCTGGCTCTTGTTTGGCACAGATTGAGATTCAAGGTGTCGCATGGCGTCTTCTATTCTGCTTGTGATATCCTTCCACGCCTAGCAACACAAGCAGCCAAGTTTTTATGCACTTCCAAGAAGACATTTGCAGTTTCTGTTGATGCTTTAGCTTAAGCAGGGGTTGGTGCATTGAACTAGAACCAGTGATGGCTAGCACTAAAAGTACTATTTGACCAGCAGTGTGGAGTGTATGGTCATTCTGCACCGGCCGGCAATGCTATAAGACAACAAGTATGATGCATGTAAATTGCAAGAAGATAGGCCAGCTGTACCTGTTGAAGCTCATTCCCTTCACAATTGCATCTTGGGGCAAGATCACTGACATCGATCAGAGAGCCTACATTGATTGTGACTTTGTTTCCTGTATACAACACAGCACAAGTGCTCAGCACTAAGATGAGGACAACTTCCCCAATACCATATATATGTACACATAATCAAAAAAGACAAAAAAAAGCATCGTCTAAAGCAACACACAAGGCAGTATGTAAAGCCAAATTGTAGACACACCTGGTCTAGGAGCCATTGAGCCCTTTGGAAGAATGTCTGCCAGTCCACTGTGATAAAATGGCAGTATGAGAGGTAACCTGCATTCATGTCAGAGGTCTTAGCAACAAAGGCCCTGTTGAAGCAGCAGTCGCACTCAGCATTTACAACATCTGCTGCGTGAGGCACCAACTGGCAGCAACTAAATGGCATATCACTGCACTGACCACACTCATCAAGTCACAGCTCTGCAGGACAAGTACAGCCAAAGCAATCACACGGAGGCTGTGCAGGAGCTGCTTACTGTTGTCCTGATCGTATGCTGTCGCAAACGATTTTGCCTATGCCCCATTTGAATGCTCCCATGGTGCCTGCATAGCCTACTCTGCCTTCTGGGAAGACATGCAACCAGTCCCCACGTGCCACCCTTTGAGCAGCTACTCGCATGACTGGCTGATTTAGCCCCTTGCCTCTTTCTATGGCTAGCGTTTTCCCACTCTGGAAAAACTGCCTGCAGCCAATCATGCACCTCTGCAGTGCACCAGAATGGTTGCAAGACCATGTAGAGAGGCACTGTTGCCATTATGAAGCTTGACTGTATTGAACATATGCACAGCTTGGGCTTGTTGCAGGAGTCAGGCATATGCAAGTCATGCAAGTGGACCATGGCAGGCATGGATGAAGAGTGTTGGATTGTGAAGGTACCCCAAGAACTGGTTTATGTAGCAGATCTCTTTGGCACATAAAGCCCATCTCACGCCATGATGCCTATGCTCTGTCCAAAAGTATGACCAAGGGACCATTGCGCTAATGACAAAGGGATCATCAATTGTGCTGCACCGCACATGCTGCACACTCATGTTTCAAGACAGCTGTGAGCTGCCTGGTGTCAGGAGGCTAGCAGGAGTACCATGATGCTCTTCATGCTTGTCACCTTGTGTGATTGCTGACAGTAATCAGACCAAGCCCTTGCTGCCGATGTTGCAGGTGTTGCAGAAATGTCGACTGATTCTTGATTTCTGTGGAGTTCCACCAGTTCAATACAAACTTGCCCGTCAAGGAAACAGCTGCAAGTGTAATGACTCGGCCAATTTCGCCCCAGGGAGGACTTATGATAGGCTCTTCAGGCTCAAGTACAGAGTCCATGCACTCTCTGTTAGTGAGCTGTGCCTGACAATCTAGTCTTGCACCACGAGCGATCTGCGGCGCGCGTACTTCGAAGGACGTCGACAGGAGGTCAGTGACTCAGTGGCCGCCGCAGAGAGCCGTACGTTGACGTTGCAAGAAGGTCAGACGTGATCAGTTATTCAGATTGCTTGCCACACCTGCCGCCGGAGACCTCAGATTGCACGGCAGTGTAGTATGCAAAATCACTTCTCATTCAGAGATCGCGTCGACACACACAGGCGATCTGAGGACAAAAGACTGCTTCACACAGCAGATTCCTTGACCAAGTTTATGCTTTGTGTGTTGACCGGAGCCTTACTGTTGTTTAAAGGCTTACACAGGCGTACACAGAATGGTACCGATGGCATTCTGTGGTCACTTCGTGTGTCGTCATCGAGAAGAGTCCAAAAGCTGACCTGCGACAAGTGCTTAGCTGTGACTTGTTGCGCGCTTGCTAGACGAGACAAACACTATCGTACTGCAGCTCATGCCCAGGACCTACACTATTTTGTCACGAACCTCGGCTTTCGGCTTGCTGTGTCGTCGCACTTGCAATCCTCGAGGTTACGCTACTCAGGTATTTGCTCGGTGACTGCTTGCGCATGACTCTTGGAACATGCACGCTTGCACACGTTGTGCTGGCTACTCCACGCATGTGCTGGGGAACGCATGCAAACGAAATTTGCTCGCGCTGGCTGCGCAGCAAGCGCCCCTGTCCCGCTTTTGTTATATGCATCGCATCTCGGCTTTCGACATGCAGCGCATTTCGTACCCGTTGACTCCGCAAATATTGCGAGTGGTATTGCATGCAGGCTCCAAGACCACTTGCATCTCTGCTTCTGACTAGAAGGGACTGCCTATCAGCTCTTCAAGCAGCTGTCGGTCTTAGACACCCTACCAAACCAGCTCAGCACCAGGTGCATGTTTGGCCACACAGCTGGATGCAAATGTTGTGCCCAATAAAGCTGGGCTAAGCAACTTTGGGTTTCTCACAGGCAGTCAGCACAATGGCCCATCATTCACAAGAGGCCCTGGGCAAATTCTCATATGAAGTTGTGCCACAGCTCTCCAGTGAGGACTATTTCCCAATGCAGTGAAATGCTCAGCCAGTTCTGCTTGCAGTGTTGCTGTGATGTGCACATCAATCACTGATGGCAGCATCCTCCAAGTGAACCCTTGCCACAATCTGAAGTGCAAGGACCCAGATCAGGCATGTCATCTGCCAGTCTGTGACGTTCACGTTATGATACTCAGGTGAGTTGTCCAAAGGCATGTCAGGAAAAGTAGCAACCATTGGAGGGTGCAGAGAGTATACAGGGGCTCCATATTTTGCTTCCATAACATGTCTTAGGGTAAGTCCTGAAGTTCTGTGCAGCATCATGTCTTCAGTCATGTCTTGCCCATGACATCTGCTTGTGGTTACTTCCAATCATCATTGTTATTCCAGAAAAAATGCCTTTTCATGGTTCCAGCAAACATTGTTGCTGCTGCTACATCTACTGTCATGACAGCAAAGGTGTATGCTGCTCTTCTGAGCAGAGCGTTGCGCTCTTGTCCACTGAGCAACAAAAACAGTACCATGTATCTGTTTTGCCACAATCATGCAAACTAGTGTCTTATGTTAGTGCATGTTGGCTCACAGGACTAGGCACTTCTAGTATGTAACTGGCAAGAATGATTAGCTAGAACGCCTGTAAATATGATTATTAGTTATTATGCAAACTAGCTTTGTGGCATCATCAAGTCCTCTGTCATTGTGTCACACAGGTTGGCGCAGATTTGAGCCATTGTTTTTGCACATCTGGTGCTGCCACGGTGATCAAGTCATACAGCCCGGAGCTCATTGTGCACCCATACCTTCCTGATTCCACAGACTATGATGACGATGTAAGAGTCTCACTAGGTCTCAGAGTTCATGCTTATGTCCAGCATGCTGCTACTTGGCAATTGCATTGTTTTGCTCCCAACTGTTTTGCTCCTGATCAGTTGTAGAGCTCATGGTTGTCTGTACCCTCCCTACTATGCTTTCATACGAGTCACTCCAAGCTTACAAGGTGTGCAGCAGAAATGGTCATGCTATACTGTGTCGCAGAAAACTCGAACCAGCTGTAACCTGGCCATAAAGTTTTTCTGGCTAGAGACAGCATCAGCACTTTGATGACGCAACAATAATGTCAACACATCAATGATGGTGATGCATCACCAGTTGATGTCAGTGCATCATCTGAATGCACTGTTGTAAGAGGTGCACGCAACCCTGCTGTTGCTCTGGAGAGACAAGACTTGTCCTGCATGTACCTAGCTCATCATGAGCTGGACAGTGTTGTTAACACTATCACTATTGTTAAAAGGTGCATGCAACCCAGCAAAACTTACATCGGAATTGGTGCTGCAGCTGGCAGAGGACAAGAAGCAGAAGATCTATGACAAGTCCCTGGGTGCCATCAAGCACTGGCTGGAGCGGTTTGACACCATCATCATTGGTCCTGGGCTGGGCAGGGATGAAATGGTCCATCATGTTGTCATCGAGGTCAGCCCACAGTCAGTCAAATTTAGTTTCTCTGCTGGCAGATATGTGTTGTTTGTGCTTGCTTGCCTACTTCAACCCTATGTTGCTGCTCTCCCTTTTGCTGTGTCACCCTGCTGCTGCCTGAGCATAGTTTGAGTGATCCTGTTACCGTACTTCTGTGGATCAAAAAGTCTACAGGCTGCTGGCAGAAATTTGGAGACAAGTGCACGAGAGTACAGCATAATGCATGTTCATGTTGTTTGCTAATTGCAGGCCATCAAGTGGATGCGGGAGAACAACAAGCACATGGTCTTGGACGCAGACGGTCTGTACATCGTGACCAAAAACTTGGACTTGATCAAGGGCTACAAGAATGCCATCCTAACACCCAACAAGGCTGAGTTTGGCCGGCTGGCAAAGCAGTTGGATGTTGACCTGGAAGACAAGGACAGGTGTGTGGCAGTGACTTGATTGCTTTGTCACATGATCAAGCCAACCTTTCCTGATGTTGGTCAATGCTCACCTGGTGCAACATGCATGTGCTTGTATGTGTTCAATAAAATTCTTGCCAGCCATGCACATCCCAATCAATTGAATCAATGAATTTGCCAGTCACTCACACAAGATCCTTCTCACTGACTAAGCTCAAGAATCAACCTTCAGATGACTCAAAATGGTTCCAACCCTTGCATGTCCCAATCGCTCTTTCTCCAGTTCTCCTGTTTTATTTCAGAAACGTCCGTGCTATAGTGTAAATCTCATCTCAGAAATGCCTGGGGACATTCAAAACGCATTTCTACATTTGGAAGATGTTTTGGCAATCTTGATGTCACTTGGCAACCATGCAAAATACATCCAATGTTGACAGACTGAATCTTGAGATGTCATCCCAGGCTTGCCTTTCAACTGCCTGCCAGTTGTTCCTGATTGCACGACTTGTGCAATGTGTGATGCTTCTGATACAGGCAAGATCAGCTGGAACAGATTGCCAAGAAGCTGGAGGGGCCATTGGTGGTCCAGAAGGGAGCCAAAGATGGTATCTCAGATGGCACTACCACCATCTACTGTGAGGGAGCGGGCTCCAAGAGAAGGGCTGGTGGCCAGGTCTGCCCTGCCTCTGCCCCTCCATTGGCTCCTTTGCAGCACTATTCAATTTTCTGTCTCATCAGCCCTTTCATCAACTCCTTTCAGGCCTTGCTTGCCCCCCTTCCTCCTCCTCCTTGTCTGCATTGAGCCTTTGAGACAAGGGCATTTCCATGCATCAGTACTGCCATGCTCCAAGAACTTGTTAGTTGAACAGCTTGATGCTTGTGAGGTGCATGTAAATCCAGGCTTGTGCAGAAGCTTACTGCCTGGTCCAGACACATGCTGTTGCCTTTGTAGGGTGATGTAATGACTGGTGCTATTGCCACCCACTTGGCATGGATCCTGACATACCAAGAGCATCCTGACATACCAAGAGCGTGCAAATGACCCTTCCAAGTTTCCTGGGGGGCTCCCACCCCTCATGTTGGCTGCCTGGGGGGGCTGCCACATTGCAAGAGTGGCTGCAGAGCTATCATTTGCTATCCACAAGCGCTCTATGGTTGCTGGAGATGTAATAGACAAGCTGGGAGAGGCTGTTGATAAGTTATATGGCAGCAAAACATAATTGCAGTTTCATGATCCAGGCATTTTACTATTAGTAAGCTCTGCAAAGTAGTGTATCCTTGGGAAAGTGTAACTGAGATCCAATCTATCAAGAAATCATAGTTGCAGTGTATCAAGCTAGTGGTGCTGCCTGAAATATATGTGCAGCACCAGGGAATCGAAAAAGCATGTGCTCGTATGAGCAGCATACTATAAGTGTCTGTAAATCAAGATGTGCAGGCAATTGTACGACTAGCAGGTGATACATGAATCTCCTTACCACAGTGTAGAGCAACTCACAGGGCATGCTCCCATGCGAACTTGTCATAACTTCACAAAGGCCAAATGGCGGTGATTATGCAGTACAGGTCTGGCACGCAGTACAGGTGTACATTAGTCCTGTCCACGTAGTCAATCAGCAGCACCACCACCACATCTTACAGTGATTCCCGAGACGTCATGCCAAAATTTAGTCTTCCATATCCTTGTACTCATAATCATCAGATCTTCAGTTGAAATGCATGCTGCACACTTGTGCCTGTACAAACTGCAGAGGCAGCTTGGTTGGCATACATTGAATGATTTACAGCAGCACCCATCGCCTGAGGAGACTGCACTCAGAGCACACTGGTGGCTGGATAGCAGCAGCTATACATGCAAGCGATTGAGAATCAAAGGACTCATAGCAACAAGAGAATGTACGTACAAAAAGATAAAAAGGGCATTGCCAAAAGGGCATTGCCATACCGATCACTAGTCTACAGCAAACGAAGTAACATGTTCACCCAGCAAATGTCATCAACAGCATTGCAGCACCATTTGAAGCAAGTTGTAGCTTCTGTGCTGAAATTGTTTTGTTGGTACAAGGCAGCATATTGCAGCCGCATGTGGGTTCCTTTAGGCCACTACAAACATCAACACACAAAGCCAGAGATGACAAAATTGTAGGACGTGCTGCCCTACTGATGCTGTGTTGTTTTCTCACCCTGTTGCTGGCTGGGTGTGCTGGAACTCTATAGTTTGCGGCTTGAAGCAGTCAAAGATTGCAGACCAGCCTGAACGCTTCTGCATTTTTGGCTGCATGTGTGAAAGCTGATGGTGCTGTGCAGCATTTGCGTGAGCTCCTTGCTTTCTTGCCACTTGGTTGTGTGGTGGGGGTGAGAGTTCAGCTGACTTGAGCCACTGCCTTGTGCGGTCTGCAAGTTGCACACAGTTCAGCTTCTGAGCAGACAGCTGTTGACAGTCTGTTAGCCTGTGCTATATCACCAGTCATACCTTGATAGTCCAAACTCTGAGGATGGTTTCTGTAAGCATTGTGGTTCTGCTCCAAATTTGCAGTGCTTAGTCTAGATCTGCTACTCTCAGAACTCAGCGCTGCCTCCACGCGGGATGTAGCTGTTGTGCTTCTGTGAGAGGGCTCAGGTATGGTCTTCACTCTGTGTTTCAGTCGTGCAGACACTGGCATGGCCTGGCTAGATAGCTCGGCTGTGCCATCTGGTGGTATGCCCTTGATTGGGCTGTCTTGTGGCATGCGTTGATATGACAGAATCTTTCCTGAGTCCGATGCGGAGTCGTCTAGACTGCCTGCCCTTTTTCCCTGCCTTCGTGAGCCAACCACCCTGTTCATCTGTGAGAGAGCCTCGTCTGCGCCGCAAACAGCATAATCAAATGTGAACGCAAAAAATTTACACCATTTGACTTGCCAAAGCAAAAAGAGCGGCCTAAGTGATGAACCGCTTGCCCCATAGGATCAAGGGGCCGGGAGCTGCTGAGCGGGATCTTCATGCAGCCGAGCAACGGGCAACATGACGGATCCAGAAAAGAAGGTGCAGAAGCAAACACACGACCGGAGGGCTCAGGGCGCCCTAAGTTCAGTGCACACCTCACATGCCTCGAGTCGGACTTTTGCTACCACCAGCTGCACGACTCAACAGGCACTTACTGATCAAGACGAACAACCCGTAACTTGTGACTTGCCTGCTAAACTGCGTCACGATCTGCCGATGTCGAGAAGCAATTGAAGGGACAACTAGACGCAACTCACATCGTTGTCGCGCGAAATCTGCACAGGTGGCGCGAGATTTGTTCACGTGGCATGACACATCGGTTTCTCCGACAAGTTCTCTTCATGCTCCGAGGCAAGTGATTTTGCGCAATGCATGCTTTTGCAGAACTCTCGTGAATGTTCTGTAAACAACTTCCCATCGCATGGCACAGTCACACGTTCAAGCCTCGATCGCAGCGTCTCCAGGTATGTTGCATGCACGGTTGTCACATTGGTGATGCTGTATCTATTCATAACGCATGTGCCTGGACAGGTTCTGCAGTCCTTTGTCAATCCATACAAGGTTCTGCAAATATCCGAGGACGCAGATCCGAAAGCGATCAAGAAAGCCTACAGAAAGCTTGCTTTGAGGTGCAGTTTAAGGGCTGAAAGTCAAAGCTGACAACAGCACCACTGTCGGACAAGCCATACATGTCTGGAAGTTTTGCTGCTGTAGGCACCATCCAGACATCAGTGAAGAGGCATCAGCAGAGCAGGACTTCCTCAGGATTCAAGAAGCTTATGAGGCCTTAACTAACAAAAGAGGTGCTGCTCAGGCAGACCCAAAGAACAATGGCTGGGACTTCCATGACTGGTACACAGCTGCACTGAATGTTCTGTCGCTGGATCAAGTACATCAGTATGCACAGGGTCTGAAACCTGATGAAAGACAACTGCGAGTGGAAATCGTCCAGTTACAAATTCATCAGACAAGAATGAGAACACTGGAGTAATGTACTACAGCAGCTGGCACTGCAAAGGTGGTTAGACTTGACACTTTGATTTGGCTGCAGGTATTGGGACTTCACAATGTCAAGGAGGTGGGATAGCCACTGGAAGAAACAAGGAAAGTCTGGCCCATCCCCATTTGCCTCAACACCAACTCATCGCAAGCAGTGGCAGGCACAACTGGGCAGGTTAAAACAGAAGGCTGCATTTCGCAGATCTCAGCAGCAAGCAAGCCAACCAGCTCACCCAACAGAAGATCAACAGACACAGCATCAGGATGTCCGTCAGCAATGGTACCCGCAGCCAGCTGATGGGCTGCATGGCTCTCAGCAAGCTGCTCACCAAGAAGACTCATGTGATGCATGCCATCCCCAGCACCTGGCGTTTGTTGCTGATGCTGAGCTGGACAACACAGTGCAGGATCATGACGGCAATTGGGAGAATGCTTCTGGTCAGGAAAGACGCAATCATGGTCCTGGGGCTGCTACATTGTCTTCATACCCCAGTGGTACGGTACCAGCTGATCAGCAGAGACATGCACAGGCTCCTCAGCCAGCTGATACATTGCTGGAGGCAACCCAGACGCTGTTGAGTCAAGTGCAATCATGCAACACACAAGTCACACATGATGTGAGCTTGCGCACATCTCACTGGCCAAACCAGGTCAACGAGCTGCTGTGCTATGCCCTGGAACAGCCAGGGTCAGCGCATGCTGCTAATCACAGCAGTCATTCTGCTGATGTACCTCAAGATCTGGCTACCATTCAATCCTCTTCTGTTTCAGCTGGCCCCACTTTCTCAGATGCACCCACTGAAAACGCAGCAGATGTCAATGGCAATGCTGCTTCTCTCCATAGTGCCGAAGCTGTCAAAGCAAGTGTCGCAGATCAGGTTGAGAACACAAAGGAGGCATCCTCACATGACTTGCTTAAAGATGGCGAAACTAATGCAGCAGAGAACTGCACAGGCAGTCAATCAGCCTTTCAGACTCAGCATTCTCAAGTTCAGTCACAACTGGCTGGGCTCAGGAGAAGAGCAGTCAGGAAGCAAGATGCTTGAGACGGCACAAATGTACTTTAGCCCCTTTTGTCAGCAGTGCCTACATCATTTTCTGTCCCTCTGCCTATTTTTCATTCTGCCTGTCTTGAGTGCTAGAAATTGTACATCAGCAGCCTTTAGATTATGGATGCAGCAGCATCAATTGGCTGACATATCGTTTCTCAGTCTGATCATTGTATATTTGTGGACATGCATTGTGCTGACTGTGTTCATGCCTTCTGCTGCAGCTTGAACGGTTTTGTTTCTTCCCCTACATGTATGCTGTCAGATCACTTGCATGTGGGTCAGTTATTGTTGAGGATCCTGGTAATGAATAGCTGAATCATACTTGTAGAACCAGAGTCATTGACAGCGTGCAAAGGGCATTAGAATTGGCATTTGAACCCATTGCCTGCTGCGGCAAACCAATTGACATCACTGTACCCAGTCAAAGCTGGCAAAGCATTGAGCTGAAGCACAGTGGAAGCAAATGCGGATCAAAGCAAAAGGTGAACGTAAAAGCAGGTCAAAAGCAGAAAGCCGAAGCTCATCACAATAAGCTCGGATTGTGGCTACCAGAGATGACCACGCAGAAAACGACTGTACAATGGTAAACTGGAGGGTTGCGAACTGCAGTTTATTGCTGTGACCGGTTGTGGATGTCAGCAAGCCCCGGCAGGAATGATCCTCCAGGAGTCTGCCCAGCTGCAATCTGCACACAGCAAACGAATTTCGGGCCAAATGTCAGTCTGTGCACATGCGTGTAATAACAGAGAATACAATGTTTGACACATGTGTCAAACAGTCCATAACCCAGCTGCAAAACACATGGCAACATACCTGCAGTAGTTGCTGCTGACTCATGCCGCTCTTCAACCGTTGCTGCCACCCACTTGGCTGTTCAACATGGTGCTGATGATCTTGTGATAGCATGTCCGGAGCACTAGCTTGCCACCCCTTGCTGTTTCTAGTCGCAGAATCAGATGCTCCCCTGTCTTTGGACATGACCTGATTGAGCAGATTGACTGCGCTGCCAGGGTGCTCTTCAGCGCCATTGTTGTTGATCAGCGCATGTTGACTTGCGCTGAGACCTTCCGCGTTGATGCCGCCGGGCAAAGAGAACAGGTAACTTCCCAAACTGGCTACATCGGGATTCAGAAGCTGGGGTGGGGCAGATGGATAGGCAGGGTAGTTAGGAGGCACCAGGCGAGGATCCGCTGGCCAAGGGTGCAAAGCCTCTGCAGCTGCCTGAGCAGCTTCTTGAGCAGCTGCAGCCTTGTGAATGTCATCCAGCGCAATTTGCGCTTCATTCAGCTTCCTGACAGCATCCTGTAATGAGACACAAACAGTTGTGCCCGTTGGCTGTGCAGTATTGCCCACAAGGAAGTCCACCATAATTACCTATGCAGTATCCTGTGCAAGTCATATATATTGCATCCCCAGGTAGATCATTAACAAGAAGCTCACAAAAGCAAATTGTGAATTGTTCGCACTAGCCTAAGCATCGCTGGTACATTCATATTGCAGCAGACTTTCATCGTTGTATCAAGACTGATACAGTGAAACATCTCCCCAAGGTAGAAACGCATTGCTACTGTCCCCAGGCATTTCTGAGTTTAGACCCCCAGTGTGGGGATGACATTTCTGAATTAAAATAGACGTTTTGAGACTGAAAAGACCAACAAGTCAAGGTCCCATCACCCCTCAATTACCCAAACAGCAGTGTCCTTCTGCCACCTTCCTGAGATAAGACTGATATTGACCACTCACACATCAACACAGACCACTCCAATGCGCCTCAGGCCGTCATATTCGATGCTGTGAACATGACGGATCACACGGACAGAAATCTGGATAGAAAGCCAGCACAGCATGCAGATACATAATTTCATCTGCATCTCATCACATATGAATATGACTAGCAGCTATTTTGGTACAAATGCGCATTCTCAAACTGACCTGGGCTGCTTGTATGACTTGCTGTGCCTTTTGGCGCTGCTTTTGCAGGCTCTCCCACGCTGCCACAGCTTCCCTATCAGCCTTCTCTGCTTCTTGCTCCTGCAAACAATATGACTGTCAGTCATCCACATAATCGGGTGCAATGTCGAGTCAAGGGAAATTTGGCAAGATAGCAAGCGCACTTGACCAAGGCTGAGTGAGCTCAATGCATGCAGGAGCTGCCCAAGAAGCCTTCCGATGCATTTGTAAGGATTGCGGCCAAGTCTGAAACTGTTGATTGCTGTGCATGCCGACATGATGAAATGGTGGGTCAAGTGGTGACCTCTGGCATAAGGCTTCGGCTGAATAACCTGCCAGTGATGCCTGTGCACAGCGCAAGCTACAGGACCTTGCAGTCTTCAAGCCAGCAAATGGCCGTATGGCAAACAAGTGTACATCCTCATACTATACAGGTTGCCAAGCTGCTGCAGCAGGTGAACAACTACTACCACTGAAGCAGCAGATGCCGCAGTGGTAGTAATTCATAACACGCTACCATCTAGACAGATCTTGTACCTGCTGAAGTGCAGACTGCTAGCAGGTCCTGTCTTGCATAATTACAGCCTGGCATGTTCTGCATAGTTACAGCCTGGCATATTGTGCATAGTTACAGCCTGGCATGTCAAGCAGGCTTTGATGCATAGAAGCAACACCTGGGCAGACAGCTGGACCTGCACAGGAGGCTCCACAGGTTCTGGGGCAGCTGCCACACCTGACTTCTTCTTGTTGCCAGGTGGACCCTCGCGGTGAGAGCTTGCAGTACCTGCCATGCGCATATCTTTCACTGATCATGTAAGCACACCACAAATGAGGCAGAAGTGAGACACATGGCCCCACACTTTACACAGAAATGTCGCTAAAATTTGCAAGGGCACCTGGTGCAGTAAGGAGGTTGGAATGGAGCTGCATGAATGCCCAAAATGACACGACACCTATGTCTTACATTGCAGGCTGAAGGCTGCATGTGGCTGGCGTTGCCATTGCTACACGCTAATTGCCAGTTATGGCAAAAGCATGATTACCATCGCAGCTGCTTGTGCATGCAACAGCAGAGCATCAAGTCATGCCGCAGTCGTTACCAGTGGATGTGGGGTTCATCTGCACGCCCTTGCGGCGCTTCTGATGAGGCAAAGACCCTCCTTTTGTCAGAGGGAACACAGAGTTTGCAGCTGACGCGCCGGCTTGATCATACCCACCTTCATCACTCTCATCCTGCACAGGTAAGTCTTCTGTTTGACATTATGCATGCGAGAAAGCAAGACTGGGCAGTATCCACAGGACTGATGAGGGGCAGGGATGGGGCCAGAGGCATTGTAGCTTGCTATCTTGAAGACAGAATATAAGCACAGCGTTCATTGCACATGCGCAAACAGATAGCCAGACACAGCACAGTTGTGCACAATCCAGAAGCATAACAAGTGTCATGCATTTGTAAGATGCAGCAACTATCCAAGATTGCATGCCGACGTCACAAACTGACACTTTTGCAGAGTCTGAGGATACCTCCAAGGGAAGATCAGCATGTTTGCACTTATGGCCTCTGTTGGTCTGCTGGTCAGCATGCCAGGCAGAGGACTGCCCTTTGGTCTCTGTGGACCGTACCCTGCTGAGGGTGGGGCCAGCCCCTGGGGGCAAAGGCAGCCCACTTTCCTTCCAGGCCTGGTAGAAGAATCGCTCCATGTTGTCACACATGTCTCTGCAACATGACGCAAGGGGGATGTGCCAAGATCGCTTTTCAGGGATCCCGTTGATCTTCTCTCATATGAGTATGCACGTACATGCAAGAAGCATCTAAAACAAGGCAGAATTCATGCATTGCTTCATCCACGCTATATACTGTTGAGTCATGTCCATGATGGCAAATTGTACAACATCAGCTGTCTGCCAACAAACCTGCAGGATGCTGAACAAAAGCACAGCCTGACAGCTTACCCCAAGCGCTTGCAACAGCAGCTCTGGTACTGATGTCAGTCCTTGCCAAACTGTTTACAGCCAGCTGATCATGCAATGTAGACAAGCGCAGAGGGGAGAGCAGTGGCTTCACACAATGATACCAATGAAACAATAAGCCACTGACAGCAGAAGCAATGCCTTTGTCAGCAGCCTTACACGATGGCATCATCTTCGTCGTTGTAGGTGCGACAGTTTGCCCAGACTTGCTGCACATCCTTCAGCACTTCAGCGGAGGAGAAGTATGAGGGAGGCTCTGCCATGAGGTTGTCTTTGATGGTTCCCAGGTCCATGGGTCGTCGTATGACTTGATGGTAGTTATGCAGCCCCAAGGCCTTGGCATCCACCTGCAGATAGGAACTCGTTTGGAACTTGCCAGGGATGCGCAAGACAACCTGCTCTGGAGAGACAAGGCTGCACATACCCAGCTCATCATGAGCTGGAAACCATGGTAATCATTCGTATCATTATTCATATCATTATTTATAATTGTTATTGTTATTGTTATTGTTATTGTTATTGTTATTGTTATTGTTATTGTTATTGTTATTGTTATTGTCAATGTTATTGTCATTACTGTTATTGTTATTGTCAAAATTATTATTATTATTATTATTATTATTATTATTATTATTATTATTATTATTATTATTATTATTATGATTATGCTGCTGCAGCTGGGACTGGTCATGCATGCATAAGAGGACTGCTGCCATAGACCTCAGCACCATCACAGGCGACCTGAAACAGTCTTACAAGAGCCAATGCCCCCTCATGGGGTAGGGCCTTACTCTTGGCAGGGTTTGTACATTTATGATGGCATCGGGTTATGCCTTGTACAATAGGCCTATCACGACTAAATATGAAACAGTCTTGGGTGTGGCAGCAGTCAGGCTTGCATCTCAGCTCATTTCCCTGTGGCAGCATGTTTGCTGTTTCCTGACCATCATACAGTCAACGCTGCTGCGTAGTGTCATGTTGAATCTGATGAAATGATTGCCACGGTGTGCTGATCTAGCTGCATTATAGAGACAAAATGTGTTCTATAGAACAGGGATGCAGATTGACTGGCGCTCGCCAGGCAGCTTTGCTGACATTTTATGTGGCTGCCATGTTGCACTGATCACACCCTGTGCTTTGCTCCAGATAGCAGCAGTGCACTTGGCTTGGCATCCTTGCTTGCAGCAGTCCAGGTGGGCTGCTGATCATTGAGCATGTTGCATGACAGCAGTGTAGACAGGGTCAGTGCAACATATGTCAGACTGCAGGAGCTGACACTCACACATGCGAGCAGGTCAGCAGTGAAACAATCATCTGGACAGTTGACAGTTTTGAGATGGGCTGACTCACAGGCTCTGCAAAAGGCTCAGCATCTTCTTCTTCCAGCAGCTGCTCCACAACATCCAAGCACCGCTGCATGGCCTGTGACTCATTTGGTGGGGCCTTTTTGGACCTGCCCCCTTTGCGTTTGTTTGGCCCCTTGGGTCCCATCCCGGGCCCGACTCTGCCTTCTGTGCCAGAGGATGTAGGTAGTGACAGTGCAGAGGCAAGATCACCGCTTCCAACATCTTTGTGGCGCAGCTCAGAGCTGAAGCCTTCCCTGGCTAGCATTGGTTGCTGTTGCTGATGTTGCCTGTTCAGCTGGCTTGAAGGGTTCCTGCTGAACTGGGCTGCAGAGAACTGCTGCATGGGCTGATTGGCAGAAGGGCCATCCCATGCAAAGGCATCTAAGCTGTCATCATATCCTGAGCACCAACCAATCTATCCATCAATCAATCAAGCAAGCAGTGTTGGTCGCTCAAGATGTCAATTGAAGACACAAGAAAGCAAGGCTGGATTTGCAAACAACGCTCATTTCACAACATGTGCTGCTGAGAGCTTCATTCTTGGACTCACACGCAAAAAGGCGAGTGCAAAAGCAGCAGCAATAACAGCATGCCTGAGTTCCACAAGGCGTGATGCAAGGCACATTAGCAGCAGATGCACAACTCACATGATGAGTCTGAACGACATGAACAACAGATATGTTTTGCACAAGGTACACTGCGCCCATTTTTGCATGTACGGTTGTTGCTTGTCAGTTGAGCAACTGCCTGGGGATACCTGACATGCCACTCAAGCCATGAGGGAGAGAGGGGCGCTGGAAATTGTGGTAGTGCTGCTGTTGCTGCTGCTGCTGCTGTTGTGGTTGCCTTTGCAGCTGCTGGTTGTACAAGCGCTGAGCTTGTTCCCTGGCAAGCTGACCAGTATCCAACGATGCCTGAGAAGAACCATTGCCCCATCCTCCTCCGGCACTCTGCAAATTGCAGTACAAGACAAGCGTCGCTGCAGAGATACATGTGTTTTGTACCGTCCTGCCATCTGTGCAGGCCATGTAAAGCACACACAGGGTGTCAAAGGAACTTGGACTTGGATTTCAAGGCGTGGTAGCTTACATTGGCACTGGGCAAGATTACCTGTTGGTTGTATCTGTCCATCAGGATGACTGACGCCTTGGTTTGCCTGATAATGACTCACTAGCCAGCGCGAGAGCAAGGCTCACTTACCAGAGTCGTTAGCGGCGTTGTATCTGTTTCAGGCGGTTACCAGGTTCATTCAATACCCTTTGAGTACGATGCTGCAGTCTCAAACGCCCGGTTTGGCTCTTACAAGGTTTGTTTTGTGCAGGTTTGACGCTGCTCGACCCTTTCAAGCTGTGTGCGCAGTGCATAAACCGGCTACCATGCATGCAAATACAAAAAGCTTGTGTTACCTGCTGAGGAACGTGTGCCAGATCTGAACAAGCGCTACGTTCCGCTTGTGGCCTTTCCGTGTACCACCAATAGTGATCTTGGCGTCGTCGTCTGTCGGAAAGCGAGGGCAACAGACGCGCTATTGTCATGCAGTCCTGCTCAGCAGCATGTAAGCAATTCGTTTGGCCGTCCGTCCGCAGTGAAAACGCATGCTTCTCCGAATGGTCAGCGCTGAGAGCCTGAATCTGATTTTTGAGTCTTTTCACCAGGGACAACATCGTCCCTACCTTCAAGCTAGCTCATACAATGTTCATTCATGCTGCAGAAATGAGTGCGGCTCTTGATGCTATGACAGGTAGCTATCATGAGCAACGGAGGCTGGTCGAAGTGCAATGCCACCCACCATGAGCAGCAAGATAACCGAATCTGATCTTCAATATTGAATTGAGTATTAATACAGCAGAGACAAATCTATGCGTGTACACATTACTAAGTTACACACTTCATGAAAAAAGATGTTAAGGGTTAGCTGCATTCTGCGTTTGGAACAGTCTACCAGTACCGTAGCTATTCGTCAAGCCAATGTACTTTGCAGAATCTGGCCCAAGATGGCTGCAGTTGCAGGCACGGTCAAGTTATCATCAAGCCAGCCATATATGGGCAATGCCTCCATAGCTGTGGCAACAAGAGATGTCATCCAGATGATTCCCAACATATTTTGCATGGTATTTGGAAAGTATCCAATGCTGTGAAATAATGCTATGTAGGTCATGGACATGACAGCACCACCTGCAGCATGCATCAGCCTGTGCTGAGTGTCAATCAAAGATCAATTCTCAAATGTGTATGCACAAAAGAGCATTCGCTCATCTTTGGTACACATCACTGCCAAGCGCTGCAGGCAAAAGTTAGTATGCAGGCATGCGTACTGATCCCTGAGCCAAGTTTTGATGATGAAGTACAGCTTTTTCACATGACTTGCGGCATGAAAGCACACATGAGCGCCGCAGCATCATTGCGGTAGAGCACCAGCTGAGTGTGCTCGATGGGACAGCACAATCATGTGCAGGATGAGGAACTTCGGAAGTTCATGCGTGACACCGAAAGATGCTTGTTTTTGCAGCCCGCACATGCCTGTAAACATTGCTAGGCTGCCAAGCCAACTCTTGCTATGGTTGAATGGGAGTCTAGCAGACCCATATCTCCTTCCCACAATGTCTGCCAACCCATCGCCTCCACACATGAGAGACAGAACCATAAGGCCCACAGGAGATTCTCGCCAGAATAGCAAGGTGACAGCTGTGACAACGCCAATGTACAGCAAAGGCCCCCTCAGCAACTCCTGCCTGTTGATAAATGAAACAACAGTCAATACAGCAGAGCCAGACAGGCATTGCTTCTTCTTCTTCTTCAACACAGCATTTTTAGTGCATCCAGCTTTGACTGCATCCCAGTAACACCGTAAAGCTTGCATGAAGAAACATCAGCCAAAGGCCAGTTCATCTGCAGTGTGAGCTCATGAGAATGTGTACTGCTCAGTCATGTGTATATTGCAGTGGTGTACCTGCTACCACCACGGCTTACAGCCTTGATAGTGGCTTTGCTTTCCATTGTGCCAATGGCCACTAAAATCAACCTGCAGATGCAGCGTCCGACTGTAGAGTGGATCATTGGCATGTCTGGTGCCCCCACTAAAGTGTGGAACTACTAGCAAGGAATTCTCACGCCCTGCATGGATGGATTCGCTTGTAGTATGAAGGGACAGTCAGGCAGCTGAGCTCACCTGAATGCATTGCATAGCGGCACTGCTGCGGCATATATCCGAGCAGTGGGTGCTGCACTGTCAAGAAATTAGTGTCAAATGGAGCCCTTTGCTTTACCCTCAGCACGTGCCTGCCAAGAGCAGCGTCACCTGAATAGTGGCCAGGTCAGCACAAACAGTGGGCCAGTCGAGATGTGTACGATCTTCCTGCATACCAGCTGCAAGCACCGAGTAGGTCTTTGCCTGAAAAATGCAAATACCTTGTGGAGGACAACGTTATGGATACCTGTGTAAGGTAGTCCCGGGAGGCTGAGAACTCAAGGGTTTTCACTAAAACATAAGCCAGTGAGGCTGACAATAACGTTGCAAGCAGGTCGCGGATGACGCTGACGTCCATGTCTATGAAGAGGAGCTCTGGGCTGGTGGCGCGTCAAGCGAATGGCGAAGTGAGTAGACGACCCATGAAGCTACAGGTTCCAGGCACCAGCGACTGACAGTGAACAGCGAGACTTCAAGTTTGTTTACGACACTCGACAGAATTTGGCTACGTGCTTGACGGAGTATCACGATCGCAGACCACGATTGGCGCGGCAGGAACCCAGATGCTGATCGATCTGATGTCAGGTGTACCGTGATCTCGCCTGACATCAGGCCTGCCCTGTTAGCTGCATGCATGACTAAGCGCAGGTTGTGCACACAAAAGTATGCAACAAAAGGGTTCGTGGCAGGTCTGTGACATGCTAGACAACAATGATGCAATGGCATTTAAGCAGACTGATGGCCGTGATCTGAAAGGCTGGACCAGTCACTATTGATTTTCACATATTGATTCTCATTTCCCATGTAGCGCAACGACCTAAACACATGTATCTAAAGTACTCAATCAATGTTACATTTAGGTTCTCACAGTGCGACAAACCACTTTGAAAGCGTCTGTTCGCA
>JAABUP010002614.1_pt1 | contig 34183 bp, 37 predicted proteins | sample 5559201 | NCBI WGS metagenome assembly JAABUP01 (sample SAMN10711887, study PRJNA513373) | rock metagenome | isolation source: Antarctica rocks | place: Antarctica
TCATGCCTCCTCTCGCAATCCTCGGACTACTCGCAAACCTTGGCACTGGCGTCTTCAGCTCCGCCTCCCTCTTCCCAACCCTCTTCCCCTTCGCAACCCTATCAACCATACGATGATGCAGCGCCTCGCGCTTACTACTTTCGCTCAACTTGAAGGGATTAGGCGTGCTGTCTCCGGTGCCGAGGAGGAGTGGAGACGGTGTTGGGGGTGCGGGATCGGGCTCTTCGGAATCGACGTAGGCGTAGCCGTTTACGCGGGGGGTGGAGGCGCCGGTGAAGGAGGCTTCGGAGGGGGTGGGGCGGGGACGGCCGGCTATGGCGTCTTTGATGGCGGAGAGGGAGGGGGAGGGCGGGATGGATGATGGGTCTTCGGTGGTGGGGATTGAGAGGCGGGTATTGTCGTAGATGACGGCTTTGGGGGGTGCGAGGGACGTTTCTTGGGATTTTTGCGCGATGGTTTGGTGGGTGTCTTCGATGGAGGGGGGGGCGAACATGAAGGGGTTGTTGGGTTTGGATTTCCAGGTTTCGGGCATGGCTGGACGGGTGTCTTTGGATTCGATGACAGCAAGCTGCTTACCGCCATTCTCGGCTTCCTCGGCGGATTTGTTGGCGGCGAGGAGGCGTTCGCGTTTTTGGTGGGCTATTTGGCGGGGCGCGGGGATCTTGTTGCCGTTCCACATCCAGGCGTACATTTCTGATTTTTTCTGGTTTTGCTTATCGAGGAGTTTGTAGAAGCTTTCATTATCTTCGCTGGTGTATTTTTGCTGGAAGGCGCCCAGGCTCATGTTGGTATCGATCTCAGGCTTCTCTGATTTCGTGCTGGTTGTGGTTGAGGCTGTAGAAACGACGGACATAGGGGTATCGCCCTGCCATGCTTTCGGTGTCTCTCCGCCTCTTCCAAAAAGCCCGGATGCTGGAGTCAGGCTCGTGCCTCTTCTCCCTCGTAGCTTCCGCCCATCGGGTCCAGGCGTCATGACTTCTGTGAGTTTCTTTCCCGCGGCCGATATCCATTCCTGGTCATGTGAATCTAGGGCATTGAGATATTCCTGCTTTGACTCTGTTTCAAGTAATCCGGGAAAGAAGTCACGGGCGATAATATGTGAGAGAGCATCGGTGTAGTCATCTTCGTCCAGAACCTTAGCAGGATGTTTGATTCGTTTCCGCGGTGGGGGCGGCGGCATGAGCGATGTATCGAGAGACCGCTTAGCGAGTACCTTGTCAGTCGACATCGACGCCATGACGAAAGGTGGAAGAAATCTATCGTTTACGATACTGGTCTTCCGCAGGCATGCTTGTCTTTGAATCAGTGTATTTTCAGAACCGGCAAGCGTAAACGACCACGCTAGCGGCGGGGACTAGCAATGCATGCTGCAGATCTCCCGCGATCTCTGCATTAGTGGTTCAGCCCTGGATGTTTCGAATGTTTGAATGTTTTGAAAACAGTGCATCCACCTTTTCGCCCTATATCAAAATGGCACGGACTCAGCCCAACATCATAGTTACTGGCACGCCCGGAGTCGGTAAGACAAGCCACTGCGAAGTCCTGGCCACCAATACCGGACTAAAGCACCTCTCCATCAACCAGATCGTCAAGGACCGCGGCTGCCACGATGGCTGGGATGCAGAATACAAGAGCTGGATTGTTGACGAGGACAAGGTGTGCCTAGCACTTACATGCCTGCCCCGCATATGTAGTGCTAGCCACTGATACGTAGCCTTCAGTTACTAGACACCCTCGAAGACGAAGTCCCCCGGGGCGGCTACATCCTCGACTGGCACGCCTGCGACCTCTTCCCCCGAAGCTGGATCGACCTCGTCGTCGTCCTCCGCACCGACTCAACAAAGCTTTACGATCGCCTTAAAGCGCGCCAGTACACCGAGCAGAAGCTGCAAGAGAACCTGGACTCGGAAATCATGGAGGTGCTGTTGGAGGAGGCGAGGGAGGCGTATGACGAGGAGATTGTGGTGGAGCTGAGGAGCGATGAAGTGGATGAAGTGGAGGGAAATGTGGAAAGGATTGAGATATGGATAAAGAATTGGAAAGACAATCAGAAGGAGGAGAATGGGGGGTGAGGGTTCTGTCGCTGGGTATAGATTGGGGTGTTGGCTCTACTCTACTTATGACTCTGCAACCACTCCTTCAACTTCGCCAACGCCAGCGCTCGATGCGACATCGAATTCTTCTTCGCCTTATCCATCTCAGCATACGTCTCACCCTCATACTCAAAGATCGCATCCCAGCCTGCGTAAGTAAGTCAGCCACTCCGCACCCATCCCCTCATGCACATCGTAGCTAACATACCAAAATAAGTTGGACCTCTCGCGGGTACAATCTTGCCCTACAATCGACCATCAGCTGCTTTTATCCTCAAATCCAGCGCCACAGAAATCAACATACATGCATTCTGCCCTCAAAAATAAGCGGCTCGTGACCCGGACCCTCACTGTACGCGAAGGTACAGACTGCTTGGGCACTTTTATCTTCGTATGCCAGCAGCAGATTATTCAGACCTTCGTGGCCGAGGGCTTGGAGGAACCATTTTCTACTCGGCTTAGAATAACCAAGCCCGTTGTATATTAGTAGAAAACTTACATATACGGTCCAGGCAATTCCTTAAGTGCATTAAAACACAAACAAGTATCTTCCGTCAATACCGGGCCTCCAATCTCCAAATAATTAGCACATATTGTTACATAGAAAACACATAGCGATAGATATAATACTTAGAAAGTCTTACAATATCAGTAGCCCGCCTGCACTTATCCTTAGATATATCCTCAATAGTGCCTTGGATCTCAGTCAGGTCTAGGGATTGACTAGTGAAGGGTACGACGCCGCCGAGGATGGCCTGGACTTCGGCGAGCTTGTTGGCGTTTCCAGTTATGAAGTGGAGGGTCTTCGATGGCATTTTTGGGGTTGGAGGGGATATTGATGTGTGATTTTGAAAGCGACCTTGACGGTTGTGTGTGTGATGACATCTTTAGTCAATCGAAAAAAGTCAACAGGTCTACTTTACTCATTTACATTCAAGAACAGTTTTCAAGACCTTATAGGATTTTCGAACTGCTTGACGTGCATTATCATCTTATTGTTACTAAAGACCCAACATTGGTGGCCCAGCCAGTCTACATAAGGTAGTATTTACATTGAACGCTTGAGCCTGTCTCCGAAGCATCCAAAGAAATGCATCGTGTCCAAGAAGTACAACATGGTCTCGTACAGCCCCGCCTGGTATCAATATGTAACAAGCAAGCTTAAACCCGTCTTCCACAAACGCCTGAGATGCAAAACCCACAATGCTAACATCGCTTCAATGATCGGATCAAACCTCGACCGGGTCGTTCATGGCGGATCATCAGCTTTCTTGCCCTCCATCCAAAATAGTTCGTAGAGGCTGTCAATGTCCCCATCGACTCCCGTATGCAGGTAAGACTGCCTGACACCTCCCTCCACCACCGCCGAGTTTATGAGCCTGTACTGTACTTTCTCTTCGTCCAGTATCATCTTTCGTCTTATCGGGGCCAGAGAATGATCAACACCACCATTATTCGACCCCTCAACTACTGGCAGCGGACCCCACGTCTCTTCCATCTCCTCCAAATTCGTGTATTTCAGATTGCCCTTGGGATATTGCGCAATGGAGTATCCGTTGGAAAGTACCATGTCCTTCCCAACTTGCCAGCGCTGGAGGAAACAATCGCCGCAAACGTCTGCAACAAGACTCATGACCGGAAGATCATAGCCGTTATCGTCCGCTCCTCCCGGCTTCCAATGATGGATTGACAATGGCATGCGGCCGCTTTCAAAGATCCCAGATATATCACCGTGTACATCGATCTGATGCAGATCTCGTTCGTTCGACAACTTGGTTTCCGTCAAGATGTATATACACTCCATGACACGGATATCTCCAGCGTTGGCATAGGAACTGTGGATACACAAATCGTAATTGCTGACCATGACTTCGGCCAGCGCAATTGAGAGGAATATACCAGCGCCACCAAAACCCATCATCCCATAATGCGTCACAGACCACCAGGACTCTGAGAGGCCACCGACGTAATGTTGCTTATGAGGGTCGTATTTCGCCAGCATGTTGATAAGGGCAGGCATGGAAGGAAAGAATGTATCGTCATCTATCAGGCTGACCCAAAGCGTTTTGTCGTTGCGATTCTCAAACATAATCTTGATCAGCGAAAAGTATTTTTCCGAGAACATATCTTGAAGCCCCAATGGTTCTGCAAGCGTGATATCCATGCCCAAGCCGCGCATCTTTGCCTCAAGTTCGTCCATCTTATTCGGATCAGCCGCCACAGCATCCTCCTCCCCTTCTCGCTCTTTCTCTATGACTATGACGAATAGCTTCGCATTGGTGTGCGGAAGCCAGCGCAGTAGCGGAGTGATAGATTTCTCAAGGCGCTCCAAGGTTGTCGATATGCCAAATATGACATGGGAGGCGTCACCTGAGTCTTTGATAGAAGCAGGTACGTCGAGAACGAGAGGCTTCTCGCAGTGTTGCAGGTCGACCTTGGCGTCCGCAGTGAGGTCGATGGTCTGGAACTCAGGAAAGAGGGGGCCTTTGATTTTGGTGATGGAGGCACGCTTCAGATCAGGCACCTGGTTGACAATGATATCGCGATGCGAATAGCGAATGGGATATGTCAGGTCGACACCGGTGAGCCAGTCGAGCTTGTCGGGGCATGGCTCCACTGGTTGGCCTTTGAAAGACGGTATCCATTCAGTGAGAGGTGCACCTCGACGCGAAAAGAGATGAGTGACGAGGGCGAGGGAGATGAGCGAGAGGAGGCCGACAAGAGCGATGAGACTTCGGTTACGCAGAAGCATTGTAGATCGTCTCGACAGAGAAGTGTACCCCACCCGAGTCCTCGCCCATAGCCTCCTCCATATCATTGAGGCTTGGTCGCGCGCATACTCAAGAGTTGCAGAAGATGGCGTTGAGGTCGTTACTGACGGAGGAGGCGACGGTCAGTAGAGCGAGGCTTGTGCCATGCCAAGAATTGAGATTAGGGACGCTAAGCCTATCTGAGCAATTTCAAGAGTCTGGCTGTCGAAAGTTTCGTTAACCCGTATATCGTACTCGCTCGTAATACTATGGATTCTATGGTGGGAACACGAGCGAGTACGATATACGGGTTAACGAAACTTTCGACAGCCAGACTCTTGAAATTGCTCAGATAGGCTTAGCGTACTTGGCTAGGGGGAATTTTGGCCTCTAGCGTGACTGACTACCTGGCTTTACTTACTTCTCGACCTCTTCAGAAGCCACGATGGGTTGAATGATATATGAGCAGGTCGAGGCAGGAAGCATGGCAGACCGATGCTGCCAACAATCATTATTGCTTCGATCCAATCAATCTATCAAACACACAATAGATTATACAGTAGGCGGAAGTATGATTTCTACCCTTCCTGGATTTATCACGTTTGTCCAGTGTTCAAGAAAAGCACAGGACCCACTACCCATGCGCCATCGCCGTCGCTGAATTGTATACCACAGACGAACCTCGCCAATCATTTGGCCATGCTGAGACGACGGATCGTAAATGCAAAGATCATTAAGCACCTCCTGAAATCCAACTGGCGAGTCCTGCCTTGACTGCCCGCCACGCGCGAAATATGATACACGAAGATAGAAAGTGGATATCGTCACCGGCGTAAACGAACAATCTTCTCACTGCTGGTATGGTGGAGCCGGCTCGAGCTCTCCTTCGCTTATTTGCTCCTCAATCACGCCGTTCCCGTTGCCAATGTCTTGCCGGTTAGGGATTTCGAACTCCAGCTTTTCTTGTTGGGCAACTGCCTGTGCTGATACGATCTCTGCAAGCCGTTTGAGACGCGGGGTTTGTAGCCAGGACGGCGTATAAGTTTCAAGAGCGGTAATGACACGCGGTTCCGCTATCTCATAGGGACCACTGTCCTCCATGTCAACGGCGGTCAGTAGAAGCACATCACCTTTCTCTGTGACTCGAGAGGCTACTGCTTTCATGATGTCACCATTGATTGGCTGCTCATAGTCGGCGACCAAATATTGATTCAAGAGCTTCTGAATTTGGTTTGGCGAAAGCCTAAATCTCAATGTTAGCGATGGGACAGTCCTCAATGTATGACATGGCTACTTACATCCAACAGATATCCTGAATGATCTCTATGTCATTCAGAGTGGCTTTCTTGAGTTGCAGCAATTTTGTAGCTTGCTAGAAAAAGGTTAGTCAGGCTCTTTTGATCTCGTGAGCAAGGATCATCGTACCATGAGATGTTCGAGCTGTAGAGTACCCTCAGGCATGTCATGACTTTTACACCACTCCTCAATTCGGGTAATGTTATAGTTGATCTGTAGGCCACGTTTCCACGACAAGAAATTGCGTCGCATAAGCAGATCATTAAATGCTGTCACGCCCACAAGTCTCAAGAGCTCCGTCAAAGTCTGAGTAATGATAGAATCCTCTAGGTAGTAGGCCTTCATTGCCTTAAATGCATTGTTCAATAGGCTCAGGAGGTTGTCCATGCTATAAGCTGGTGTATTGTTGGACTGTAACAACTTGCCAAGGAATCTGTTGCCCTCATTGGTCACAAATCCTGGTAGAGACTGAGACTCGATAATCGCCGGTACTATCATCTTCTGCAGCTTTTTCTTGAGAACTTTCATCCATGTATGGTATATGTTGAACTCAAGGCTTTCCAAATCGTGCTTGACTATCTCCAAAAGGCGGTCATACTCGTAGTTGTCGGTCTTTTGTGCTTCATACCAATCCTCTGCTAGGAAAACGAAAGAGAGCATTTCATGAACATTGGAGAGCCAAAAAGCGCCAGGATTGATGGCATCGTCGCCTTCATGCTGCATGACCTCTTGTTGCACGGATTGCATGACGTTTGCCAGGAAACGCTCCGACTCCTTGACAAAACCATTGTTCCACATTTCAGAGGTGACAAGGTTTATCAAATAAGCAGGGAACAGCACCTCTTTATCGGTAGGTGTAGGTGTCGTACTTGGGGCTGGGATCTTCAAATTCTTTATCAGGCCTAGTGTGACCTCTTCGTTCAATCCATCTTCATCTGAAAGGAGGTTCTCCAGTTCGAATTCGACGTTATCCAGGACAGGACTAAAGGTTGACCCGGAATTCGTTTGCCGATGAGCGGTAGTACTGGGAATGGCCATCGAGCTCGGCCTTGGATGGTATGCCGAGCTGAATCTGTCTGGATCGATCCTTTCAGCTCCCGCGCTTCTCCTCTTCGGTTTCTTCGACGAGACTAGGTTTATGAGGCCGTTAGTCTGAGGCTGTGGCACATGGCCATTTGTCAGATCGCCGTTAACCGGCATTGCTCTCTTTGCGAGGTCTAGTTGATCTTGCAAATCTGCCAGCTGGTGACGCAGAGACATCTTCTCATTCTCATGATCACTACCCACCTGCTTGGCATTTCCGAGCTCGATGTTCGTTGTCCGGAGCGACTCTCGAAGGCTTCTTCCTTCTTCTTGCAGTCGCTTTGTGTTAGAGATGGATTCGTCATGGACCAGCTGTAACTTTTTCATCTCTTCTTCCATTGCAGTCAAACGCGCCGCGGTAATACCTGCCTGATTGGCCTCCGCTTGAAGTTCTTTCGAGCGGCTCTCCAGCGTGTTGTGCCTAGTTTTCCAGGACTTCAGCTGATTTTCATAGCCCTCAACTTGGAGGATCAAGGCCTTATTCTCGCGTCTCATGGAACCAAGAGACTGGGTCAATTCCACCACTTTGTTCTCCAACTTGTACGATATTTGCTTGAGATCTCTAGCTTCCTCCCGCAGCGTCTTGTAGCCTCGCCTGGCGTTCTTCCCGCGCCATAAGCTTTGTATGATGACAACCTTCTTACGATACTGTCTCCATGAACGCATTTGCCGCCGTGTCCGCCATGATCGTTGAATGGTGACAGCCGCGTTGCCAACTCTTGTCTCCATCAGCTTCCTCCTGCAAAGGAAGCCCTTTGTTACTCCTTGGAGCATGATAATGTTAGCACGAATCTCATTGAAGCGTTTCTTATCTTTGTGGCCACGCCAAACTTTTTGTATGTTGGTCGCAGCTCTAACTTGACGGACTTCTCCGGCACGTTGCCGTGATTGATAACCTCGGGCCCATGCTTGGAGAAGCAGGATAGAGCTCCTAGCCTCAAGATATTTTCTCCGGTAATATTTGCAGCGCAGATTCTTCTGTATCATGATAGCGCATTCGTTTAGCCTTGTAGTCCGCAGATTCTCAAGGAACGCAAGCATGCCCGCCCGAAAGAAGATCTTTGTGAGCCCTAATTGATATTTGTCGAGGCCTCTGTTGCTGCCTTGCCCAAGTGCTTTTTTCAGTATGGCGTTTGCCATCTCCCGGATCTCCGAAGTCCATGATTGAGAGGGAACCAGCATGTAATAACGCAGAGCGAATTCCTCGTAGGTCCAGCGAGTCGGATAGCCGGCGCAACTTATTCGTACAGTTTCCAGCACACCGCAAGCCCGCAATTGGCTTAGTACCATAGGGCCTTCGAATTTCCACGGCTCCTTACCTTCATTCGGTTTGATACAGCGGATGTAGTGCACGTCAGTCGAATTAATCGTGTTCATCAATTCGATAAGAGAGGATTTGAAGATTCCCCCAAGCGTAGGCTTCTTGTTCGCCGCAACACCCATCCTTCTTCCAGAGACCGCATTCGTTTTGGAATTTGCCGCTTGAGCAGAGTCTTTCTCCCGAACGAGGGACGCTGCCTCAAGAACTTCCCCAAGAAAACCGTTCGAGGAGAGGCGAAGGACTTCCATGTGTTCGTCAGGAACGGTATCCCTATTCTTCTCGATAAAACCATCCGACTCATATGTCACGTCTATGGCGTAATGGCACACAGTGAAAGCAGATTTACCGAATCGAGGCTTTTTGTAGTATTTGGACTTGTCGTTCGCGAAATTATGGTGTAACTTTGTGACGAATTGCTCGTCAGAACCCATAGGTAACCGTGATTCCTCGTCAAGAAGCGCAAGAACTCCCAGCTTGGCCTCGATTAGATCTATGCAGGGCTGATTGTCCGAGAAATCGATAAAAGTCCAATCGATTTCCTCGCGCAGATACTCCTCTTGTTCTAATTTGAAAACGTGCTGATTAAATTCTTGTTGTAGCTTTTCGTTAGCATAGTTGATGCAGAATTGCTCGAAAGAATTCTTTGCAAAATGCTCAAACCCATAGATGTCAAGAACTCCAATAAAAGTTGTGGCTCGGGCACTGACTTCTTCCGGCGCCAGACCTTGATTGATAGTCTCGACAAGCCAATCGAATAGGCTGGAGTATATGAATTTTGCTACAGAGTCCCTGACAACCACGGCTTGCTGCTGGGTAAGATTGGACATGATTCTCTCTCCTCTGGTGATCAGCTGCTTCTTGACAGTCCATTTGGCGAACTCTCCTGCGTCGACGCCTAAGATCTGGCAGGCTTTGACAAGTGATGGCTCAGAGGAAGGAAGCACTGAGTCCGTTCGTGTAGCTGTGATCTTGACGTTCCCAAGGTGGAGTAGAGCGCTGAGAATAGCAAAGATGTGGGCTTGTTTCGTTTCGCTGACTCCAATGGTGGTCAAAGATTGCCGAGTTGCATCGAACTCGGCTTTGTCATCCACTCCCTCAATGACTGGAGAGCCACCCTGGTTCAAGTAATCAAAATGTTCCACGGGTAGCAAGCCCCACTCTTGTCGCTCCGCTTCTGTAGCGCCGGCCACGAGCTGGTAGAAAATATGGTAATTCCTCTCCTTCAGTGGCTGGAAAACAAACCTCGAACGTTCCAGCAAGTAGACCCTTATTTTTGCACCAATAATCTCCGTCTTTCTGTCAAACATGATTTCAATGTATTTTCCAAACCGAGAAGAGTTGTCATTGCGGGTCGTCTTCGCATTACCGAAGGCTTCCATGACTGGGTTTGTGGCTAGAATCTGCTCTTCTGTCTCGCTCATTGCATCCGCGATGCCTTTGGCACGTTTTCCAGGTTGATCTGGCGACTCTCGGGTCGCAAAATATCTCATGATGTATTTGGCGCTGACGGTTTTCCCTGCTCCTGACTCTCCGGAGACCACGATCGTCTGATTTTTGTTATCACGCAGCATATCCCTATGCGTAATCAGTCAACGAACACAGCTGCTTGGAGCCCAGACGCTTACGCAAAAGCCTCCTCGGCGATGGCAAAGAGATGAGGCGCCTGCGAAGACCTTTGTTTACCTGCGTAGACTTGAACCATACCAGGTACATATAGCGAGTCGACCCGAGCAAAAGGATTGGTAGCAATTAGAACGATACCGCTGTATGTGTAGATCTCTTTTTGTGAGTATCGCAGCTTGATGGCTTGGAGAACTGTAGGATGTTAGCGATATAGCCAGAAGAATATTCCATACAAGGGAACGTACCTGCTGGTTCATTAAGATGAGATAAGTTTGTAAGGTCATCACTGGCTTCGAGTATGGCAGGATTCATTAGGGGAGGAAGGGAGGCGTTGCTGTCATCCTGTAGCGCAGCTACTGTGGTTTCGAATATTTTGGACTGGCAGAACGTCAGACTTGCTTTACTTTACTATGATTTGGCCTTTGGGCAACAACTTACCTCCCCGTTGGCCAATTGGAAGACCAACTTGACCTTTTCCCCCTGGATGTTCTTGGACTCCACCTCTGAGGCAACCCATCCTTCTGTAGGATCGGGCTGCCATGCTTTTGTCCCAACATCGTAATTATGTGCCATGGCACCTCAGGGAGAGGGGCTCTTGAAGGGCGCCAGCGTGGAGAAGGAGTCCGCTCGCGGAGTGAACACGGTCAAGGCGGCTCAACGAGAAGTGGTGATCAAAGCAGCCTCTCTAACGGCCGAAATGCCAGGAGGTCTCAGCAAAGCCAGAGCATGAGTGGATCAGTAAAGCTGGTGGAGTTGTCTCGTCCGTCCTACAGAAAATGTTTGGGGATGGAGGGCGGAGGCTAATACCCCTGATCACCCCCGGCGCCGCACCAAGAGGACGGGCCGTGATACGAAAGGGATGGTGAAAGGTAATTCTTTCCTGTACGCACTTAAGAAAACCAATCATACATCGAATTTACGTTTAGGATCTAACGATTTCGATGAGGTACCCAGTCGCATTCGGTTGCCGTTCACACCGATGAAACGTTCATGCCAAGGACAAAGAAATGGTACTAAGGGTATGGCCGTACTCAAACAGCTTTACATTATGATATATAAAAACTTGTCTATAAATCATACTATTTTCCGTGACGGACACCATTTATCAATCGTATTATACCAGGCGGTCGACTCTTGGTCGACGTCTTCTCCGCTTCCAAGAACACGCTTTTAGATCTATTGTTTTGACCTTCCAGAGGCAATAGACGATGCATCAAACTCAACAGCCTCCTCGGCGCTGTTGAAGAGCCATTCCGGAGGCTTCAGCATGACGACTGGAGCTCAACGGCACAATAAATTGAGTTCCGTGCATCGGTAGCGATCAATACAGGACCCGCGTCATGATTCGAGCTAGATCTTGTTAGCGGACAGAAGACAATGCTCAACTAGGATTCCAGGTCGTCTCACAATCCAGACTCTCTAATTGTTGATACAATTCCTTGATCACCGTGATGTTGACACTGCTAATATCAGCCATTAGGTATGCAACCTAATAGAGCATCAGCATTAACCTCTAATAGGAACCGAGTCCTAGTATACCTTTCCTCGGCTGTCCGTCATCTGCTTGTCGACATTGTGGTCTCCCAGGATGGCATTGACTAAGCACATCAGTGTCCATCTTACACACGTGGATCCCATCGATAGTTACCCTTTCCTAAAACACCTGATACGTTCTGATGAATGAAAATGACCCGCACGTGATTTGGCTCGTCCAGAGTCAAAGATCGTAGGTTGACTTCAGGCATATTGACGGCTCCCAGAGTTGTGCCCTCATTTACATACCGCACCAGAGCCTCACTGACCTCTATCCCGATCGCACTTTGGGCTTCCTCTGTACTTCCTCCAATGTGTGGTGTCAGGATGATGTTTTTGAGGCTACGAAGGTCATTCGCCCAATGATTGAGATCATTGTTGAAGTAGTCCCCGTTGCCTGCTGGCTCTGTGGGGTAAACGTCCAGGGCAGCTCCGGCAATCTTCCCAGCACGCATAGCGTCGATGAGAGCCGGGATGTCGACAACGCTTCCACGACTCGCATTAATCAAGTAACTACCGTGTTTCATGCACTCCAACTGCTTACGGCCAATCATGTTCTTTGTTTCTGGTAATTCGGGCACATGGCAGGTTATGAAATCTGCACCACCAAGAAGCGCTTCTAATGTTGGCAATTGCTTGGCTGAGCCCAGCGCCATCAGGTTCACCGTGTCATAATATGTGACCGTCATGCCGAAAGACTCGGCGAGCACGGAGAGCTGGGCGCCAATATGACCATAGCCAATTATACCTAATCTCGTGGTCAGATTGGAACGGCCCAAAAGGACATGAGCAGTACCAAGCGTCTTCCCACGTACCTCCCAGCAGCCATTGCTGACCTTATTCCACGTCCCTCTGTGAAGTTCGTTAGATCGATCACCGAGCTGCCGAGCCAGAGCAATAATCTCCGCGATAACGAGTTCGGCGACACTGCGAGAGTTGCTAAAGGGAGAGTTGAAGACCGCAATGCCATGTTCGGCTGCATATGTTGTATCCACCTGATTCGTTCCTATGCAGAAGCAACCCACGACTATTAAATTCTTTGCTTCTTGTAGCACCCTCGCCGTTAACTTTGTTTTCGAACGTATACCGATTACATGGACATCCCTGTAACGATCAGCTAGACACTTGTGAGGTCACAAGTGCGTATTGCGTTACCCCACCGTATCTTTTCGATCAATTCATCCTCGGGTAGCGAAGACTTCAAGGAGGTTACTTGGTAGCCTTGAGACTTGAGTGCATCCCGGCCAGTCTGATTGACATTTTCTAATAACAGAATTTTGATGTCTTCAGTGACAAACGGTTTCAAGGGCTTTGACGGAGCTCCACCAGCAACGGAAGTTAAGCCATGGAGATTAGGTCTCTTTGTCCATGAAGGAGAGACTCGCCTTGCAAACTCTGCTGGTGAAGGCGGAAGCTCTAGACCTTCCGTCACGTCCAAAGCTGAAGCCATCACATAAACCATTGGGGCAGCATAGGAATTCGGCAGCAGCAGTTCAGAAGGTCTTAAATACACCGGGTAGACTCCGGCTTAGCCTCATGCGGGTACTCTCTCTGAGTCACTAAAATCCTGCATGAGGTCTGAATATGGCGTGACACAACGTGATCGGATGAGCCTGACTCGCCTGACTCGCCAGGCCAAGCAACTCTATCCGACACTAGCCCCGCTAACTCCTGCACAATTTCAAAGCCCTAAGGTATGGCACAACCTTTGGCAGTTGGAGGTCTCCTACCACTCGAGCCACTGATTTGTAGCGTTCTCAATACTATTTCTCGGTTGTGCAACTATCAAGTCGTCTACCTAGGTACATTCAGTCATCCCAAAGCGTGCTCTAAGCCATTGGTAGTACCCGCTTCAGATCCGCATCAGCTCTGGATCTCAGGTCTGATGGGATCATTGCTCTTGAATTTGGGCGAGAATAATGCACCGGAACGTGCAAGATACATCCTGCCACAATCTTCCCTTTGATCGTTGCATGCACTTCGTAGTAAGACCGCTCCGTTGTTCGCCTCCACATGACGCCATAATGAACTCCCAAGTCTAGCTCTGTTTGCACTCAGCAGCTTCTTGCTTGGGTTTCGAATTTTCATCCTGGGATTGAATTAGTGTCAATCAATACAAACAGCCCTTGGCGAGCGTACCTCTTCATCTGACTCTTCTTCGTCGTCACGATCCTCGCTCGCGTCATCGTCTTCCTCATCATCTTCATCTTCGAAATCCCCTTCTTCGAGATCATCATCAACTTCCTCGAATTGCAAAGCCTCTCCAGTAAACCAGTCAATTGCGCGAGGAATCAACTTTTCTTTAATATCCTCGCCTAGTTGATAGTCAAGCTCCAAACGCTCTTCAACATCTGATGCAGCGTCTTCTTCTTCTCCCTCTGGGGCTTTGGGAGGATCAAAGAAGTTGAAGAAAGATACTGTAGGGACAGTCTTCTTGACAACACGGGTTTGCTTGGTGTCTATTGCGACATTAGATATGCTGCCATTTCAAGTTGTCCAGACCGCTCCACTCACTCTTGTTGCGCTGCTTCTTACTCTCGATTCGCACCGTGAGGTCTTTGCCCGCCTTCCAGTCTATCTTGTCGCCCTCAGCATGATCGTAGATAAACTCGCCTCCATAGCCACTTTCCTCCTGGTAGAAATAGGTTTTGGTGATAGTTTTATTGGAGAAGAAGTCGTTTTCGCCAAATGCAAATATCAGACGAAATCCGGGTTGCTTAAGATATTCCATACGTATGTCTGTCAGCAACTTCAAAGCTGGTTCATCCCGATCTGTGATTAGCTCCGCCAATGACACTTGATTCTTCATTGCAGATAACCAGAATTCAGGAATGCCAGCCATATCCTCGGAGGATTTCGACGCTCCAGCCGCCTCAGCATTGCTCGTCTCATCTTCCTCCTCGTTTTCTTGCTCGCCAGCCTTGATCTCGTCTTCTGTAGGCTCAGATGTGCCGTTGACTATCTTAGCACGCTTCTCGTACAGTGGCGTGTATTTCGCGAAGTATGTCTTCTCTAATTCGAGCACTTCTTCCTGAAACTCGCCTTCAAGCTTGGAATGCTCCTTCTGAACACCTTTGAGACCAGCCACACGACGACGAACAGGGGCGGGAAGAGATTCGACGTATCCAGATGATCTTCCGACAAGTGAGCCGAGCTTGCCTTGTATCATCGAGACTAGCTTTGGGTTCTGGGCAGAGATAAAAGCTGCTGCAGCGCGGTCGAGATCCTCTAAGCAATTCCAATCAATACACGTGGTGCGGGGAATCGGAGAAAAGAGGGGCATACCTTCTTTGATGCTGGCAACGCCAGGCTGCTGAGCATGAGATGAGATTGGTGCATTGTTGGCGGGAGTGTTCTGAGGAGTGCTACATGATCGCGGTTCGGTCAGCGGTGTCTCTGTATCACTTTGGTTGACCAACTTACGGTGCGGTTGCAATGTCAAGCTTTTTGTTGCGGATTGGTTCAGACATTACGAGCTGTCTTGAACGTACAAGATGCGGTCTAAGGTGCAAAAAGACCAAAAGATAATCAGGGGAGGTGGTTACTGTGGGAAAGAGAGGCGACAAACACAAGGAATTTTTCAAGTGTAAGTTGAGACTGAATCGCGGCGCTACGCTCAATTGGGAAAACCAAGCCCCTCATCCCACGCGGTGAAGCTTATCGCGAATTGTACCCTAAAATCAATATTGAATAACATTCGTGGTACACATATATTCCGAACACTCGCACATTGATCCTTAAGCGTCTCCTAGACACTCTTCTCAATCAGCGAGAGGTCTCTGCCACCTCGCTGCTCACTGAATATCTCAACTCATAAAAGCGATGTCCTCCAAATCCCTTTGCCAACAGATTTACTCTGGAGGAGCATCGCGGCTTCGCTGCGTGTCATTGCTGGAAAACCTAGGACATAAAACCAGACCGCACATCGTACGATAATAGCTACGATGGGGGATTCTGACCCGCGGGACACGGCGTACTCCCGTAGAAGTGCCTCAAGAGATGATCGTAGGAACAGTGTCAGATCTAATGGAGCCCCCAATGGCTCCTTGTATCGCCGCGATTCAAATATCAGCAAGTTAGACACACTGCGTGCGGCTTCTCGCAGATCACTAGCTCTGACCAGACTACAGCGCCAGCTTTGTGTCGGATGTCGAAATGGCTCACGACGAGGTTTGCTCCTCCATTTTCGGAACTCTCCTCATCCATTGGGGCTAATGACCTCAGGTCTTTGCTGGTCCCATGTCAGAGAGCATTCCGTCGAGTGTGACAGGATTTGCCCATCGACGACCCCGAGCCGACTCGATAGCAAGTTTCACATACTTCCAAGAGAACGACGAATCGCCAGAGTGGTCTGAAGACCAAGCCATCGTGGACGAGGAGGAGGAAGACCTGGAGCTTGGCAAGCAGGCGGAGGAAGACTTTGATCTAGACTTAAGATCGGGTTCGACACCGCCAAAAAGACGCAAATCTTCCGGACTATCGAGGGGTTCCATAGAAGATCCTCTTCTTGCTCGCCACGATTCAGTGACGTCCGGCGTGATGCTTGATGGCGGAGCAAGGTTCAGTCAAAAGATATATGTAGTGACTGAGGACTTGACCATTGTAGTGGCAGGTTTCACTACAAAATCTTTTGGGTACATGTTGTACATCGCCCTCTGCTGCTTGTCTGTGGGACTAGGCTTTCTAGTCCTTCGCTGGCTGCCCCGTTGGCGGGTCCGCCTGATAGGTTCTCCAAAACCTTTAAGAGACTGCGACTGGGTCGTCATCGAGGTGAGATCACCTCATCGCCATCGGAAATCGGGAGTTGCAGCTAAAAAGGACCAGAATCAATGGGGTGAACTCACAATACAAAGCGTTACTAAAGTGTCCTACGGACACGCTGCCTCTACAGTGTTTGGAACAAGACAGAAAAAGGGCTACTCGTTTGACTACGATGAGGACGATGATCCGGTCATATTGCACCTACGCTTTCTTGATTATCGTTACATCAGATTCTGTTTCCATCCCTCTTCAGACAGGTTTGCGCTGTGTAGCGATTGGAAGGATCCGAGTTGGACAAATGTAAGATCAATCAGGAGTGGATTAGACAGCGACGAACGACATAGGCGAGAACAGGTCTTTGGCATGAATCAAATCGATATAGAGCAAAAATCTATTCCCCAGGTACTTGTAGACGAGGCGAGTTTGTCCCTTTAGGAATCTTAGCGATGGTCTAACATGATGCAGGCATTTCATCCTTTCTACATATTCCAGATTGCAAGTCTCATTCTTTGGTCTCTTGACGAGTATTATTACTACGCCATTTGCATCTTTCTTATATCTGTTGTCAGCATCACGACCACTTTGATTGAGACTAGATCCGTACTACCGCCTCCTCCTTTTTTCGGGCTTTGCTTATCGTTTGGCAGACCATGAAGCGCCTGCGAGAGATCTCACGTTTTGAATGTGAGGTGCGAGTTCTAAGAAATGGATTCTGTAAGGGCTGCAATTCCTGTATCGTACACTGTCTGATGAGTACCGTCTAGGGCGACAGGTGGAAAGCGGAGAACTTGTCCCAGGGGACGTCTATGAAGTGTCTGATCCATCGATGACACTATTTCCATGTGATAGCCTTCTTCTAGCCGGAGATTGCATTGTCAATGAGAGCATGCTCACCGGTATGGCACTATCCATTCTTAACGTTAGCATGTATCATTGTTGATGGTAACAAGGCGAGTCTGTGCCGGTTTCCAAAATCCCAGCTACAGACCATTCGCTACAACTTCTCAATATGAGCGCTAGCTCTATGAATCCTGAGGTGGCCAAACATTTTTTGTTTAGTGGCACAAAGATTATACGAGCCAGACGTCCCCAAGGACAGAATGAGGAAGCTGTAGCATTGGCTATTGTCATCAGGACTGGCTTCAATACGACCAAAGGCGCCTTAGTCCGCTCAATGCTCTTCCCTAAACCCTCAGGCTTTAAATTCTATAAAGACGCGTTTCGCTACATCTCTGTCATGGCTGGTGTCGCAGGTGTGGGCTTCATTGCCTCATTCATCAACTTCGTTCGACTTGAGGTATGTGTACGAGCCAGGTTTGACTTTTTTGCAAGCTAAGGTCAAGAAGTTAGCCTGGCATTTAATCATCGTCCGTGCATTGGATTTGATAACAATCGTAGTTCCCCCTGCACTGCCGGCAACATTATCTATTGGCACCAACTTTGCACTGTCTCGACTCAGGAAGAAAAACATTTTTTGCATTAGTCCTCAGAGGTGAAAGATCCCCAAAGAAGCAGATAAGAAGCCGTCTGTTTAACAATTATCAGGGTCAATGTTGGAGGAAAAATGGATGTCATATGTTTTGACAAGACAGGAACTCTGACAGAAGACGGCCTCGATGTTCTTGGGGTCAGGGTTATTCATCGGCCGGCAATGAGGTATTTGAAAGTCTAACATCTTACCATAGGCTCTTGGCTGATTATCGGCTAGATTCAGCGACGTGCTAGGTGACTCTTCGACGCTTCTACCAGCCGCGACGTATGAACGAGATCCTACAGTCGATTATCAGATCCATAGAGCTGCTCTTTATGCCATGGCAACTTGTCACTCTTTGCGTGCTGTAGACGACGAATTGATAGGTGACCCTCTGGACATCAAGATGTTCGAATATACAGGCTGGTCCTTCGAAGAATTTGCTCAGACGACGAACGCCATTGAAGGCGATACTCAAAATGGCCCGACATCAATCTCAAGGCCACCTGCGGGTCTGGAATTTGATGTGGACGATACCAATATTTCCGTGACTGTGCGTGCCTCTCGAAATATAGATATTTCACTAACGTCGAGATAGAACGCACCCATCGAGCTAGGAACACTCAAGTCCTTTGAGTTCGTATCGCAGCTGCGTCGAGCTAGTGTCATCGTTGGGCAGTCTGGCTCCTCTGGTGGCGACGTGTATGTCAAAGGGGCACCGGAATGTATGAGAGACATCTGCCGTCAGGACAGCTGTAAGTGTCTTCGGAATCTACTGTTGACGATTTGGAAAGAGTAACATGCCGTGGTAGTTCCTGTGGATTATGAGGAGCTGTTGAGCTTCTATACCCACAGAGGCTTTCGAGTCATTGCTTGTGCAACGAAACATATTGAAACACTGGATTGGACGAGGGTAGAGAAAATGACCCGGCAAGAAGCCGAATCTGAACTCGAGTTTCTTGGATTCATTATATTTGAGAACAAGCTGAAACCTTCGACCGCTGCGGTTATCGACGAACTTGACAAAGCCAACATCCGAAGAGTCATGTGCACTGGCGACAACATACTCACTGCCATTAGCGTTGCTAGAGAGTGCAACTTAATCGACCGTACAGCTCACTGCTTCATCCCCCATTTTCTCGAAGGTCAGGTGTCCCTCCAGCTGCAGCCATTCAAATGAGACTGACTGATCCAAAGGTGATCATCGAGACCCTGAAGCTCTCCTTGAGTGGCAGAGCGTTGATAATCCGCTTTTCAAGCTGGACGAACATACGCTCATGGTATATATAGTCTAATTTCCTGTAAGATCTCCTCGCTAACTATAAAGCCTCTGCCTCCGCCGGCTGAAAGCGACGCCTCATTGCCATATGACGTTTCCAACCTGCGAAATTACAGCCTTGCTGTGAGCGGTGATGCCTTCCGATGGGTCATTGAATTCGGCAACGAGGACGTCTTGAACAGGGTGGCTATTCCAATAACAATGCAAATCGGATGTGAGCTAATTCGAGGCAGATGCTTGCACTTGGACAAGTCTTCGCAAGGATGTCACCCGATGAGAAGCACGAGTTGGTGGAGAAGCTACAAAGTATAGACTACTGTTGTGGTTTCTGTGGTGACGGCGCCAATGACTGCGGCGCTCTGAAAGCTGCAGATGTAGGCATCTCATTGTCTGAAGCTGAAGCGTCTGTGGCAGCGCCGTTCACTAGTAGGGTTTTCGATATATCGTGCGTGCCTGAAGTCATTCGGTAAGGCCCTCAAGAGATACAATTTCCTAGCATCCCTACTAAAGTATCGACTAGAGAAGGACGTGCGGCCCTTGTGACCAGCTTCTGCTGCTTTAAGTATATGAGCCTATACTCGGCTATTCAATTCACCTCTGTCAGCTTTCTTTATGCTTCTGCCTCCAATCTTGGAGATTTCCAGGTACGAGAGACAATACACCTGTCCGAAAGTATTCAGCTAAGTGGGTGAAGTTTCTGTTCATAGATATATTTCTAGTGTTACCCGTTGCCATCTTCAGTAAGTGCAGCAGATATGGCTATTGCGCTATTCACTCTGATTGCTATGTAGTGGGATGGACCGGTGCATATCCAATTCTAGGTCGGAAACGACCGACCGCAAGCCTCGTATCTCGAAAAGTACTTTCTCCATTACTAGGTCAGGTACTGCTCTGTATACTCGTACAATTGATCGGGTTCGAATACGTACAAAGGCAGACCTGGTAAGGCATTTTATCCACGAAACGATAAAGCCATTCGCTAATCATAGGTAAGGTTTGTGCCTCCACAGCTGGATACAGAGAAGTCGAATATCAAGAATTCCGAAAACACTACCTTGTTCCTGATTTCTTGCTTCCAATACATTTTCTCCGGTGTCGTACTGAGCGTTGGCCCGCCATTCCGACAAACCATGAGAAACAATTGTATGTTAAACCGTACCTGCTTTTGATGTCACTGCTGATTATCCATAGTACCCTTCGTGGTCACTATTGTCGCAACATCGCTATTTGCTGCATACATGCTATTCGATCCTGGAGCATGGCTGGTCAAGATCATGGAGTTGACAGACATGTCTGCCGATTTCAGAATCTTCTTGCTAGTCCTCGTTGTGGGTGGTGTTGCGTGCGCATGGCTTGCGGAGAAGCGGGTATTTCTATGGGTTGCACGCCTGATTGGAAAGGCGCATGATACTTTACGGCCCCACCGGAGAAAAAGGAGAAAAGAATACAAAGTATTATTGGAGAAGTTGCGAATGTAAATAGAGAATAGATTTACTTAATTTTGCGCTCGCAAAAAGGTCAGAACTGTGACAACCTTCACAAGATGAGGATCCCTGCCCAGTACGAATACGCATTTGTAGACGATGTAATACCAATTGGTCGTCAGTAATTTCTACTTGATTATAAAATAGAAGCAAAACATTAACCAAGTCTTCCTTCTACGTTCTACATCAATCGGTAAGTTCACCGAAACTCACGTTGCCAAAAGTCGCAAATTCAGTAGACAAGATGGACATTGGTGTGTGGACAATTATCATTCTTAGACAACCATGTGGTGACTTGATCTTCCTGTAAAGCTGACTTATGAAAGAGTGGCTGCTCGATGGGGGCTACCTGCCTCACGCGGTCATACGGTATGGAATTCGCCGCCAACTCCAAGATCGCATTCGCATAATCCAAAGTACATCGCTTGAAGAGGCTTATTCGACCAAGATGAAATATGTGAAGGCACTACGCACAAGACCAATGGCCATCGAAACCGTTGCTGCGAATGCTCAGCACTATGAAGTTGGTACGGGCGTTCTTAAGGCATGTCTGGGGCCCCGCATGAAGTACAGCTGCTGTCTGTATCCCACTGGAAAGGAAACTCTGGGGCAAGCCGAGATTGAGATGCTAGAGACTTACGTGGAGAAAGCACAATTGACCGACGGGATGAAAATATTAGACCTAGGGTACGAGACAGACTACTTATGTTTCATCCTTTCAAGGCTGACACGACCACTGAAGCTGTGGATGGGGTTCTGGCGCTCTGTATTTTGCTGAAATTTTTCCTAACTCGCAAATCACTGCGTTCTCAAATTCAAGGACCCAGAAGGCATACATCGACCAGCAAGCAGACTCCAAAGGACTTTCGAATCTCAAAGTCACCACGGGCAATGTGGTGGACTATGAATTTGAAAACGCTACTTTCGATCGTGTGATTTCTATTGAGCTTTTCGAACATATGAAAAATTACCAGCTTCTAATGGCAAAGATCGCTCGTGCCTTGAAATCAGGCGGAAAGCTCTTTGTACACATCTTCAGCCATAAGACAACCCCATACGATTTTGAGGAGGGCTGGATGAGTACCCATTTCTTTGCTGGAGGGACAATGCCTAGTGCAGACCTGCTTCATTACTTTCAAGGTGACCTGACTTTGCAGGAGCAATGGTGGGTCAATGGGAAGCACTATGCAAAGACATGCGAGGTGAAGTCCTCCGAGAAGTCTTAGTTTCATTCATGGATTGCTGATTAGATCTAGGATTGGCTGTCAAAGATGAACGACAGCAAAATGGAGTTGTGGCCGCATCTAGAAGAAACCTACGGTAAGCAGGATACTGCGCTGTGGTATTATAGGTGGGAGATATTCTATATGGCTTGCGCGGAATTATTCGCGTACGACGGCGGAGACATCTGGGGGGTATCACATTATTTGTTTGAGAAGCCGCAGTAGTGTGAAACAATACCTCACGCACTCCCATGGCCAATCGACTGCCTCGAAGGCTTGCAGATTATTCATAATTTCCAAGGATGATGATTGCATTCCTAGTCCTGATAGTATGTACCATGTGATGGAAGGCAAGTAGTCAACTTTAAAGCTTTTGAGGAAATCTCAGCTTTTCTCGAGCACAAAGGCCCCATATCCTTGACCAATTCATTGATGATTGCAGGCGCCCTTTCGACTCGAGGGATGTACATCATATTTCCTGCGCGTCATGCTACCCCAACTCCATACGCCTTCTCTTCTGACTGAAACCATGCAACGCATTCAGCAATCGTTCAGTGATCCCAAGGATGTTTCCAACCCAGCAGGACCGGTCCATCTTTCTTCGCCCGGTACATTAACTGCACATCTGTCAGCTATTGTAGCTCTTTTACAATTCAACGACTTACGAAGAACCACATCGAGGCGCCCAGTAATGTTGCGGAGTATCGGTACAATGGTCGGACCTGGGATCTTAGAGTCAGCCTTGAGTCTCCTGCTGCTCCTCTCTCCAATGTCAACCGAAAAGACGTACCGGGTGCAAGTGGATTGGATGACCACCGTGATTGCCTGCCATCTCCCTTTTGAGTCGAGAGTCCGAATTGCTCCAGGTGCGATGGTCTCAAGTCTGCCAATTTAATCCATCTTTGCTCGTTAAACTTCGTAACCAGCTGACGCAATGTCTATGAGGGAGAATGAGGTACTTGAGTCGTTTTGCTTCCGGCGGCAGCGCGCCTATCATTTGAATGGAAAAATGATTTAGGCGCGGCTAAACCTATCCTGCATCACGATCATTGAAAGGGATGAAACCAAGTACTCATTCAGTCCTGCATCCTCATCTCGATAGCCACGATTTCTGGTGTTTGATGACGTTGACGAATCCTCTACCCTCCAGAAAAGTCTGGCATTACCCTCTCCAATTCTCGCAGGGCGTCGACTCAACATCATGCGAGTACATAGGATGATGTGAGCTCTTCAACATGTAGAAGCCAAACAACTTCTCTGGCTTGCGCACGCTCGATGTCAAACACTGTTCATACGTCCGTACGTCGATAATTGTCTAAGCCTCTGGACAAGCGCCATCGCTCTCCATTTTCTTACGCTCAAATCTCGGAGTTTTCTATGGCTTGAGACTCTTCCAAGCGCTGCCAGAATCCTAGCCGGCGAGCGCTACAATACAATAACCTGTCTTTTTACATCCGAGTTTTTCTCGGCGCGGGACTACGCTCTTACACACTCTTCTATAACGATGGCTACCACGCCACAGCAAGGGAATGGGCGCACTCCCCTAAGTAATGCTACAAACAATAAGCGGACCGCAGCTCAGGCTTCGTTGGAAATAGGACGAGATGGCAAGAAAAGGTTTCATGGCTGCTCAAAGATATCGAACTACACCATCATGTCAAAACTCGGGGAAGGCACCTTTGGAGAAGTACACAAAGCTGAGGCACGCGCCAGCGGACAAATCGTGGCCATGAAAAAGATATTGATGCACAATGAAAAGGACGGATTCCCGATTACTGCGCTCCGGGAAATCAAGCTTCTTAAGATGCTATCTCACCCCAATGTATTAAAGCTAGAGGAGATGGCCGTCGAGCGAAACAGAGGAGAAGGTCGAAAGCTCAAAGCGATAATGTACATGGTGACTCCCTACATGGACCATGACCTGTCTGGTCTGCTTGATAATCCCACCGTTCAGTTTTCGGAACCTCAAGTGAAGTGTTACATGCTCCAATTGCTGGAAGGTGTCGCATATCTACATGCGAGCAAGATTTTGCACCGAGATTTAAAGGCTGCAAACCTTCTCATCAACAACCAGGGAATCCTTCAGATTGCCGATTTCGGGCTGGCTAGGCCATACGACGATGACCCTCCGCAGCCTGGGAAAGGAAATGGCGAAGCTACAAGGGACTACACTACACTAGTGGTCACTCGTTGGTATAGACCTCCGGAATTACTACTCCAGCTCAAAAGATACACCCCCGCAATAGACATGTGGGGCATTGGTTGCGTGTTCGGAGAAATGTTCAAAGGCAGACCCATACTGCCCGGCAACAGCGATGTCAACCAGGCGCAGCTGATCTTTGACCTCATGGGCTCTCCGACAGAAGACAATATGCCTGGCTGGAGTTCTTTACCTGGTTGTGAAGGGGTTCAATCATTCCAACATCGGAATTGCACACTCCCTCAAGCCTTTCGAGAGCAGGGGTCATCTTTTATCTCTCTCCTAGGTGAACTCTTGAAGCTAGACTGGCGAAAGCGTATCAATGCTATGGACGCGCTCGACCATCCGTATTTCAAAAATCATCCACTGCCAGCCATACCGGGCGAAATACCCCAATTCCAGGAATCGCACGAGCTGGACCGGAAAAAGTTGCGCGAGCAGAAGGCCAATCCTCCTCCTGCACCGGCTGGAGGTACAGTCGGCATGGGCCCTGTAAGGGACCTTAGCACCGGAAATGGTCCACCAAATCACCAAGTTCAGCACAGACCGCACGGAGGTGCCGGAGGGTTTCATAATGATCAGCATGCCTATCCACCCAGGCAAAATGGATTCGACGGTCGCTACCCCGGGCCACAACGAGACTTTAGAGGGCCGCCGCCTCCACCCGGTCCACCTCCGCCCCCAAATCGCCGTCCTGCGTGGCCCCCAGAAGCGAATGGCTTACCACCAAGACCGCCTCCACCGAGCAATACCAACTGGATGGGACAAGGTCATCGAGGCAACGGCCTGCGCGATGATGGGAGGGGACGACCTATGCCACGGGATCGAGGCGGAGCGTCGCAAGTAGATACATACATTCCAAGCTACGCCGCTAATCGGGATGATGGACGTCGAAACAGAGACGATGGTCAGAGATGGGATGAGAGGGGTGATAGGTCACGGCCAGGAGATCGCGATCCTGGACGGCGGCGAAGTAGGAGTCCTGAGAGAGAAAGGGATCGAAACAGAGAACTCTACCGGCGGTGAACGCATGAGGGCTCATCGACACCGTCACAAGGACCGTTTCCCATTGACAGTCCGGATAGCAAGTGGGACTATCGGCGGGCCTAGCATCTTGTTAAAGAGACAGGGCACGCAAAAAGGGGAGTTTATGATCACTTGGTTTAGCGAGGCGCTAGCGAGGACGGACGATGTCAGGCTTGATATCAATTGTACATTTTGCCACCTTATCCAATACCCCCGTTTTCAAAGACTCAGTGCATATTCTAATACTACTCTGGTGCTCCGCTCTACGAGTCTTTCTCTTAAAACGAACTGCCTCTAGAGGACGCGAACGTAACACAACTAGGCAGGAGTGGCAGATGAGTGGAGCTGAGCTGGACGTGGGCGCGTAGAGTACGCGCTCCACATTCTTGGATGCCGAGGGCCAATCAATCGGATGACACACCTTGGAACTTCGTCACGGTCTGTTCGTGAAGCATCCTCAGAGAACAAGGCGATTGAACTGAAGAGCGTCTTTAACAATATTGATGGCAATGCCATGGTTGTGGTTCAAATTGCCAGCGATGCTTGCTTGACTTGGTGACTTGTCGGCTCTAGCGGGGATGCTAGCGTGCCTTGTTTGACGTCCCTTCCGAACTTCTTCCCCACCTTGCTTTTCACCATCTCCAAGTCTTCAACTTCTCCTCGCCCACTTCCAATCAATCGACTTGCTTTACCGTTCATCGCTTTCAGCACGTTAGCTCAACATTGTATGCTGCATCGTATTGATACTCTGATCAACATAGCTTCTCGGGCTTTTCATTCTCGGCCTGCGCTTTCAAACACAGGCGTCGAAGATCAAGCTGCATCAGCTGCATTAACACTATCGCCCAAAATACCCATAAATCACCGTCAGCTTTGGAAAACAGGCTCCTTGCTTCCCGGATCGGATCACTCGACTTTGCTCTACCTATTCCGAATCATCTAGGTTTCGGCCGTTGTATGCAACACACAATCTTAGCGGCTGTTCAAATTGCACCTCAGCCACAGCGCACCAGACTACCCACAACACCACAAGTCTGATTGCTCCAAAACTATACATGCACGTGTCATACACTCCATAGAAGCGATTCACGTTGTCGGCAACGCGATCTGGGCTCTTGCTCGATGGCCTCGACGCGCCGCCTCGAGATCTTCCAGGACGGCCCTGCAACCGATGGAACAGAAACGTCCCCACAATCAAATTACGACTTCATAGGGAACGGCTTTCCTCACGAGAACTCACAATCTGATCAGTTCTTAAGAGGAAACATCATTTTCGATCCTCCTGCGTCTAGACCAAATGGACGATCGCCTCTCAAGCCCCTTCGCCAACCGAGTGCATCTCCACCCAAGGCCCGCTTTGGCAACAGCACGAACATCTCCCTTCCTCCACCTCAAGCACCTACCTTCACGACTGACTCGCCGACCAAGCCACCGTGTATCGCGGCATACCATCCGATTGGCCCTTCGAATTCTTTGAAGCCCATGTTCACAACTTTCTCGAGTACGGCCTTAAGGGACAAGGAGAATATGCATCCAATATATGAAAGCGACAACCTCGCAGAATTTCCTGACCCGTCTTACGGATATAAACAACCATTGAAAAGGACTATGAGCAACGCTAATGCACCACAGGATCGGCCCTCGAAAAAGGGGCGTTCCAAAGATTCTGGTGGATCAGAGATCCCCGATCCAGAGATGATGCCTTTGCTCCCAGATACTGGGAAGAAGCCGCCATACAGTTATGCCGCACTCATAGGGATGTCCATACTTCGCGCTCCCGGTCGTCGATTGACTTTGGCTCAGATTTACAAATGGATTTCAGACAGATTCTCCCATTACCGTCTTGAAGACACCGGATGGCAAAATAGTATACGCCACAACCTCAGTCTCAATAAAGCCTTCACCAAGCAAGAGAGACCGAAGGACGATCCCGGTAAAGGCAATTATTGGGCAATTGAACCAGGAATGGAATCACAATTTGCCAAAGACAAAAATACTCGCCGCCCAACATCGTCTTCCGGCCCGAGTACAAAAAGCTCCTCGCTATTGTCAAGTGAAGCCAACGCCTCGTCCAGTCAGCCTCCTCCTCCAGCCGCTCCAAAGACGGCTCCAAAGCCTGTCAAACGTGTATCTGAAACATTAGAGCCGTCATCAGATGCCACCATTCCAGCATCTGACGCACCGTCTCATGATGATGAGGTTGAAGAGACTACGAACATGCCACCTCCCCCCTCACGTCTTCCGTTGTCCTCACCGCTACAGCACATCCACTCGTCGCCACCAGTCGCTCACCCTGCCTCACTACATGATGACACGCCGTCGCCAGAAGTCGATTTTGCCCTGCCGTCTAGCAACCTCAGGTCTCGAAAGCGAAAATTAGCGGCAATGGATGACAGTGGCTATTTTTCTTCTCTTGATTCCTCAGCATCACGACCACTCACGAATCCCAAGCTTCCTGACCACACTGCGGATAGACCACGAATCAAGCGTGGTAGAGCCGAAGAAGAGATCGCTCGTATTCGTTCTTCCTCACATGACATAAGTCCAAGCAACGGTCGTTCCTTTTTAAAGAAACCAACACCATCCTTGATCTCTTCTTCTCCTCTTCGTCACTTTGACAATTCGTTGATGCTGCCGCCATTGACCCCTGCTGTCAAGTTCAAGCTTCCCCAAAAGCCACCGGCGTCAATCTCACCCAATACTAATTTGAGAAACCATCGCAACAAGATCAGGGAGCTAGTAGGCTCACCAATCAGGAACACCAGCCTCTTCAGCGATGACGTTTCTTTCAGCCCGGCGTTCAACATTGTAGAAGATGAACATGGCATCTTTGAGGATGACTATCCGACTTTCAACATCTTCGCCGACAGTGATGAAGAAGCCTTTCGTCGGCCAGTCTCAACTTCTCCGGTGAAGCGATCCGTACGACACCCACGTACTGACCGTGCGAGCAAAACCTCTAACATCCTGGCTGATGTCACTGGAACCAATTTGAATAGCAAGCCTTCTCCACTAACTCTGAAGGCCCCTAGCTTCGATTCGCCCTTGCAACGCAAGCTTCACAGGTCACCTATGGCATTTGGTAATGACCTTGATGAAGCCGCGAAAGAAGACATGTTTGGTCTGGACTTCTTGGAGGACGAGGAGCCTGACGATTTTGGTGGCCTAGATATTCTGCAGGGTTTCCAGAAGATCGGTGGCAATCAGAACACAACTCTCGCTAAAAAAAAATCCAGACCTTCTCTAGGATCACGAAGTCATACTTCTTGTTTCTAACCGGTTGGCGGTCGAATCGGCAAGAATTGGTCAGTTCCGCTCATTTAGAGCAGCCGTCATTTATTGGGATTCGATCAAGACATTGATGGCCACCCTAGCCCTGTGGTCATTAGGGAGATTCTCTCCATGTGGTCTGGGTTGGTTCCAAGCACAGTAGTGGAGGAATTTCCCTTAGCTTTTCTTTTTACTATTCCATGACTGTCAGGAATGACTCGCTTATCCATCTCGATACGAGTCCGATCAGGTGGAATCAAGGCACGGTGTTCTGCAGGCGAAACATCATTCGTTATAGGACGTGCTCCTTCAAGGGAGAAAGGCTTAAATTGAGGATATGGATGATTGCATGCGATGACGAAGATAGCAATGATGCAGCGATATGGCGCTGGGGAATCAACAGGTTTATGATAACGTCAGCAGGTTTATTCGTGTATATCTTAAAAATCGTTCAGCAAAGGCGTCCCGTTAGTGGTTTTACATGCAATCCAATGATTATCAATGTCTTCAAAGTTCATCTAATAGTTGGTTCGACCTCCAGAGATGGGTTCTCGTGTTTCTGTTTCAGGGGTATCTTCGCAAAATATGCAATCATCAGCTATTGACATTCAGCCATCAGGAAGTCGAGCACACGGCTCCTATAGCTTGACTCCTCCATCACCATCGTCCTCATCATCATCCTCAACCCTCTCCTCCCCTCGCTCCTCATTTCCCATCCAATCCCACGTCCACCCCTTCCCCACCTCAAACCTCTTCCCCCTCACAAACCCACTGACATCCCCCCACCTCCTCGCCTCCTCCAAATACCCGACAACCTGCGCCAGAACACTGCTCCGCCCATCCTCCCCAGCCGCACCTCGCACAAACTCCGGCACTTCGACATGATTAAACGGCTGCGCACTAGCCTTCTTCACGCTATCATCAATCAACAGCGTATTATGCTGGCCCCACCTCCCCCCCACCTTGAACCCCGGGTGTGAAGTCTGAAGACTCTTCTCCTTCCAGATGCGGTCGAGGCGCTTGTAAACTTGCACACGCTGTGCATATTGCTTGGGCGTGAGACCCAGCGTGTCGCGGCCCCATTCCCCGAGCAGCATGGCGCGCTGGGCGGGCGTGAAGAGGTGGGCGCAGACGCCGGTGACGTTTTCGGGCATGGCGGAGGACCAGATGAGCAGGGAATGGTGGGTGAAGGCGTAGGTGAGGAAGTGGTGGAGGTGGGGGCGGGGGTGGTAGGATGTGCGGGTTGTGCGGTGGAGGAGGGTGCCGTTTAGGTCGAGAATTAGGAGGAGGGGTTGGGGGGTTGGGAGGAGGGTTGGGGGGCGGTAGGATTGGATGAGGTAGGTCCGGGTGGGTTTGGGAGCGGGGAGGGAAATTAGGGGTAGTTGGTTTTTGGGTGGTGAGGGGCGGGGTGGGTGAGATTTGGTGGTGATGGGTGAGGAGGTGGAGGAAGGCTTTTGGCGCTGAGGTGAGGTGGTTGGGAGAGGCGTCGGTGATGAAGCTGTTGATGGAACGTTCTGATGATTGGTGGTTTTGAAAGAAGGTTGGGCCTTCGTGTGTCTGTATTGCTTGTCAATACGGAAGGATGGGAGTCCGTAATAAGTGACGACTGACAATGTAGACTTTTGAATCGAGGAGACTTTGGCAGGCTTTTTGTTGGCTGTGATCGCAGCCTGCAAAGACCGAGCATTGGGTTGTTGAACGCTTGGTGATAGTCCACTGATTGGGGTAAAGCCTTGTCCAATTTTATATCTGGAAACGATTTCTGGGCTACTGCCGAGCGTGAAGTCTAGCGGAAGTTGGCTTTGAGAAGCGTTCGATGTATCGCCATAGAATTCAATGTCGGAGGCCGATTCAGACTGGTGATCCAATTCGGTTTCAGAACTTCCTAGTGGAGGAACAGGTAGAGCTTCGTAAGACGGGATCGCGGGCGGACACCATGCTCCCTTCCTTATCTCATCATTGTAATATTTCTCCGCCGTCCTAGATAATACAGCATCTTGATGTGTTTGGAGCTCGATGAGTTTCTTCGACTTCTTTTGGCGGCGTTTCCTAGGTGCTTTCGGCTTCTCTATGCCCAAGTTCTCCAAGCCTAGAGTCTCCTGCGGTTCCATTGTCCTACGATAGGAGATCTCGATGCTGGCTTTCAGCTGCACGATCCGGGCACGCCGGGACTCCTGGATCTTATGGACGTCCATACTTCAGTGATAGGCCGTGGGTTTTGAGGATGTGTGACTTTACCTGCGAGTATTGGCCGTGGTGGTGAGCATTGTTCTGAAAGTACAGGCTAATCGGTAGAGACAGGGGCCAAATGAGAGGTAGATCTCTTATTTGAAATAAAGATCGAGCTGTTACTCCGACCATAAAGTGAAGGAGCACAGTAGGCAAACACAGCGAATTTGATGACTCCAATGCATCGCCATCTAGAACACAGTGGTGCAGGCAACTGAGCCGAGACTAAAAGGGGGCTAATGCAGGTCAAATGTGCGTCATCCGCCACCAAAATATAAACTTTCATGTTGGAGATCTTTAGATGGCATACGGGCTTCTGGGTTCACGACTTTATTGAATTTGTGGACTGTGAGAGATTACCTTGGGGTCACGTCGACCTATGTGGGGAAGTGCTAATCACGATACCCTCTCGTCAAATTTGCGGAGGTGCGAGGAGAAAGACCCATCGAAGGGCCAATGGACTCTCACTACAGTAGAAAACGAGTTCGTGCAAGGAAGGACTCTAGCGATGATAGCTCTAGCGATGATAGCTCTACGTACGCAGCATCTGACCTGAGCGCCCCAGATGGTGATAAATTATCCAATGACAGTCAGAGCGACTCTGAATTAGATGGAAGCAATGCCGAAAACGACGAGTCAGAAGAGGTCTGTCACACTCACTAGGCAAAGATCACTATGGAATTTGGAGAAATTGATGCTCCCTCTAGTCTCATTCGGAAAGTCCTGACAACCCTCCGGAGAATGAAGCCGCATCCATCTCTTTCGGCGCCTTAGCGAAAGCACAGGAGACACTCGGGAAGCGAAAGCGAGGCAGTGGGGATGATGAGGACGATGAGGACTCCAATCAGCGCTCAAACACAAAAACAGGCTATGTCAATTCCGAGGCCCTCGAACGAAAAGCGGGCAAAAAAGACACACGAGACTTCTCACGTACATCAAAACATGCTCCAGCAGAGCTCTCTTCCAAAAAAGCCGTCTCCCGCAAACGAGAAGTCGTCCCAACCCAGGAAATCGACTACCGAGATCCACGCTTCGAACCCCTCACTGGTCCTCTAGACGAACAAAAAACAAAGAAAAACTACTCTTTCCTAGAGACCTATCGAGACAGCGAAATCCACGAGCTTCAATCCGCCATCCGCAAGACCAAAGATCCCGACGCAAAAGAGAAACTGAAACGCGCTCTGCTGAGTATGGAATCACGAAAAAAGACCGAACGAATGAAAGAGCAAGAACAGGAGGTCTTGCGGCAACATCGGAAGGAAGAGAAAGGCAAGATCGAGCAGGGGAAGAAACCTTTCTATCTGAAAAGGGCGGATCAGAAGCAGCTGGCTTTGAAGAAGAGATTTGAGGGGTTGAAGGGGAAGCAGGTTGACAAAGTCATTGAGAGAAGGCGGAAGAAACAGGCTGCTAAGGAGAGGAAAGCGATGCCAGATGCGAGGAGAGGATGAACATGCTTATTTCTCTGAACTACCAGCTCACCTCGCCGTTTGATATGAGGTTCGGAAGGACTAATATCTGCCCGCTAAAATGCGCAGCACCGCTCAGCCATGCTGTCTAGCGGCGAGGCTACCTCGGACTATTGCTGGACTTATGGTCGGGTTTCCCAGCAGCGAAACCAGCAGGGGTGTATATCATTCCCAAGGCTTACATTGTGTTGCAACTAAAGTACGCAATAGCAACATACCAATCTCCAGCTGAAATCCAACTCGGATTAACAACGCAAGCTGAATAGGTAGAGCCAAGCCTTTGGTGATACAAAGACTTTTCCAAATACCATATATCGCAGCTCATAAAGCTCAAATTGAATTCTACCAATTCAACGGAGTCTTGACACATCATGAACTTCCCATCCGACATCTGCTCCATGACTCTACATCTCCTAAACTTCCACTCAGTTTCAAGTCCTGAGATCTGCATACCTACCAGCTCAGCGGAGAGGTAACAAACAGTACACACGAAATATACAATTCAATTCTTTCCCCTCCCACCTCTCCACCTCCTCCTTCCACCCCCGCCTCCCACTCCTAACCCAACACCTCATCCCCAAACCGCGCTCCCCACCTCATCCCCCAGCATGCTTCCTCCCATCCATCACCGATATCGGGTCCCCTAAATCCCCGCAGATCCCGCACGCACCAAAAGCACCTCGACATTCCCACCTATCTAGCCCGTCTCAGCTACTTACATATAATCCCCCACTTTCCGCACACAAGCACGCTTGCTTGCCAGTCCGCAAATTCCGAAGCTAGATGAGAATCGTCATGTTATCGTGCCTGTAAAAACTCTGTTATCCCTTTCCTTGTGAGCGGATGGACCGCACTAGGCTTTAGCGTATCCGAGGGCATCCCAAAGATGCTATTTGTCCATTCAATGATCCGCAGATGACTGAGAATCCTGCTAAGAGCTGGTAGGATTAATCAGGTAAGCTCCATGGCTCCGGATATGCTAGTTGCTAGTGCGGTCCATCCGCTAACAAGGAAAGGGATAGGGAGTCTTTTTTTCCTCCTAGAAGACTCCCTATATAGCGATATTTTAACGTACCTTACGGGGCCTAAATTTAGGGGTAAATTATAGCCCGTATTATTACTGTTATATTTAGTATAAAGCTCTTATTATAAAACGACGTTATTATCCCTTTCCTTGTGTACGGGAGGTATACGCTAAACACTAGCGTATCCGAAGCAATCTTATCTCTTTAATTGAATCACTCAGCTCTTGGCAGAATTATCAGTCATCTGTAGATCATGGAATGGAGGAATTGGAACATCAAGATGTCCTTAGATACGCTAAAGCTTAGCGTGTACCTCCCGTACACAAGGAAAGGGATAACAGAGTTTTTACAGGCACGATATTTCTCCTTACGCAGAATTGGGGTTCGGAGTCTGCCATTTCCAGGACGATGTTTCTCCTCTCCCTCTGTAGCAGGGGGCACTATTCGAATCGCTTGCACTTGGCATTTGACAGTTTCGATAGATTGCTAGGTAGTGATATGGGGCCGAGATGGGCAAATAATCGTTTCGAATGTGGGCATCTTCGTGGAGGTATGAATACTTGCCTTTTGTGTTTTTTCATTTACGATGGTGGTCAGGAGGGAGTTGGCCGGGAGAAAGATTCATGAAACTTGTCTTTGATAGGAAATGAAGGTTGAATGATGGAAGTTGAATTCCTTACAGAAACAGGGGTGTGTAGGAGAGAGACGTTGTTCAGCATCGGGGATTGTAGGCATGGGGGCTTGGGCCCGAGAGGGATAGATGCAAGAGAAATCCTGATGAGTGCACATTTGGAAGATCGTACATCGAAAATTCGTAGGCAGTGATATGGGAGTAGATACCTTCATTGCGAAATCTCACCAGTAATTTTCTTCAAGAGCCTTTCGTCCATAGATACATCTGTATCAACCATCTTTTGCATTTACATCGCCCGTCTTCGACAGATGTCATGCCATCGCATTTCCACAGAGCTGAGAAACTAGCCGCAGGTTGCTCCAGACGCCAGCACCTCGAACCACCATATGAGCTTGATTTCAGACTCGCGAGCATGA
>JAABUP010002615.1_pt1 | contig 34178 bp, 27 predicted proteins | sample 5559201 | NCBI WGS metagenome assembly JAABUP01 (sample SAMN10711887, study PRJNA513373) | rock metagenome | isolation source: Antarctica rocks | place: Antarctica
GCACCCCATACGCTGGCATCACGCACGCCGTTCTCCGCTTCACTGGTTCCGGAACCTTAGACAGCTCCAGAACCTATGCGGGAACGGCGTGTTCGCGTCCACAGCCCCCCAAAAACACCCACGGATCTGTCAGGAGAGCCAGAAACCGGTAGTCCTCTTCACCTGGAAGGTGCTCCTCGAACTGGTTGAGATACGTGCGTCGCAACACCTATCTTCTCAGTTCAGGGGCACTTTTCAGGTCACGCCACAGCCCCCACAAGCACCGATCGATGATATCTCCGGGCTAGGGGGCACGCAGTCGAGGACCTCATCAACCGGCACGACTACATCTCTGTGGTGAACGACTTCCTGGAGAGGATGGGTAAGAGCAGGCGTTTCGGTGTAACGGACGTACCGGCCGAGACACCGGTTGCCAAGGCGTTCGCCGACTGGACCAAGGCGAACAGGCTTCAGACACCCAGCAAGGTCGAGGTTGCGTACGCGTTACTTGCAAAGCCCGGTCGACGACTCAGTTTGGACGGCAAGAGGGCGCTCGCTGCGCTCCACGGCAAGTTCATGAGTGCGTTCGAGAGACAGGCGCGGAGGCCGTGACGCCGAGCTCGGGGTTCGGCCTGCAAATGTCCCGGGAACGCGGCCGAGCAGTCCGGTGTGGCGATGCGTCTATCTGGGCGGAGTGACGCGCACGCTCATTGGTCACGTTCAGGACTTCCCCCGGCGTCTGATCGTCACTCGACGACGATGACGTGGAGGTCACGCGGGCCGTGTACGCCTTCGACGCGGTCGAGCTCGATGTCGCTCGTCGCGCTGGGGCCGCTGATCCAGGTCAACGGCCGAGTCGGGTCGAGGCGCCCCACCGCCTCGGTGACGCTCTCGACCACCTGGTCGCTGGTCACCACACACACGTGCCGGTCCGGGACCAGGCTCAGCGCCCGGCGTCCCTGGCCCGGACCGTGGTCGAGCACGATGGTCCCCGTCGTCCCGATGCCCACCCGCGCGGTCGTCACGACGGCGTCCACCCGGTCGAGTGCTGCGGCGCTCAGCCCGTCGTCGACGACCAGCTCCGCCCCCGCCGGCAGAGCCAGGAGCGCCTCCGGGAAGCCCTCCGGCACAACGACGCTCGCCGAACCACCCAGCGCCTCCTGGACCGCTGCCGCCACCTCATCCCGCCCGCACCGCACCACAACAGCGCGGTAGTCGGCGACCCGCTCGACGAACAGGTCGAGCAGCGCCGCATCGGCAGGAGCCGGCGCGACCGTCACCGAAGAGTCCGCCGGCGCGACGGTCACCGAAGAGCCCCCAGCATCACGAGCCGACCCCGTCGGGTCGTATGCCGGGTGCTCACCCAGCGCCGACCGCACCCTCCCGAGGATGTCGTCGCGGGCGCTCACCGGGCTCTCCCACGTCCGGCTGTACCGCGTCCGGCCGTGCGCTGTCCGGTCGGCGCGGGCGGGTCGTTGCGCCCGCCGTCGGTCGCCTTCCACCACGCGCGGAACGACTCCCGCGGCGGAGCCGGCAAGTCCCGAGCATCGGTCCACCCCGCGCCGGGGCCCGGCAGGCGCCCCATCGCCAGCCGCCCTCCCGGCAGCGTCCGGCGCCCCAGCACCCCGACCACGCGGTTCGCGACACCCTCGGCCTTGATCGCGGCAGCCAGCCCGCCCGGCCGGGTGAACAACAGCGACGTGGCCCGCATCGCCAGGTCCTGCGCACTCGGCCGCCCGTCCCGGTGCGCGTCGACGACCTTCACCCGCAGGTGCACGAGCACCTCCGGGATGTCGATCCGCACCGGGCAGACCTCGAAGCATCGACCGCACAAGCTGGAGGCATAGGGCAGCGAGTCGACCTGCTTGTCGTGCCCCACTCCCCGCAGCAGCGGGTTGAGGATCGCGCCGATCGGCCCGGGATAGACGGACCCATAAGCGTGCCCACCGGTGCGCTCGTAGACCGGGCAGACGTTGAGGCACGCCGAGCAGCGGATGCAGCGCAGCGCCTGGCGGCCGACCTCGTCGGCGAGCACGTTGGTGCGCCCGTTGTCGAGCAGCACGACGTGCACCTCCTGCGGCCCGTCACCGGGCGTCACCCCCGACCACATCGACGTGTAGGGGTTCATCCGCTCCCCCGTGCTCGAGCGCGGCAGCAGCTGGAGGAAGACGTCGAGGTCGGCGAAGCGGGGCAGCACCTTCTCGATGCCGACGACGCTCACGAGCACCTCGGGCAGGGTCAGGCACATCCGCCCGTTGCCCTCGGACTCCACGACGACGAGCGTGCCGGTCTCTGCCACCGCGAAGTTCGCCCCCGACACGGCCACCTTGGCCCGCAGGAACTTCTCCCGCAGGTGCAGCCGCGCCGCCGCCGCCAGGTCGGCCGGCTTGTCGGTGAGCCCCTCCGGCGCCGGACGCCCGGCTGCCGCCATCCGCGAGCGGAAGATCTCGCGGATCTCGCTGCGGTTGCGGTGGATCGCCGGCACGAGGATGTGCGAGGGCAGGTCGTCGCCCAGCTGGACGATGAGCTCTGCGAGGTCGGTCTCCCAGGCGGAGATCCCGTATGCCGCGAGCGCCTCGTTGAGCTCGATCTCCTGGGTCGCCATGGACTTGACCTTGACGACCTCGGTGGCGTCGTGGCTCAACGCGACCTGGGCGACGATCTCGCAGGCCTCGGCGGCATCGCGCGCCCAGTGGACGACGGCTCCCCGGGCGGTGAGCGACTCCTCCAGCGTGACCAGGTGCTCGTCGAGGTGGGCCAGCATCTCGTCCTTGATGGACGCGCCGGCGACCCGCAGCTCCTCCCAGTTGTCCACCTCCGCGACGACCCGCGCCCGCTTGTCGCGGATCGTCCCGGTCGCGTGGGCGAGGTTGGTCCGCAGCTGGGTGTCGGTGAGCGCCGTGCGGGCCGCCTGAGGGAAGGCCGGCATGCCGACGAAGGTGGCGCTCACCGCCCCACCGCCCGCCCACGGCGACCAGCGAGGTCGTCGTCACAAGCGGCGGCTACCGCGGCCTGCGAGGCTCGACACAACGGCATACGCATCAGTCGTCCTCCGTCTGCGCGAGAACCTCGGCGAGGTGCATGACCCGCATCCCGCTGTGCTCGCGCGACAGCAGGCCGCCGACGTGCATCAGGCACGAGTTGTCGCCGGCGACGAGGACCTCGGCGCCGGTGTCACGGGCGTGCCGGGCCTTGTCGGCGCCCATGGCGACCGAGGTCTCCGCGTTCTTCAGCGCGAAGGTCCCGCCGAAGCCGCAGCACTCCTCCGCAGCCGGTAGCTCGGTCAGCCGCAGCCCGCGGACCGCCTTGAGCAGCCGGGTCGGCCGGTCGCCGACCCCGAGCAGCCGCAGCGAGTGGCAGGTCGGGTGGTAGGTCACCCGGTGGGGGAAGTAGGCACCGACGTCCTCGATGCCGAGGACGTCGACGAGGAACTCGGTGAGCTCGTAGGTCCGCGGCCCGGTCGTGGCTACCGCCTCCATCAGCGCAGCGTCACCCGAGCGCCGGGCGACCATGCCGTGCTGATGGCGGACGGAGCCGGCGCACGACCCCGACGGGACGACGACCGCGTCGTAGCCCTCGAAGGCCGAGACGAACTGCCGCACCACGGGGACCGCCTCGTCGAGGTAGCCGGTGTTCGTCATCGGCTGCGCGCAGCAGGTCTGGCCCTCGGGGAACTCGACGTCGACACCGAGCCGGCGCAGCAGCCGCACGACGGCCTTCCCCGTCTCGGGAAACATCGTGTCGTTGATGCAGGTCAGCATGAGCGCGACCTTCACGGGCGCCGCCTTCCTCTCGCCTGGGCCGAATCCTACGGGACCATCCAGCCCAGCACGGGGGTGGACTGGAGAAAGACGATGACGCACATGAAGGCGAGGAAGACCAGGGACCACGAGAGGACCTTCCGGAAGATGTCGCCCTCCTTGCCCGACATGCCCACTGCGGCAGCGGCGATCGCGAGGTTCTGCGGTGAGACCATCTTGCCGAGGACCCCTCCGGACGAGTTCGCCGCGGCCATGAGCAGCGGGGAGAGCCCTGTCTGTTTGGCTGCCTGCACCTGAAGGGCACCGAAGAGCGAGTTCGACGACGTGTCCGAGCCGGTGACGGCCACGCCAAGCCAGCCGAGAATCGGCGAGATGATAGCGAAGAGCCCTCCGGAGCCGGCGAGCCACGTGCCGAGGGTCGCCGTCTGTCCGGAGGCGTTCATGACGTAGGCGAGCCCGAGGACCGCCATGACCGTGAGGATCGCGGCCGCGAGCTGCCGATAGGTCGCGCCGTATGCCCGGAGGGCCTTGGCCGGCGAGATGCCGATGACGGGAATCGTGATGAGCCCCGCGATGATCATCAGGGTGCCCGCCGCGGACAGCACGTTGAGCTTGAAGGTGGGGATCGTCGACGGCTTGCCCGCCGCTGTCTCGAGGTGCAGCCCCGGCCAGGTGAACGACGGGTTGGCCGACTTGGCGTTGAAGACGTCCTTGATGCCCGGCAGCTGGGCCAGGACGAAGAGGGCCACGATGATCAGGTAGGGCGCGTAGGCCTTGACGACGTCGGCGCGAGTGTCGTGGGCGGACGCGTCGCGTGCCGCGAGCTCGTCGAGCGTGCCGACGCCCTGGCCGATCGGGTGGTCGCTGCCGCCCGTGGGGGAGCCGGCTTCGTGCCCCGCGCGAGCCGCTGCGCCGGCGCGCGCGGCGTCCGGGCGCGCCCCGGCCCTCCCCGTGGCGACCTCGGTCCCCTCCGCCTCCACGTAGGCCCCCTTGGGCTTCCACACCCGCAGGAGCATGACGACGGAGAGGGCCCCGACGAGCGACGCGACGATGTCGGTCAGCTGTGTGGAGATGAAGTTGGACGTGACGTACTGCGCGATCGCAAAGGCGAAGCCGCACGTCAGCGTCGCCGGCAACGTCTCGCGGACGCCCTTGCCCTTGTCGATGATGTAGACCAGCGCCATCGGGACAAAGATGCCGAGCAACGGCGTCTGGCGTCCCACCATCTGCGAGAGCGCGTGTTCGGACTGCCCACTGACCGTCGCCAAGGTCGTGATCGGCACGGCCAGGGCGCCGAAGGCGACCGGCGCGGTGTTCGCGACGAGGGCGACGACCGCGGCCTTGAGGGGCCGGAAACCGAGAGCGATGAGCATGACGCTCGTGATCGCCACAGGGGTCCCGAAGCCGGCGAGGGCCTCGAGCAACGCGCCGAAGCAGAAGGCCACGATGACGGCCTGGATCCGTTGGTCGTCGCTGACCTTGGCGAAGGACCGCCGCAGGACGTCGAAGTGCCCGGTGACGACCGTCATGTTGTAGACCCAGATCGCGTTGATGACGATCCACAGGATCGGGAAGAATCCGAATGCCGCTCCCTCGGCGCCGGCCATCAGGGCCTGGGTCGTCGGCATGGAGTAGGCGATGACCGCGACGAGGACCGACACGACGAGCGAGACGAGCGCGGCCTTCCAGGCGGTCACCCGCAGCACCCCAAGGAGGACGAAGAGGGTCAGCAGCGGCAGCATGGCCACCAGGGCGGTCAGGAAGAGCGAACCGGCCACGGCGTCGAGAACTGGTCTGTACACAGCATCACCTCAGGGATCGACGGGAACGGGACCTGCGCGAGACTGCGTCGCCCGCGAGGCCCCGAGGGGAGGGCACGCCGAGGCTGGCCGGCGGCAGGCCCCGGATCGAGGCGTCCAGCACCTCGACGGTGTGGGCGAGCGCGACGTGTCCCCCGGCGCGCTCGATCGACGAGGCGACCTGCATGAGGCAGCCGGGGTTGGCGGTGACGAGCAGCTGCGCACCGGTCGCCAGGACGTTCTTCGCCTTGCGGTCACCGAGCTCGCGGGCCGGCTCGGGGTTGAGGATGTTGTAGACCCCGGCGGAGCCGCAGCAGATGTCGGCCTCCGCGATCTCCTTGAGCTCCAGGCCTGGTATGCCGTGCAGCAGCTGACGCGGCTGCGCCCGGATCCCCTGGGCATGGCCGAGGTGGCAGGCGTCGTGGTAGGCGATCGTCACGTCGAGAGGGTGCCTCGTCGCGACCGGGCCAACCTCGGCGAGGATCTCCGCCACGTCACGGACCTTCGCGCTCATGGCGTCGGCGCGAGCGGCCCAGTCCGGGTCGTCGGAGAGGAGGTGGACGTAGTCCTTCATCGCCGAGCCGCACCCGGCAGAGTTGACGACGACGTGCTCCACGTCAGCGCCCTCGAACTGCTCGATGAAGGCCCGCGCGAACCGCTGGGCCTCCTCCTCGCGGCCGTTGTGCGACGACAGTGCGCCGCAGCAGCCCTGGCTCGGCGGGGCAACGACGTCGAACCCCTCCGCGCTGAGGACCCGCACCGTCGCGGCGTTGACGCCCGGGAAGAACTCCCGCTGGACGCAGCCGAGGAGCAGCCCGACGGTCCCGCGGCGGGTGCCCTGTGCGGAGGTGCGTTCCGGGATCCGCTCCGGCTTCTCCAGAGACGGGGCGAGCGACTCCATCGCCGCGAGAGTCGGCGAAATCCGTTGCAGGGCAGCCGACTTGCGCAGGCGTCCTGAGATGCCGGTGCGCTGGTAGAGGCGGAGCGGGCCGCGCATCAACCGCAACCTCCTGGGATAGGGAAAGAGGGCGAAGATCGCCTCGCGCAGAGCCCGGTCCGCCGGGGAACGCCGGTGCCGGCGCTCGACCTGGGCCCGCGTCGCCTCGATGAGCCGGTCGTACTGGACGCCCGATGGGCAGGCCGTGACACAGGACATGCACCCGAGGCACGCGTCGATGTGCTGGACCATCGAGTCGCTCATCGGCTCCCCGCCGAGACCCTCGTTCATGAGGTAGATCCGGCCTCGAGGCGAGTCCATCTCCTCCCCCCACAGCACGTAGGTGGGGCACGCCGGCAGGCAGAACCCGCAGTGCACGCAGTCCGCCACCAGCTCGGCGGAGGGCGGGCGGTGGTCGTCGAACGCGCCCGGACCGTCGGGTATGGGTCCCAGGTTGAGGGGTGCGTCGGTGCCGAGCGTCCCCGTAGGGCTCGAGACGAGGTCCCGCTCGACCCGGCCACCCCCGCGCTCCCCCGCGCTCTGCGCCCCGCTCGCAACCCCGGCAGGAGTGACCGGCGTGGTGTGTCGGTGCTCTGGATCGGGCATGCTTCAGATCCCTCCCACGAACCGGCCCGGCGACAGCGTCCGCCCGGGGTCGAGCTGCTGTTTGACGCTGCGCATGAGATCCAGGCCCTTGGCCGGACCCCAGACGTCGAGCATCCGCTTGGTGTCCGGGTCCCCCTCGAGGAGGACCACGGTTCCTCCGAACCGGGGTGCGGCAGACCGCAGCTCGTCGACGACCGTGGCGATCGCGGCCCGATCAGGTATCCCGCGGAGCCGGGCGAGGACGGTGCCGACGGCCACGCTGCCCCTCACGTCGATCGACACGGAGGACCGCTCGGCCGCCGCATCGACGGCGTCGAGCAACGCTGTCAGAGGGGCTATCTCGTGGGTGAGCTTGAGCAGGACCTCGCCCGGCTGTCCCGGCTCCGCCCCCCACCAGGGCGGCGCAGCGTCGGCGGACCGCGCGCCGTCACCGAGCAGGCTCAGGGCGGCAGCGGTCCGTGCCGCGACCCCGGGGGCGATCCCGTCGAGCCGGACGGCGAGGGTGGCCCCGCCGCCGGCCGGGCGGTCGAGCTCGCATGCGGTCGCGACGAGGTGGGAGTGGATGACGCCCTGGACGAGCGCCTGGGCGTGGCGTGCGGATGCCACGGGCACCGTGACCCATCCGTGGGCCTCCGCGAGCGGGTGCAGCCGGAACGCGACCTCGGTCAGGACGCCGAGCGTCCCGAAGGAGCCGGTGAGCAGCTTGCCGAGGTCGTAACCCGCGACGTTCTTGACGACCTTGCCACCGGACCTCGCGACGACACCGTCCGCGCGCACCATGGTCGTACCTATGACCAGGTCGCGGACCGGGCCGTGGAGCAGCCTCGTCGGCCCGGTCGACGCCGTGGCGACGAGCCCGCCGACCGTGCCGGGCCGGCTCGGCTCGACCGCGAGCCACTGGCCCGATCCGGCGAGGTCGCGCTGGAGGTCGTCCACCAGGCGGCCGGCGCCGACGACGGTGATGAGGTCACCGGCCGCGTGCTCGACCAGCCTGTCCAGGGCACTGAGGTCGAGGATGACGTCGAGCCGCTCCGGGACCGTCCCCCAGGTGAGCTTGCTGCCGGACCCGCGTGGCACGACGGCGAGCCCGGCCGCGTGGGCGGTCCGCATCACTGCGGCAACCTGCGCGGTGTCCGCCGGACTGACGACCCAGCGACACGGCATACCGTCGACGTGGTCGTCGGCCCCACCCTCGCGGACGGCTCCAGCGGCCGCCTCGGCCAGGCGCGGCAGGAGATCGGTGCCGGTCGTGGTCATCAGAAGAGCTCCGCCCTGCCGGACTCCACGAGCGGATGGGCGCCGCGGTTTCGGCCCGGGACCTCGCCACACAAGCGGGGAGTGGGAAAGATCTTGCCGGGGTTGGAGATCGCGTCGGGATCGAATGCGCACCGCACGAGCTGCATCGTGTCGAGGTCGTCGTCGGTGAACATGCGCGGCATGTACTTCGCCTTGTCGGCGCCGACTCCGTGCTCGCCGGTGATCGAGCCGCCGAACTCGATGCAGAGGTCGATGATCGCGCCGGAGACCTCCTCGGCCTTCGCGGCCTGGCCCGGCACGGCGTCGTCGAAGAGGACCAGCGGGTGGAGGTTGCCGTCGCCGGCGTGAAACACGTTGGCGACCCGCACCCCGCTGTCGGCCGAGAGCGCGGTGATCCGGCGGAGCACCTCGGGCAGGACCGTCCGCGGGATGACGCCGTCCTGGACGATGTAGTCGGGACTGATCCGGCCGACCGCGGCGAAGGCCGACTTGCGGCCTTTCCAGAAGAGGGCGCGCTCGGCGTCGTCCTCGGCGATCCGGATCTCGAAAGCCTTTGCGGCAGTGCAGTGCTCGCTGATCTCACCGAACTGGTGCTCGACCTCTGCCGCCGCCCCGTCGAGCTCGACGACGAGGACGGCGCCGGCACCGGCGGGATAGCCGCAGTGGACCGCGGCCTCTGCTGCCTCGATGGCGAGGGCGTCCATCATCTCGATCGCCGCGGGGATCACGCCGGCGCCGATGATGGACGACACCGCCTGCCCGGCCGAGTCGGTGTCGGTGAAGGCGGCGAGGAGGGTCTTGACGGACTCCGGCGTGCGGGTCAGCCGGACGGTGACCTTCGTCGCGACGCCGAGGGTCCCCTCGGACCCGACGATCGCGCCGAGCAGGTCGTAGCCCGGCTGGTCGGGCGCCTTGGCGCCGATCTCCACGAGCTCACCCCCCGGTGTGACCAGCTCCAGGCCGGTGACATGGCCGGTGGTGAAGCCGTACTTGAGGCAGTGCGCACCGCCGGAGTTCTCGGCGACGTTTCCACCGATCGAGCAGACCTGCTGGCTCGACGGGTCGGGCGCGTAGTAGTAGCCGCCGGGCTGGGCCGCCCGGGACAGCTGTAGGTTGAGCACACCCGGCTCGACCACGGCCCGTTGGCTGGCCCGGTCGATCTCGAGGATGTCGCGCATCTTCGACATGACGATGAGGACGCCGTCCGCGTGCGGGAGGGCGCCGCCCGACAGGCCGGTGCCCGAACCGCGCGCGACGAAGGGGATCCGGTGCTCGGCACAGGCCCGGACGACAGCGGCCACCTGCTCGGCCGTCTCGGGGAGGACGACGAGTGCCGGGATGACGGCATACTGCGCGAGCCCGTCGCACTCGTAGGTGCGCAGGCGTTGCCGGTCGGTGATGACCGCTCCGTCGGGCAGGAGCGGTGCCAGGATCGGAGCGAGGCCGAGGGCGTCCATGTCGGTTCCGGGGCTCTCGCCTAGGCCATCTGCTCGTATGCCGGAAGGGTGAGGAACTCCTCGAAGTCGTCGGACACGACGAGCGACAAGAAGGTGTGGGCCGCAGCGGCGTAGTCGTCGGGGCTGCCGGGCAGCTTGGCGACCTCTTCTCGGACCAGGTCGTGGACGAGCTTCTTCGTCACCACGGCGGCGCTGTCCAGCTCGATGCCGCCCTGGATCCACTGCCACACCTGGGACCGCGAGATCTCGGCGGTGGCGGCGTCCTCCATGAGGTTGTTGATCCCCACCGCCCCGAGGCCGCCGAGCCAGGCGTGGAGGTACTGGATGCCGACGCTGATGTTGTTGCGCAGGCCCTCCTCGGTGATCGAGCCGGGGGTGGACTTGACGTCGAGGAGCTGCTCCGGGGTCACGTGGACGTCGTCGCGCAGCCGGTCGAGCTGGTTGGGGCGGTCGCTGAGGACCTCGGTGAAGACCTCGGTGCAGAGCTGCACCATGCCGGGGTGGGCGACCCAGGACCCGTCGAAGCCGTCCCTGGCCTCGCGGGTCTTGTCCTCGCGGACCTTGGCGAAGGCCACCTCGTTGACCTCCGGGTCCTTGCTGGGGATCAGCGCCGCCATCCCGCCTATGGCATGGGCTCGGCGCCGGTGGCAGGTCTGCACCAGGAGCTCGGTGTAGGCCCGCATGAACGGGACGGTCATCGTCACCTGGACCCGGTCGGGGAGGGTGAACTCGGCGCCCCGGGTCCGGAACTTCTTGATGACGCTGAAGATGTAGTCCCAGCGCCCGGCGTTGAGGCCGGCTGAGTGGTCTCGCAGCTCGTAGAGGAACTCGTCCATCTCGAAGGCGGCGGGATAGGTCTCGACAAGGCAGGTCGCGCGCACCGTGCCCCGCGGTATGCCGCGCAGCTCCTGCGCCCGGACGAAGACGTCGTTCCACAGCCTCGCCTCGAGGTGGCTCTCCATCTTGGGCAGGTAGAAGTACGGTCCCTTGCCGGCGTCGAGCTGGCGCTGGGCACAGTGGAAGAAGTAGAGACCGAAGTCGAAAAGCGACCCCGAGACCCGCTCCCCGTCCACCTCCAGGTGCTTCTCGCTCAGGTGCCAGCCGCGCGGGCGGACGACGATGGTGGCCAGCTCACCGGCGTCCTTGAGCACGTAGCTCTTGCCCTCCGGCGACGTGAAGTCGATGGTGCGGTCGAGGGCGTCGATGAGGTTGAGCTGACCGTTCACCGCGTTGTCCCAGGTCGGCGTCGAGGCGTCCTCGAAGTCGGCCAGCCAGACCTGAGCCCCCGAGTTGAGGGCGTTGATGGTCATCTTCCGGTCGGTCGGCCCGGTGATCTCCGCGCGGCGGTCGACGAGGCCGGGAGCGGGGGCGGCGACGTGCCAGTCCCCGTCGCGGACGTCCTTCGTCTCGGGAAGGAAGTCCAGGGTTCCCCCCGCGGCCAGCACGGCATACCGGTCGTCGCGGGCGGCAAGCAGCTCGCGCCGACGGGCGTCGAAGCTGCGGTGCAGGTCCGCGAGGAAGGCGAGCGCCTCGTCGGTGAGCACCGTCTCGAACCGGGGGCCCAGGGGACCCTTGACCTGCACGCCCTCGGGGGTGGACACCTGACGATCTCCCTTGATCAAGTCCCGGTCTTCCGCCTTTGCGGAAGCCAGCTTCTGTTTCCCTTATCCTGCCGTAGGCACCCTGGCCGGTCTATGGCTACAGCCCGGTCGGTCCGGTCAGTCCGCGTGGGGGCCGACGAGCGGCTCCATCTCCGCGCGCATGGCTGCCGTGATGGCGATGGGCCGCCGGGTGTGGCGGTCGACGAAGACATGGACGAACGTTCCCTCGGCGATGCGCCCGCCGTCACTCTCGCGCTCGATCGCCACCTCCCAGCGGACGCTCGACGTGCCCAGCCGGCTGATCCGGAGCCCGAGGACCATCCCGTCCGGATAGGCGACCGGCGCGAGGTAACGGCAGCCCGACTCCACGCACAGTCCGATCGTCGGCCCGGTGGCGATGTCCAGACTGGCGTGCTCGATCAACCACGCGTTGATGACCGTATCCATCGCGAGGTAGTGGACGGTGTTGTTGACGTGGCCGTAGACGTCGTTGTCGTTCCACCGGGTCGGCACGAGCTGCACGTAGGGGTAGCCCTGGACGGCCACCATCGGGGTGACGCTAGCGTCAGCTGGAGACGGCCGCGGCGAGGTTGCCCAGCGAGTCCTCGAGCTGCTCCCGCGACACGAGGGGGAAGTGGACCTTCTGGAGGATGTCCTTGTCGGTGACGGCGCTCCAGTCATAGGTCAGCGTCACGTCGGTCGAGTCGCTGCCGTCGGCCTTGAGCTCCCAGACCCACTGCCAGCCAGGAGGTTCGGTGCCGGCCGGTGCGGTCTTCCAGGCGACGAGGGAGTTCTTGTTGTAACCGACGACGTGGTTGTCGGTCTGGTAGTCGCCGCCCATGTGCTCGCCCTGCATGTTCATCGTGAAGACCTGTCCGACCGCGGTGATCCGGTCGTTCGACGGGTCGGAGACGACGAAGCCCGACCCGTCCACGTCCGGATGCCGGGCGGGCAGGGTCAGCACGTCGAAGATCTCGTCGGCCGGCGCGTCGATGGTGCGGGTCACGGTGATGCTCTGGTCGGTAGCCATCGCCCCATCGTATGCCCGAGGCCCGTCCGGCCTGCCCGGACCCTGCCCGGACCCTGCCCGGACCCTGCCCGGGCCCACCTCGAGGTCCGTCACACAGGGTCCGCTCAGGGCGAAACCGGGGTGTGTCGCCCTGCGGGAACCGCGTAGATTGGCCAGACGTCTGGAAGGGACAGGTGTCACATCGCCACCTGTCGTCGCACGGACCCCAGTCGCGCCCACGGGATACCAGCGGGAAGAGGATCACCATGACGTACCAGCCCTCGAGCGGCCCGGCCGACGGGGCGGCAGCCGCTGCCCCGGTGGACAGTGCGGACGCCGTGCAGGCCCTCGCGCCGCCCGCCCCTTCGGCGACGCTCACCCTCGAGCCGCCGGCGGCAACCCGCCCCGTCAGTTCGACCGCCGCGCCGAAGATGGCCCCTCAGGTCCCCCAGACGGCCATTCCCGGGCTGGACGCCAAGGTGGAGGGCTACCTGGACGCGCTGCTCAAGGCGGAGAGCAAGTCGCCGCAGTTCGAGGCCAAGGCCGCCGACGTGCGGACCATGGGCGACGAGGACATCCGCCGCGCCGCGGAGAGCAGCAACCGGCTCCTGCGTGCACCCGTCAAGGCTCTCTCCGAGGGTGGACTCAACGACGGCTCCAAGGTGAGCAAGACCCTGCTCGACCTGCGGCGCACCGTCGAGGACCTCGACCCGGGCCAGGCGCGGGGTGCCAAGAAGGTGCTCGGCATGATCCCCTTCGGCGACAAGATCACCGACTACTTCCGCAAGTACCAGTCCGCCCAGAGCCACCTGGACGGCATCCTGCATGCCCTGCAGAGCGGCCAGGACGAGCTCCAGCGGGACAACGTGGCGCTCAACCTCGAGAAGCAGAACCTCTGGGACTCCATGGGTCGGCTCAACCAGTACGTCTACGTCGCCGAGCGGCTCGACGCCCGCCTGTCGGCGCAGATCGCCACCCTGGAGGCGACCGACCCCCAGAAGGCGACGGTGCTCAAGCAGGACGTCCTCTTCTACGTCCGTCAGAAGCACCAGGACCTGCTGACCCAGCTCGCCGTATCGATCCAGAACTACCTCGCCATCGACATCGTCATCAAGAACAACCTCGAGCTGATCAAGGGTGTCGACCGCGCTTCGACGACGACCATCTCGGCGCTGCGCACGGCGGTCATCGTCGCTCAGGCGCTCGGGAACCAGAAGCTCGTCCTCGACCAGATCACGGCGCTCAACACCACGACGTCCAACCTCATCCAGTCGACGTCCGAGATGCTGCGCGACAACTCGGTCAAGATCCAGGAGCAGGCGGCGGCTGCGACGATCGGCCTCCCCCAGCTCCAGGCGGCCTTCCAGAACATCTACCAGACGATGGACGCCATCGACACGTTCAAGGTCCAGGCTCTCGACAACATGGCCGCGACGATCGGCACGCTCGAGACCGAGGTGTCCAAGTCGCAGGCCTACCTCGACCGCGTCAACCGGCAGAACCAGAACGTCACCATGGGGTCGCTCGACCTCGGCCGGTAGGCCGTCGCCGAGGTCCGTCCGGTCGCAAGCGCACAACAATCCGTCCACCACACCAGGTCCTGCACTGCTCAGGGAGAAGATCGACACATGGGTATCGGCTCCTGGTTCGGCTTCGGCTCCAAGGAGGAGCGTGCCGAGGACACCGCGGCCAGGATCCCCAGGGTGCCGACCAGCCAGGACCTGCTCGGCGCGATCGACCACGTGGAGCAGCAGGCCCGGGCGGGCAAGGTCCCGGGGATGGTCCAGTCCCGGCTCGGCCGGGTCGCCCGGATCGTCCGGGACACGGTGCCCCGGCTCGACACGCTCGGTCAGGGTAGCCCGCAGGCCTACAACGTCATGGCCACCGCGACCAACTACCTTCCCGACGCGATCGGCGGCTACCTCCGCCTCCCGCGCCAGTGGGCGGACTCCCGCCCCGTAGACCGCGGCAAGACGTCCCTGATGATCCTCATCGACCAGCTCGACCTCCTCGGCGCGACGATGGACAAGGTCTTCGATGCCGTATGCCGTGCCGACGCCGAGGCGCTCGTCGTCCACGGCCGCTTCCTCCAGGAGAAGTTCGGCGCCGCCTCCGGCGGCGGGGAGCTCAAGCTGGGCGCGACGCCGCTGCCCCCGATGCCCGGGTCAGGGCCCGACGCGCCACTGACCCCACCGACCGGGAGGCACAGCTGATGCCGCAGCTCAAGGAGGCGCTCGACGCGCTCGCAGCGCTCGCCCACCACCTCGGCGTCGACGCCCACGAGGCGCGCCGGGAAGGCGTCGTCCTGTCCGCCACGGTGGCCGAGCCGGCGGCACCGACCTACCTCGCCGCCCAGGACTGGGCTCGAGCGACCGGCATGGCCGATGCCGACGACATCGCTGCGGTCAACGACGCCTTCAGCAGCTCGGCCTCGTCCGGGCGCAAGTGGCGCGGAAGCCCAACGACCCTGCTGAGCCACCTGCGGGCGACCGGCGCCGACGCCGGAGCCTACGCCGACGCCCTGACCAAGGTCGTCGAGGCGGCGTCCACGCTCGGCACGACGAACGCGCAGGTCGCCGCCAACATCCAACGCGCCGCGCAGGCCCAGCGCAGCGGCGTCACAGCATCGTCGCCTGGACTCGCGCCACGCCTCGAGGGCCCGCTGACCGGCGCGGCGCCGGGCGCGCGCTTCGACCCGGACCTCAGCCCGATGCAGGACCCACGCATCCAGGAGTCGCTCCGCCTGCTCCAGAGCCTTGGTGGCCAGAGGCCGGCTCTCCCAACGCCCTACGACGGTGAGCCGGGCTCCGACCCGGCTGCCCGGCATACCGAAGGGGAGGCCGGAGGGGCCGGCGAGGACCGGACCGCCGAGGCCGCCGGCGGCTCGACCATCGAGACCGCGACCGAGGGCGAGGCCGCAGCGGATGCCGCCAGCGAGGCCGAGCCCGAGCGCTCGGTCGAGGAGCTGCTCGCCGACCTCGACGCGATGATCGGCCTGGACCGGGTCAAGCGCGAGGTGCACCAGCAGGTGGCCATGCTCAAGGTCGAGAAGAGGCGCACGGCGGCGGGCATGAAGAACCCCGACGTCACCCGGCACCTCGTCTTCGTCGGCAACCCGGGGACGGGCAAGACGACCGTCGCGCGGATGGTGTCCGGGATCTACCAGGCGCTCGGCCTGCTCGAGAAGGGCCACCTCGTCGAGGTCGACCGCTCCGAGCTGGTCGCCGGCTACCTCGGTCAGACCGCGATGAAGACCGCGGAGGTGTGCAAGAAGGCGGCCGGCGGTGTCCTCTTCATCGACGAGGCCTACTCGCTCGGCGGCGACCAGTACGGGTCTGAGGCGATCAACACCCTCGTCAAGGAGATGGAGGACCGGCGCGACCAGCTCGTCGTCATCGTCGCCGGCTATCCCGACCCGATGGTCGTCTTCATCGCCCAGAACCCGGGGCTGGCCAGCCGGTTCAAGACGACGATCGAGTTCGCCGACTACGCCGACGACGAGATCGTGGACATCCTCGCCAAGCTGGCCGCCGCCGCCGACTACGACGTCACGCCGGCGGCCGACGAGAGGTTCCGCACCATCCTGGCGGGCACTTCGCGCAACCAGTCGTTCGGCAACGGCCGGTTCGCCCGCAACCTCCTCGAGGAGGCGATCGGCCGGCACGCGTGGCGGCTCCAGGACGTCGAGGAGCCGACGACCGAGCAGCTCCGGCAGCTGCTCGCCGAGGACTTCGGCCTGGCCGACCACGCCGACGCTCCCGGGGAGCAGGTGGACGACGACCTCGACGAGGAGGGTCGGGTCAGGCCGCCGGAGGGCGCCGGCCCGACCGAGCCGGTCGACCCGTTCCCATCCGGGGTGTGCGACGGCCTGGCCCCGGACGAGGCACCGACCGATGAGCACGGCGACGCCGCGGCCATTGCGCCGCGCGCCGCCACCCCCGGGGGAGGAACCGCGTGACCCAGCAACCAGTGGCACCACCAGGGCCGCCGCAGGCGCAGGGGTATGCCGTGCCGGCGGGCCAGCTGCCGGGCTCAGCGGGCGCGGGCCAGCTGCCCGGCCCGGCGGGGCAGCTGCCGGCCTCGGCCGGACAGGTCCTGCCCGGCCAGCTCCTCGGGGCGACCACCAGCCGGCCCAGTCCGTTCAGGGCGTTCCTCAGCTCGGCCTTCGAGGGCACGCCGGGGCGGATGCGGCTGATCGGGGCGGTCGTCGCGCTCGCCGCCGCGATCTTCGGGATCATCGGTGCCAACAACCTGTGGTCGACATCCGCCGCACTCGACCGGGCGAACCACAACACGGCCCAGGTGGTGCGCGTGCAGGGCATCTATGCCGACCTCCTGCGCGCCGACGCCGACGCGACGAACGCCTTCCTCGTCGGCGGGCTGGAGAACGCTGCGCAGCGCGCCGACTACGACGCGGCCCTGGCCGGCGTCACCAGGGCGATCGCGGAGGCGGCCAAGGCGCAGCCTGCGGACGGCACCGTGCTCGGTGCGCTGAACACCCAGGTCCAGACCTACGCCGCGACCGTCGAGCAGGCCCGGGTCTACAACCGCCAGGGACTGCCCATCGGGGCGCAGTACCTCAACAACGCCAGTCTCGGCCTTCGGTCCTCGGCCCTGCCCATCGTCGCGGCCACGGCCCAAGCGAACGAGAGACGCGCGAGTGACGAGTTCGCGGCGAGCAGCAACGGGCTCGGGCTGGCGATCACCGGGGCCCTCTCACTGATCGTCCTCGTGCTCGCCATGGTGTGGCTCGCGCGACGCACCCACCGCTACCTCAACGCTCCCCTGACCATCGCCACCGTGCTCGTCCTCCTCGCCCTCCTCATCGGTGCCCTGACGATCAGCTCCGTCGCGAGCCAGATCAAGAACGTGCGCAGCGCCGCCTACCAGAGCACCCTCTCCCTCGCCACGGCCCGCTCGGCCGCCTTCGATGCCAAGTCCAACGAGAGCCTCACGCTCGTCGCGCGGGCCGGCAACGCGAGCGAGCCGAAGTGGACCAAGCCGTCCGACGCCGTGCTTACCAACCTGGACAGGGTCCGGGCCAGCAGCGGGCTCTCGCCTGGTGAGGCAGCCACCCTGACCGGCCAGTGGCAGGCCTACGGACGGGCGCACCAGGCGATCCGTCAGCTTGACGACGCCGGCACGTGGGACAAGGCCGTCGCTGCCGCCACGAGCACCGAGGCGGGGTCGACCAACGCCCTGTTCACCACCTTCGCCGCAAACTCGGCCACGTCGCTCACCAAGGCCAGCCAGACCACCCAGACCCAGGTCACCGCCCCGCGCACCCGCACCACGCTCGCGGGATGGGTCCTGCTCGTGGTGAGCCTCGGCGCCGCGCTGCTGTCGGTGCGAGGGATCTCCCAGCGACTCGAGGAGTACCGATGAGCACCCGGCCCCGCCGGGCGCGGGCCAGGGCCGGCCTCGCGGCCATGGTGCTCGCACTCGGGCTCGGAGCCTCGGCGTGTGGGTCGGCCGGCCAGTATCCCGACACCACCCTGGCGTCCTCTGCGCCGACGACCACCGCGGCCGGATCGGCTGGTGCGACGCCGGCCGCGTGCACCAACGCGACCCAGTCCTACGACCCCCTCCCGGCGCTGAAGCTGCCCGCGTCCATGGAACCCATCAGGGCGCGTGGCTACCTCGTTGCCGGGGTCTCCGCCGACTCCCTCCTCCTCGGGTCACGCAACCCGGTGAACGGCCAGATCGAGGGCTTCGACATCGACATGGTCAAGGAGGTCGCGAAGGCGATCTTCGGCGACCCCAACAAGGTGCAGCTCGTGGTCATCCAGTCTGCCGAGCGCCTGTCCGCCATCAAGGACGGACGGGTCGACCTCGTCGCCCGCAACATGACGATGACGTGCGACCGGTGGACGCAGATCGCCTTCTCGGCCGAGTACTACCACTCCGGTCTCAAGCTCCTCGTGCCCAAGGGGTCCGACGCCACCTCGTTGGAGGCCCTGCGGGGCAAGAAGGTCTGCGCCCCCAACGCCACGTCGACCATGGACAGGGTCAAGGAGGCGCAGGGGGTCACCGCCGTGGGATCAGGGACCCACACCGGATGCCTGGTCCTCTTCCAACAGGGCAAGGTCGACGCCATTGCCGGCGACGACACGGTGCTCGCGGGTCTCGCGGCCCAGGACCCCTACGCGTTCGTCCCGGCGATCCAGCCACTGACCGCTGAGCCCTACGGGCTCGGCATCAGCCTGAAGAACCGCGAGTTCGTGTCCTACGTCAACACCCTGCTCGACCAGATGAAGGCCGACGGACGGTGGAAGGGCATCTACGACCGGTGGTTCGCCGGGCCGCTCGGCCCCGCGCCGGCTCCTCCGCCGTCCGTCTACGGACGTCCGTGACGGCTCTCAGCACCATGTCCCTCAACCTCACGCCACCTCCGCCGCCGTCGACGGGCGCTGCGCCTGAGGCCCCGGGGCGGCTCGGCTCGACCCTGAGCCCGCAGGAGGCGTTCTCCTACCTGCGCGACCTCGGCGTGTGGCGCGACAAGCGGCGCACCGAGCTCGACTCGCTCGACGCGGTCGCGCTCGCCTCCACCGAACGGGACTCGTTCAGCCGGGACATGCTCGTCTCGATGGCGCTCTGGAAGGCGATCTCCGACCGCTACGACCTGCTCGAGGTGACCTTCGACAACGGACGGGTCGGGCCCAAGGAGGCCGACCGGATCTCCGCACTCATCTGGGGTCGGCTCGACGTCGCCCCGGGCTCGGCCGTCGGATCCCTCGCTCCGTCCACCGCCGGCGCCCTGGCGCTCTCCCTGCCCGAGGCCTGCCGGCTGTCCGACGCGATGACGTCGTCCTTGCGGGCCCGACTCTCCCTCGAGCCGTCGGGCGCCGAGGTCGGCACCCGCCTCAAGGACGTGCGCGCGACGGTCGAGCGGATCCGCGACCAGATCGGCCTCGTGCCCGTGGGCCCCGAGCGCGACGCCGCCCGGGGCCTGCTCCACCGCCTCGACCAGCGGCTCATCGACGTCACCGACCGGGCCAGGCGCGGCGCGGACGTCGGGGGCCTGCTCGCACCGCTCGAGTACGACGCTTCGAGCATGGAGCGCGACCTCATCGTCGGGGCCGGGCAACGGCTCGACGCCGCCCGGGACGCCGCACGGGCTCGCGAGCTGCGCACCGAGCTGGCCGCGCGCGGCGCCGCGATCCACCAGCTCGAGGACCAGTGCGTCCGGGCGGTGACCCCCGCCCCGCGGCTGGCCATCCCCGACGTCACCGCGTTGGGCGAGGTGCCCACCGAGCCGAAGCCGCTCGAGACCTACCTTCGCCGGCTCGACGCCGTCTCCCGGGCGCTGACCCGCGCCCACGCCGCCTACTCCGACGCGCTGGCGGAGCGCGACGAGGCGCGCGGGCTGGTGGGGGCGCTCGGCGCGCAGGCCCGGGCGACCGGCATACGGGCGCCTGACCTCGACGACCTCGCCGCCCGCCTCGACCAGGCCTTCGCCGCCACGCCCACCGACATGCGCCGCGTCCGGGCGCTCGTCGCGGCGTTCCAGGCCTACCTCCAGTCCATGACCACCCAGGGGAGCCGATGACCACCATCACCCAGCCCTGCACCCAGCCCGGCTGCACGGGTCACATCGTCGACGGCTACTGCGACGTCTGCGGTATGCCGGGTGAGGGGGGCGCAAGCACTCCGCTCGGTGGCGCCGCGCTCGAGGAGGGGGACGACGGCAGCGGCCTGCCCCCCGCCGTCCAGCAGCAGATCAGCTCGTCGGTGCCCAACGGCGCCCCGTGCAGGCAACCCGGCTGCCCGGGGCACATTCTCGACGGCTACTGCGACGTCTGCGGGGCCTCCGGTGAGTCGTCCGAGCCGCTGTCCACAGCGATGACCCCGGCCGGGGTCGCCAGCTCACCGTCGACGATGTCGCGGGCCAGCAACCGGCTCGCCTCGACCGCTCTGGGGTCGATCCGCGCCAGCCAGTCCGGGAGCAAGACGACCCGTCGGGTCGGCACCGGCTCCCAGCGGATGCGCAGCGCCCGGCTCGGCGCCGGCCTGACGACGATCCCGCCCATGCCGGCGATCGACGCGGCCAAGGCGATCATGAAGAACCCCTCCGTGCCGGAGGACAAGCGGTTCTGCTCCAACTGCGGCAACGCTGTCGGGCGGGGGCACGACGGTCGCCCCGGGCGGACGACCGGCTTCTGCGCCAAGTGCCGGCAGGCTTTCTCGTTCGACCCGAAGCTCACGGAGGGCGACCTCGTCGCCGGCCAGTACCAGGTCGCCGGCTGCCTGGCCCACGGCGGTCTCGGCTGGATCTACCTCGCCCGCGACCAGAACGTCTCCGACCGCTGGGTCGTCCTCAAGGGCCTGCTGAACTCCGGTGACCCCGATGCGCTCGCCGCCGCGATCGCCGAGCAGCGGTTTCTGGCCCAGGTCTCGCACCCGCACATCGTCGAGATCTACAACTTCGTCACGCACGAGGACGCCGGCTACATCGTCATGGAGTACGTCGGAGGCACCTCGCTCAAGTCGCTGCTCAAGCAGCGGATGAACCGGGCCCGCCGCTACGACCCCATCCCCGCCGACCAGGCCCTGGCCTACATCGTCGAGGTCCTCCCGGCGTTCCAGTACCTCCACGACCTCGGGCTCGTCTACTGCGACTTCAAGCCGGACAACCTCATCCAGGTCGGTGACAACGTCAAGCTGATCGACCTCGGGGGCGTCCGCAAGATCGAGGACGACGACTCGGCGATCTTCGGCACCGTGGGCTACCAGGCTCCAGAGGTCGCCGAGCAGGGCACGACCGTCGCCTCTGACATCTACACGATCGGGCGCACCCTCGTGGTGCTGATGATGGAGTTCCGCGGTTACCAGTCGACCTATATCGACTCGCTGCCGCCCGCCCCGGACACCCCGCTCTTCCAGCGCTACGACTCGCTCTACCGGCTCCTGCTCAAGGCCTGCTCGAAGTCGCCGGACGACCGGTTCGCCTCTGCGGACGAGCTGCGGGTGCAGATGCTCGGGGTGCTGCGCGAGATCGTCGCCCAGGACCAGCAGCACAGCGGGCGCGCGATCAGCTCGGCGTCGTCGCTGCTCTTCGAGGAGCCGTCCATCGCGACGGACACCCTCGACTGGCAGACGCTCCCAGCGCTGCGGGTGGACCCCAACGACCCGTCCGCCAGCTGGCTCCACGGTCTGTCCGGAACGACCCCTGAGCAGCGCCTCCAGGCCCTGTCCCAGGCGCCGACCCAGTCCCCGGAGGTGCAGCTGGAAACCTGTCGGACGGCGCTGCACGCCGGCCGTCCCGACATCGTCGACAGGGTGGTCAACGACATGCTCCGCGCCGACCCCTGGGAGTGGCGGGCCGTGTGGATGCAGGGACTCAGCGCGCTGCAGCAGGGCGACCCCCGCGGCGCGCAGAGCGCCTTCAACGCCGTCTACGGGCAGGTGCCGGGCGAGCTGGCTCCCAAGCTGGCACTAGCCTACAGCTGCGAGACGAGCGGTGAGCTCGACGTCGCCGAGAACCTGTATGCCGCATGCGCCCGGACCGACACGAACTTCACGCCCGCAGCGGCGTTCGGCATGGCCCGGATCCGGGCCCAGCGACGCGGCACCGAGGGTGCCGTGGAGGCCCTCGACCTCATCCCGCCGACCTCCCGGGCCTATGCGCTCGCGAGACAGGCGCGAGCGGAGATCCTCGCCTCGTCCGGCGCCGACGTGCCGTCCCTGGCCAAGGCGCATGCCAGTGTCGACCAGGTCCTCATGGACCCGCGCGACCGCGCCCGGCTCGACGTCCACATCTACGAGACGGGCCTCGGCGTGGTGACTCAGAAGGGCGAGGCCCCCGGGCTGCGGATCGGCGACCACCAGGCGACCTCCCGCGGGATGCGGGAGGCTCTCGAGAAGTCTCTGCGCCAGCTTGCCCGGCTGACGTCGCGGCGCGAGGACCGGGTGGAGCTCGTCGACAAGGCCAACTCCGTCCGCCCCTGGACCCTGCGGTGACCACCACGACGAGCCTGAGGAAGAGACGATGACGCCCACCACCGAGACGGCGATCTGCCCGCGCTGCGGCACCGAGCGGCTGCCGGACGCCGCGTTCTGCGAGGAGTGCGCCTACGACTTCCAGGGCAGCGAGGGCGAGCCGGCTCACCACACCATCCGTGCGGCCGCCACACCGGACACCACACCGGCCGGCGACGAGTCGCCGCTCGACACCGGCTGGACCGGCCGGCCGACCGCACCCCCCGCCGGCACGTCGGTCGCCGACCGCCACCTCGCGCCTCCCGCAACCGAGCCGGAAGGAAGCGCCCAGCCATGACCGCGGCGGACTCGAGCACCACCTGCCCCAACTGCGGGGCCGGCCACGCACCGGACGCGCTCTTCTGCGAGGAGTGTGCCTACGACTTCACCGGTGGCCGGGCCACGAACGAGCTGGCCACGAGCGGCACGCTCGACCGCAAGGGCGCCGATACGCAGGTGCGCCAGGCTGCGGTCGCGACCCCGGTCACCGCCGAGCGAGGCGCCGAGTCGCCCCTCGACGTCGGCTGGACCGGGGCCCTGTCCCGTGACGCCGAGCCCGCGGTGGCGGCGCCAGTGGTGACCGCCCCCGCGGCCGGGCCGGACTGCACGGAGTGCGGCCGAGGCAGCTACGTGGACGGTTACTGCGACAACTGCGGGTCGAAGAAGCGTGACCCGCGCGACCACTTCACCGAGGAGCCGCAACCCTGGGTCGCGGGCGTGTGTGACATCGGCATCCGGCACGGCCGCAACGAGGACGCCATGGCCCTGCACGCCGAGGAGAAGCAGCTCGCCTTCGCCGTCCTCGTCGTCTGCGACGGCGTCTCCAACTCCACGGACTCGCACATCGCCAGTCTCGCCGCGAGCCGCGCAGCCCGGGACGTGCTCGACCACGCGATCCCCCGAGGGATGGGCACCCGCACCGCCATCGCCTCAACCATCGAGCAGCGCCTCGACGACGCCGTGCAGGCGGCCAAGGCCGCGGTCGTCAAGACCACCAGGGACCGGGAGGTCGAGAGCCCCCCGTCCTGCACGTTCGTCGCCGCGGTCATCGACGAGGGGATGGCCGTCATCGGCAACGTCGGCGACAGCCGCGCCTACTGGCTGCCCGACGACCCCGCGAGCGAGCCGCGGCAGCTGAGCCGAGACGACTCCTTCGCCGACGAGCAGATCCGCGCCGGCGTGCCCCGCAAGGAGGCGGAGACGAGCCCCGGGGCGCACGCGATCACCCGCTGGCTCGGGACCGACTCCCCCGACGACATCACGCCCCACACGACGGACCTCGACCTCGACGAGGACGGGTGGCTGGCGGTGGTCAGTGACGGCCTCTGGAACTACTGCTCGGAGGCGAGCGACCTGCGCGACCTCGTCCACAAGACCGTCGAACGCCTCGGCGCCGCCGGGCACCACCCGCTGACCCTCGCCCAGGCGTTGACGGACTTCGCCAACGAGTGCGGAGGAATGGACAACATCACCGTGTCCCTGGCCCGGGTCGGCCAGGTCGACCCGGCGCCCGAGCTGCTACCCACCGAGCCGTCAGCCGCCACCGAGCCGTCAGCCGCCGACGAGCCGTCAGCCGCCGACGAGGCCAGTCGTGAGCAGGCCGGCTCCCGAGCGGCCAGCCCCGAACCGGGTACCCCTGACGAGTCAGGGGAACCCGCCACGGCCCCCGGTTCGTCGTCCGCAGAAGAGCCCGGCGCCGAGGCCCGTCCCGGCGACCCAGCACCACCTCACGAGGAACCGGCTCCCTCAACCCCGTCAGCACCGACGTCAACACCGACGTCAGCACCGACGTCGAACCCCACAGCGCCCGCGGACCCTTCGGTCCATGGCACCGACGACGCAAAGGACACCCCCTGATGGCTCAGTTCACGGCCGAGGTCTTCCAGAACGAGTTCCTGCCCGACGGCGGGACCGACGTCCACGCCATCGTGCGGGTCACCTGCCGGGGGGCCGGGCAGGCAGGTCAGGGCAGCAGCACCGACGCGGCGGAGATCATCATCGTCGACACGTCGGGTTCCATGGGCGAGACGGGGATCGCCCAGGGCCGCAACGCGGCCACGGCGGCGATCAACGAGATCACCGACGGCACCTGGTTCGCGGTCATCGCGGGCAACCACGTCGGCACCCTCGTCTTCCCGTATGCCGGTGGCGGCCAGCAGATGGTCCGGATGGACCCCTCGTCCCGTCAGGCGGCGATCCAGTCGATCGCCCGCTTCCGGGCCGACGGCGGCACCGCGATGGGCACCTGGCTCACCAAGGCGGCCGAGGTGTTCAGGTCCGTGCCGCAGGCCAGCCAGCGGCACGCGATCCTCCTCACCGACGGCGCCAACGAGCACGAGACGCCCGAGCAGCTGACGCGGGCGATCCACGACGCAACGGGTCAGTTCCAGTGCGACTGCCGTGGTCTCGGGGACCGGTGGCAGGTCGAGGAGGTGCGCAGGATCGCCTCGGCGCTGCTCGGCACGGTCGACCTCATCCCCGCGCCGCACGAGATGGCGGCCGAGTTCCAGAGCCTGATCCGCAAGTCCATGGCCCGCGGCGTTGCCAACATCGACGTGCGCGTCTGGACACCGCAGGGCGCCCAGACGTTGTTCGTCAAGCAGGTGGCGCCGACGCTCGAGGACCTGACCTCCCGGCGCACCCAGGTCAACCCGCTCACCGCGGGCTACCCCACCGGTGCGTGGGCCGACGAGAGCCGCGACTACCACGTCGCGATCCGGCTGCCGGCCAAGTCTGTCGGGCAGGAGCAGCTGGCCGGTCGGGTCCAGGTCGTGCTCGGCCAGGACATCCAGACGCAGGCCCTCGTGAAGGCCACCTGGTCCAACGACGAGTCGCTGACCACCCGGATCGACGACCAGGTCGCCCGCTACACCGGCCGGGCCGAGCTCGCCCAGGTCATCCAGGACGGGTTGGCGGCCAAGGCGGCCGGTCGCGACGACGACGCCACCTCCAAGCTCGGCCGGGCCGTCCAGCTCGCGACCGCAGCCGGTGACCAGGAGATGACCTCCCGGCTGCGCAAGGTCGTTGAGATCGACAACGCCGAGGCCGGCACCGTCCGGCTGAAGAAGGGCGTCGAGAAGCTCGACGAGATGGCCCTCGACACCGCCTCGACCAAGACCACCCGGGTCAAGAAATGACGGCGACCTGTCCCAACGGCCACACCTCGGAGGCCGACGACTTCTGTGACACCTGCGGCGCGAAGATCGACCCGAGCCAGCAGGCCTCCGCCTCGGGGGGCGAGGAGGGTGAGGTGAAGGCCGAGGCATCGAGCTCCGAGCAGACCTGCCCGAACTGCCAGACGGTCAACGCCACCGACGCCTTGTTCTGTGAGGCCTGCGGCTACGACTTCACCACGGGGGCCCTGCCACGGGGCGCCGTCCCCCTTGCCTCGCAGCAGGGCTCGGGCCACGGGTCAGCCGGGAACTCGCTCTCGCTCGACCCGACGCCGGAGGCCGGGTCGGTCAACCCCGTGGGCAGCCCCACCGGCTCCGAGGGCCCGGACGGCGAGGGTGGCGGGGGCACGGCGCCAGACGGCCCCGAGCGCGGCGGCGCGACCGGTCAGGGCGACGGGCATGAAGGCGAAGCATCGCTGGCCGGAGCATCCGAGGCGCAGGGGCTGGACGGTGATCCGTTGGCCGGGGAGGTGGAGAGCCACGCGCCAGAGGGCCGGAAGCCAGCCGCCCCGGCCGAGGGCGCCAGCGCGCCCGTCGGCGCCGGGGCCAACGTCGCCCCGTCCATCCCGCTCGAGTGGGTGGCGGAGGTCTGGGTCGACCCGGACTGGTACTCCGGCCAGGAGGCCGAGGAGCCGATGCCGTCCCCCGGGCTGCCGAGCGTCGTGCCGTTGCTCCACCGGAGCGCCCTGATCGGCCGGGTCTCCTCGAGCCGCAGCATCACCCCGGACATCGACTGCACGACCGACACGGGCGTGAGCCGGCGGCATGCGCAGCTGTCGACGGACGGCACGCGCTGGTTCGTGGAGGACCTCGGGTCCTCGAACGGGACCTACATCGGGCCGGCATCCGGACCGTTGCCGGAGGACCCCATCACCGTCGGCCCACGGACGGAGCTCGACGGTGACGACCGCATCTACGTCGGCGCCTGGACCCGGATCGTCGTCCGCAAGGCGACCGAGGACGAGGTCGCGGCCCACGCGGAGTGAGCCAGCGGGCCATCCGGAGAGCGCCCGGGACCGAGCCACCCGGCATACGGAGGGCATGAGGGCGGCTTCCCACCGGGTAGGGGAAGCAGGCCTCACTGCGGACGGGCTCAGCCGCTGACCTGACACCGGACAGGTCGATGACCAGCGTGTCGGCGCCGCCGGCGAGCAGTCTCGGGAGCCGCCAGCGCAGGTCGCCGAGACCTTGGGTGAGGTTGTGGTCCTCGACGGCGACGCGCACCGTCTGCTCCTCGCGCGTCACGAAACCGTCCCAGGGCAAGGAGATCGGGGTCCGGCGAAGGCCACACCCGTCCCGGGCAGCGTCCAGCTGCCGGATCCGTCCGCTGGGGCGCAGCCGTCCTCCTGAGGCAGCCCACGAGTCGGCGCCGCGCCAGGTGGTCGTCCTCGGTGCCGCCGCGATGGTGCCCGCCGGGTGAGGCGGCTCTGACTGTGCAAGGATCCTCACTCGTCGGGTCCGACCACTCCCTCTCTCCCCCGCCTACCTCGCTCCCAGACACGAAGGGCCGCGACGAACACGACGGACCCCGTTGCCCGAGAAAGGCGCTGGCGTGACCACAGGCCCGGAGACCACTGACGTGGCCCAGCCCGGTGCGCTGATGGCGGCCGAGATTCACGAGCAGCCGGCCGTGTTGCAGCGGATCCTCGACGAGTCGGCCCGGGACGTCACGGAGGTCGCCGCGGCCATCCGCCGCGCCGATCCTCGATTCGTCCTCCTGGTCGCCCGGGGCACGAGCGACCACGCCGCGCTCTACGCGAAGTACCTCATCGAGACCACGCTGCATCTCCCGGCGGGCCTGGTGTCGACGTCCACCTACACGGCATACCAGGAGTCCCCGCAGCTCGACGGCGTCCTGTGGATCTCCGTGAGCCAGTCCGGGGGCTCGCCCGACCTTGCCGAGTCGACGTCTCGGGCCCGCGGGGCGGGCGCGCTGACCCTGGCGGTGACCAACGTTCCGGGCTCGCCGCTCAACGAGACGTGCGAGCTCAGCCTCGACATGCGTGCAGGGGCGGAGAGGTCGGTGGCCGCCACGAAAACCTACACGGCGTCGCTGCTCACCCTCTTCCTGCTCGTCGAGGCGTGGCGCGACGTCGGCCTCGACGCCGGCCAGCAGGTGCCGCAGCTCGCGTCCCGGGCCCTTGACCTGCCACAGGTCGCGGAGGTGGCTTCGCGCTACCGGTTCGTGGACAAGCTCGTGACCACCTCACGCGGCTACGCCTACCCGACGGCGCGGGAGGGCGCGCTCAAGCTCATGGAGACCTGCTACCTGGCCGCGCACGCCTTCTCCGGTGCCGACCTGCTCCACGGGCCGCTGGCGATGGTCGACGAGGACCGGCCGGTCGTCGTCGTCCTGCCCGAGGGCCGCGGCGGCGATGCGCTTCAGCCGGTCGTGGAGCGGCTCGTGGAGCGCGGCGCCGACCTGTGCGTCGTCGGCCCGGTTTCGGCGAAGGGAGCCACGCTGCACATCCCGCTCCCCGGCGGGATGGACGAGCGGGTCGCGCCCATCGTCCAGATCCTCCCCCTCCAGCAGCTCGCCCGAGCGATGGCGGTCTCCCGGGGCTACGATCCCGACCACCCGCGCGGTCTCTCGAAGGTGACCCGCACGCTCTGAGCTGATGGTCCTGGCCCTGGCCACCGCGCGTACCAGTGGGTTGAATGGGGTGATGACGACACCCGCAGCCGCCTCCGGCCACGACGCCGCCCGACCGTGCACCCGGGTCGGCGCCGATGAGCTCGACCCAGCCGACCCGACGCCGGGGATGTCACGCCAGGTCGCCCTCGACACGACGGGGATGTGGTCCGGCACGGTGGACACCCAAGGTGGTGCGCTGTCCGGGTGGCACCACCACGGCGAGCACGAGACGACCCTCTACGTCGTGGCCGGCACGATGCGGCTGGAGTCGGGACCTGACGGGCAGGACGTCGTCGAGGCGGTGGCCGGCGACTTCCTCCATGTGCCGGCGCATGCCGTCCACCGAGAGTCGAACCCGAGCGAGACGCCCTCCCGCGCCGTGATCGTGCGCTGTGGCTCCGGCACCCCGACGGTCAACGTCGACGGGCCGGCGCCGGCCTGAGCGGCTGGCCTCAGCTGCCGGCCTGACCTGCCTCTCCGCGGCGGCTCACTGCGTCAGATCGCCTCGGCCTTCTGCAGCCGGTTCAGGGAGAACCACCCGAACGGGATCGGCACCCAGTAGGTCGCCAGCCGGTAGAGCAGCACCGAGGAGACGGCGGTGCCTCCGTCGATGCCGATGGCGATGAGCCCCGCCGACATGGCCGCCTCGATCCCGCCGAGCCCTCCGGGGGTGGGCACGGCTGACCCGATGATCGCTCCGGCGAAGTAGACGACGGCGATCGCCGCGATGGGGGCCGCGGCCCCGAACGCCCTGGTGGCGCAGACCATCGCGGCGACGAAGGATATGTCGAGCATCAGTGCGCCGCCGAGGAGCTGGCCGAGCTTGGCCGGGTGCTGCAGCACGCTGAGGACCTGGGGCACCGCGGTCCTGATCTGGGGCAGGACCCGGCCCGTGATGATCCTGCGGATCCGGGGCACGGCGAGCAGCCCGATGACGATGACGATGACGATCGGGATCGCCGCGACAAGGACCGGTGGAGGCGTGAAGGAGGCTCGTGATCCGGTGCCCGCGAGCACTCCGGAGATGACGAGCAGGACGAAGTAGGAACAGAACTGGGCCAGCTGAGCCACTCCGACGCTCGCCCCGGCGACGGCCGGCTTGATGCCCGACCTCTGGAGGTAGCGCGTGTTGAGCGCGATGTTGCCGATGGCGGCAGGCGCGACGAGCCCGCTGAAGGCGACGGCGAGCTGGGTCATGTAGGTCCGGCCGAACCGCAGGGGTGCGCTGACCGACCCACCGAGCGCGAGGGAGGCACCGGCGAAGGTCAGGGCGGAGCAGCCCAAGGTGGCCAGGGCCCAACCCCACTTCGCCCTGCCGAGGACCTGCGAGAAGTTCACCTGGGCGAGCTGGGTCAGGAGCAGGTATGCCGCGACGCCGCCTCCGATGACCGTGACCAGTCCGCGCAGGGTCACCCGCCGCAGCTCGACCGGCTCGGTGAGCTCGGCCGGCTCGTCGCTGGGCCGCTGCTCGAGGATGCGGTCATGCAGCGCACCGAGCAGCTCCTTGTGCTCCTTGAGCGCGGTCCGGGTTGTGGGGGTCAGCGCGATCGGCTGCAGCAACGGCACCGCGCGCGCGACCTCCTCGTGGTCCAAGTGGCGCACGGCACTGGTGACGGCACGCTCGGCTCCGACGGCCAGTCCCACCGTGGTGAGCAGCTGCGCCGCGTCGATCCGCAGGGCGAGGTCGTCGGCCGCCACGTCCCCGCCGCCCACGTGGCGCAGCCCGACCCGGCCGTCCTGCAGGATCATGACGACCTCGGGTGAGAGCCCGCGGTGGGCCACCCGGCGGCGCTGGAGGGTGGCGAACATCGACCAGATCTCGCCGAGCTGCGCGTCGGTGAGCTCGCCGCCGAGCTCGGCCACCGTGGTGCCCGTCGGGTTGACGTGGGCCATGACGGCCGAGAAGGGCCCGACCTCGCAGACCGCCACCGGCCGCGGAGCCGGGATCCTGGCCTGCGCGAGGACGAGCCCCATGAGGGTGCGGTGCTCGAGCTCGGCTCGCAGGGTCAGCGCCGGCGTGCGCGTGGACGCGCTCCGCAGCCGCAGCAGGCGCAAGAGCCGCCGGCCCGAGGCGAGGCCGAAGGTGTCGCGGTCCATGACCTGGACGTCCACCTGATGGGTATCGGTGCTGCCGAGGTAGCGCCGGTCGCCGGCGTCGTTGGGGTCGACGAGCTCCAGCCGGGTCAGCGGGATCCCGGTGGCCACCAGCGCCTGGGCGATCTCGGTGCCGGGCGGGCGGGTCGACGCGGCGCCGAACCCATAGCGGAAGGCCAGACCCACGAGCCAGCCGAGCAGGAGCGAGCAGGCGATGGCGAGGGCCGTGCTCGCGCCGGAGAAGAAGGCCGTGACGGCACTCGAGCCGATGACGACGATCGACAGGGGTGATATCCACTTGCGGCCGATGATGTCCGCCACGGTGAGCAACGCCACGAGCGAGACGAGAACGGGGTCGAGCGGGGGGGTCCGCTCACCGCCCAACGGCCTGGTGAGGGCACCGAGGATCGCGCCGAGGTGCCCCTCGAGGATGAGGAACCGAAGTCCGACCACGAGGAGCGCTCCGACACCAGCCGCCAGCAGCGCCTGGGCCAGCTGCCACGGCCGCGCGCGCACGATGAGGTCGGCGCCGACGGCGAGGGGCAGCACGACGACTCCGATGCCGCCGAGCCAGCTGAGCAGCTGCAGGAGCAGCCGGGGCAGACCGTCGGTGGCCACCGCGAGGTCCTGCTCGAGCGCGCCGGTCGTGCCGACCGCGACGTCCGCCAGCGCGATCGCTCCGAGAAGCACCCCCAGCACGATCACCAGACGGAGAGCGTCAGCCGGCCGGCGAACCCTGTCGGGGATGGGAGGTTCGACGACCTCGACAGTCACGGGCTCGGTGGACACGCACCCATCCTGCCCCACCCCGCGCCGCGCCCTCTCCACCACCCTGCCGGCGCGACAAACGGGTGGAGGTGTTCTGCCCCCACACCGGGCACGACTGCGCAAGACTGCGCTGATGGACACCAACGACGTCCGCGCCGCGGCGCGGCAGGCCGGTGACAACCCGGCCCTCCTGGCCGCAGCGCGAGTCGGGTTTGCGGTCAACGGGCTGCTGCACCTGGTCATCGCGTGGCTGGGGTTTCAGCTGGCCCTGGGTGGGGCGGGCGGGTCGGCTGACCAGTCGGGCGCCCTCCAGACTCTGGCCTCGACGGCTTTGGGCCGGGTGCTCCTCTGGGTGGCAGTGCTCGGGTTCCTCGCTCTGGCGGTGTGGCAGGCCACTGAGGCCATCGTCGCGAAGCGTGAGCTCAAGGACAAGGTCAAGTCCGCGGCGACGGGCGTGCTCTACCTCTTCCTGTCGTTCAGCTGCCTCAACTGGGCCCGCGGTTCGGCCGGCTCCTCCAGCACCCAGCAGAGCGTGGACTTCACTGCGTCCCTCATGGGCAAGCCGGCAGGGCGGCTGCTCGTCGCCGCGCTCGGCCTCGCCATCATCGGCATCGGCGCCTACTTCGCGGTCAAGGGGTGGCGCAGGACGTTCCTCGAGGACCTCGACGGCCACCCCGGACGCCTCGTGGAAAGAATGGGGCGCATCGGCTACGTCGCCAAGGGAGTGGCTCTCGTCCTCGTGGGTCTGCTCTTCGTGCTGGCTGCCATCCACGGGGCGCCTGGAGAGGCCACGGGCCTCGACGGAGCCCTCCGCAGCCTCCTCGCCGCACCGTACGGCCCGTTCCTGCTCATCGCGGTCTCGTTCGGCTTCGCCGCGTATGCCGTCTACTGCGGGGCCCGCGCGCAGCATCCCAAGCTCTGAGTGCGCCTACGAGCTCTGAGTGCGCCTACGCCGGATGAGGGGTGACCGATCCCCGCGGCCGGCCCGCCGGTCACTGCGGCGGAGGTAGCCCCAGGCTATGAGCGCGGAGGCGAGGCCGTTGAGGAAGCCGACGATGACGTCGCTGAGATGGTGCATGCCGCGGTAGAGGCGGGCATACGCGACGAGGAAGGGCAGGACGAGGCAGCCGAGCGTCACGATCCGGCGAAGGGAGGCATTCTGGATCCGCTGAGCCACCGCTGCGAGGGTGAAGTAGAGCGCCGTGGAGGCGCCGACGTGACCGCTCGGGTAGGACGAGGTCGGGGGCGCCGGGTCGAGGTGAGCGACGTCAGGACGCGCTCGCCCGCTGACGGCGGTGGCGAGGACGAACACGCTTGCCTGGACCGCCACGGCGATGGCCGGCAGGACCGCGACCCACCACTGCCGCGTCCGCCACCAGATGAGGGCGACCATGAGCACGCAGACGCCGAGGACGATCTCGGTGTTGCCCACCTGCGACCACACCATGGTCAGGGCGTCCCACCACGGTGTCCGGCCGCTCTGCAGGTCGCGGTTGAGGTCGTTCTCGGCGGTCAGCCCCCCGAAGGGCCCCCCGATGAGCTTGCCGATGCCCACGATGATGCCCCAGAGGAGCACTGCCGGAGCGAGGGTGCGCAGCGCCAGGTCACGCGCCGCCTCACCGAGCGGTGGCCGAGAGGGGTCCTCGACGTACCGCATGAGGAACGGCATCAGGCTTCGACCCGCACGAGCAGAGCGCCCGGCAGGACCCGAGCCGCCAGCCCGTACTGCTCGCCCATCGGGTCGCCGTCGATCTGTGCCTCGACCGGACGGTCGGTCCGCACCGATAGGGAGGTGCCGGTGAACCGGATGATCTGGCGATGCCCGCGGCGGTGGCGGCTGGCGAGGTCTGCGGCGACGCCGACCCAGCCGAAGACACCCTTCGGGGACATGACGACGGCGTCGATGAGGCCGTCGTCGAGCTTGGCGTCAGGGATGAGGCGGAAGTTGCCCTGGAGGGTGCCGCAGTTGGCGAAGAGGACGGTGCGCGCGTGTCGTGCGCGCGGCTGCAGCCGGGGCTCCCCGCCGCGTGCCGACACCCGCATCCGAAACCCTCGGCTCCAGACTCGGCCGCCGCCGGACAGGACGTACGCCGGCCACCCGATCGCGCCCTTCACCTTCTCGTTCGTGTTCGCCATCACCTCGGCGTCGACGCCGATCCCGGTCATGACGAGGAAGACCTCCTCCCCGTCGCGGCGCGGGTCGTCCTCGGTGCCCGCGTCGTCGCCCTTCACCGTGTCGGCGGACGTGGAGTGCGGCGTCATCTTCACGAGACCCACGTCGATGGCCCGGTTAGTGCCGGTGAGGACGACGGCCAGCGCGTCCGCGATCCCGTCGATCGGGAGGCCGAGGTTTCGTGCCAGGAGGTTGCCCGTCCCGCCGGGGAGCAGCCCGAGAGGGATGTCCGTGCTGACCAGTGCGGTCGCCACGGAGCGGACCGTGCCGTCGCCCCCGAGGGGGCAGACGATGTCGACGCCGGCGTCGACCGCCTCCTGCGACTGGCCGACGCCGGGGTCGGCTTGAGTTGTCTCGATCCACATGGGCTCTGCCCAGCCGGCATCGACGCAGGCCTTGGCGATGCCGTCCCGGACGGCCGGGAGGTCGTCGAACTTCGTGGGGTTGACCACGACGGCAATCCGCTTCAGGGGGGTCGGCGTGGAGTCGATGCTCATGCCGTGACCCTATGTCCCCCCAGGGACCCTCCCGTCAGGAACCTGTGTAGTAGCGGTCGGCCACCTCGAGCGCGTGGTCGAGGATGGCGACGCCCTCGCGGATCTCCTCCGCCGACGTGGTGCACGGCGGTACGACATGGGTGCGGTTGAAGTGGGTGAACGGCCACAGCCCCTCCTCCTTGCAGGCGGCCGCGAACTCCCCCATGGGCGCCGCGTCCGCCCCCGTGGCGTTGAAGGGGACCAGCGGCTCGCGCGTATGCCGGTCGCGCACTAGCTCGAGGGCCCAGAACACGCCCAGCCCCCGCACCTCTCCGACGGACGGATGCCGCTCCGCCAGGGCGCGCAGCTCGGGCCCGATGACGTCCCTGCCGAGGGCCCGGGCGTGCTCGATGATGGACTCCTCGCGGAAGATGCCGATCGAGGCGACCGCGGACGCGCAGGCGAGGGGGTGTCC
>JAABUP010002616.1_pt1 | contig 34172 bp, 38 predicted proteins | sample 5559201 | NCBI WGS metagenome assembly JAABUP01 (sample SAMN10711887, study PRJNA513373) | rock metagenome | isolation source: Antarctica rocks | place: Antarctica
AAATTAGGGAAATAAAGGAAACTAGGCAGCCTATAGAATAGGGTTAAATATTTACTAGGGAGGTATTAAAGCTTAAGGTTACTAGCTAGCGATAGTCTATTTCTTTTCCCTCTTCTTAGCTACTCGTATATATATTCTCTTTAGTTCTCGGTAAGCTTAGGGAGACTAAGTAATAAAATCTATTAATAAGATATTAACCCGATATTACTTTATTAGTGTCCGGATAGATATTAGGCTTTTATATTTCCCTTAATTATCGTTAAATATACCTACTAAGGGCTGAGGTTCTACCTTCTTACTAACCTTCTTCTAACCTTTCTTCTTTATTCTTTCTTCTAGTATAAACTAGGGTTAATTAAATTAAGGTTAGGGAACCTAAGAATTCTAGGTTTATTATAATATCTCTTACGAAGGTTTATCCTCCCTAGTACGCTTATTAGGGCCTAAACCTTTACTATACTTTATCTTAATAGCTAATAAAGGTATAGCTAAATTAGAATTAGCCCGGACTTTAGATAGACTTAGACCTTTAACTCTAAAGCTAATAGAATTAGCGAAAGGTAAAGCTTTAGGCTCCTCTCGATTCTATTTAGTAGGGGAAGAGGATCTTAGATACTCCTTATAAGCTTCGTAATATAGTTTAACTACCCTATCGAAGGTACTATAATAAGCTATAGTAAAATTAGATAAAGGTAAAGTATTACTAAAAATAGTAGACTTTAAGTATAACTATTCCTATACTAGGAGAATTTTATTAATATAATCCTTACGTATATATCCTAAGTATCTATAACTAAAGTATAAAGGTCTATCTAAACGGTTCTATATTCTCGTTCCGTTAACGTAGGGGTTCTTAGATTTTTTTATATTAGGAAGGTCTTTAGGGGTAGCCTAAAATAGTCTCTTAGTATTGCTTTAGTAGTTATTATTTAATCGCTACTAATCTAAACGTTAAGTATAGGGTCTAGAATTACCGCGATTCGTATTTTATATAACCTAACGTTAAGGCTACGAATAAGCTTAGTACTAATCTTAAGCTTTAGGTTAAACCTTCGGTAAAGGGGTTAAAGTAGGACGATTAATTAGAGAAAAATTAACCTTATAACTAGATTAATACGAAGCTCTTATCGATTTAATTTAAATTAGGGTAAGATTTCGTTTAGCTATATTCTTATAGAATATAAGATCGTTTTCCTTAGCTTTATCCTCTATAAGCTTTAATATCTTAAGGTTTATACGTCTAGCTTTAGTAGCTATAGTATATACTTTTCTTAAAGACCTATCTAAAGGCGCTATACCTTCGGCTACTTTCTACTTTATCTTAGAGTTATAAAGCCCTTTCACCTATTATCGTAGGACCGTATCTAGTAGCGAGGACTTAGCTAGGCTTAGAACCTTTAATATAGCTAACCGATCTCGTGCTCCGTATTTTTATATAAGGTTAAGGGCTCGGGAATAATAGGTATTTAAGGTATCCTCTAGTTTTTATCGAAGTTTAATAAGCTTAGTATTAAAAGAGATTAGAACCTCCTCTACTACCTTAGAGGGGAATCTCTCTTTAATTAATAAAACAATTTAATCTACTATGTTACTTATGGGAGGGTTAACTTCGATAAGACGCGAAGCATTAGGGTTAGTCTCGAGCTAATCAGCGGCGTCATTAGATATAAGCAAATTAAAGTATCTTATAAAGGTTTTTAGAGGTATAGTGTCGTTAATCTTAAAATCCTCTAATTCGTAGTTAAAAGACTTAAGCCATCTCGAAGCTAATATATCCTTCCCTATAAACTTTCTATAGAAGTTGAATTTAGGAACCCTATATATATCCGGCATAACTGCTAGTAATATAGGTGTAAGGATTAGTATAGAATTATATAATAAGAGGGGAGATATAGAGGCTTAATTGTCTTAGGTCTTTAAAGCTTCGTTATAACTCGGAGATTTATTACTAGATATATACTTATAAGAAGCTTCTAGTCTTAACTTCTTAGAATAAGATGAGACACCTAAATCTAACTTAGGTTCAGGGTGTAGTTAGACTTAGGTATCGTAGGATAAAAGAATCTAGAATAGCGAAGGATATAATAAGGCCTCCGAAGGTGTTAATGGTTCTAGTCTTATATAGTAATCCTTAAGTTCTTCGAAAAGAGACTTAGGAGGATTAGGATTAGTAGCTAGAGCTATCTTAGTAATAAAGGTTATAAGAAGGATAGGTAAGCTTTAATACTAAAGAGGGGTATTTTTAGACTCGAATAGACCACCGGTTAAGGACGAGGTAGGAAATAACGTAATAACGATTAATCCCTAGGGCCATAGTATCGCACCGTAGGTCGCTAGAAACACAGGTAACGAAGGTTATCGGTCGTGGGTAGGTAGAGAGATGTCATTAATTCTATCTGATAGATGAGGCTTTAGAGCTTCAATGCTGACTAAGCATATCCTCCGCTCCTTCCTCGCTCCATAGCTACATCACTTTAGTGTGACCTAGGGTTAGCGTCCTGCTGCATCAATGGTGATTGGTAGAATCTACGCTAGCTATTATCTTGCAACATCCCGGGGCTCCGGGTTCGATTCTGGGTTTGGACTTTCGAGTTGAAACCTGGGGATGAGTAGGGCTGATGAAATTCATTCAGTTCCGAACATCTTTTTGGGGGTTTGTGCCGTTGCCCATATGACTTTTTGCCGTTGTGGCCCTTTGACCAAGATGTAGGCTTTCAGGCAGGGATCTGGAAAGTGCCACTTGTATGAAGATTATAAATGTTGGGTCAGAAAAGAAAGGATTCGCTTTTCACTTATGGTCCTGATGAGACATGACGCGGAATCCAACTTCATGGGCGAAGGTTGTACGGAGTCATTTTGCTTTCATTAATCTGGGGATCATAATCTACGTATCGTCGTACCGTTTTCCGACGCTCGACTGGGTTTGAGTCCTTCGTTCGACTGGACACGATGGGCTATAACAGCAATATGAAGACTCGGATCCATGAGCCGCCCTCCATTCCTCTCCCAGCTTGAAGCCTTCAGGTGAAAATACAACGTCGAAAGGAAAAATAGGGGTCCAGCTGGGGTAATTAGGAAGAAGGAAAATTGGGAATATGAGACGCCATTAAACCACCCATCCCGATTGGCTGCAGTCATCGTCCTCGTTAGCTGCGAGGAGACTTTACTCCGTCGACGTTCCATCGCTTTCTGCTTCGCTCTCTTTTGCTTTCTTCTTGGCAGACTTCTCTTTCCTCAACCTCCGTTTCTCTTTCGCCTTTGACGCCTCGCTTGAAGAGGACGAGATCTCATCGGAGCTGGACTCCCTGGCTTTCCCCTTCTGCCTGCTACTCTTGAATCTGGCTTTCTTCTTCAACGATTTATCTTTCTTAGGCCTCTTGTGCTCATCCTCACTATCTTCGGCTGAAGACGAGGATTCCGAGGTGTCGTGTTTCTGCGTTGACTTTCGGGGCATGGGAAAGACCACAGGTTGAGACTGTCCATCGTCACGTCCGCCATCTCGCCTAGCTCGGTCATTGTCAGGTCCGTGAATCTTTGACAGATATTCATCAAAGCCTTCAGAAGCCTTGGCGACAATCTGAAAATGATCTACCGTTAGCACGGGCCTCGCATGACCGTCAGTCGCTGCGTCAAATTCTGCGAGTGCAATGGCTGTCTGAAATGCGTTCTTGATCTGGCGCCCATTCCACGGCCCTCTCTTGGCTTTTGAAAGGCCTTTGTAGTGCTTTTTGGCATATTTCATGATGGCCTTGCCGTCCACTTCAATGCGTTCTCCGTTCCCAATTAGTCTTTTAAGGTTCATTTCCCAGATTTTATGGGCTGTTTCTTTGTCGAGCTGCGGGTAGTAAAGGCTGACGTGGATGCGGGATTTGAAGGCTTCATCGAAGTGACCGACTTTGTTCGTGGTGAGGAACAGGATTCCAGAATAATATTCAAGCACTCGCAAGAAGACAGAAACAACACTGTTACGTCTCATGTCTTCTTTGTCGCGGGCCTGTAGAAAAACGTCTGCTTCGTCTAGAAGAAGTACACAGCCCCACCTGTGAGCCAGGCTAAAGTTGCGTTCAAGGTTCTGCTCGACTTCTTTTGCTGTCTCACCGATATCCCCACAGGTGATAGGGAATAGCGGTCTACGAGTATAGTCGGCAACACACTCGGCGGTAGACGTTTTGCCAACCCTGTTACAATCTCTGAATCAGCATCGCTACTTTTGTAACATTCTGGGACTTTGCGGCGAAACAGAAATGCTTCAGCAGGCTCGAGATGGCATCTGAGCTCTTGATGTTGGCGTTGGGCCTCTGCAAGACATTGCGAAGGGGATTGACAGGGAACAAAAGTTTACTCACCCAGGAGCACCGTGCAACAGTATGATAAGACCTTTCCCCTTCCCACGGACCAAATCGAATTGGTGCTCCGAAATTGACTCTTCACTGGCCACTGCTTGTTCATTTCGAAGACCGTGTGTTTGCACGAGTCCTTCTACCAGTCTTGCAATCCCTTGAGGAAGAATCAGCGACTCAAAACCTTCGCTTTGACGGTGGACTGCGTGTATCGTATCGATGTCGAGGAAGTACCATCTTCGGCTGCGCAGAACGAAGCCGTAGACGCGATTTGGCAAGAGCAGCATCAATTCATCAGTCAACTCCGAGACATCGTCAATTGTCCTTAGAAGCTCCTGATTGGTATCCATGAATTCGACAGTGCGCTGTCGATCAATTCTGTGATCATCAAACATAAATCGCCCTTTAAAGCAGTCTGTACAGCCTGGTACACCGCATGCTTCTGTGACAATTCTAGCATCATCCTCGATCCAAGACTTTAGTCCGAATTTTGGGGCAATGTTGGGGTGCTTTCGGTATGCGAGAGGAATGTCAACGATGACTTGGCTATCAATCTATATAGCCATGTTAGTCTGAATCTTGTTCTATCTACACTGCTGGGAATCTTGCCTGTTCCTGAGGTTCCGAAGCACTGAGTCCATTGTATTCCCAGTGTGGTACGGTCAGCATCTCACGAAATTTGCGGCCTCTCTCCAGCATCGTGTTTCTGAACGAGTCCGCGTCTGCATGGAATCGAAGTGGATATACCGGCAGATCGGTGATGTTCTTCAATCCATCATACGAGACTACGGCGATCCTGAACGAAAATCCACGAGTCAGCATTCATATATAGGTGTAAAGAGGTATTTTGCTTCATTGCCTTTGCATCTCTTATCGGATTCGCCGGTGACAACGTACCTCGTCTCCACCGGCCCAAAGTTCCGCCCATCAAAGTTGTAGTGAAAAACATCTATGTTCATGACGCTCATTGACTCTTGAGTGTACACAGATTCGACTTGTTGATGAGAGCCGTCAGATTTTAGCTTCATTTCCTTGACTGGCCTTCTACTTGAGAAGAATTGATGTGCTGGCAGGATAGAAACCCGATAGATCATTCGATTTGAGACATCATTGGTGACAACAAGATCCCCAGCCATGAAAAGATGCCAAATATTGATGAAGGATATCTGGCCTGCATGGGAAGAACGCAGAAGATCATGCCTTCCGAAGATTTCTCGCATATCTTCTCTCATGAATTTCAACAATGCACGAAGGTGTGTGAGGGCTTCGCTTTGAGCTAACAAATCATCCGAATCCTCATGCCTGCATTCGCTGTCATCCAATCCTGCTGAAGGATAGACATTTTCAACTCCGGCGGTATCAAATACGTGACGCTGCACCTCAAGTGGCCGATGAGAACCATTGTTTGCTTCAAACACCTGACCAGGTCCCCACACATGTTCACCAGATGATGCGCGTCGTCTGCTTCGGTACTCCGCCCGTTGGGCTTCCGGCATAGACTGGTACTTAGTAGGACTCCTAACGATTGGATCTTCACGATGAATACACGCTCTGCATTGGTCACCGAGGGCACAAAATGTGTATTGCCTGAAATTCTCCTCGAGTTCTGAGACATATTCTTCGATGGCGTCTCGGTAAAAAAGCAAAATCTTGAATGGCCGATGGATGGTAAAGCACGACAAACTAGGGAAGGTTTGTTCGGTAATCTGTTGTAATGCGTTGACAATGTGGATAGAGCGAAACCGGATACGCTCGATGTTCTTGACTTCTGGTATGCCAGACTGGGCGTCGTTTGCAGGCTTAATTACATACGACCTGCGTCGTGTATTTGTATGGGGCTTCTCGATGAGTACTTCTAGAATGTTGGTCGCTTTGTTAGTAGGCTCTAGATATTCTTGCCAAGTCATCCATTGCGGCTCTACACTGAGGCCGGACCGTTCAGACGATCCATCGCCCTTCTCCGAGAAGTCAGATAGCCTTGGAAGCTCAAGAGTGTGAAGCCGGTTTTCCAGTATGCTCACGCGGTCTTCAAGACGCGAACGTTCTTCCAGAAGCTCGAGATACGGTTGTGATGTGGATGTTCCCTTTTCTTCCCTCCCGGACTGGTGGGTTTGTGCTTCTGACGATGTTGGTAGAGATGAAGCTTGCCCCTCTTCTCCAGAGGATAATCTAGTTTCCATAAATCGAACATTCGAGTTTCTTCGGTTCTTCCTGAGATCGTCTGAGGTGTCAATGCTGAGAGCATCAGGTGAAGCTAGTGATGTACGAGCTGTGATGGGGGACATTGTTGACGGGATACTGTCATTTTCTCTGTCAGAACTATCTCTATCGGATGAGCTGCTATCAGCCATGGTGATAGGGCTACAAAAATGTTATGTCTCCTCCTTTTTCAAAAGCAAAGGCATCAGAACAATCAAAGCTGACAGGCTACGAAAGAGTGAGTACAAAGACACTATTAATAATGGTCCTAGAGGCAACCGTGACTGTCTCGCTCGCTATAATAGCACTAATGCATAGCACTTTGCAGGGCTCTTTGCGACTATTCCACATTCTATTATCAGCGCTCTGCAGCCTCGCACGGGCCAGTAAGCTCTTATTTCGGTGACTCTACCGTTTAAGGCCTATGGTGGTGTTGTCCGAAGGACAGTGATTGGTCTCTGTCGAACTCCTTCACCTCTGGATCCTAGTTCTTACTACAAGCCGCTTTCAGTAGCCTTGAGGGGCACACCATGGAAGCTTGATCAACTAGCCCAGCGCGCAGCAGACGAATCACATGCCCAGGAAACTTCGGACCAGAGCGTGGCCTCCACGACCGTGGGCCTTCAGGACTAGAGAAGGCGCGGCTCGAATCCTTATAGACTACTTATGAAAGAAATGAGGCTGCAAATAGTGAGGCGTGCTCGTGTAGGGGCAGAAGTTCAGAGGCAGTAAGATTTGTCCATTGACCAACCTTTTTCCAAGCAAGATGATCAGGGTAAAGAGGCTGACTGATGCCTATCTAGAACAGCCTTTTCAATCGAGCCTTCCACAAATACAAGTGTCCACTTTGGGAGACGTTGCGAGGTTGCTGTGGAGCGCGACCTGAAGGATTCGTTAAATCGACAGCCGGAGCCTCATTCTAGCTCTAGAAGGGTCCATCCCCCAAGCGAACCCGAGCCCCCCAAAGCAAACAGCGTTTGGAATATCATTTTTGAATAGTCATCCTACGAAGAATCTTTGTATATAAACCTTATGTGAATTTGGATTATGAAAAGATTATATATGGAGTACTTTTTAGTATTTCGCGTGGGTGTAATGATACAGGGGGGATGTTCCCTTGGAGGGTTGTTCGGTTGGGGGGTGATCCCTTCTATGGGGTTAGAGCCGTAGCCTTTCATCCCGTCGCCTGTCTTCCTTGTCTTCCAGCTTCCATCAACGATTAGCTGCAGCATCAGAATCTGACATGCGTCGAACACCTAGAGCGGGCTACAGGCCTAGAGCCTTTCGATATAGGTCTGGATCGATCCCGCAGTACGGAAGGCATTTATTGGAGGTAAATCTTAGCCTTGCCTCATTGCTGTCACATAGTGTGGAGCACAAGGCTGAATGCTATGGGCTGAGTACACTATTGTCATGCTTGTAGCCGGCTGCCACACGTTGCTTGCCTCGCCGTGTGATAGTATTGGTCAGCCATATATGGTGACGGTAAATACTCAACCGATGCAGATGCGAGTAAGGAATCAGCCCGCCAATACATCAATGTAGAGTGATAAGAAACTCGCGTTGAAACTCGGTACTTCTTGATGGACTACAAGGATCCAAAAATGGCTGCGACTCAATCAAGGCTCGCAAAATTTTCTAGTCCACGTAGGAGTACCTCTGATGGATACCTGGTGAATCCTTCTATGGATTTTACTGATAATCGTGTCAATGGAGAAATGCATCCAGCTTTTGAGAATCCAGCGCTAAGCCGTGAAAGTACTTTCGGTGGATCCCTTGCTCGACCTGATACTCTCGTCGACGAGGGGGCTCTGTTTGATAGCCAGCAAGCTTTTGCGGAAGCTTTGGCACAGTATGAAAAGGAGGCGGATCCCAAATATAAGACGGGGATTGACCTCTCAAGTACTCATACTTGGGAGGAGGTTATTGAGAAAGTTGAAGTGGCCCGCAAGGAGTACAAAGGAGTTGACAAGGAAGGCACTCTGACACGAATACATTCCGGTTTGAGAAACTTTCATACCGCTGCCCCTGCTATCGAGCTATGGCTAAGATTGCTTCCATCCACGTCGATCTATGGATCTATACTGTGCGGAGGCCTTACTATTATACTGGAAGTATGCTTACTCTCGTCTCTGAGAGAGGGAAACAAGACTAACAATGCAGGCAGCAGTGCGGCTTGGGAAGCTTCGCGAGGACACTTATTTGGCCATCGATGAAATTCCGCTACGTGTCGAGAGGGCTGAAGTCTTTATGCGAACTTACAGAGATGCTAAGATGAAGAAGCAAGCAGCAGATCTCTACAAGGCAATTATTGAAGCCCTGCAGCATATTCTAGGATGGTACAAACGCAAAGCAGGCAGTTGAGTACTTGCAAAAGCCGAGAGGTGTTTGGTTGATTTGAAAGCTGATCATGAGTAGTGAAGTATCTCAGCTCGCTCTACAAGGGTCCAGAGTATGCTAGGAATTTAAAATCAAAGATGAAAAACGTTGGGGATGCAGCCCAAGCTATGGATGACCAAGCGAATCTGAACCAGCATATGAGACTCAAGGACATACGACAAGTCACCTGGAACTGTATACATCCTCGGCACGAGGCGCGTATCCTTTGAGCTGACGGATGAGTAGCACGGAGCCAACTTAGCAATATCGAGAAAACGGCCGAGGAGCTAAAAGTCATCGCTTTGGAAGCGCGCGATCACATGTATGCTGTTTTCAGAGACACAGAAGCGTGGCAAGAGGTGGTGCAATGTTAGTGTCCATACATGCCTCGTTATAGACTCCGACTAACTTCATCAGTCTGGGCGGCTACAAGGCAAGCCAACGAATCCAAGCCAATGGATTTACCACAAGGTAGAAAAGCTTTCTGCGAGAGCACTAAAATAAAATGCTGATCAAATGCATCAAAAGAAAGCAACCCAGCCGCAAGGGACTCGCTACTCCAATCCCTAGGTCATGATAACAATCAATTAATGCGTGACGTCGAAGAAGCGCTTCGCCAGATCTTTCTGATTCCTATCGCCGACCAGGACAGAGCGATCGCGATCATAGAGGATCCCATTGTCGAGAAGTGGATCGTTGAACCCGGCTTTGGAGCCCTGCTAGTGAATGGCCATAGTCGAAGGGATGATAACATCTCTCCGGCTTCCATCGCCTGCTCTATGATCATCCACCTATTTACAAACACGGTCACCAAAAACAGGATACCGATCATCACCACTTACTGGTTCTGCGGCTCACACACTAATGGATCGAATGGCAACGCCTCGGGTTTGATGCGAAGCCTCATCTGCCAGCTTTTGGTCGCCGGGCCTTTCGACCGTGCCTTCATGCAGACAAAAGACTTCGATAGTCAGGATCTTAGCAAACTACTAGACATGTTCAAGAAATTGCTGCGTCAGCTGCCTGAAGGAACTGCTGTGGTCTGTATCCTCGATGGCATGTCCTTTTACGAGGACTTTGACTTGTGTGACGACACCTCTAAAGTCATCAGAAAACTTGTCAAATTGTCAAGGGTAGATCCGCCCATATTCAAGGTACTTGCGATGTGCCCGATCAGGATGACTAAACTGCATCTGGAGCCTGATATCAACAAACATGCTTCGATTATCGATATACCGCAACATGTCGATGGAGCGAAGCAAGGATTTAATCATCGTGCAATGGTCACGTCCACAGGGAAGAAGGTGAGGAGGCTGTCCAAGAGTCTGCCCGCGGTGGATTCTGGCGCGCGGTAGGCCAGCTAATCAAGCTCATAGCCACGTAACCATTCCATTTCTGTATGTTTAGTGGCGGCTTTGAGGGAAAACAGTCCTCTTTCATGGTGTGGTGAACTATGGACTCTTTTGGACGGGCTGCCTCGCCTACACCTTTGATGGTATGAAGTCATTGCAAGCAGTCTTAATGAATCATTGCGTCATATATCCAGAGATTGGCTTCATTTCTCTGGTTTGTTTAGCTATCTATAAAGGCCTTAAAGTAGGATGAAATAGACAGGATGTTCGCTATCATGGGAATCGTACGTAGACGATTGATTGTGCTCGGGAATAATAGCATCAAATGTGCAGTGAAAGCAAGTTTCTGGACCACGTAGGAGGAGGCGTGATTTTCTCTCGCAAGCGCCCACCATGTGCGGGTATGTACATATCGCAAATTTGCATCCATCGCGCTGCTGGATTGTTAGTCACGTGGAAGAGCCACGCCTGAGACGTGTCTTTACCCTTCAAACTAGTTCGTGCAGAAAACACGCACTCTTTGAAGGACGCTTGCGTTTCTGGGAGCTTGACGGGGCCGTTTTGCTTGTGAAAGGTGTGAACCTTTTGCCCTTCTACACAGTTGAAGTCTCGAGTGACGGAAATGTCTTGACTGAGCAATCCACTCTTCCACAAGTCCTTCTGATTCACATATATGTCTGTGACGTCTCGAAGACTATGTGAATCTCTATCACAATGGCAGGGTATAAGCTGTGAAAATTTGAGGCAGATCTCTAGCATTTCTCGGAAACCAAGGAGATGCTTCCGAGATATGCTCCCCTGGTACTGCCACTCAAATGTCTGGGTAACCTGGAAAGCATCAGACTCGTGATATCCAATGAAAGCTCGACCGCGATTAGCAAAGCTGACGCCAGGAAAGAAGTCAACAGATCGATCCCCCCGATTTTTGAGTAGCAATGATTCAGAGGGCGAGAATAGAAGCTCTGTAGGCCCATCGATGATTCGCGTCTTTCGGAGACCGTCGCGGCTTGGAAGCCCGCGAACAATCCGCAGTGTAGAAACAAATACCTCTGCTGGATCCACATCATTTATTGAATTGAAATACAAACTCCAGCCGCAAGCGCTTACAAGGACGGTGCGCTTGTTCATTCCTCCTGAGAAGAGAGGTCCTTGAAGAAAGCGTGACAGAATATCGAAAGATTCGATCAATCCAAATGCAAACACCTCAAAATTCCCATGCGCAAGTAGCTGGACGGAAGGATCATCATTCTTGAGCTGCTGCTGGACCTGCGTCGACAACGGTAAATCGCTAAAATGATCTAGGTCTTCCGCTTGAACTCTTGCAAGTGAAAGAAGAAGCACCACCAAAATCCATAGATCAAGCAGATGCTTGAAAGGTGGATTTAAGCAGACACCATCCTCTTGAACGCTCTTCTCCTCGATCGGTTCGAGGTCGAACAGGAATGTACCGGCGCGAATGATTCTTTCCTCTGTGAAGCCGTATGACTCAGCACTTAGCCATTTGGTTGAGCAACGCTGGTGCTCTGAATCAGACTTCCTTGGCAGATCTTGACCATTCATTTCTACATGCATTTGCGACAAGTCAAGGCTTCTATGCATGACCCATCTGCAATAACTCTTTAAACGCTTTCCATCGACGCCAAGCTGCTTGATGATTTCCAGCCCGAATCCTCTTGCTTTTCTTCGGAGCTCGGGTCCAGCCATTGGATCACCTTCGCCACTAGCCAGGCTGAACAGAGGTTCATGTTGGCTATTCGGATGCAACAATGAAGCACATGACTCCCTTGAAATGCTCTCTCGTATGATAATATTTGCAGGCGGCTTTCCAAAATTGATTTCGTGGCCTTGAAGTACGAGCCTCACATTGAGACCAAGCACATAGTAGCACCAGACAATCGCTGTGCTAACTCCGCTGGTGCATTCAATGTTGAGAATTCTTTCATCTGGAAAGTGTTGAAGTGAATGAAGACATAATAGAAGGATCTGAAGGACCGGGAAAGGCAGGATGCGGTTTGCGATGCTGGGACGTTTCAGACCAACGAAACGGAAGTTCTCCTGGCTTCTGGCATTTCTTCTCCTACGCTTTCTGGATCGATCATCGGCGAGGTTTGACTCAACTTTTCTCTACCGCAATGTAGAATTGATGCCACTGAAAGCTAGATGTGTCCTGTTTGCAGACTCTCAGTGTTCCACATAATGATGGATAGTGTGGGATCTTCCCAAGATCTGCTCTCAATTCTTTAAGGTTTCTTTCTATCGCGTCCACTATGGCCAGCGCCAATGTGTCAATCTCATGGACGAAACAGAGTAGTGACAGTTGTATCACCATTGAGAGAAGCTCAGGGTTTTGAAGTGCGTTTTGCACAGTTGGCCCAGCGCCTGAATCGATGACAATGTCAAGATAACGAGACAGGATGGTTTGGGCCGATGTTCCAACAACATGTCGAAACCCGAGTTCCATGGTCGGATCGATTCGATTTCGCCCAAGGAATGAAGCCAATTCCAATTCTGTTAGAGCGTCCGATCCTCCACTTTTTATAGCTTTGATCAGAGCCAGGGATCCAAAAGCTGAAATAGCTGAGGTCAACGGGTTCAATACATCTGTAAGCTCCAGGCCGAGCTGAAATTGGCTATCCATTAGATCACAGTGGTGCTTATAGATCTAAGGATCCCAAGGGCCAGTCAGCCTCACGGTCTTTGTGATTTCGAGTGCGTTGAGAACCTGTCTGGGGCATTGGAGTCAATTTCCCGGATTCTCCACTTGGCCTCCTGGAATTACATGGGTGATCTACTTTCCCTCGCTGTCACAATAAGATTCAGAAGGTCTTATGACATATCTGCCTGATTGAGTAGCCTTGTGGGGTTAAAGAAGAAAGTTGAGCCAGAGCAAGAGCATCAATATCAAGAAGTCAAGTGGAGAAGTAGATAGAAATAGACGCTATTCACGGATGCTGGACTTACCGCAAGAAAGATCTCAGCGTGCTTCTAGGCAGCATACTCAACCAGCCTTGGTGTCAGCTTAATCGGGCGTTGTAACCCAGCACCCACCGAAGCCTCCGCCTGTGGTTGCCCACTGAAAATTCAGGGTCACCCCCCCAAGTGATGCGCTAAGTGCGCCAAGGACTGGGTATGTAAGAGTATGAAGTCTTTGCTTATGCAGCTAGTCGGTATCCTTCTTCATAAATGTTTGGACGTCTCGACATACATGGACCTGATTCGTCAAACGTGATCTCTCAAGGCAGCGAATGTAATTAAATCCAAGACATAAATTGATCGTAATTGATTCTAGGAAAAGAGAGTTATGTTGTTGTTCTCTGAACTTCCGACGGTCGGTCAAATAAGTCGTGGCCGAGTTTCCAAAAGTTCTCAATAAACTCCAAGGTAGTCCTAGACTTTCTGAGCAGATAGGGTCAGAATCGGGACCAATTCGAAAGCGATTGGGTGGACGTATACTACCGTGTGAACAGTGAGGTCTTTCGTGCTACTGGCCACGACCGACGGGACTCGTACAGAGAGCCAAGCCGCCTTACCCAAAGCGGATATGGTTTCGGTTACCATCTTCAGCCTTATCGAGCCCCGGAGGCTCTCATCCTCAAAAAGTTCATGCAGATGAGGCAGTATTGATTTATCTCCATGTAGAGGTCGATTGGATAACCCCCCTCCCAGCGGGATAGCTCAACTATGTCAGCACCGGTGCTTCCTCTCCCGCCGGTTAAGCTCCCTCCGGGCCCCTCACCTCGAACTCCAGAGCAAACGTACTGGCGCACTTTCAAATCCCAACTGCTCGTGCCGACTCCATCGAACAATCCTGTCACCCACATTTCCGCCCCTCTAACACCTCTGAACAGCTTGTCGCCGCCTTCAGATCACTTCGCAATCACTTCAGGAACTCGCGTACAAATATTCTCCGTCCGTACTCGCAAGCTCGTAAAGACAATATCTCGCTTCGACGATGTTGCTCATAGCGCTGAGATTAGGCGCGATGGACGAGTCATGGTCGCTGGTGACGAGAGTGGTGCGATCCAGGTCTTCGACATCAATTCGAGAGCGATCCTCAAAACATGGAAAGAGCACAAGCAGCCGGTCTGGGCTACAAGATTTTCACCTACAGAGGCCACAACACTTATGAGTGCGAGTGATGACCGTACAGTCAGGCTATGGGACCTCCCGAGTCAAGAGAGCACATCTACTTTCTTGGGCCATCAAGACTATGTCAGGAGCGGAGCTTTCATGCCAGGGCAAGCGTCTGGTCTGCTGGTATCGGGGAGCTATGATCAGACAGTCAAGTTGTGGGATCCACGAGCACCCACGAGCGCTGTCATGACTTTCAAGCATGCCGCGCCTGTGGAAGATGTGTTGCCAATGCCTTCAGGAACTACCATCCTCGCAGCAGCGGACAACCAGATATCCGTGCTGGACTTGGTTGCCGCACGCCCTCTACAAATACTGAAGAATCATCAAAAGACTGTAACCTCTTTATGTCTAGCATCAAATAACACCAGGCTCGTCAGTGGTGGCTTAGACGGACACCTCAAGGTCTTCGAAACTGCCGCTTGGAATGTTGTCTCTGGGTCGAAGTATGCCTCGCCTATACTTTCGTTATACATAATCAGCTCAGGGACAGCTCGAGAAGACCGCCATCTGGCTGTTGGTATGCAATCAGGCAACCTTTCCATCAAGACACGACTCTCGGGACAGCAAAAAGTCAAGGAGCGGGAGAGACAGAAGGAAATGCAAGCCTTGATTGAAGGCAAGGTAGAAGAGCTAGACAAGAAAAAAGCGAGGAAGTCTAAGGGATTACAGAAGCGTCTAAGAGGGCAGGACTTGACAGGGGAAGGTGCCGATATCATCATCGAAGGAAGGGAAAAGGGCAATCGCAAAAAACTCAAGCTCTGGGAGGACTTTTTGCGAAGAGGCAAATACGCAGCAGCTCTAGATCAAGTGCTCACGCCTGAGAAAGGCTGGCAAGAACTCCCAGACGTGGTAACGCTACTGACTGCTCTGCGTCACCGATCTGCGACTCGCACCGCATTGTCTGGACGGCACGACGTTTCACTCCAGCCCATCTTCAAGTGGATCTGCACACACATCACCAATCCTCGATACGTCAATGTGTGCGTTGATATCGGTGTTCTCATACTGGACTTGTACTCTGTCCACATGGGCGAATCTCCCCAAATTGATCGCCTCATGACTCGATTACACCGCTCAGTCCGCATGGAAGTTGAAAGGTCTCAACAGGCATGGCAGACCGAGGGCATGCTCGGCATGCTTACCGCTTCTGGAGGTTGAACATCGACGCCTGATGTCTCAACAAATATTCAATCGACTTGCTTTACTCCTCTCAAACGGAAGGGTTCCACCCTCACTGACGTCGCCTTGAGGAGAAATTGCTATGCATTCTGTTGCATCGTTTGTCCTAGACGACGTTGTCTAGACCCTTGAGCCTCCTCCAATTCACAATGCCTCTCCACGACCTCACCGGCAAAGTCGCCCTCATAACCGGAATCGGCTGCATAGGCGAAGGTTCCACTCTCCCATTCCCACCCACCACGCATCCCCTGCTCAACCCAACCCCACAGGCTGGGGCAACGGCACCACAATCGCAACCCTCTTCGCCCGCCAAGGCGCCACCCTCTTCGGCTGCGACATCAACCTCCCCGCCGCCGAACTCGCCGCCCTTGTTATCCGCTCCGAAAACCCCTCCCACACCATAACCGTCATCCACGGCGACGCCACCTCCTCCTCCAGCGCAAAAACCGTCGTCGACGCCTGCATAGCGAAGCACGGCCGAATAGACATCCTAGTAAACAATGTCGGGCGCAGCGAACCCGGCGGCCCAGCCGAAATGAGCGAAGAAATCTGGGACCGCCAAACAGACATCAACCTCAAATCCGTCTACCTGTTCTCCAATCTCGTACTCCCAATAATGGAATCGCAAGCTACAGGCGGCTGCGTCGTCAATATCTCCAGCGTGGCCGGGCTTCGATATATCGGCAAGCCACAGGTTGCGTATGCGGCGACGAAGGCGGCGGTCATCCAGTTCACGAAGAGCACGGCTGTTATGTATGCGAAGAGGGGGGTGAGGTTGAATATGCTGGTGCCGGGGTTGATTGATACGCCGTTGGTGAGGGTGTTGGCGGAGAAGTATGCGGGGGGGGATTATGAGGGGTTTTGTCGGCGGAGGGATGGGTAGGTTCCGATGGGGAAGATGTAAGTATTCTCTTGCCTGATGAGTTCCTGTTTGGATGGTATCGATTTGAGAGGTAGATTGCTTACGGCCGGTTTGAGTATAGGGGCGATGCGTGGGATGTAGCTCATGCTGCGCTTTTCTTGGCTAGTGGTGAGGCAAGGTATATAACGGGGTAGGAGATAGTAGTTGATGGCGGATTGGTAGACTCGACTGGATAGTTGAGATTGATATACTACACACATGCAGCAATGTTCTCAAGCACCGGTAGACAATTCTTGTAGACTTTCATGTCCGGTTACGTAATCGTGGGTTATCAAATGGAGCTCTGTACAACCATCCCATTCATTATCCAAGCTTTATCCCACATTAAAGACTTAGACGAGGTACTCTCGTATCACATCCAAGCAGGCTGACGCTAGTCGCTCATGCAATCATTATTCGTGATATCTGCTATACACATCTCATGCACCCATAGCGCATCATGCATTCAGTTCAGTTGCTTATCCATTTCTATTCTCCATCTGCGAATCTCAGTATCAGCATCTCCCCATCTAAAGGGCAAAAGATAGTTCAAAAAGTATGCATACCTAGGACCAAACCTCCTCATCGCCCAAACCACCACACTACTCGCCGCAGCAATCACGCCCACCCCCGTAAACAACCACCCATTCCCAATAGCACTGATAAGCGGCTGCGCCACAATAGCCCCCACACAAGAACATATATTCCTCACGAAATTATTAGCCGCGACACCAGCGGACGCCTTCTTCGGCATGAATTCCGTCAGCATGGTCGTCGCCATTGCGAAAATGAGCATGGAGCCGATGCCGAAGAAGAAATTTGCGATCAGCGGGACGAGCCAGAAGACGCCTTTGTCTGCGGTCCAGCCGTACCATATTAGGGCTGCTGGATAGAGGAACGCTGCGATCCAGGCGTTTTCCATCATGCGGTCTTCGGGAATATACATCAATTTTCCATTTTCATCGCGGCGTCCCGCTTTCTTTGCTTCCCGCGCCATGATGGTATCTGTCCATTTGCCGCCGAAGAGGGAGGCGAGGATGTAGCCGATGCTGTTGGGGATGTAGGTGAGGCCGACGATGGTGGTGGAGAAGCTGTAGGGGGGTTTGGAGAAGGTGGTTTGGAGGGAGATGTTGAGGAGGTAGAGGGAGCCGAAGGCGATGCTGCCGTAGTAGACTGTTATTGCGACGGCGGGGAAGCGGAGGTAGAGGATTATGCGGAGGGGGTCGAGGAAGATGCGTTTGAGGAGGGTGATGTATGTGCGGGACTTTTGGTGGATGGCGCTGGTGCGGGAGGTGGTGCGGTTGAGAGTGGGACGTTGCAAAGATGCTTGAAGGTCTGTTTCTGTGATAATGGGTGTGGGTTTTTTGAGCGTCTGGACTCCGTGAGTATTGCACTGGCTGCGAGATTCGGGACTAATACCTCTGGAAGCGCGAAAAAGAGGAAGACGAGTACGACACCTCCGTAAATTACGAGAAACCACAGAGTGCTTCTCCATCCTAGCTTGTCACCCAAAGCACCTCCAATGATTGGCGCAAACAGCGGACCACACAGCGGTCCCAAATAGAAGATTCCCATGGCATTCCCTCTTTCTTTGACATCCCATATATCCGCGATCGTTCCAGCACCGACAGCCTGGACGCTGGCTGCAGCTCCACCGCCCAATATCCGCATAACAATGAGCATGCCTATACCATTTGACACGGCGGCAAGAATGTTCCAGAGCAAAAAGAGGGCGAAGGATACCAGGTAGATCGTGCGACGGCCAAGCGTTTCTGAGAAGGAAGACCACCAGAGAGGGAAGATTGACATTGATAGCATGTAGAATGCTGCCGAGAAGTTGGTAATGGTGGTCGAAGTGTGGAGGTCTTCGGAGATCTGAAGAAGCGAAGCTATTATCTGTCAGCGAGGAATATCGTCAATGTGCAAAGGCTGGCTTACGAAAGATAATGGCACTTCCCAAGGGTGCTGCCAAAGCTGCCAGGGCGATATTGAATGTTATAAACCATTTCGTCTTTCGAGGGTAGTGCTTTGGTTGTTCGACCTCAGCCAGTATCGAAAAACGACCGAATAGCCCTCTCCGTTTCGATCGTGGTACTTTGACGGGCGGTGGAATTGTCTCTTCCTGTGCTATCTCGACATCGTGCTTTTCTGACCCACTATGCCTGTCAATTGAGTGTTTCGGCGAATCTGCGCTGGCTACATCGGATATCTTTTCTTCAAGATTGGAGGATATCTCTTCTTTGGGCGCCTCATGGTCTATCTCCTGAGCGCCAATTGTGGCGGTCTGATCATCCATTGTCGAGGCGGACGTCGTAAACCAGGTGGCATATGTAATGGACTCTCAAGATGTGCTCATTAACACTGTACCAGCTTCCTTGTTCTTTCACCAAAAGAGGAAAGATTGGACGGAGTTTGGGAGGCGATGTTCGCAGTGCCTTTGGTTCACTATGTTTAGAAGAAACAGATACTTTGGATTGAGCCCTTCAATCTCGAATGGTCTGAAGCAATTCAGACGAGTCTTCCAAAGAACAAACCGCCGAGTTCGGACATATTGTGAGGGAACCAGCATTTTGGACATATTTCTTAGCGATTTCGTCGACCGATCTACGCAGTAGGTGCTTACATATCGGCTTAGGGCGTGTGATAGAGTGCTTTAGCAGCGGTCAGAGAATGGAAGCGTCAATGCCGATTTGCCGTGACGGAAGAGGCCGCGCCGCTACGTCATCAACGTTGTCGTGCCGAGATCAGTCACGTGAGAATGCGGGCAGCTCGTGTGGAACAATCGTGCGGCGGAGACGAAGGCTTAGATGTAACACCCAGCGAGTCTTCTTTTTCTCCAACAGCGACCTGTTCCATCGTAGACAGGACCAGAGAAATGGAGGTGGAACGCATGGAGGCAAGTGTTTCTCTTGAGCTTCGCGATGCTGCCCAAACCCTTCCTACCATTTCGATCGTCTCTTCATCCACGTTGTAATGAAAGACCTGTTCTCATCTCCTTGACAGCAAGACGCCATGGCCTTGGACTTGCAAGAAAATCGCGCTCGTCTGATGTCTCACTTTGCCGGTGACGCCTCAAAGCATCCGAATCAGTGGTCCGCTCTCTGGGACAAAGGGGACTTCCTGCCATGGGATCGTGGCGTGCCAAACCCAGCCCTTGCAGACACACTTACAGATCCGAAGGACTTGCTAGGTTCATGCTTTACAGGATCTGCTTCGGGCCACCGGCGACGGAAGAAGGCGCTGGTCCCAGGCTGTGGCAAGGGTTATGATGTGCTGCTGCTGGCTAGTTTCGGCTATGACGCTTTTGGACTCGAAGTCAGTGAGACTGCCGTGACGAGGTGTTATGAGGAGCAAAAGGCGAATGGCCATAAGTACCCTGTAAGAAACGAAATTGATGGAGCTGGACAGGTGAGATTTGAGTCCGGAGATTTCTTCAACGCAGAATGGATCAAGGGTATTGCAGACGATGGCAAAGTCGACCTTATATATGATTACACCGTGAGCATCATTTCTCTCGTCGCTTTGTTAGTTGACGCTAGTCGTGCTGATAAGATCGTATGGCGGCCACTGACTTCATTCGATAGTTCCTCGCGGCTCTCCCACCAAGCCTCCGTCCTGGCTGGGCGCTTCGGATGACGCAGCTTTTAGCAATCGGTGGTAATTTGATCTGCATCGAATTTCCAAGTGCCAAGGATCCCAAGCTTGGAGGGCCTCCTTACGCCCTGCCTCCGCCGGTATATCTTGAGCATCTCACTCGCCCAGGCAAAGAGTTGCCGTATGATGAGGAGTCGGGCCACATCAAAGAAGAGAGCTCTGATTCCATCAGTCCAGCGGCTTTGAAAAGAATTGCTCATTGGCAGCCTGCCAGAACTCATGAGATAGGAAAGGGCCAAGATTGGGTTAGCATATGGAGCCATTAGTAATGGCCAAATTCTGTAAATAGCACTGATGATGGCATTCTCGGGGCTTTTAAGTAGACTTGAAAGGTCCGACGATTAGAATATTAACCTTCACAACTTCAGTCTGCTCGGCGGAGCGAGTTGTAATGCTCTCCGAGTCCAAAGCTGTGGCGGTAGTACGCAAGCCAGAGCTCGGGATGGTCATCCGAGAGTCCACATTCAATCGTCTGTACGCTCCCGTCGCCCTGCAGCACATTAAAATCCACACCATATGCTTTTGCCAGGGCAAGAATTTCAAGATGACCGCCCCATTCCCCGGTTTCCACGATGGTCTTTACATATGCATCAAGAGGTTCTTCAAGGAAAGGCACAAAATCATCCGAATTTTGAGAAATATAAGCTGCCGCAACTTGCCTCGTCACCTTATAAGTTTGGGACACTGGTGCTTCATGATGATCATGGCCCATGTCTCTCAGCTCGCCCTTTGGCTTTAGACCCACACGGGAGTGCTGTAATTGGTCTGCGACTGCAGCATACAAACAATGCCCGTCAGAGCGGATCTCATGTTCTTTGAGACCTCTAGAGGCGTACGCCTCCTGCATGGTTTGCCGCTCTTGATCACGCAAGTTTGGCAGATCAGAGGCTTCTTTCTGAGCTTGCTCTGCTGAAGTCTCTTGCTCTGCAGCTCGTCGAGCAAGTCTAGCTTTCTGTCGATTCGGCTTCTTGGCATGACCATTGGTTGTAGGTGCTGGAGTAGATATTGACAACGTTTTTAGAGGATCAATGATTCCGTCAGTCGTCTTAGACTGCTTGTCTTCTACAACATTGGCCGACGGCTCTTCTTCAAATGGTACACTAGTGCTCTCAGTGCTGCCACATGCATTTGACTCGACTTCTTGTCTCTCTTGCAATTCTCTTTCAAGCTCGGCACATTCATCATTGACCCCTTTGCGAGTCTTTTTGGTTGCTGACCTCTTCTTTTGTGCTATGCGTGATTGCAAGTCTTTCTGCTCTAGGCGGTGCTTCTTCCGTAACTCATCCATCATTGCCGTCTCAAATCATGAGGCTCAAATGAGTGTGACATCAGGTGGTGTTCACGAAGTGTGTACTGTTGAATTTGAAACGCTACGAATTTCTACAAATAGGAGGATTACTCGCTTGGGTAGGTTTAGCCGGGCGAGCAAGAGCCGAGGCATACGTTTTGACATTTGCCATGTTGCCGCCCTTTCACTCTGTGATGCTCTCTTCCTGTGAGAATAAAACAAAATTGGCATCTTGAGCTGTGTCAATGCATGCCTTACTAGTAGTAAAACAGTTACAGTTCCAAGAAACAACGTAGAACGTAGAGGAATTCGAGTCGATAGATCCCTGCTTCCCCGCAGAGTCAGCCCTATGAGTGTACCAGACTTCCCTTCCCATCGCCCTCTCCTTTGGACCGGAACAAACCATCTCAGCCAGACATGGCGGCTGCCATTCAAAGCCTCGGCCGCTGGCCGAAACCTTCCGGCTTTACCACGTCCACATCCAGTGCTCCTCGCCCTCCTGGATCTTCCAATGTCCTGCAACGACGCTCTGTATTCATTATTAGAGATCCTCAGTCCTCGCCAGCTACTGCCGCTTTGAGACCGTCCTCGGTATTACAGGAACAGCCCGTGATACAGCAATCCTGGCAGACCGAAAGTCCTTTGTGTTCGCTGTTCCTATGTCTTCCATGGACCACGAAGATCAGCTCTACCAAACCGATGTAAACGCTGTCAAAACATGGTGGACAGATTCACGATGGAGGTACACAAAGCGACCATTCACTGCTGAGCAGATTGTAGCCAAGAGGGGTAACCTCAAAATTGAGTATCCCAGCAATTCCCAGAGCAAGAAGTTATGGAGTATCGTTGAAGATAGATTCAAGGTACGCATTGCCTAGGGCATGATGTCTTGTTAGGGTCCTGACAGGAGATTTTAGAATGGGGATGCTAGCTTCACATACGGATGTTTGGATCCAACAATGATCACACAGATGGCCAAGTACCTCGATACGGTCTACGTTTCGGGCTGGCAATGCTCATCAACTGCCTCGTCAACTGACGAACCATCACCAGACCTGGCAGATTATCCAATGGTCTGGGAACCTTTTGAAGTCCCTATAGCAAAGACTGACATTTTCAGGATACCGTACCTAACAAGGTTCAGCATCTCTTCATGGCCCAACTTTTCCACGACCGAAAGCAACGTGAAGAGCGAATCACTACACCCAAAGCGAGCCGTGGCAGCTTAGCCAACACCGACTTCCTCCGACCTATAATTGCGGATGCTGATACCGGCCATGGAGGACTGACGGCCATCATGAAACTGACCAAACTCTTCATTGAAAAGGGAGCAGCGGGCATACATATTGAAGACCAGGCGCCAGGAACCAAGAAATGCGGTCACATGGCTGGCAAAGTTTTAGTGCCTATCAGTGAACATATCAACCGGCTAGTGGCTATCAGGGCCCAAGCAGACATCATGGGAACTGATGTGTTGGCTGTTGCTCGTACAGACTCAGAAGCTGCTACTCTCATCACCTCGACGATTGATCCTAGGGACCATGGGTTCATCCTGGGTATGACTAATCCAGCACTTCAGCCGCTAAACGATTTGATGGTGGCAGCCGAACAAGCTGGCAAGACAGGTGACCAATTACAAGCTATCGAAGATCAATGGACCGCCCAAGCTGGCCTGAAATTGTTTGATGATGCTGTTGCGGAGATGATAAACGCTGGCGTTCACGTCGATAAAGCCGGATTGATCAAGGAGTACCATTCGATGGTTAAAGGTAAAAGCAACTCTGAGTCAAGGGCCATCGCCAAGGGTTTGACAGGCGTTGACATTCACTGGGATTGGGATTCTCCAAGGACCAGAGAGGGTTACTATCGCTACCAAGGTGGATGTGGATGTGCGATTAACAGAGCTATTGCGTACGCTCCTTTCGCGGACATGATCTGGATGGAGAGTGCGAAGCCGGACTACGCACAGGCAGAGGAGTTTGCCAATGGCGTCCACGCCGTATGGCCTGAGCAGAAGTGACTTGCCTACCTTGATCACAAAGATCCTCTCTGCTAATGAATTACAGACTCGCTTACAACCTTTCGCCGTCTTTCAACTGGAAAGCAGCTATGCCGCGCGAAGAACAAGAGACTTACATCAAACGTCTTGGCAAGCTTGGTTATTGTTGGCAGTTCATCACCTTGGCTGGTCTTCACACGACTGCGCTCATCAGCGATCAATTCTCGAAGGCCTTCGCGAAGCAGGGTATGCAAGCCTACGGAGAGCTGGTTCAAGAGCCAGAGATGGAAGGCAAGATAGATGTGGTGACCCATCAGAAATGGTCAGGCGCCAACTACGTCGACAACATGTTAAAGATGGTTACGGGCGGTGTGAGCTCGACTAGTGCAATGGGGAAGGGCGTTACTGAGGATCAATTCAAATAGATTGAAGCTCAGCATATGATAAATTGTAAGAAGCCAGATCCTTTGACCCACTGTCAACTAAATCAGTCGTGGTCACCATGAGTTCCCCTCTCTAAAGTCGGGTACGAAGGCGTAAGATGTTCATGCATTTCCCCTTGTCTGACCGATCGGGACGCTACCTACGGCAGGTGGGTCAATTTGCTGTTCATCCTGTCTTCTTAAGCCACGTTTCTCGATAGTCTTGCCCGGAGGTTGCTTCGCGCCTTCACATTCAGTTCTGTATAAGTTTTCAAGCGTTAGGAACACCTAATTGTAACGATTCTTGGTGTCCGCTTTCGAACCTGTCGAAGATGATAGTAGCCTCACTATGTTTAAGCAGCAATGTCTCCTTCAGTCTTGTAGAAGCTTACGCGCTGATGGCTTGTAAAAGAGCCGGGTATGCGTATGGTCTTTCTGCCCAACTCTCTTCGCTCGTCCTTTGCGCATCGTGACTCGTCCCTTACAGTAGCAAGCAAGTCTTGTGAATCTCTACGGCGCCCAGAAAGAGGAGTCGCTTCCAACATTATGGCAATATTTCGACATATTAGGAGACACTGGGGTGAGAAGCCCGCTGTAGTGTCGATGTATCAAGATTCGGTCCTGACCATAGGCTCATTTGCGCGCTCGAGTGGATCTAGCGGGGCACAATTTTCCTATCTTAGTATCACCAAAGGCACTGCGATTGCTTTTCTTTCTGGACCGCCGTCAGGCTGAATGCGATGTTCGTATCATTCAATCCGAAAATAGTCAAGTTTACAGGCCAGCTAAGGCACGTTTTGGCAATCAAGCGGCCTTGAATTTTGATAGTGCTTGATACAGACGCCGCGACGGTGATCGAAGTATCAGCCCCTAAATGGATTTTGTCCATCCCAATCTGAACCATGCTTTCTTCTGTAGCGGTAGCTTGACTGCAGGGTTAGACCTACATCGAACATTTAATGAACGATATTTTCGATTGCGTTGTTCGCCGAAGCATGCAAAAAGGGGTCAATGGAGAGCAATCCCCCTATTTATCAGTGGGATGACATCATTGCCAAGAGCCTACGTTCTCTCGTATGACAACACATGCGCTGCCTCTGTAACTCAACAGCCCAAATTGACTTGCCCTAGATTCTTTAAATATATATCATTATACATAAAGCAAGCAACACGCACTTACTGGATGGAATCTCGGGATGAGATTGGCCCGACTTCCCGAACATTAGCCGACGCGACGGGCTAGCGGCTGGACTATCGGTCGAGTAAAGTGATGTCTTGATTATTATTGTTGACAGAGTGTTGTACATTTCTCCACATGGTGTTACCCTCCCACTGAAATCAGTCAGCCGTGGTTGATCATGAGCATTCATTTGCTCTGAAATAATTCAGGTCGACATCTCCTTGTGCCAATCCAACTTCAGTCAATGCTATTTGTGACCCCCATCAAGGAATCCCTCGGCGCATTATGTCTGCATACGCCTCAGAACCAATGGCCCCTCATCAAGACAATCATCACCCTACAAACTACATTCCTCACTACCCACAGCTCCCGCCGTCTCCTGGAAGCGAACAGAAAGCGCCTCAAGCATATATGAATGTAGACCCTCAGCTGAACCACGGCCTGGGACAAATGCAAGTTCAACCACAGACCCAGTCACACCCACAGACGCAGGTACAGACACAAACGCGGACCCCTTCGAAGAGTAAAAAGAAAGATAATACGGAGGCTGGCAAAGCACGACTTCAAAAGGCCTGCGACTCTTGTTCTGTACGGAAAGTGAAGTGTGATGAGTCAGGTCCACCATGTAAAGCCTGCGTTGGCCTGAACATACCATGTACATATGAGAGGGAAAGTAAGCGACGGGGACCCCCAAATCGCCACGCCGAAAACCTCAAGAAACGGCGGTTTGAAATGGACGGAGGCGCTGGAATGTCGCATCCATCTTCACCACATCAAACAGCCCAAACTCTGGCGGCATTTGCCCAGCAAGCAGTCCTCTCAGCGGAGGCCATCTGTCCGCTACCTCTCATCCGGTCCCTCGTCGATGATTACTTCACATACATTCATCCTGTCGTCCCAGTTCCTCACAAACAATCTTTTATGCATGCCCTAGACCAACGCGAAGACGTGCACAATGCGACATTCTTAGCTCTTTTGGCTTCAATGCTGGGATGCCTGTTAGCCAGCTTCCCCCGGAGACCTAGACAGCATTTCCGCCATTACAGACTCGAATCTCAATTCCCAACTCCGATGAATTTCATTTCTCGATGTCAGCAGATTACGCTACAAGCCTTGGGGACCGGGCATCTATTACGCCAATTAAGCATTCATGATGCTATCATAAGTTATCTTCAAGGTCTCACTGCAGTTTACACGTATGACCGGCACTCTACTCTCATCTACTTCAAACAGTGCTTATCCATTATGAGCACTATTGGAGTACACAAAGCAAAGAAATTTAGCTCAAGACCTGCCGGAGCCCCGCCGGCAAGGATGGTCCCAAACGGCCATGTTCTGGAGGGTCCTCAGCCTGGGGAGGTGGTTGATTGTATTGACCAGGAGCTCAGGAAACGCACTTTCTGGTTGATGTTTGTGAGTGTAAGGTCAATTCGAATGGTCGGTGTTTCGGACTGGGAACTACTCATTCCACCTGCAACAAAGCCACAGCCATATCCACCACTACCTCTAGAGGTCGATGATGAATACCTGACACCAGACCACATCTTGCCCCAACCTCTAGAAACTATCTCTGAATTGACTGGTTTCAACGCGAATGTTCAAGTCTACACTGTCTTGAACGATACTGCTACCTATGAACTGATCTATGGCACTGATCAACTCTTCGACTGGGATCTACAAAAGCGCTCTCTCGAGAAAGCTCTACACGATGTGAAACGAGTCTGCGAAGGCTTGCCTCCAGAACTTTCTCTCAACCTCAAAGCACCTCAACCCCAGCCTGATAATCAGGAATACCCGTCACCAGCACGGGGCCTTGCAGGCCCCCAGGAAATGAATTACTACGCCAGCAACGGTTCGGGTCAAAGACCCATGAATTACGGTCGGGCCCATGACGAAATGAGAATCCAGTACGAAATCCAAAAAGCAAACATCCACGTCAGCCACCTAGCCACCCGCATGTATCTCGTAGAAAAATACTGGACCTACGTCGACGCCCGCAACCACCCCGATCCCAACACCACCACCCCATCCCCCAACATCATCCCCCCGTCGCTCGACCAATCCAACGCCCCCTCCATGACCGAACAAGACTTCACCACCGAACGCGAAGAAATCGTCCAATCGACCCTGCACTTCCTCAACTCCGTCTCCCAACTCAACATGGAACCCAACGGCAAATCCCTCATCGGCAAGCTCCGCCAGATCTCCGGCACCCTGCTCGACAAGCCGCGCACCCACACGGGGGACCTGGGCGCCATCGCCGAGGCCGATCTGCAGACGTTTGTGGGGTTTATGGCGAGGTTGGAGGGCGGGGGTGGGGTGGAGGAGGATGAGGAGGGGATGTTGAGGGGGTGGGCGGATATGAAGAAGTATCAGGTGAGGTTTCATGAGAGTGGGGGGTTTTCGCCGCCGTGATCAGACATGTCTCATCGACCTAGTCATCCGGCTATCATAGCGTTACGTCATTCATGATTTTTTTAGCGATGATACCAGGTGCAATTGGGGAGGACAATTAGGATCGATGTATTTCACGCACGGTCAGGATCATAGTCAGAAATGCATTCATGAAGACCGAGAGCTAAGAAACCAAAATGCATTTTCCCTTCATGACCAGGAGAATTTCTCATGAACGTCTCATACATGTATCATCCAAATCCCAAACGATACATAACCTCGTCACATCTGGATCAAGACCCTTTCCCCTTCTCAACCCAATCTAAGCAGCCGCCGCCAGATTATTAACATAAGCCCCCAATCTGTATCCCGCCTTCGCAAGCTGCATCTCGACGTAGGGTTCCGCGCCCGTGTAATACGCGCCATCCAGCTCCTTGCCCGTCTCGTCGGTCTTGAGCACGTACTGGCAGTTTATCGCGTTGGCGTCCGCCGCCCTGTTGAATAGTCAGCATCGAGCCATCAAAGACCAAACACCGAAAGTAAACATAAATCGAAAGAGCGGAAGAACATACCACTGCAACGCACACGTCTGCGCCGTCTTCACATTCACACAACTAACCCAACTCGCCTTCTGACTCGCATAACTCCCACTCTCAATCTGCCCAATCAAATACCCCGAAAAACTCTCCAACGTCGCCGAACCATTCCCGCCCCCCGCCGCCTTCTCCACCATCTGCGTATCCCAACACGCATGCAGGTTCGTCGTCGCCCCATCCCACGTGACCGCAATACCGTTGCCGCCGACCTTCTCGGCCTCATCGTGCAGCGGCTGCGTGATGTCGCCGATGAAGTGGATGAGGAACTCGAGGGCTTCTTTGTGGTGGGCGGCGGAGAGGCGGCCGTCGTTGACGCGTTGGGTGTAGTTTGTTATGGCGGAGACGACGCAGCCGGTTGCGCCGCAGTCGCGGGAGTAGGAGACGGAGCAGGAGGAGGGGGGGGAGTCTTCGGCGTCGATGAAGCTAGGGGGGGTGGGGTTAGTTGGGGGGATCGTGCAGGGGAGGATGGGGCGTTTACTGGTATGGAGCGCTGAATCGGCCGGCGGTGGTGTAGCGGTAGTTGTCGGCCCAGCTGGCGACTGAGGCCATGGTGACGCCGGCGCCGAGGATGTTGGAGACGTAGGTCTGGGCGGCGGCGGTGAGGTAGTGTTGGCCTATGGCGCCGACGGTGGCGTGGCCGAGGGTGCCCCAGGCGTGAGTGAGGGAGAAGGGGAGGAGGGGGAGGACGAGGCAGTTGGAGCAACGCATTTTGGCTAGGTGTGAATGATGAGGTGTGACTTAAGATGGAAAGAAGGAGATATGTTTTGTTACTTAGAGGGAGAAGTGGTACAAGAAGTACTAGATTGAACAAACAGAATCATCCACGGCGGGTATACAACGTTCATAAGGCAATAAGAAGCACAATTTCAAGTACCTGCATGCCTCATTGAGGTAGCGCTCCTCGCCTACCTCTTTCATGCATGTTATCAGGTGGGTGGATGACAGGCAGATATTGAACGCAGGTGCCTTTCGCGTCATTCCGTCGGTTCACCCCGTGGCCGCTGCAGGAACGGTGTGAGGCCTTGATTGGTTGTTCACGCGAAATTACTGCAGTCCTTTCTGAAGTCTCCGCATGGTCTCACTTGGAAGCTGGATGGCGTCCTTTGCGCAAAATAGGTGTGGTGAAAGGAAGGTCTGTCGTTGGTAGAAGGTTTAGCGCGCGCAGGAGGCCATGCCCGAAATAGTAACTCGCTTTTCGGGGCGAGTTGCTGAGAGTGGAAGGCGAGTGATGATCCCTCGGACGTCGCATAGATTGATGATCAATGAATTGGGCTGAAGAAAGTAGAGCGCATTATAGTAATTAGGATAGAAGTGGTCTATGTAGTAAATATCGACGAACGAGGGTATCGAGTGACAGGTCTATGTGCCAATGCCATCTAAACGTGCTTTTCCCAGCGCCACACACCTTGCAATATTTTGAGAGCCAGAAAATATGAACGAGGGATCACCAATCAAGCAGTGGGGGAGTGATCGTATGCTGTCGTCGTCACCGTGACGGTGATGTAGATTGGAGTTGCGCTCTGTTGCGTATTCGGAGCCGCAAGCTTCTCGTTCGCCCCTGAGCCAACGCTCGAATTTGGACCTCCTACAGGAACGACAACAATCCCTGAATCATCAACACTCGATGGTGTCGCTTTGGCCGCCGCAACTTTCGTGGGCTGCGGTGCTTCGGGGGCAGCCTGCGGGATGTGAGGAACAGGCGCAAGCGAGGTTTCCATCGACCGATCTGGCTGTTGCTGGGTAGGGGCTGACGGGCTTGGAGCCGCTTTAGAGGCCTCTTGTGCGTCTGCACTACTTGCTGTAGGTTGGACTTGCTTATCCAATTTGTTCTGGGCTAGTGTCGGAAGTGAGAAGAGTCGTCCTCCGTCAGCCATCGAGGCAGATGATGCCGCTGAGGCAGTCTCGGGTGCGGCGCCATTGTGGGTGGCACTAGCGTCTTGATTATGAACAGTACTAGATGTAGATGGTGTGCTAGAAGGTGTTGACGGTACTTCATGAGTATGAAGCGTCGCCTCTGCCGAGGGAAAAGACTGCAGCGTTTGCACGGATTGCTTTGAGCTTGCCGCTTGTGACGAAGCAGAAGGCTGGATGTCAGCTATAGCGGTGGGACTCTCTTGATGGCTCTGAGGAATTGCAACTGTCTGCGAATTGGATTGTGTCCCATGCGAGGTAGATTGTACTCCACTGGTTTCCGTGGCTGCAGAGACGGATGCCTCCGGGGCAGAAGTGTGGGCTTGGGCCTGACTGCTTGGAGTCGCTGTCACTTGACGCGTCGATGATAGTCTTTGGACTGGCATTTGTACGCTCTCGGTCTCCGGAAACTTGCTGAGACTTTGCACACTTCCTGCGATTGGCGTTACGGCACTTTGAGATGTCGATGTAGCTCGTGAAGGTGCAACTACACTTGTGGAACTTTCCGAATCTCCCGACATCCGAGCGGCCGCGTCGCTAGGAAATGCACATGAAACTTCAACTCCTGTCGCGCCTGATGGTTTTGGCATCGCGTAGCATGACTGTCCATTGGGGCATGATTTGAGTACGTAGGTCCCATCGGACTGGCACGATGCAAGTTCTCCAAGAACGCAAGCCGTCGCTTGATTGCTGTCGTTCGGATTGCATTGCGAGGTTTCGTCGAGCTTCTTGTAGACCTCATTGAATCCCGTTGCCATGGCTCTATTGCCAGCTTGAGTGCCAGGGTACTGGACTCCAGCTAGCGTTGGCGTTGCCGTTAAAGACTTAGCTGTAACAGGTGCGAATTCTGCCGAGTTCGATGGCCCAAATTGTACTACAGCAGCCGACGAAGAAACGACAGCGGATGGAGATGACACCTGGCTCTGGGAAGCTCTTTGAGACTGACTCGAGACTGATGTTGCTGTTGTCAGAGTGGATAAAGCTGATGATAAGTCTGACGTAGACAATGTAGAAGGCTTCGTCGATCCCGTCAAGGATGTAGAGCTTGGTGTGTTTGTTGTGCTTGGTATATGTGACGCATCCACTCTAGAGCTTTCGCCGAACGCGGAAACAGAGGCCGATGAAGTTTGCAATGACGTGGTTGCGGGCGCGATCTCTTTTGTTGAGGCAGAGGAAGTTGATTCTATCGCAGGCGTTGATGAAGTAGATGATATTACTATAGGCGTCGAAGTTCTGATATCTTCGGAGGTCGAAATGATGGAGGTATTGAAGAATCGTCGAAACTTATCCTGTCTGTGCCTTTATTAGCAAAAAGTCCAGACTGGGCGAAGCAAGAATGCACTTACTGGACGTGAGCTCCTCCACGATGCCGAACAAGTCCAGCAGTGGCGCTATTAGAGAAGACTGCCAGCAGTACTATTATTATTCGAGAGCGCATTGTGAAAGTCTTCAAAGATTTAAAGAGGGCAGCCACCGACAGAGCGCAGCTCTGATTAAAAAACGAAAGAGATTCAGGTCTGTAGGAAAGATCTGCAGACACCGTTGCTAATGAATGAAAGTGGCGATTATGGATGTATGAGACAAAGAAATGCAAAGAGAGACAAGGAGATCTAGAAAACGCTAAGAAGAGATGAAGCAGACAATAGACAAAGCGAGAGAAGGTACGGTAGCAGCAGCATCACGAAACATGCGCGACCCAGGCTCATATAGAGAGGCTGTCGACGTTCTGAAATTACTGAAACAGTGGAGACGATGAAGATAGCTCGCACGCAAGTATCGGACCTGTCGCAGCCAAGGACTTGATCGAGTCAGCGGCTCCTGCAACAAACCCAGAAAAGCAATGAGAAATAGAGATTTCCATTGTTCTGGATATAGGAGCATGATGTTTCATGCTGTAGAGAAGCAGTGGTCTTGGTTGAATGGAGGTCAGCCTCCGGGGAAAGCTCGGCGGCTAGCCGTTGCGGAAAGGGAAGGCCGAGGTCCATTTCACGGCTATGATTGGCTGAGCCAGGGAAAGTAGATTGTACAGATTGTACACAAATAACACGGTCGTGACGCCTGGCAATTCATGTTTCGATCAAGTCGGCACGTGATTGATGCTACTATTCACGGTGAATCAGAGTATACCTCAACTTTGACGACAAGCGCGGTACCTTGTCTTCTGAATTGCCAACGCCAAGCACGAAGTCACTCTGAAAAGTAAGGTAGTTTCCTTTGGCCTTCTCTTTGTGTCCTTGACGTCCCTCGCATTCCGTCAAATAATGGGGTGAGGAGCATACCCGAGTCTTCGCTGAAGCACTGAATCTGCAAGGACGAAGAGAATGTCGCTGTGATATCGCGATAATCACTCTCTCGATATCAGCAGCATGACGCGTCATCCAATCCAGGATCCAATCGCCCAAGCTCTTCAAGTCAGCTTTGATCCCTTTAGGCTACACTTGCGACGCTACTCGCCATTCTTGGGAAAGGTCTCTTCTGTGAGAAGACGCAGAGGCCCAAAGTGCTGTTGCCTGGTCGCAAGGTCGTGCCGCTGTTGAGGCTGTGTGGTGATGGATCGCAAAATACGAGCATGTGCGACAGATAAAGGGAATTTACCTCGCACGTCTATAGAGAACCTCTCCTTATTTTTTTCCTCCCCGGTCCTTTTTTGGGGCTTTTTGTATCAGTCTCCATTATCCTCTCTGATCTGATTTGAAAAGACAATGGCCCCAAAATCTCATACAAGAGGTGGCCGAGATGCCCAAGACCAAAGACGTTATCTCCTTCGCATCATAGCCGCAATTACTGTCACCTGCGGCTTGTTCCTCAATATTATCACCATCGTTACCATCGTCACCATCAGCAAAACCAGGAGCTGGCGTTCGTCCCTCCCGTTTCCGGACAGTCCCGTAAGGAGTGTATCACTGCAATTCGCTACCTGAAATCAACTGACACCGCGGAGCTTGGGGCCTCTTTGATCTGGGATATAATTCAACTCCCATTCGATGAGCTCTGGGAACGCTTCGCACCCCTCCAAAGAGCCGGGGACCTGCTTGCAACCCTTGGCTTTGTCGCTCTCCTCATCACGAATGGCGTGGTGGCAGGTAATTTGGGTAATTCGATCGACGGTCATGGTGACATAGTGATGCTCCTGGCATACAACTCGTTTCCTTGGATCATATGCGCGTAAGCTACCACGGTCATTCATAGATCAGACTGTTCTGACACCCCAATTTCTCAGTCTTATTCATATCGCCTTCGTCATCTCTCCACACCTGGGCGGCTTCGATTGTAGCAAACTTCCCAGACTTCGACTCGTATGGCCGGAGGCAACGCATACGCCGTTAGTCCATCATGAAGACTATGACGAAGAGGTGGAGGTACAGTCTCGGAAGGAAAGTACCGATTCTCAACAAGACAATGAGGATACACAACCTTTGCTAGGCTCATCTTGATCCTCAGCTCGTGCTTTGACCCTTCACTCCCGCAAGACCAGACTTCAAGGCTTTTCGTGGTATTCTAAGTCTGAGCCTTTTCCCAGGAAAGGAGTCACTCATCAAGGTCGCGCTTGACTTACAGCTGTGGTGCCCTGCGGTACTCCCGCCACGTTCTCTTATGATAGTCAGCCGACGTTACAGTCGAGTCATATTTCACGCCTCAGAAGACTTTCCTTTCATTCTCAGTCCAATCAACGGACAGAACATTTATCGATAGATTTCCCTTCGCACAAATATTATATCTTCTCCGCACAACCGGAATCATCATCTCTCATGCACAGCGATCCAAACACTACCTATCCCATCACTCACAACAGTTTATACCAGAGCAGATCCCGCACCCGGCCAACGCATCCCCTACATCCATCACAACAGCACAAGCCAACCTCAACTCAAACGCTCGCAGCCTCCCCATCTCCCATCTCTCCAAGACAATCGTCACGATCTACTTCCCAACAACCAACAACCCATAATTCGGCACACGAACATAACTCTCAATCTCCCCCATACTTGCCCCACCCTCCCCCTCCCCCCTCAACCACCTCTCCCCCACACTCGTAACCCCCCACCTCAACTCCCCCCGCAACCCCCCCTCCCTCGCCGCCTCCTCACAAACCCCCTTCCTCAAATGCCAACACTCAAACCCCACATCCCCGCACTTCGTCCCCCATGCACTTGAAAAAAATCCCCTCCTCCACATCCCCCAACCACCAACAACACAACCCGCCCAACCCCTCCAACCCCAGCCTAACCCTCATCTCCGCCTCC
>JAABUP010002617.1_pt1 | contig 34141 bp, 37 predicted proteins | sample 5559201 | NCBI WGS metagenome assembly JAABUP01 (sample SAMN10711887, study PRJNA513373) | rock metagenome | isolation source: Antarctica rocks | place: Antarctica
TTTCATAGCTCTCGAGCTGGGGATCCCCGTCTACAATGTGCTGATGAATGCAGCGGTCCCGGTGATTCCGGGATTCATACTGATTGTTTTCACCAGTGTGGTGTTCCTGAAGCTGGTGTCCTATGTGCATTGCAACTGGGACCTTAGGTACTTCACCTGCTGTCAGTTGCCTGATTGGTAGATGCACTATATGGGTGTGTGCGTCCCACGACATGTGTCTGATTGATGCATGCACAAACTGGGTTTGTAGGTCCCATGACATGTGTCTGATTGATGCATGCATGACGTGGGTTTGTGCGTCCCATGACATGTGTCTGATGGAAGCATGCATGACGTGGGTTGGTGCGCTCATGGACATGTGCCTGATTGATGCATGCATGACATGGGTTGGTGTGTTCCATGACACATGCCTGAAGTCATGTCATGGCGGGACATCATGCCTCTTGTCTTGTTCTATATGGTGTTGTCAGAACTGCAATATATAATGCACATGACACATTTAATATGTCTAATAGATATGTACTGCAATATATAATATATAAACTATATATACAAGCCCGAGCAGTGGTACTGCAACAATGACTCTCCAGCAGTTCAAAAGGGCTGCGGTGGGGAATGCTGTCTGCCATTATGACTGATATTTACTTTATACCTCACAGTCTGGGGCGTGGAGCCAGTGGTGACTCATCAGACATCCTGGCTTGACAGCGCAGGTGTAATACACAATGGCACGCTGAGCTGTACACTTTGCTGGCAATGGTGCCAAACATTTTAAACAGTCATGTCTCCTTAACACTTGGCATGCAGGGATTCAGACCGACAGAGCATGTCACCACCATGGACTGCAGCATTGACCCACCTCACTGCAAGGCTTGCCAACCTGCTTGATAGCGTTTGCCCTCTTTGAGGGTTCAGCATGATGCATCAGAAATGCAAACAAAACAATACAAAAAAAAGGCCATAATGGTGTAAATGTTAACCATTAATCCTGCAGAGTTATGATGCCGGACAATTGCAGTGAGTTTTGGCATCGAAAGTCTGCAATCAATTTGTTTTGAACAAAAGGATTGTAGAGTTGTAGACAGATATCAGGTTGCCTGACAGGGTCTGTCTGTTCCCTGTGCAGGTCAGCGCGTCGCAACAATGAGATCAGGGTGGGGGAGAGAGGATCCAGTGGTCCTGTCTATGATCTAAATGGCAATGCAGTGCGCTACCCAGAGAATCTGACCCTCAACAATCTGCTGTACTTCCTAGCGGCCCCCACCCTTGTGTATCAGGTTGCCTACCCTAGGAGTCAGCGCTTCAGAATTCGCTGGGTCATCAAGTAAGCTGCATTGCATGATTGTCAGAACTGTCATAGGCAAACATAGGCAATATAGGCAAATATATGTAGTAGGCCTTATGTAGGGATGCACAAGACAGGCTGCTCTGGAGAGACAAGACCTGTCATGCACGTACCTAGCTCATCATGAGCTGGAAAGCATTGTTGTTGTTGTTGTTCTTATTATTGTTGTTGTTATTGTTATTGGTTTTTTATTGTTGTTGTTGTTGTTGTTGTTGTTGTTGTTGTTGTTGTTGTTGTTGTTATTACTACTATTATTGTTATTAACATTATCATTATCATCATTACCAAGTAAGGCAAATCCTCTCTTGGTGTTGATGCCGTACAAATCATACAATGTGATGACATATCACTCAAGGAACGTATGGTGTAACATAGCGCCTGCCCCCTTTTACAATTCCCTGACCCCTGACCCTCCCCACTTCCCAACCCCGCCCACTCTCTGACCAAGAGGGCACTTGTGTCAGCAGTCCCCTGACTGCTTACCCTCCATCCACAATCTGCACATGTTATCACCTGTGATTTGCTGACCTGTTGACCTGTGTAGCTGTTCTGATTGTTGTGCATGCCATGGCTTTCTTTCCTTTTTATGTTCTTTTGCTGCCCAATCAGCTGCTCGTTATGCAGATTGACAACTGGATAAGCCACCACAAACCAGAGTGTTGCAAAAGCTGACCTAATAGAGACCCTGTGATGCTGCATCCCTGCATACCCTTGATCTGTCTTTACCCCTGATCTGCGCTGTACCCTTGATCTGTGTCTACCCTTGATGTGTGTCTACCCTTGATCTGCTGTTTTGCTGCAGGAGGATGGCGGAGCTGGTAGTGGCCTCCATGTTTGGTGTCATAGTCAACCCAATCAGCTGCTTGTTATGGCACCCCACACATCCCTTGATCTGTTGCTTGTTATGACACCCCACACATCCATTGATCTGTTGCTTGTTATGACACCCCACACATCCCTTGATCTGCTGCAGGAGGATGGCTGAGCTGGTAGTGGTCTCCATGTTTGGTCTCATAGTCACCGAGCAGTACGTCTCGCCGGCCATTGTCAACAGCTATGGAGCCTTCAATGAGCTGCGGTACCTTCAAGCCTTTGAGAGGCTGCTGAAGCTGTCAGTGCCCACGCTTTGGGGCTGGCTGGTTGTCTTCTACACCTTGTTCCACCTGCTGCTCAACATCACGGCAGAGTTCACTGGCTTTGGTGACAGGGAGTTCTACCTGGTGAGATTCTCTTTCTGTCGCCCTAAAACGTCTCCACACTGTAGAAACGCAGTTTTACTGTCCCCAGACGTTTCTGAATCAACATGGACGTTTTGGGATTGAAAAGAGCTGCTGTAGTTCTGCTGTTCAGTGCTTTTTCCCTTGGGCTGCTTCACATACTGCTTCTGGGCCCAGAGTGTGTGTGGACAATTGCAAAATGAACAAACCTGCACAAGCAAGCTGACTGTTGGCGCTGTGCACAGTGATGCTTTGGCTGTTGCTGCTGCCAGCGTGTTAAGATACGTTCAGCAAAGTCAAAATGTTCTTGCTGCTGCCAATATGTCAAGGCAGGGACTCAGCAAAGTCAGAATGCTCATAAAGGTGCATGCCTTGACTCATAGCCTAGACTCCACAATGTTTTTGTGCTCTTTTTGTTCCTTGCTCTTCCTCTGTATTCTAATCCGCATTTCAAGTCTGTTATCCTAGTCCACAGTGGTTCTTGAGCCATCCCTGTACCAGCATTTCTCCGCAACACAGCGATCAGGCATCAGGCAAACATGCTGGCAGGGAGATGTGGTGCGCAACACCTCACAGTCTTACCACATCAGCCATGAACTTGCCGCGTATACAGTTGCAACGTTTCTACACTGAGTTGCAGACACCATGACATGAACCTGTTTTTCATCGGCACTCAAGGAACAGATGTGGAGATTGTGCATGTATGCATACAGGCTTGGTGGAATGCTGAGAGCATAGGAGAGTACAGGATATTATGATTATCATTGTTATTATTACTATTGTTAGTATTATTGATGATATTATTATTATTCATCATACAGGCCTGGTGGAATGCTGAGAGCATTGGAGAGTACTGGATATTATTATTATTGTTATTATTATTATTATCACTATTATTATTATTGTTGCTGTTGTTGTCAATATTTTTGTTATTATGCATACAGGCCTGGTGGAATGCTGAAAGTATTGGAGAGTACTGGATATTATTATTACTATTATTGTTATTGTTATTATTATTACTGCTATTATTATCATTATTATTGTTGTTGTTGTTGTTGTTGTTGTTGTTGATATTGTTGTTATTATGCATACAGGCCTGGTGGAATGCTGAGAGCATAGGAGAGTACTGGACTCTGTGGAACATGCCCGTTCACCATTGGATGATCCGCCACGTCTACATTCCCATCAAGTCCATAACAGGCAGCAGATATGCGGGAATCCTGGCTTCCTTCTTTGTGTCAGCCATATTCCATGAGGTCTTGATTGCCGTGCCTTTGCACAGGATCAAGGGCTATGCCTTCTTTGGCATGCTTGCTCAGGTGAGGTGTCATCTTCTCACATACTGACTGGTTGCTGCATATCAGACTTCAATGTGGCATGCGGTGCAGTACATTGCCACTTCCTGTCACACATGCTGTGCACATGCATAGCATTCTCCGTTTGTTGAAGCTCACGCAGATGATGTTGCTTGCATTGCCTGACATATCTTCCTGTATGCAGCACGCTGTGTCCAGCACAGCTGCTTCTGGCATAAATCTCTCATCAGTGTTCCAACTTGACCATTGTCTTTGATGCAGTCTTGCTCACCTATGCAATGCTGCTCACTCATACAATCCGGCTCACCTATGCAGTCTCGCTCATCTGCGTCGTGTATTGTGCTGCCCTGAAGTACTGCAAGCATGAAAGCTTCAAATGCATTCATCTGCTGGGCCTGGTGAAATGCCTGAATAGTATTGCTGCTGTTGTTCACAGATGGCAATCCTCCACCAAAGTATTCAATACCATATATTGGTATCATGTTTGCAGGTGCCAATGGTGATCGTCACTGAGTGGCTCAAGCGCAAAATCAAGAAGCCATTTGTTGGCAATGTCATTTTCTGGATTTCTTTCTGCATCATTGGTCAGCCGCTTTGTATGATTATGTACTATCATGACTATGTCCACTTTCACATGTCTCAACAGCAGATCCCCATCCCCAAACTGAACATGGTCCCAATCCCAGGCACCAGCATGGAGTACAATGGTTAGAAGCTTTGCAGCTGCAAGTGTCATTATTTCTCAGGTTTAGCTCAATGGAAGTGATGTTCATGAAAATGATTGCCATGTCTAGTTGATTGTGTGTGACACTTTGGTGATCAGCTGATCACAAGATCCTGCAGGATTTGGGGTGGTCATGTTTGCAGTTCCCATATGGCAGATCCTCCTATTGAATATGGTCCCAATTCCAGGCACCAGCATGGAGTACAATACATGAAGGCATCGTAGCAGCTGAAAGTGTAAATATTTGTGTAGGTTCAGCTCCTAGCACGTGGCAATGAATAATCAGAAGTTGATCATGACTATAGCCAGTGCAATCGATCGCGACACTTTCATGATCAGCTGATGCATGATACGCTTATCAAAAAGTCCCGCACATCATGACTTGACCATAAGACACTGTGTAGTTCAAAACACACTTTGTATTTGTATGTGCAAGATCAATTGGTGCCAAGCACTTTGATGCAATCTCTAGGGTGAGGATGCAAGTCTGTTTCACGCAAATTTGTAGTCACTGGCAGACGAGCTGCTGTTCAAGTCCATCTCTGTGCTGCACAATGCCACATGGTCCCAGTACAATTGCAAGCGGCCAAAAACTGAGCTAGCATATAAACAGCAGTATAACGAGTCAAAGATGCAATGGTACATGCTTGCACCCAACATCAAAGCTTGAAAGACATGCGGTTCAAATGAAGAAGCAGCTATTATGATGACATATGGACGGTGATCATTCATGAATGTAAACAAGTTTGGATGACACAGCTTGTACATCCAAAGCATCCCTTGATGCCATGCTGCTTCTATCCTTGTCGCCAAACAGATCTGCATGCTGCATCGCCCCCATATTCACTGCTGAGCAGCATCTCAACAAGATCAATGTTGCAAAGCTGATAATCCAGCACAAGGTCGAAGTACCTGCATGCATGATACATCGTTCTATAAATCTGTACAGCAGCAGAAGACACTTGCAGCAACATGTGGCACTCAGCAATGTTGTTTAGAGATGTAACACAATTTGGCAAAAGATGCTTCAAGTTGTTGTCACACATTGCGAGCAGAAAGAGCAGCATTCATGATGTCCAGACAGGCACAGTTAAGATGCTTCCAAACTTTCAAAATGCTCAGGCATGAACAGACCTGTGGTCTGAAATAGCTTGGTCTTCAGGATCAAGGCACTGCAGCATGTTCCACTGTTCTTCAAGCGGCACACATTGATCTGGTGTGAACAGCTCATACTCGCCATCCAAAGCGCTGTCAAATCCCCACGCTACTTCACCCTCAGGCTCAACTGCTTTATGGCTACCATCAGCGTCCTGGACACCCAGGCTGTCCTCCTGCTGAACTTCAGTGTTTCCATTGGCATCAACACCACTGGTTGCTGTCTGCAGCTTCTGTGCGGGTGCTCCAGGATCACTGCTAGCAGGGCTGAATGTGTGGTCAGTGGTGCCAACTGCCTCCACATCACTGTCTGTATGCCACTGCTGTGTGCTACTGCTAGGATCTTGTATGTCGTCAACAGCAACAGCAGTGCTGGGTTGCTGCTCCATGGCCTGGCGGATCTGGCCAGTGGATGGTGCTGGCTGGCCTTTGTTAGGTATGCAACCATTGGCACCTTGCCCATGAGCAAAGGGAACATTGTACCCATTTGCTTGGTGGCCGTTTCTGCCATTGCCTTTGGTGCCCCAATGTTTCCCCTGGCCATAGCTGTTCCCCCTGTGACCTTGCCCATGGCCATTAACAGTCTTATTGTACCCCGTGACTAGGGGTCCATTATTGCTCCGAGGCACCACAAGAACGGCAGGCTTGGCAACTGCAGGTGGTACGGCTGGCATTGTAGCAACGGGCAGACAGGAGCTGCTAGAAGCTGCGCTACCATCATTGTACAGCTGCACATGCAATTTGCTGCTGTACCATTCTTTGCCGTCTAGAGCTGCCACTGCATTTGCTGCCTGCTGGGTGGGCTGGTGTGTTTTGCTGAAGTCAAGCACAGCAAAAGGACCATTCCAGCCAGACAAGACTGTGATGTCTGTGCTATCAGCTACCTGCTGGCTGATGTGCTGCGCCAACAGAATCTCACACCGCCTAGCAATTGAGGGGCTGCCTTCAACCAAACCATGAACCTGAACCAGGGCGCTGCTTGTGACAGATGAAGCTGAATCTGAGTCTGAGACATCAGGTAGCCAGCCGTCTGTCTGCCTTTGCATTGCTGGGTAAGAGGGTGCTGCAGGCTGCGTTTGAGCTGCCGGCCCTGTGAAGGCATGTGGTGCACCAACTTGCTGATTGGCCTGCCTGATAGGACTTTGCCGTTGCGGCGGAGGTGCAAACTGATTGTCGTCGTATGTCAGGCTCAGGCTTGGATTCTTCAGATGATGCCTGAGGAAAGGCAGCCATGCATGTGCTTTATTGGCAGCATGTATGATACTGACAGGCTTCTTGCTGACTTGGGGATTGTGGTACAGCACCTCAACTGTAAAGTTCCTGGATTGCAGTTGTGCAATGTTCTCACCGAAGTCTGCATCAGAGGTGATGAAAACAACCAGGTGCTTGGGTGCACCTGGCCCCCTTCTCTCAACCAAACGCATGAACCGGTCTGCAGCCTACAAATTGAACCATGGTCAGTACACAATAGACTGAAGCAGCTGTCAGACAATTGTGCGGCCCACAAGTGTGACATATGTATGGCATCTAGAGCAAACTACAAAGCATCAATATGTGTGCCAGGAAGATTGAAAATCAATGAATGCAGTAGGACTGCATATCACAGTTGCCGGCTTTTGCATAACTATCAGGGACTGCAGGAATGGCTTGCATGTGCAGACACTATGCTCAGGGGAAGGCTGAGACATACTCGTTTGAGCATCCTGTCTGCACTGTGGGTCTTGTCTGCGTGACCCTGCCATTGATATGAAAGAGCCTCTACATCACCCAAAGTAGTCAAGCTGCCCAACAAGTCAGAATATGATGACCGGGGATGAGACCAGTGGCAGGCAAGCTTGATGCAGTGTAGCTCCTTGCCACGTGAAGTAGCAAATTGCTGCTTCAGTTCAGCAGTCAGCGCCTGAATGCCTCTTGCGTTTCTGAGTTGCTCAGGGACAGCGACGTTTTCTGCAAATATATGACGGAAATCAGTTTGTGTAGCACAGGTAGCTGAGCAGCGAAAAGCAAGCTCAGTAAAGATGCCCTGAGAATTATTCTCAGGGAACATTCCGGCTGGATGACAGTTATCGCTGCAGCGTACGAATGACAGGGCTCAGTCCGATCTCGAAGTGCATACCTATGTCCCACAGTATGAGCGTCCACTCAGTATCCTGGTAGCCTCCAGTACTCTGAGTGTTGGCCATGGAATGACTCCTGGCACCACTAATGAGGCTCTTCCGGTCGGTCTGCCTATGCTCCGTTCGCTAAACGGTGCCTTATCGATGCATGATTCCTTCAGTTCCAAACCTAGTTCCAGCAAAGTGCCGTAACGCTCGCCGTAACGCTGACAAAGGTGGGCTGCTTTCGTCGATTGGCAAATCCCACAGACACCTCGGTAGTGAAGACCTGCGCTTTGGTATTTCAAAGCCGGCTGCAACCGACTCGTGTTCCATGCTAAATCCAGCTTACACATTCTTGTGACGTCAGCTAAGTCTAAATCGATCTGAACGCTGCTCAAAAGTCTTTGCTTATAAGAATTTCCCTCGGCGCTGCACTCGACACCTCTGTTTCAGTACGGCTAGCTATGTCAGGTAATCAAACAAGATAGCATGCCTTTCTTGCGGTTTTTGCCTATTAACACTGCTCTGCAACTATATAGACATGTTTCCGTGAACGTTCGCTGTTGAACAGCTGCGAGTTGCGCTTGTCGACTATGTTGCACTTGGAACACCATTGGCAGAGTCCTCCATGTAGACCTGCACGCCCCGAATCAGGTCATGTGTGTTGCCGCAGGGGTGCCAGAACCTGGCTGGTGCCAATATGGCAAGGCTTGCTTTAATATCAAAGGCTGCAGCAACAGGCATCCAGTCGAGGAGGTTTGTGTCCTAGTTGATACTTGTATTGATTATCACTGCAACAAGAGACACAGCAAACAGCGGCCACGCCCCTGCAATTTTGGACTGAAGTGCAAGAAAAACGGCAGCTGCCAATTCTTGCACCCCACTGATCACCGTGCTGGATCCTCTTCTGGAAATAATAATGGGCAGCTAGCCACAGTCAAATCCACACCAGCACCTGTGAAGCCAACAACCAAGATGCTGAAGTTCACTGGGTTTGGGCACCAAATTGATGACTTCACAGTAGCTGGGCAGAAGCTGCAAGATGCATTGAGGTCCCTTGGTGATCAGGAGGTTGTTGTCAACATCCCTTTAGCTGGTGCCTCACAAAATGGCGTTGTTGGTTTTGCCTATTTCAGCAGCACCGGGTTTGCAGAAGCAGCAGCTCAGCACTTCAAGTCTGTGCCAGCCTTGCTGGAACTTGGTGATCTGAGAGCTGAGCTACATGATGGAGAGAAGATGCAGCAAGGGAATGCTGCGGCATCAACACCCCCCCTTGCTCAAGCAAACCTTGCTAATGCCCATGCGCGGCCTGCTGGTGTTCGTGGGCAGCCTGTCTCAAGACCCAGCCTCGTTCAGGGGTCCCCTAATGCACAGGTGTTTAGTCTGCCCTAATTGCTTCATGGCTGACTCAGTCCAGACGATACAACCTATGCCATGGTTGCACCAGTGTGAACACTTTGCAACATCCGCAGGGCAATGGGGCGAGGGTTGTGGATGGGGTGAAGCAGTTGCGTGCATTACCACGCCACCCAGCTCTCGGGGAGATCTGGGACAAGCGCATCGTTCCTGTCCTGACTGGCCATCAAGATAAGGTGGATGAAGCGCGCAAAGAGCTGCAGGATCTGTCAGAAGACTCATCTCAACTGCGCGCCTCTGATCTGAAGCAAGCCAAAGATGCCATCACTACAGTTCAGAAGGAGCTGACTCTGCAGCTCAAGGTGTTTTTAGAGTATGTGGAAAGGATTCTGAAGGTAACAATTTCACATGCATGTGTGCCAGTAAACAAGAGTGGCTGTGTTTAGCTTGGCTGTGCTGAGCCTTGCCGTGCTGTGCTGTGCTGTACTGTGCTGTGCTGTGCTGTGCTGTGCCGTGCCGTGCTGTGCCGTGCCGTGCCGTGCCGTGCCGTGCCGTGCCGTGCCGTGCCGTGCCGTGCCGTGCCGTACATAATGATATCAACACATCGAGTCATAATTACATGTGTGCCTGTGCTGCATATGTTAAGTAACCAGTATTAGTCGTGCCAATCGGCAATGTTTGCTGCTCACTTGATTAACCGCTGAAAGGCCATGGGCAGGCTGGTTCTAACCTCAGAGCACCCCAGGCTTCTGCATATTGAACTGCCTAATGCCTTGTCATTCTCTTTGCTTTCTATCAGCAGCTTTAGCAGAACGCACCATGCAATCATGCTTGGGCTGTGTGACAGGCCGGCTTGGACGTTCCACGGACCAGAGCTGCCTTGGCTCGCGAAGTCTACCGCTTGGAAAGCGCTCTCCCTGCTTTGGCAGTGCGCCCGGAATTCGAGAAGGCTGTTCGGGCTGGGCAGTTCATAGTGGTGAAGGGTGAGACTGGGTCTGGCAAGTCTACACAGCTGCCACAGTACCTTGCAGACATGCGTGGCATTGATGGACAGGTGGGCCTACCAGCCTGTGCAAACATTGCATGCCATGGCACTACTCCCGGCTGTGTCAACATCCTGCATCAGCTGTCTCACAGGTTCAGAATGTGGCAGCTGGTCTGCGTTCTCAGCATCCGCTTGGGAAGCCTTGATCTGAAAGCTTGTTTGCTGAGCTTGCTTGTGCACTGCAAAGCAACCTTTGACTGGCATCTGCTTTGTTTCTCCTTGTTTCAAGCAGAGTCCCACAAGAAAGGCTCGGTGAGGCAATTCTCAGCAGCAACCTTTCAACTATGTTTGCGATGCAGATCATAGTGACGCAGCCGCGCAAGATTGCTGCTCAGGAGCTAGCTGGCAGAGTTGCGATTGAGTACGCTGCTGGAAACCAACACCATGCCAAGCAGGCTGGTGTAGTTGGGTTCCATGTTGGGGGCCATCGAGCCTTCAATGAGCACACCTGTCGGATCAAGTACATGACTGAGGCTGTGCTGCTGAATGAGATGCTGAATGGAGCAGATCTTGGCAGGTGTAGCTCACTGCCTGATCGAGTTAGAGAAATGTGATTGCTCAACTTCCCAATGTGTTGGGGGTGCCCTTCTTGATGTGCTCTTCAGGTTTTGGCTTGCTGCAAGCATTGTTGACGCACTCATTGGTCCATTCCTTGGTTTGTCTCTTCTTGGTTTGGATTGTTCCTTTGGTTGTTTGTTTGTCTGTTTCCCCACTCACTCACGCACTCACTGGGAGTACTCAGGTTGTGACTTGCTTGTTCGCGCACTCACTCACTCACTAGGAGCACTCAGGTCGTAACTGGCGATACAGGAAATGCATTGTTCATCTGTCTGTGCTCAGCTGTGTTGACTGCCAATGTCGTTGGCAGGTGTTGTGCAACATCTATTGCGGCCTGACTCAACACTGGCTCACATCCTGTAGCTGAGAGCAGTCCCATGACATGTTATCACCCCACATTGCCACATGACTGCTGGAATGGTTACTCATCACATTGGCAGAAGCCTTGTCATTGTGGTTAACTAAGGCTGATGCAGCCTCTAGTCCAGAAGGTCAGAGCTTGATGCTAGGTGACTTTGTGCTCAGGTATGGTGCCATCATTGTGGATGAGGCTCACGAGCGCAGCATCAACACAGACGTGTTGCTGGGCTTACTGAAGAGAGATGCCCCAGACAAGTACAAGAAGCTGAAGGTGTGTGTCACATCGGCCACCATCGAGACTGCACTCTTTCGGGACTTCTTTGGTGAGGCAGCCTGTCTGGAAATCCCTGGGCGCATGTTTCCGGTCACGGTCAGACATGTGAGTATCCCAGACGCTCAGAATCTGGCTGTGCCAGTTGTCAGTGCAGTGCTGAGGATTCTGGATGAGACAGCAGCTGAGAAGCAGCCCGATGGACCGGCTGAGCAGTACAGAGGTGGCGATGTGCTTGTCTTCCTGACTGGACAGGTGTGTGAACTTGCCCAGGCTTTTGCCTTTGGCTGCGCTGCAAAATGGCAGTAGCATCCTTGTGGCTGTGAAAGCTTTTGCAGACATTGATGTCAAACCAACGCATGGCATTGTGCCTCATAGCAATGCTTTTGCATCCTAGTTAATGTCATCTTCTTATCTTTGTGCCAGCTGGCTTTGAGTTCGACTGCAGCCACCCACATGCAGAGTATGCAAGGGTGGTTTCATCATTCACGCAAACAAGCACTTTACACACTGATATGTGTGCAGTCAAAAGACAATGAGCTTCAAGCAGGCTTGTGATGTGGCAGCATGCATGTGATGTGGTGGCATACATGAGACATGGTGATCTTTGTATGTCATGTTTGGCATGCATGTGAGTGGCAAGAACTGAAAAGGCAGGCAGGTGCTTCCATTCAAGGTTGGCAACAGACCCTGATATTGTTCACGTGCATACAGGACGATGTGGAAACAGCCAAGAGGATTCTGAAAGACAAGCTGGAGAGCCCAAAGTGGCCTCAGTATGCTCACTTGAGGGATCATGTGATCCCCATGACCCTGTACAGTCAGCAGAAGCCTCAACTGACTAAGGATGCAGTTGCCAAGGGCAGGCCTGACAAGCGCAGAGTTGTGTTTTCTACCAATGTGGCAGAGACTTCTTTGACCATTGATGGTGTGACAGTTGTGGTGGATGCCGGATTCACAAAAGAATCTTTGTATGACCATCAGAAGAGAATGAAGATCTTACAGGTACCCTTCATCCTTTTTGTGAGTACAACCACTGGCTGCTCTAGATTGGGAGCATAGCACGTCATTATGAGTCTCTGACAGTGCACTCTTGCCCTCTGGAACCTAGACATCAGTGACATCCAATTACCGCATTCTGACATTGCTGCCAGATGTCAAACAAGCCTATGCTGGTCATTCCTCACGCACACTGGTTGTTGAACCATTATGGTATTGAAACCATTCTGCTGTCAAAGGATGGTTTTGAGGGTATGTATGGCTGCAGTCTGGTTGCACAGCACAGCTCTAAAGCCAGGTCACAGCCGAGACAGGCACTGACTGGTTATTGCATGACCTGAGCTGTGAAGGCTACCTGAAATGCTTGCTGCAGACTTTCAGGATCACGCAAAGCTCCGCCAAGCAGCGGCAAGGGCGAGCTGGTCGGACTGCACCCGGCATTTGCTACCGCCTGTACTCAGAGCAAGACATGATGGCAATGCAGCCTTCTCAGACAGCTGAGATTTTGAGGAGCCCCCTTGAGTTGACAGTGCTCAATCTGAGGCAGCTAGGTGAGACTTGAGTCACAAAATGGTCTTTGGATGGTGTCCAGAAACACCCTGGCAGACCAAATGCGTGCTGTTGCATGTATCAATGTTACAACCTTTGCGCTGCCCAGCCTGATGATGTGCTAGGTGCGTGCAGAACTCTTGTCTCTCCAGAGCAGCTCATCCTTCTAAGGGCTACAGTACAACAGTGTTGACACTGCATGTGGCACTGATTATGATTGGACAGCTCAATGAAGGGGTGACATGTCATGGACTTCAGCAGGACAAGTCCAGTTGGTTGCTGCTGAATGTTGACTGCAGTCAATATTATTGTTATCATCATTATTGTGGTTGTTGTTATGCATAATCATCTGAAGTGCCATCAGCAATCATTGTTAGTGGTCACAGAAGTCTCCCTGGCATTGTCACTCCACTCCAGCTGTTTATACCATAGCATGAAGCACACTGGATCGCTTTTATGATTCAGCTTGCACATCTGCTGTTGAGGCTGCAGTTGCATGCAGGCATGCTGGCTCCTAATGACAGCAGCGGCTACAAAGTTTGCGAGTGAGAAGCACTCTGCCTGTGGTCAACTTAAATGCCTCTGCGTGCATTTCATTTCTCATTTGATACCTGCATGCGTATCATTTCTCATTTGAAACCTTTATCAATACCATGCAGGTATTGATGCTCAGAACTTCTGCTGGCTGGAAGCGCCAGATAAGGAGCTGCTGGACAGAGCCGTTCAACAGCTGAAATACTTGCAAGCTCTTGAGCCTGTCGGGGATGAACTCAAGCTCACCTCCTTTGGCAAGCTTGTCATTGCCTTACAGGCAAGTCCCTGTGTACACTTCTCCAGCTTGCATATACTCTGCACTTGCTTGATCATGCAGTTGCTCACTGCCTTGCCTAGAAATGTCCTCCCTCACTCACATGGTTGCCTTCTCACTTGCTCAAACCCACACTCACTCTCTCACTCACTCGCTCTAGCAATCACACAGGCACTCACTCACTCACTCACTCACTCACTCACTCACTCACTCACTCACTCACTCACTCACTCACTCACTCACTCACTCACTCACTCACTCACTCACTCACTCCCCGCCCTCAATCCCTTCTGCACTCAATATAACACTCATTCAAAGCTTGCTTTGCCTCTGCTTGCGGCTGGTTGCTGCTGGCCTTGTTCAAATGAGCCAGCTGGATTCCAAACTGGCTTATTCACTGCATATAATGATGACTGCTGACCCAAGCTGCATCCTGTTTGAATCGATTCTCATCATCTGATCTAGTCTCATCTTTTGATCTGGTCATATCAGTATGACACAGCTACGCCAACTTGACCTAGACCAAATGCAAGGCCAGCCTTGCACCCCTCCTAAACAGCTATTCTGTGCCCCAATACAACCAATCACATCCTGTCACACAAGAGTTTATATGCCCAACTTGCAAATCTTTGCATCTCAATTGGCACATCATGTGGCTATGTGTTGAAACAGGTGGATCCTCAGATCTGCCGGATTGTGCACTATGGCTTAGAAAAGAAGATGGGGTTCACAGCTGTGGCACTGGCTGCTCTGCTGACAACAGGCATGCAGATGTTTTTCCACAGGAAGAATGCTGATCAGCAGTCCAAGGATTTGGCCAACAAGAAGAAAGCTGAGATCATGGACCCAGAGGTAGTGTCAGTATATCACTAATTGTGTGTCATTAGAGTCACGTCAGTGTTGCACTCCACATGCCTCCACACTGATTTTGCAAAAACATTGACACTCTTTCACACCATGACAAGTTAAGAGTGGTTCAGGCTCCTTGTAAACCTAACCAGACACACTGCTGCACAATCGGCAGATGGACACTGCCTGCTCGCTTCTTGCTATGTGTGTGTGTGTGTGTCATGTACACAGTTGAGCAGATCTATCATTCTGCGCACATGTTGGCTGCATTATCTGTCTTGGTCTTGTCAATCACTATAACTGTATACTTGTCTGTCTCCATGCGTGAGTTTCCTTCAAATGCGCATGTGCCGTCACACAGTCATGTCTTGGACATCTCACATCTTGAATTCCTTCTGTGCTGGCGGACACCTTTGTGACCTCCACAGTGGTGCTGTGTAGGGTGGTGACGTGGTTACAGCTCTGAAGGTGTTCAATAAGTGGATGGCAATTGGCAGTGGGTCCCAACACAATGGCTCACAGACCCACACACCCAGCAATAGCAGGCCTGGGTCTGCAGGCAGTGCTGCTCTTGCCAATGATTCTGCCTCAGAGACTGGCAGCGAGTACAGCACTGCCAGCACCGCATATGGCGGCAACTTCACACAGCAAGGCACCTTCGCCGCAAGAAGGTGGTGCGAGGAGTACTGTGTCAACAGCAAGACTCTGGGGATTGCCAAAGCCGCTAGAATGGACATACTGCGCCAGCTGGCGGCTGCAAGCATTGCTGTGGATGGCAGCAATGATGCTGGATGCACCGCTGAGGACATCAACAAGATGTTTGTGGCTGGGTTTTTCCAGAACCTGGCCAGCCGCCGTGGCAGTGACAGAAGCTTCATGGCTGCTGAGTCTCAGCAAGTGGGGAAAATCCACATGGGCTCAGCGCTGCAGGAGATCAACAATGATAGGCTACCTCACTGGATGGCCTTTGTGGAGCTGTTCCGCTCTACTCAAGTCTTCTTGACAAATGTCGTGCCTTGCAAACCAGAGTGGTTGGCAGAGCTGGCTCCTTTGTACCACCAAGAGAGATGGCAGATCCTAAAGGTACGTAGCATCAAAAGCTGCCAAGACTTTAGCCCATGAATGTTGACTTGTGCTGATCAGTGCTGTCTTGCCGATCAGTGCTAAACAGTATGCAGAATGTTGCATATAGTGTGTTTTGGCGGCTGATTACAGTCATATTGCGCAATGCATTGGTCAGAACTGGTATCTAGTGCTCACAACATGCATCTGAAACTGCATGCTGCCCTTATGAAACTATCTAATTTGCAGTGCAAGTTTTGCACCTGGTTTGCTATGCCTCATGTCAAGAACACCCATGTAGCATCAAATCTTGTGGTAGTTGCATTCTGTATCTTGTATCAAACAGTACAAGCGGTGACCAAAAAACGTAGTTCAAGCTGACAACGTGCTGCAACCTCAACAGCAGTCCAGCTCACATAAGCTACTTTAACGCTTTCCTGCTGGTGCCAATCACAGCATGAAGGCAAAGCAGCTGGTGAAGGAACACTGGCCATAGGAGCAGCTGAGCTGCATGCTCACCAAATTTGTAAATGGCCAGTTGCTCTTGGAAAAACAAGATTTGCATTTGCAGGAGACTGCAATGGAACAGAGGGTGATAGCTAATCTCAGTCGTGCCATGATCTGCTCCTTGGTGGGCAAACAGCAGTCCAAGCTGATTGCTCTTGAGAGGCAGCTCAAAGCATCAGTGGGCATTGATTACAGAGAGGAGGTGTTGACCCTGTGGGCCTTGCCCCAGGACATAGATGCAGCAGTGCAGCAAATTGGAGATCTGTGTGAGGCATACAGGTATCATGCACTTCCTATCTTTTGTCCTCATGCATGTGCAAGCATGAGAGGCAGAGCTCTGGTGAGTCTGCATCCAATGATCAGAGTTGTAGCTTTACAAAACCGCAAGGTATTCGTGAATGTTTTGTTTTCTCTTGCTGCCAGACATGCACAGCCATCTCTGCTGCTGAATTTCATCAGCATCAAGTCTGCCCTCATGTCTGTGAGCATAGACCGCACTGTCTGTGGCCTAGTTGGACTGTAAGTGCATCAATGCAGTTGTGCAAACCTTTTTGGTCACGCCAATGTATGAGGCTCAATGACAATGCACCATATCAAATGGGTTCTGGCAACTGAACAGCTGACTACAGCACTGCTATCAACTCTCGCTTCAGTTCCACCATCTAGCAGCTCAAGTATCACAACTGGATTTGCAGGTCCACCTTGTTGAAAGAGAGTCATGAGATTCACAAGCAGGGCAGCACAAGAGTTGCGTATGGTGCTGGCTGTGCTGTCAAGCATCTTCTGCTGGGCAAAGAGTTTGTGCGAATGAATGTGGAATTCCTGCCCCGGGACTTTACTGACCAGAAGCTGGTGGACCTGATAGTGGAACAGCACCCGGCAGCCCAGGTGAGATAGCTGCTTTGATCCTGTGCTTTCAAGTCAGGATGTCTGATGAGTCACAACTGGCTCCACACCCCAGACTGTAAGGTATAAAATGAAAAGGGCAAAACATGAGTTGGCTCCTCATGCTGCTCGTTGAGCTCTATTGAGCTTATGCTGCATTGCAGTCTGATCACTCAGACCTTGTTGCTTGCTGAGCATCATGGCATTGCAGTCACACCTTATCAATGGCTCAGCATCATTGCGTTGCCCCCCCCCCCCGGGATTCACTCTGTGATGCACCTTGTGCCCAATGGCTGTTTGTTTCTCGATCTCTTGCAACACTGTTCTGCGTTGCACTGCTTATTTGGCAATCTGTCATGCTTCCTGTCTTTGTCTTTTGTATGTAGTTCATACATCTTTGCATTGCCACAGGCTGCACTGCTGCAGAAGGCTGTCTGTTTTGGCAGATCCATCTGGTTGCTGGTCATGAATCGCATCTGACGCCTGGTGTGCACCACATTGAGCCGTGCCTTGTGCTGTAGGGTCAGATTGCAAGTGCTACTGTGGAGGGTCATCCACATTCCAGCAATAAGTCGGCTCATGTACAGTTTGAGCAGCCAGAGCATGCTGCAGCTGTCCAAGAGAAGCTGGACAGCTACATGCTTGCTGGGAGGTCGCTGACAGCAAAGCCTGCTGGGACGCACAACCCCAACCAGTCCAACATGATGGATGCTAAGCTGGTGTTGTTCTGGAACACTGGGTGTCCACAGGGGTTGGCTATGTGCAATTTGCAACAGCACAGTCAGCCAATGATGCAATCAGTCACACTGCTGAGAGGCCGCTGAATGGTCAGGTGCTGAAAGTGAAGGCCAAGCCCAAGTTCAAGATGAACAAGCAATCAGAACTTGAGATGGAGCTGGATGCGGAAAAGCGGTACACAGGCAAGATTGTGGGTGAGGCACAGGGCAAGGCAGCGAGGTTCCAAGTGATCGTCACTGACCTTCCGTTGAGCGTCGATGAGGTGATGCTGCGGGAGCACTTCCAGGGTTTTGGCAATGTGGCTAGCGTCAACATCGGTCGCAAAGAGGACACATCCAAGCCAGACGATGAGGAGGCAGAGCAACAGGCGATCGCGACGCTGAGGTCTCTGATACCCAACTCTAATGAGTTTCCGGAGCAAACTGCGCTCAGCATGCCCAACATTAACTTTAGATCTGGATTTGTTGTGCACTACGAGAATGTGGCGCAGACCAAGCTTGCTGCAGCTCATTTCAGGACACAGGCAGGCATGCAACCTGATGACTACTCCCACATGGGCCAGCCAGTGCGTGCGCAGCCAGACTATACCTACACTGTTTCCTTTCACAGAGCCATCTATGACAGCAGGCAGGCAGAATATGCAGCTGTACAGATATGGTGTACAGCCCATGGTGTTCGTTGCGTTGTCAAGGACTTACCTGGTGCTCAGCCAAGGAAGCTTTTCAGGCTCACATGCAGCGATGAAGACTACCTGCAGGATGCTCGCCGTCAGCTGGACAGACTGTTGCGCTGCAGCATTCTGAAGCGTGATGAACTGTTCAGTCAATATGGCCGTGTCAAGATCGGAGAGGCAGAGAGGACAGCACACGGCGCAGGGCACACCTCGCTGTATGTGCATTGGGACAACAGCACAAGGCAGATCAGGGTATATGGTACTCAGGCTGATAAGGATCATCTTATGGAGGAGCTGACTAAAGCTGCAGATGAGCTGGCTAAGCTGCAGAAGGTGGAGATCCATGCTCCTCCCAAGAGGAAGAGGGCGTGTTACCAAGAAATGCCAAAGCTGAACAGCATAGCTGGTGTCATGTCTGTTCAGATGTTAGGGTAAGCTCTGAAAGCATTTTTGTTATGCACATTGCTTTTGTCATGCCTGCAAATGAGTACTGCATTGTCTGTTGTGGTTGCAAATTGCGGGCAAGTCATGGAGTATAAGATGCAGCAGCAATGTATTCTGCACAACTTTTGCCAGACAACGTCGTGCTTGCAAGCCTTTCACATGCTGCAAGTCTGCTACAGGCACGCAGTGATGTGGAATTACTGACATTGTTGTCGCATTACTTTCCCAACTGTGAGCATTGGCTATCATGCTTGTTGCTGGGTGATAGCAGACTGTTCTGTTCTCACCTTTCAAAGCGTGATGCATGCTTCTTTGTAAAACAAACTGTGCTTGGCGTGAACGAGGCATAATTGTGTGGTGCTGACAGGGATGTCCTTGTGGCTAGATGCACCGCGGAGGCCCAAGAGCGGTTACGCAAAGAGATTGACCAGCTTGTGGGCAGGACTGTTAGGCCCTACAGGCACAGCCATGGGGCCTGTTGTGTCTGCTGTGACACCCTGGAGGAGACGTTCACATTGCAAGCGTGTGGATGCAAAGGCTGCACAAACTGCTTGAAGCCCATGTTCATCTCAGCTGCTGCGTCAACAGTCTCCTTCCCACTGACTTGCCCTGCAATGGGCTGTGGCAAGCCCATCATCATGCGAGACATCATCAGCCTTGCGGATCCAGATGATCTAGAGAAGATCATGATGCAGTCGTTAGCTCAGTACAAGACTCATCATGCAGAGGTGTTTGAGTGCCAGGCAATTGAGTGCCAGCAGGTTGGCAAGGTGAGGGATGGGGAGGATGGTACACAGTGGCACTGTGATGTTTGCCTGGCAACATACTGTGTCCCTTGCCAGGAGGTGTTGAAGGAGTCAGTGCCACGTCACAATGGTATGAGCTGTCAGCAGTATCAAGAGGCCATAAAGGCAGCCAGAGACAGCTCCCAGTATGATTTGGCTTCGATGGGCAATGTCATCTGTCCTTGTCCAGGCTGCAATGCCTACACTTTGAAGTCATCTGGCTGCTTGCACATGCATTGCACCCAGTGTGACATGCATTTCTGCTGGGGTTGTGGACACGCTTTTGGGAAAGGCGATCAGCACACCACATACACCCATATATGGGGATGCACAGGACCGCGTGCACATGAAGGCAATTGATTTTATATGGCTGCCTTGAGGTCGTTGAAATATATGGCGTCTGAGCAAGCATGCTACAACATACGGCGTCCGAGCAATAAGAATGGCTTGCTAGCGGATCAAGCTTGTTTCGTGTGTTTTGGACGTGCAGTTGCATCGAACGTCTGTTGCTGGCTGGGGTGTTGTAATGCTTTGTTTCAGAAGGTAGAGCAACAGTTGAATTTGACATCAGGCTTGCCCCGTGTACGCAGCGCAGTCTAGTTACAGCAACAAACCAATTTGCAGCCTGTAGCTTGAATTTTGGATGATTTGCACCCTACCTAGCGATTCACAAGAGGTCGTAAGTTCACTTTCAAGTTGAAAGGCAGATTATGTGATGCTCTTGTTGAATTACCCTATGCAGTGGCTTTTATACGTTGTTGAGCCATTCATGTACATACTAGAAACACTTAGTCAGCCTCTGTGATAGTTGCTATTACTAATCTGCTTTCTTCGTCCTAGCGGCTGGTTGCGTACTTTATAAGTTTCAGACTCTGGCCTATAGGTCCACCGTAGCAATCAAGTCCTCATGTACATATTGTGTCAAGTCAAGCTTGCAAATCTGCACAGCACCGGTGGTACCTGCCATTGTACACAACTTGCAGGTATTTTGTAAGTAGGGCACGCACAATCTGCAAGTAATTTGCACATAGAACATGCATGCATATGAACAGCACACTTAGGCCCTTTCCACACTTAAACTGTGCGATGGCATTACCAGACCTGATTAACTGTGCTGTTACAAGGACGATGCTTTGCCGATGGAGACAGCATGCTTCGATTTACTAAACGTCCTTTTTCAATTATTACCTGCAAACCCCTGTCAGATTACCGTAGCTTGCCCACCTTCAGCGGCTGAAGTTCAGCCCAACGAAGGTTTTACAGTCAAGAACGCTCAGGCGTTTGTGAACACTTTAAAACTGCTGTCGCAACGCTGAAGCAACTCGCAAATGGCTGCTCACTACGGTGCAAAAGAGAAGGAAGTCGAGTGGACCCTTATACTGTGGGACATAGGTGAGATCAAAACTCTGTGCACGTATTAGTCGTATGTACCAGCGCGTAGTTGCTTATAGACCACACAAGACTAGTCCTCGTATTGATCAGCTGGGGAGCGCTGTGAATGTTCCTTCACCGAGACAAGTGACGGAATGGGTCTTATGGGTCGGCACTTACTCGCAGAAAATGTAGCTGTCCCTGAGCAGCTCAGAGATGCCACGGGAATCAAGCAGCTGACACAGCTGCTGAAAGAAGAGTTCGCCAACAAGCTGGGCAAGGAGCTGTATTCAATCAAGCTGGCATATGCAGACTTGCTGGGCAGCTTGACGACCTTAGGAGATGTGGAAGCACTGTCGTATCAGTGGCAGGGCCGTGCTGACAAAGTCCACAATGCAGACAGGATGCTTAAGCGGGTACAGTAACACCCAGCTTGTGCCTGCTGCATGGTGACTTGGCCACGTTGGATTCAAAAACAGCAGGTGTCCTTGTGCTTTGGTTCCTGGATGCGTTGCTGATACATGACTGGCAGCAGTTGTTGACTGCTGTCGTCTGTGCTACATTGGCAATGACAAGGTACTTGGATAGCATATGGTTTCATACCCAGATTGCATCATGGTGTATATGCAAAAGCGGTGTTTGTTTCCTCACAAAAAGCGTTTTGCAGGCTGCAGACCGCTTCATGCGGCTGATGGAGAAGAAGGGTCCTACTGCACCCCAGCATCTAGTTGTCTTTATTACCTCGGATGAGGATTTCAGTGAGCAGATTGCACAGTTGCAGTCGAGGAATTTCCAAGTCGCAGTCCTCTATCACTATCCCAGTGCTAGCAAGAAAGCGGCTGCCATTGGACATGCAGCCAACATTTCTCATGACTGGCTGCCATTCTTGACAAGTAGCTTGAACAATCCTCACCTGACTCTGACTTATGATCCCAATCTTTACTACCCAGCAGGCCCTGCACACCCCAACCAAGGCAGGCGACAAAATTTTGCTGGGTCACCACAGCAGGCGGCAGCTCTTGCTCAAGGCCCAAAGTTTGGGCAGCTGCCAGCAGCCCAAGTGCAACCCAGCGCATGGGCAGCAGATCCTGTTTCAAGCAGCTCTTGTGTGGCAGTTTATGGCCTGCAAGAAGGCGAACCACCCATTGCCAGAAGAGTTGCCCTTCTCTTGGCACAGCACGCTGGTCAACAGGTTGCGGACAACGCAAAAATTACAGTTTTGCTTGGCTCAAGAGGCTCCTTTGCAGTGATGGATTTCAGCAAAGCTGCTGAGCCTATCAAGCAAGCAGCAAATGTGGTTTCAGCTCTGGATGGGCAGTTCTGGGGCGACAGCCAGCTGAAGGTTCGGCTGTATGCAGACAAAGGTGCAGCATCAAGAACTTGCAGCTCCAATCAGCCAATCATGCGTCGGCCAGCTGTTCAATCTGTGCCCAGTCATGATAGAGTTGCCAATGGCTCATGCAGCATTGGGGTCATTGAGCCAAGCAGCAACGCCTATAAAGGCAATGGCTACAAGAGCAATATCAATGGCTACAGATGCAACAGTGCTGACCACAACATCAATGGCAATGGTTACAAGGCAACCCCTGGGCGTCCTCAAGGGGGTAATGGCAATGTCACCATGCCCAGCAGAGGCCAGGCTGGATCCAGCTGTCCTTCCAGTTATGGGTACCAAGGGAGGTCTCATGGGTCCCCTATGGACCTCGCGATCACTAAAGCTGATTGCAGCAACAGCGGCAGCAAGCAATTGGCAATCTGCAGTAGTGAGCCAGCGGCCAAAGGCAAGGCAGACAGCAAAGCCAGTCAGCCTCAGAGTGGAGTTGCATGGGGCTTCATCAGCGCTTTGGATGGTACTTGTGAGGCATTCAGCCCAGACGACAGCGTGATGTTGGAGCAGCAGTGGAACAAGTTGCAGAGTGCGGAGGCTGATACACAAGCTGCTTCACAGCACAGGTACTACCTGCTGTTGCACAAGCTGCTGTGCAATATGTAGCAAGACATGACAGTCATGTGTAAGGCTAGGGACACCTTGAAGCAAGCATGTTGCAAAGCTTTTATCCCCTTTAGTCCTGTAGTTGATGCTGCAAGGAAAATCCAGGCAATGCATGATGCTTAAGGCTGATAGGCACACGCCAAGTTGTTGCGAATGGTAACTTGGCGGCAGCATGGACATGGCATGCCCTAACTTTTGATTTCTATACAGGTATTATACTCTCACATTGGGCAACGAGGTGTGCACCATTGATCTGGTTGCAATGCTCCTCAGCAGTGAGAATGGCGGCAAGGCTGCTTGCCCAGCTGTCTACCGAGATGCTGTTGTGTGAAGTCCTTGAAAGTAGCTGATTGCTGACAACATGGATCATCCTTCCTGGCGGGTGATGAATGCCCTTTGATGAGCCGGGGAAGCAGGGTGTTTTGCATTAAGTGTTATTTGCCAGCTGCAACTGTTACATGTACATCAGCTTATTAACATAAGACGCACATGCGCTTGGATGCTCCTTTGTTGAAACAGAATGTTCAAATGGCCAAATGGCCAAATGGCCAGTTCAGACATTCATGACTGATTCAGTGTGCACGTATTGCGTGTAAAGTACTCAAACCACTATCTTCAGTGGCTTTGCCAGTCAATGTTGTCAGGCATGGCTGAGTCATTGGAACCCGGCATCAACTAAAAGTACTTCTTCCAGCCTTTCATGTACCTGTTCGTTCCAGTGAAGCTTCTGAGGGCAGCTGAAGGCAGCTTCTGAAGGCAGCTTCTGAAGGCAGCTGAAGGCAGCTTCTGAAGGCAGCTGAAGGCAGCTTCTGAAGGCAGCTGAAGGCAGCTTCTGAAGGCAGCTGAGGCTCGCAGCCCGGATACCCAGAAACGTCTTGTGTCCAGTGTTTTGTCCCAGGACAATCAACAAACACTTGTTTGCACGCGGACTGTGCGTATTCATTCCGGCGCACGATCGGCGGAGCCAATTCCGGCAGTGAGCACGCGATGCAAAAGGTGTGCACTCGCTGAAATGTATTGGGACTGATAGGCTGACGCTTCAATGCCGGTCCTCGTGATTTGATGTTGAGCTCAGTGTGCGCAAGGGTCGACGCAGCGGCCGCTGGTATTGCCTGCAGCTGGGCTGTCCCCACCTGGCCTCAACAGCACGCCCGACTCACTGGGATTCACTGATCCCCAGGGTCGCGGTAACGCTTTTGCTTCTGTAGGACGAACAGGGGAGCAACACAGCAAATGCACAGCACGTTGTCGAGCTCACGGTGGACAATGAGTTGACGTGGACAGATTGGTTCGGCAATCAGGGGGACGACCTTACAGAAGAAGTCGTAGCACCACAAGGTGAACTTATTTGCAATTTTCTCCTCACATGTAGGTATGTGTGAATGTTGCATCAAAGTTTGGCAAGTTGCTGCACACTATCAACCTGATTTGTACAGAGCTATGCACACATTGTTCATGCCTGGTTGTCAGCATGACGCTCATTTCATGCAGTAATGATGTCATCCAGTCCATGTCGTGGACATCCTGCAATGTGAATGCTGCACAGTCTCTCACCCACAGGTCTTGCTCATGCAGCACATCAATATTATCAGGTTATGTTACTTGAGCCCTCGTTCATGGAACGCAAGGTGCTGGTTGTTCTACATGTATACACAGCTGCTCTGCCCAGCTTTTGCATCATGTACATGTCGAAACAATTTTGTTGAGAATCAAAATTGTCTCTGTTGCAACTGCATCACACAGTGGAAACTGGGTATCATACGTCTTGACGCTTGCTGTGGAGAGGAATCATTTACCATTCCCGTCATAGTGTCCGTCCAAGGCAAGTGTAATGATGGGCAATGGCTGACAGAGGTGCAGTCAACAGAAGCAGAGGAGTACACAACCACGCCAGAACAGGCAGCTGGGTACTCCAAATTGACTGGCCAAAGTGGTGGCTGGCTGACTGGCATGCTGGATTGCGGCAATGACAGGGACGACCGCTGGGAAGCAACAGCAAAGACTGAGCAAGGACAGGATTGTCAAGTCGTTGGCTATCAGATGCGTCTCGATGGAGGATGTGCCGGGGCTCGCTTTGGGTTTGACGACCCAGGTAAGCAGATTAAGCTCTTTCTTTCCTTGCGCCCAAAAAAGGGATTTAGCCTTTGGGGTCAGTCCCAGAGAATTCTGATGAGCGCTTCAAAGCATGCTACATGGCATGGTTTGTTGACATCAGGGTGTTGCACATACATGCTGTGTTGGCAGGTCGTCTGCTAAGTCAGAATTTTTCAGAAGACATTCCCAGGCTCAGCAGCTTGATCTGTGCAAACCTAGGCAAGAAGGGAGACGTTGCAATTCTGAACATGTATTTTGCCTCTGCAGCCCAGTATAATACTGGGTTTCTCATTAAATTGACGCCGAAAGGCATAATCTTTCCTTTTCTTTTGCCTCTGCAGCTGCCAACAGACCGAGGACTACGGCAGCAATGTCCCAGGGAACTATTAAGCACACCCAGAATGACGATGGCTTGACATGGACACGCTGGTTTGGCTCTCAAGGGCGCAAGCTGACAGAGAAAGTGTCAGCACCGCAGGGTACGCTTTCACGCCTTGTCAAAATTTGCTATGGTCAAAAACTGTACTTGATACTATCAAGTAGTACTGTCAAGCAGTACTTGTCAAGTAGTACTGTCTAGTAATACTAACACCTCCAACACCAAGCCACGTTGTAAACACACTGGTCAAGCTGTTGCATGACTTCATTGATCAGGCCATGCTATGAGCATGAGATGTAGGTCATGTTTTGGCATCGTCAAGTCATGTTGTAAACACAGCAGACAATGTTGCACCACAGCATAGAGGTCCTGCTCTGCAGGGCTGCTGTACCTGAACCTGAGGCAAACCATGTTGCACAGTAGCAAGTCTTTGGCTTACAATGCATCTGACAATAGCCCAGGAGCTGTTTGCTCTGCTCTGCCTGCATCAAGCATGACACTTTGCATCGAACATCCATGTTGTGAATGCACTGCAGGTTGCTACATCACACAGTGGAAGCTGGGTATCATACGTCTTGAGGCGTGCTGTGGAATGGAAACATCTACCATTCCCGTCGTAGTGTCCATCCAAGGCAAGTGTAATGATGGGCAATGGCTGACAGAGGTACAGTCAACAGAAGCAGAGGAGTACAAAAGCATGCCAGAACAGGCAGCTGGGTACTCCAAATTGACTGGCCAAAGTGGTGGCTGGCTGACTGGCATGCTAGATTGTGGCAATGACAGGGACGACCGCTGGGAAGCCACAGCAAAGACTGATCAAGGAGAAGACTGTAGATTTGTTGCCTACCAAATGCGTCTTGATGGACAGTGTGCTGGCGCTCGCTTTGGATTTGGCGACCCAAGCAAACAAGATTAGCTCAGCAGTGCCTTTGTGCAGCGTATCATGCAGGGCTGCTTGCTTCTATACATATACAAGACAAGTTGTTGTGATTTTGTTCAGCTTTGCGGCTTCGCAGCTGCCGAATGCAATGACATGTCTGATGTGCACTCGAGTTTGCTGCTGTAGCACTTGAGTATGTTCATTAACGCAGCGAGCTGCATACATGCATGCATGTACAGTCAAGCTTTCCCAGCATCCCTTGGACAAAAACGACTTTGGGGCCTGATGGTTGGCACGTCATACACAAGACAGAAATTGCTGGTAAGAAACCGTTAACTGAAGTTTCTGCAGGGGAGACCTGGCAGCAGGCAATCTTTCATGCATACCACCAATGAATTTCACATGCATTTCACACCAAGCACAAGCTACAAACATCATGAGTGAAGCACATGACAGGCAGCACGCACTAAAACATGCTCGGTGTCAGCAATGTAACACCACATGTAATGCGGACAACAAGGCCATTATGCATGCAAGACTGACAAGGTGCATGCAGCCATGGTTATAACAGCTCAAGAGAGACACTGCAGTGTAAGCACAGAGGAGGCATGAGGGGTATGCATCACCAATCAACTGCTGGTTGATGACACCTTTAGACACCTGGACTGTTGACATCTTCAGTGGCTTTGCCAGTCGCATGGCTGAGTCATTGGAATCGAGCATCAACTAAAAGTACTTCTTCTTCCAGCCTTTCATCTACCTGTTCGTTCCATATTCTACAAGTGAAGCTTACAGGCTGATCACAGCACAGCCGTACCTTGGATATCCTTGAGCACGGTTCGGGTGCCAATTCGGTGTGAAGTCAAGCTCTGCTGCAATCATGCCGCCCTCCAAGGACGCAGATGAGGACGAGCTGAGTGAAGATGACCAAGACTTTGAGGAGGAGGAGGAGGTAGATGACCTAGACGACGGCCAAGCCAATCAAAAGCAGTCCAAGAAGCGCAAAGGCGCGAACTTTATTGACGACGCAGCTGAGGAAGATGATGAGGAAGACGAAGCCGAGGTCGACCAGATTACTTGCGCAAATGCTGTACAGTTCTACATTCACGCTCTGTTCAGTATCATGATGAGGATGTCTGCAGCATAGCTTTCTGTGTTTGTTGAGTTTGTGCATACACGCGTTGGCACAGCGTTATGTTTCCAACAACCCTCCTGCTTGGCATAGGAGGAGGGCCGCAGTAGGCAGCGCAAGAAACGAAACAGATTCATAGATGACATTGCTGCAGTAGATGAGGAAGAAGAGGAGGAAGAAGATGAGGTACATGCTTTGTGCTTGCTCAGCTGGACATCATCATTTGTTTTTCTTGCACTGCTGACAGGCTGATCAAGACAAGCTGCTCCAGCTAGACCAACCAGCTGTGCACGCATATGTGCTTTGTGAACATTATCAGATTTGCCTAATGCATATGCGCAAGCAGCCAAAAGCCTGTTAGTGAGAGCAGCTGTGGTCGATCGGCACTGTTGTGTCTCACATGCGCATGAAATGCAGGACGAAGAGGAAGGGTTTTTGGAAAAGGATGAGCTGCCTTCAGCTCAGGAGCAGATGGGCTTGTACCGCCCACTGCAGAACAGGAATGATGGCCAAGACATGGACGCTGCTGCCTTGGACGAATATGTCAGAGAACGTTTTGTAGCACCATCACAAAGCTATGCTGAAGTTGACGACACCCAAGCATCTGAAGTAGGGCAGCAGGGGTTGCAGCCTACCCCTCAGGACCCCAAACTCTGGCTAGTTGAGTGCAAGACAGGCTCAGAACGAGAGGCTGTTGTCAGTCTGATGCAGAAGTGCGTGGATCTGGCTATGAAAGGCACGCCTCTAGCCATCAAGGCTGTTTTCACTCAGGATCATCTCAAGGTGGGGCCCTAAAGCTAACTGCAAGCAGCATACATCATGACGCTACTCAGGAACATGCAAAGGCCTGGTCATCACTCACATGCTATATATACACAGTATGTGTGATAAGCACCACAGCCTCTGAGACAGTCTTGTGCGTCAGTTCAAACCCGAACCTTTGACCATGCGACATGGTTGCGCTTGAGCACATGGCTTCCACCATGTTATGCTGCATGACAATGTCTACAATGGCTTGACAGCTAAATAACTTAGTGAGTTTGCAGTTGGCCTGATGCTCAGACGGCATCAGACATGTCAGACCTGTAAATGTCTTCAACCAGACGTTCAATCAGACGATCAGATGCACACCTTGTTTGCTGTGCATATGGCTGATGAGGCTTGCATACTTTGTTCTGTCAACCCTGCTCTTATTCAAACCCTGTCATCCTGTTTGATCAACAGTGTGTTACATAAGGGCTGCCTTAATATACAGGGATACCTGTATATTGAAGCTCACAAGGAGTCACACGTGACAGATGCCACGAAAGGCCTCAGAATCATCTATCACTCCAAGGGCGCCAGATTGGTTCCTCTCAAGGAGATGGTCTCAGCCATCTATGTCAACAGACAAGCCAAGTCGCAGCTAGGTATGTCTGCCACTATTTCTGACATTCACTCAGGCTGCCCTAGCATGCAAAACGCGAATTCTGAGACTAGATTGTATTGTACATGTCCTGTGCATTACCCACCTCCTGCCATCTTGTGCTTCTGCAGCAGCTTGTCCAGGCATGTACAAAAAACTGTCAATAGTAATGAAAACAAAAGTTTTGGCTTAGTCAACATCTGTCAGGTGTGTGCAGCGCAAGTCGGCTGCCTTCAAACAGGCTTGTTCAGATGATCACAAATGCAGTGGTTCAACTTCAACTTGTTGAAGTCTCGGCACATCATTGCACAATATGGCCAGATCCCCCTGACCCCCGCCACTCCACCCCCGCGCCCCCCCTACACCTCATACATGCCCTGTACACAGGCAGCTACTCAGGACTGTGCACACCTGACCATGAGGGGAAGACGTGTTCACTAAGTACCAGTCATACATATCAATCTATTTACTTGTCAACTCATATATCATTCTGATTGTAATTATTTCAGTTTGATGAACAATAATGAAGTGAATGAATTGCTGATTCACACTATGCTACAGAGCCTGATGCCTGGGCCAGGGTGAAGGCTGGCGTCTACAAGAGTGACCTAGCCAAGGTCATGTCAGTGGACTACTCCAAAGGGGTAGCTGAGGTGAAGCTGGTCCCCCGCATCGACTACTCAGAGCTGGCCAAAAGGCAAACAGAGGGGGGCCGGGGGCTGCCCTTTGGGGGACATAGGGCCGGCAAAGCCAGACCAAAGGCCAAGTGAGTTGGGGGTCAGACCTCAATGACTAGTTGAGCCAATCCTGGAGATTGTATTGCATCATCATGCACAGTGTGGGATACTGTTTCACAGACATGCTGCATGTCCTGTGATCTGGCCTACAAGGCCTGATGTGTAACAGTGGGCAATGCTAGAGCACCTTAGAGCCCAGGTTGTATTTTGGTCTTGAATGTTTGGATGCAATGCATCGTGACCAGCTATGGCAAACCGGCAAGATGCGCCAGCGAGCCTTGTTACAGCTGCACTTCCTGTCAGCAGCAGAAATGATCACCTTGCTACCATATCTAGTCATTTGTTATGTCAAGCAGGGGACAGCAAGCAGCTTTCAGGCCCCAATATCATGTTGACTATACAGTTCAACAAGATGAGACAGCTTTTGTTGGCTGGACATGATCTCAGATGCTGTAACCACCTCAAGATTTTGAATTCCAAATTGTTTCAGGGCACAAACTCTATCAACATCATGCAGTCCCAGAAGCCTACAGATGGACGCCTATCAGCTGCTGCTGCAGGCAGTCAATCTCATGCTTATCTTTAGTGTCTCACCGCGCTTGATCCTGGTTTCAATAAGGCGTTCCTGAGCATGTCAGCTTGCATAGGGCATTTTCAAAGGCGCTGCCTGCTTTTCAATGTCACATCATACTTTGTCCTTGGTAATGCAAAGCATTCCTGAGCCTGTCGTCTTGCACAGGGCATTTTCAAGAGCTGAAGCACAGAGGCACTGCGTAATGGTCAAGGCCTCATACTCTGTCTTTGAAAATGTAAAGCATTCCTGAGCATTCATGTCGTCTTGCACAGGCGTTCTCAAGAGCTGAAGCACAGAGGCACCGCCTGATGGTGGAGGAGCGCAGATCCCTGCCTGCTTTTCGATGTCACATCATACTCTGTCCATAGCAGTGAAATCGTTTCTGAACATTCGTGTTGTCTTGCACAGGGTGTTTTCAAGAGCTGAAGCGCAGAGGCACCGCCTGATGGTACGGGCATCATATTCTGTTCTTGATAATGCAAAGCATTCCTGAGCATTCTTGTTGTCCTGTACAGGGCGTTTTCAAGAGCTGAAGCGCAGAGGCACCGCCTGATGGTAGAAGAGCGCAGGAGCCAGCAAGCTGCCACCGGCTTTGCCTACTACCTGGGCAGCAACACCGCCAACCGGTACGAGGATGGCTACCTTGTCAGGGACTTCCCCATCAAGAGCCTGTATGTTGAGGAGGCCACTCCTCCTGTGGATGAGCTGCAGACCTTCAATGCGGTAGGTCTTTCAGCGCTGATTGTGTCAAGACATGGACAGTGTTTAGCATTGTCTATAGTTACGTTTAATGTAGTGTTGAATGCCAGCAAAGTGAGTTTCTGGGTGCCTGAGGGAGCCATAAACTGCTGCCGGTTGTTTGTTTGCAATTGGCTCAGGCCTCATAAGAGGCTGCAGACCCCTGTGTGTATGTCACCATATGCCAGCAAAGCAACTGTCTGCTTGTCTTCACAGGTTGCTCAAGCCTCCCAAGAGGCAGCAGACCCTGGCGACGAGATCGCAGCCCTGGTCCAAACTATGGGCAGCGACAGCAGCTCCTCCACCACCTTCAAGGAGGGAGACAGAGTGCTGGTGACAGAGGGGGACCTCAAGAATCTGGATGGAGTGGTGGTATCAGTAAATGAGGAGGGAAAGCTCATGGTGAAGGCCTCACTGGCAGAGCTGGCGGGAAACGCTCCTCTGACCATAGACGCCCAGCATGTGGTCAAGTTCTTCCAGGTGGGTTTCAGGAAACACTTGCAATGTTCCTTGTTGTGCCAAAAGCTCCTCTGACCATAGACGCTCAGCATGTGGTCAAGTTCTTCCAGGTGAGTTCCAGCACACACTCAGTGACACTTGCTATGTATCTTATTGTGCCAAACGCTCCTCGGACCATAGATGCTCAGCATGTGGTCAAGTTCTTCCAGGTGGGCTTGAGGAAGCACTCAGTGGCACTTGCTATGTTTCTTGTTGTACCAAACGCTCCTCTGACCATAGGCGCTCAGCATGTGGTCAAGTTCTTCCAGGTGGGCTTGAGGAAACGCTCGGTGACACTTGCTGTGTCTCTTGTTGCGCCTAGGCTTGAGGGGGCACACAGTTGCACCCTCTGTAAATGTTTGTGCAAATTTAATTGATTTTGAGCTGATTCTCAATACATCAGAGTCAAGAATGAGTCTTCGCTGTGGGAAACAACTGGCGTGATGCCAAGAGGCAGAGCGTTTTCTGTCTTTTGTTTTTTCCCCTTCACTGTGGGTCTGTTGAGGTGCATCTTGCACAACCTGCCTGCAGAGATTCTGAGGAAAAGCTGATACTACCTGCTTGCTTGATAGTTTGCTTGCATTATGCAATATAATATATATAATGGTGGCTTGCTTGCTTGCTTGCTTGATTGTTTGATGGGTTAATTGATGTGGCATCTGCTTGCCATAGTTCATCACAGCTTTTCCACAGTCCATCTTTGCAGTGCTGCAGCAAGCTTCTGCCAAACTGCTCATTCCAGCTGTAAAAAGAAAAGAATAGAACAGGCTGCACCTTTCAGCGTCAATTTGGTGAGAAGCCAAGTATAATACCGGGCTTCCCAGGATAGCTGGAGCAACACACCTGCAGCACCTGCAGATTGAAGGCTAGATTACAGTCAGCAGCATGCTCCCTGTTACTTTGCTGCCAAGGGCAATTTGTCAACCACACTAGGTATCATTCTCCCTTCCTGCATTCTCCATCTTTGGGACTCATCTGGGGAGTGGACAAGCAATACCTGGAAACACTGAAACGCCAAAGCTGAGATGACTCACTCAATGCTGTCATGCACAGGCTGGAGACCATGTGACAGTGACAGGTGGCGCATATGTGGGCCGCAGGGGGACTGTGGTTAAGGTCAAGAACAGGGTGTGCTACGTGTTCGATGAGGTTGCTCAGCAGGAATTCCAGGTCTTCGCCCGTGACCTGTCATCAACCGCCGCCAAGGTGTCTGCAAATGCTGACAGGTCAGGCTCAATCTTGCAAAGCTGTCTGCTGTGTGTCAAGTCTGTTCTGTCTGTCTGTGTGTCTGTTGTGTGTCGAGTATACTGCCTGCCTGCCTGCCTGTCTGCATGCCTGTCTGTCTGCCTGCCTGCCTTCCTGCCTGCCTGCCTGCCTGTCTGCCTGTCTGTCTGTCTGTCTGTCTGTCTGTCTGTCTGTCTGTCTGTCTGTCTGTCTGTCTGTCTGTGTACTCATCACTGGGTGATTGAGCACCTTGTATTTGGCACAAGATGCTGTGATAAATTTCTGGTTGTTCTTTCTGCAAATAGGCTTTGTTGCAGCATCTCAAACAGTTTCATAAACAGGGCCACTTTGCACCGCATCAACCAGTTTGTACATCTCAAACACAATCTTCATTTCACATCAGCCCAGAATACAATAATGCCAGACTTGACGCAGAGACAATGCCATACATGTGCACCCTAAGCATCCATGCTTCAACACAATATACACAAACACGCGTCGCAAAACATCAAATGCTAAACAGCCCAGATCATGTACAGATTGTGCATGAGGTCTAAACAGCTTAGTAACAACTACAGCCTGGTCATGCCAAGACACAAAGCTGACGTGTGTAGGTTTGGCGATTACGATCTGCATGATCTGATCGAGCTGGATCAGCAGACGGTGGGCGTCATGATACAGGCGGATGCCGAGACCTGTCAAGTCTTGACCAACCGCAACGCAGTGAGTCGCCACCCCATTCCTGTCCAGTCGGCTTCGCAATTCTGCTTCAGAGTTTTGACATCTGCTGCTTCTTGTCTTTAGTTTGTCAGGTATTGTTTGATTGTTGATGAGCCCGTGTGACTTCATGTGTACAAAATCTCATTGCAGTGGCTTTTAGACCTGACAGGGAGGACTGATAGTTGGAAATGTTCAACCATGTGCCACCTGTGCATTAAGATCAAGCTTACATATTGAACATTAGTGTAATAACATAAGAGGAACAATCCTTCCTGCCCTGCAGGCTCAACTGCTGCCTTGTGCACAGATGTCTTGAATCGTACAGATGCCACTGAGGGCTTGACACCAGTCCTGCATGCATTCAGCCTGCTCCATGTCATGCTCTCCACCCCCCCCCCCTTCTCCCCCCACTTGGCATCTAATGCTGGCTTGTGCGCCTTGCAGATGACGCCGGAGGTGCCTGACATACGCACCGCCACGCTGCAAGACATTAAGCGCAAGCTGTACTGCGCGCGCAACATCTCTGCGCCAGACAGCAGCGGCAACCCGGTCAACAACGGCGACATGGTGGACCTTGTCAGTCAAGGCAATGCCCGCCTGGAAGGCATCAGTGGCACTGTCAAGTACATCCAGAAAGGCGCCCTGTGGTTG
>JAABUP010002618.1_pt1 | contig 34136 bp, 53 predicted proteins | sample 5559201 | NCBI WGS metagenome assembly JAABUP01 (sample SAMN10711887, study PRJNA513373) | rock metagenome | isolation source: Antarctica rocks | place: Antarctica
CCTGCCGTATCGCTTGAGCCGTGATCTTCGCGGAAATGGGAACCAACGAACTCCGGGATCTTGCCCATTCCCTCATCCTCCTGCGGTATCCGTAGACCGCACAGAAGACTCGAGATTTTTCCCGTTCTTCCGCCTTTCCCCCACCATCCGCCGAGGACAAGCAGATCGAGGTTCTCGCCCATCTGATCGGAATATCTATGATCTCCAGTCAACAGGTCCTGCCGAGCGGAGGGAAGGGACATACTCAGGCTTAACCTTGATCCAGTCTGCTCCTCTCGAATTGGTCTGATAGACGCAGTCGGGCTTCTTCACCACCAGTCCTTCCCCTCTGTCCACTGCATGAATGCCTGTCCTCCGTCTTCAGGCACGACTCACTTGGTCTCCAGGATCCGCTCCAGCATCGCCCGGATATCCTTCCCGTCCCTCCCACGCTGCTCCTCAGCGTACTCCAATCGCCCCTTCAACGGCGTGAGGTCCGGGAAGATCCGGTCGGAGCGGAGAAGGCGTTTCCTTTCCGAAAGGCGTTTGTGGGTAAGGCACTTGTCGTTCAAGAATAAGATGTCGAACACCTTGACTGCGGACATCATCAATCAGACCTGAAGAACTTGTGATAAGAGCATACAGCATGGACGAGGGGCATTTTCATCTCCATCACGGTCTATGAGCGCCGTCAGATGCGTCGGTCAGCGAAATCGCGGACTGACCCGATGCTGCGGTCTTCAGAGTCCCAAAAGCCAGGTACTTCTCCAAGATCGGATCCCAGACCAGCATCTCTCCGTCCAGGATCACACTGCATACCAGTAGCTCAGCACTCCGGCTGTCACATTACGTCGCACGCACTTTCGAATGTCCGCGTGGAAGGCTCCAGCGATGTATTGCGTCAGGCTTCCTTCGCCGATATGAGCGCCATACAGGTAGGCTGTGACGGATTAGGACCCTTCTAGACCTTTGGAATACGCGTCACATACTGTAGTCTTTCGCCTTGCGCGAGCAGTAGAACCATTGCGCTCCTCCACCTCGCATATGCAGCTGCATCCTCTCGCCGTCCAGCTTCTCCTCCATGATAAACTCGACTTTCGGCGCTCCGAGCAGTTTCGCGATGCCATCGTGTGACGAGGAGGGCGAGCGGTAGCACAGCTGTGGGAGGAAGGATCGGAACAGCTCGATATTGGTTTGCTGGTTTCGGACTAGTCAGTGGGGCTCTATCATTCCAAGGCTTCACTCACATGTTTCTCTAGTCGGATCTCAGGCTTGTACAAGGTCCAGCAGACTCGTTTCAAATCGGAGCAAACGTTGAAGAGGTCCCCCGCATCGTAGTGGAAGCAAGCGAAGACGCCCTTTTCCCGGATGGAGATGCGAAGATCTAAGCGTCGGTTGGGTTATCATCATCGCCTGACGCCGTGATAGCTAGCTAACCCTTCAGGATTATGCGTATGATCCATTCCTGCTCGACAGGCGTACACTGCTGATTGATCTTCCGCAGGATCGGGACGTATTCATGCCTGTCAATCCGTCAGCTCGCCTAAGCTCGCCTTAGACGAGTGTCTCACTCACTGCTTCAGACGACCGGTAGCGAGCTGATCCAGGAGCGCATTGACGGCTTCAATTGAGAGCTGTCCTTCTTCGACGGTCGAGCGAGCCGTAATCTCGTGGTAGCATACCCTGGCGAAGTCACCGGAGTGTGATTCTGCCTAAATGTAGAGGCAGCTGAGTGAGACATAAATAACGCCGATAGATGAACTCCTTACCAGCCCGTCGACCGGTTGCTTCCACTTGATCAGTCTCTGCGCCGCCTCGCTCTGCTTGTCCAGTCCCAACACTTCGATATAGCATTTCGCCAGCATCGCCTCCTTCAGGTTGTACACCGGTCGTTCCCTATCCCTCTGTCCCACCATCAGCTCCAGTGAACTCACAGCCAGACTCACATACGTCGGGCAGAAGCAATCTGATCAAAGGATACAGGTCATTCCCAACCTTCACCCTCCACAAGCTCATGAACCGAGTCAAAGTCTCCCTTCTCTTCCCGGCTTCCTCGCTCCGCATCCGGTCCATCATGGTGCATAATAGCGAAAAGGCGGGTGTGGGATACTTGTTGATGCATTCCTTTGGACGCTCGAGGTTGGTTGGCGGAAGACCGGGAGGTTGAGGTCGTGAGGCGGGGAGAGAGGCTTCGTCGGGTTCTTCTTGGGATGCTCCTGGTGGAGGAGGGATCCTATGGCCACGGTTCCACTGTGGAGCCGGCATGATCACAAGCGATTACGGCGGCATTGGGTCAATGCAGTATAATGCAACGAGAAGAAGGTGGACAGCGACACAACCGAAGCAGGTTACGTCACTCGATTTCTGACGAAACGCTGAGAAATCGCCATGGAACAGAGACTCGCTTCTTCGCTTTCAACTCAACTAGTCACGACTCATTGTTGCAGCTTTTCGAAAGCCTGTCTCACTTTCACTGCCCGCTAAGAAAGGAGGTCTGAAGGCATGACCTTCGTCCGTCATAAATCGAATTCTTCTCTGCAAAACCCATCAGCATGCCGGAAGACAGCAAACCTCGCTCATCCCTCTCTTACTCGCTTTCTACCGGTCTACCTCTAGGTTTTCCGACGCTGACACCCAGCCCTGAGCGGCCGTCTGTTGACGGCCTTCGTCCCGGCAGCACTTCCGCGACTTCGACGGCGAAAGATACTCAGACCGAGGAAACATGCCGGTCTGAGGCGGTTAGGAGTCGCGATGCTAGAGATCCTACGAGATACTCATCGTTACTGCCCTCGAACCACAAGGAGGTGAAGGCGATACTGCAGCGGTATGAGACAGAGAAACCAGAGTCAGGTCATGGCTCGGAGGGCTTCTTTAGCACGCTATTTGCAAAGCTCTTAATGACGAACAACAAGAAGACGAGCAGAGACGATGGAAGAGGGAGCGAGACGGCGTTGTCATACAAATTTGACTGAATGGTCTCAGTGATGCATAATGTGACAATGAAGGAATGCACTTGTTCATACTCGTAGAACTTTACCCTCACATCTCGGGGCGCCTGTTCCGGATTCCAGCCTGAGCCAACGTCTCGCTCTAATTGCAACAACAACTGCTCCAATCGTCTCACCGATAGCTTTAACGAACCACTCACGTGCCTTGGGGCCACGTAGGGACGAGAATGTGATCACCGGCATGACAACGATATCTCATGACAGCGAGATAGCGCTCTCCTTCTATTATCTTGCCGGCCCGACGTATCGATGCCTTACTGCTAACCATGCTGATAACGATCACATCACCAGCTCATCAGGGAACAATCATCGCCAGGTCTGAGCTTTGCGCCCTTCCCCTTGCCGATCAATCCTCGGGGTGACCCCATCAAGATTTTCGTTTTCTTTCACCCCCAATCTCTTTGGTCCAAAAGTCGGTCAAAACGGGTTGAATGTCTGAGAACAGAGCGATCCTTGCTGAAGAAACTCCAACAGTTGAAGGGGCTCGTTGTCCAGGTGGAGCTATTGATTTCGTCTCGATGATCTGGGTTGAGCCTTTTGTCCTGCCTCTTCCATTCCCTCAACATCCTCAACAAGTCTCCACCTCTCATTACCTAGAATATCGGCACATCAAGGACGCAAGATGTCCATCCCTGTTGGAACGGATTGGCGACCAGGACAAATACGTTCTCCTCCCCCAGAGATCCGAATCACCAGACCTTCCAAACCTCCGGAGCCCTCTCCTCCCGCTCTTGCGGAATCACTTTTGCAAGTCCCAGCTCGACCTAGGGATCAATTGGCCTCGGCTGCCGCGAATCTACGGGAAGACGGTTTCCGAGTCAAGCGTTCGGCCGCGAGGTTCGAGAAGGGGAAGGAGAGGGAACCAGGTGAAAGGCCGAGCGAGGGTAGACAGCAAACTCAACGACGGGTAATGACAGGTCCAGGTGGGATCATCGGTGCGTATCCTTCTTCCGTCCATTAGGTCCTCATGTTGACCTCATCTCAGCGCGAATAGCATCTCAAAGGTCACTTTCTGAAATGACCTTGTCGCAACCAATCGATGCGAACCCGAGCGCAGCCACCTTGAATCCCGTCTCGGCGGGATCGACTTTGTTCCTCCGTCCAGCGCCAGACAGACCGTCCTCAATACCTGGATCAAGTCCTCGGCTCGCACCTTCATCATCCCAGTCGCCTTCACCCTCGCCAAGCCGTCAGCGCTCCCCGGATCTCGTGGGAGCATCATCACGGAGCGGTTCAGTGGCAGGGGCTCCATCAGGGCAGGAATTGGTGGAGATCCCAAGGTTCAAGAAGAGGGAGCTCCTCCTCGCGATCGTCGGTGGGCATAGTCTGGGTCCCAAGATCGCCTGGATTGGACTATGGGTAGCTTGGCTGAGCAACGGTCTCTTGAGCCTCGTACGTCTTACTTTTGTGTGTCCAGCTGACGCAGGCAGTTCTTCGATGTGAATGTCATGTACATGACCGTTCAGTCGGTCCTCTCACTTCGAGGACGAGTTCAAAGCTGACGCGAAGGGGAGATGCGCAATGCACCCCACAAGTGGAATGAAGAACGGTCGAGGGTGGGATTTCGCCACAGCGGCCTATGCTATCTGCTGCGGCATCTCAACACTCTGCGTCTGGCTCGGCTGGGAGCTAGGCTATGAGTTTTGGAGGCGCTGGCGATTACGTGCGTCTTTCACATACCTCGGGTACTATGCTGACTGACCATTGCTGCGTCTAGCCCGACCTTCAATTGAGCCGATTCACTTCTCCCTACCCTCCACGCTCCACCTTTCTCTGCTATCCTTCCCACATTTCACCTTCCTGCTCCACATTCGCCTCTCCCCTCTCAACACGCCTTACGCTGAGGACGTCATCCCGGAAACATGCTTTGCACTCGTCCAGCTCGCTCCAGGTCTCCTGCTGCTCCTTCCGCGAGCTGCGATCGCTATCGTTCTCCTCACGGCGTTTTCAAGCAGCGGATCAGGCCCAGCGGACGAGACGATCGGCCGCGACCCGAGCTTCTTCAGTCTTAATGACCAGCTTACACCGTATGCCAAAGGAGTTCTCCTTGCCTTCATCACATGGGTCGCCGTCCGCTTCCTCCTCGTCCTTCTCTCCGCCATTGAACTTTGGGTCTCATCCTGCCATCCCCTAGGCGGTCTCATCGGTTCTGGAATTCGCCTGTCCCGCCGGCAAAGCAGCGAAACACCTTTTACGCCTCGACCACCTCCAGTCTCACGGGATCCAGCACAGACCCGCTCGCCGCAGATATCATGGCTGTCCGAGGAGAACGCTTTTCACTGGGACTGGAAAGACCGATCCCGCGCGAGGATTCAAGACGCCTTCGAGCTGTGCACGATCCGACGACCCGGAGTTCTTGGAGATAGCGCTTTTTGGAAAGAGAGCAGGCATGTCAGCGAGCAGAATGACACGGTCGGACCGCCGAGCTTGGCATCTCCGCGAACTTTGACGACGCAGTCGGAAGTATCATCGGATGACTTCCTGAAGCAAGTCGTGGCCGAGATGCCTTCCCGGCCTGCGACGAGACATGGCGACGATCCTCCGCGGCCAGAGTCACTGCTCGAACCAATGTCATCTCGGAATATGGACCCGCCAGTCCACGATGCACCGTATCATCATGTCGGAGCATCGACCTCCTCGCACGACCTCTTCTATACCCCAACAGGCGGGAACACCCCGTCAGACGAGAAAGCCCGCTCTTTCGTCGAGAGTCAGGGAATATCAGCACATCTGGGTATCCGGGGATTTAGCGACCCCAGCGAGTTCGGAGTCCTCGTAATAAATCCGAACAGGGATAGCAGCACCTTCTCCGAGGTATTGACTATTGACGACTCGGCCGAGCCAGTGTGTCTTAAACACCATCGAGTCCATCATCAAACGGGATCCGAATCCGCGTGACCTCCATCAAATCTCAACGATCGAATTCCGGCATCTCCTCGGGCCATCAAGCACATATAATCACTTCCGCATCTGGGTTGCTGAGTCGAGCCCGTTCCGTCTCAGTCAGCCAGCTCCGCGCGACCGCGCGGAAGGCCGCAGCGAATTCGGAGCTCATCGTTAGGCGAGTGAAGAGCGGGACCATCCTGAGCTCGGATAACCAGTACTCGCGGTTGTTAGATGTGGACGCAATCAGCGAGGAACACTGCTGAGCGAAAGTTGACAGTGATAGAAGGGGATGGAATCGAACGCTCTTGATAATCTAGCTGCAATACGAGAAAATCATTGTATATCATGACGAAGGTAGTGTTCGAAATATAAGCTTCTAGACTATGCATCTTCGCGTTCCCGGTTGTTCACGACAGCATGGCGCTGAGGAGCTTCATCGCGTCCCTCGGACTAGTCTCCTCCACGACAGACAGTCTCCTCCCGCCATCCCTGATACGCTTAAGGTCGAGCTTGTACTCCTTCGGCGGGGGTGGGAGCTGGAGTGGCGTGACGAATCGTACCTTCTTCGTCGGTAATTCTGGTGATTGCGTAGGCAAAGCCGATGATGGAAGCGATGATGTAGACGGAGACTCGGATGGTGAGGCTTGTCGAAAAGCGGGACGATGGTGCGAGGATCCCGACGGCGAGGGTGCAAGGAGAACGCGACTGCCCGAGTCGGGAATTTTGCCGGTGTCCGCGGTGATGTTGAACGCGTCGGATTGGCCATCAAGACTCGTCCTGCTCGACCGCGATCCCTCGTCCTCCTGACTCAACAGGCTTGAGAAACTCGGTCGGTGATGTAAGACGTCGCCCCATATGGACGAAGCAGGGCCGTCAAAGTCCTCAAATGACGATCCGCAAGACAGGTTGGATTCGAGCTCAAAGTCTGGCCCTACTATGGGAATCCGGTTGAGGACATGAACAGGCGGGGGAGGTGTAGTCACGATCGCCGCGGACGAGGATGACGAGGATGATGAGCAGGAAGATCGGAGGGAGGACGGAGCGCGGACCTCCTCGTAATCCTCAAAGTAATCGAGCTGGGCCGGCGATTGTGCGGATGAAGGAGAGTCCGCGCGGATGGTGGCGTTGCTCATGGCGGAAGCAAACGACGGTGTCGGAGAGGGTGGGATGAATGGGATTGAAAAAGATGTCGAAGTTGTGGAGGCGATAGCTTGGGAGGTGAACTTTGATGAGTTAAGAGGCAAGTGAGGAGGCAAAGGTAGCTCGAGCTTGACTGAGCTCTAATCAGCGGTGACTCAAGTATGAGATATGGGACACACCTTCACCCTCCCGCGACGAAGATGCCACATTTTTGCTCCTCCTCGTCGTCGCTGTGGGTCTGGAGGACACAATAGCGGAACGCAGCACCGCAGGCCCGACAGTCACTTGCAGCCGGCCCGACTCGCGGACTCAGCGGGGCGGACGTCTCTTCATCTGAGCAGAAATGTCGTCAGCTCCGTATCGTGTCGCAGGATATGGATCACTCACTCTGCTTTGGAGGATGGTTAGCTCGCCCGAGCCGGTTCGAAAAGATTGAAGACATCTTTGCTGTCGCTACACACAGAGATTGAGTTGATTGACGTCGTTTGTCATCAGTAGAACGAGTATATCACCTGGTCAGTGGACGGCAGCATTATACCCGACTCCCGATCTGCGTCATCACACCACCCGCAGAAGGCCATCCGAAGCATCGCGTCAACCGAAACGCCCTGTCGATCAGGGGGAACACCTGGTGATCATATGGGTTCCCGAGGCTGAAACACTCCTCTCCGATTCCCTGGTCTGGCACTTTCCACGCACTCTCGATCGCACTCTGGATTGATTCAGCCGTTGAATAAAAAGGAGAGTATAAAAATGTTTCGGACATGGCTGAAGAATTCGACGGAGAAGGCTGGATGGCGTTTCAGACTCATGCTCGGCCGTGCTCATCCGCAGAGTTGTGGTTACAAACCGAGGGTCATTTGGGCCCGAGGGGGGTAAGGCTTACCGTTATGCACCAATTCTATGATACAAAGCGAGGTAAAGCAGGAATGAGGAGAAAAGAAGGAAATGTTTGGAGCCCATTTGCCGGATCCGGCGGTGTTTGTCAAAGCGGGCCGGTTCTGCTCCCGACCTTTCGTCACATGTCAAATCGGTACCGTACCCTTTGTATCGCGAGGAGATCGAGATAAGCGCAGCTCCTGTCTGTGATGGGTGCCAAAGGCTTGACGCTGCGCAATACGTGAAGAGTGACAAAGTCTTGACATGTCATCTCACGCGACCCGCTTGAGACCCAAAAGAAGACTTTCACACCCTGTCACAACCTCCATAGATTCGCCGCTATGCCGGTCCGCCCGGCCGAGCAGATCCCTGTTACTTCTCTCGCTCAGGAGCTCATACGTCTCCTCCTCCGAGCCTTCCTTGCCGCGCTCGACAATGTCCCATTTCATCCGGTGGGCGAGATAGATGGAGGGCATTGACATCAGTGCGAAGACGATCCACACGAGCTGGCGACCGGGAGAGACGGGTGAGACGAACTTTGCGGAGAGGGAGAAACACCAGCTGAAGCGCGAAGCGAGCTCAGAAGGATTGACAGACTGTCGGGATGACTTACCTGATTACGAATGGACCAATTGCTCGCCCGACGGCCTGAGTGCGCTAATCAGTCTCAGGTTAAAGGTTTCGACACCATACTCACCGCTGCGCTGAACGTCACCGAATTTGCCATAGCGAGATGCTCAGGTCCGGGAATAGCATCAAATATGATGGAGTCTAGCATGCTATGCAGAAGCATTAGCGTCGCGCCTGAGCTGCTCGGCGAAACACACTCACGTCGCCGCAAAATCGCCCATTCGACGTAATATCATCTGCAAGGCCAGGACTGCCCATCCTACCACACCCATTCGTCCATTATCCACGTAGACGGACGCCCAAAGAACAGGGAAAAAAAGGACGGCGACGGGGTAAGCCGCCAGACCTGGTCCAGATTAGGATCCCACTTGTATCCGTCACCGCTTCGCTCACAAAGCTGGAGGTAGAGAGTCTCGGGTATCATGCGATGAAGGACGGGGAAGATGAAAACGGTTTGGAGAATCGACAAGAGAGCGGAGAATGCCAGGACCACGCCGATCGTTTGAGTCTGTCTTGGAAGGACACATCAGCGGGAATGTTCTTGAACGCCAGGCAGACCCACAGATAGCTCAAGCCCGCCAAGACTGTTCCGAGTGAAAGCGAAAAGAGGGTAAATGGCCTCCCAGGTAAACATGACGGCATTATTCACTAAATAGTGCTAAGCCGAATCAGGATGTGGGCAGCAGGTGACGTACAGCCGTAGAGGATGAGCACATTTTGGAACGGCGCATATCTCAGCAATTCGCCGACCCCGCCACGAGATGTCTTTTCCAGGTTCATTTGCGCTCGTGACCGTCGTAGCGAGGCTGGCAGAGTCTTCGATCCCTGTCAACTTTCTCGACCATGTAGAACAGAACACTCACCTCGGTGAGGAGAAAAATCGCTGAGACAGCGGCGATTAGCCCTGTCGACCCCGTGATGGCAGCCGGCAGGAGATATGGATATTTCACCAAGACTGAGTATGATGTTGGCAGAAGCCGAGGAACGGGGTTGGCGAAGAAACCGCCGATGAGGGGTCTATGAGACTTGAGAACCTAAGTCGGCACTGGTTGCTAGGGAGACCTACGCTAAGGTTACGCCGACAGTCAACGAGGGCGCGAAGAGCGCAAAACCTGAGAGTGACTGTCAGCTCGCTCATCATTCCGTCTCGGTCGCGGGTAGCTTCAGCTTCGACTTACCCTGTATCCGGTTTGTCCGATCACTCAGCTCTCCGATCATGGTTCTAGACAAAACCCCAAGCCCTGCAAAACACCCCACTTTGCCGAAGCGTCAAAACTTCTCTCTGCGGCAGCATGACCAGTACGTACAGGCTCCCCTCACGAGCACGGCCGACCAGACGTTCTGCACCAGCCCAAAACCGACAGCGAAGAATCCCCAGAGGAACAGTAGGAAGATGATGATCGGTCTTCGTCCTATCCTATCCGCCAGAGGGGCATACAGTGGGGCGGAGATAGCTTCGGCGACCATCAGAGCGGATTCCTAGATCCATCTCAGCTCGAGTTCCAACTTGGAAAAAGGACCTACAGCCGAAGCAGACCATACTCCGACCGACTTCTCCGGCACGCCGAACCCCTTGACCATCTCGTTGATGTATGGGAATATGACGGCGTAGTTGAGTCCTTCCGAACATCGTGCGATCAAAAGCGGAAATATCTTGCTGTAAGGTAACGGTGTTGAAACTGGCGAGGAGGGAAATCGTGAGCCTCGGGGTATGTTTGGAGGCGTGATGATATGGTTTGGTGGACGATGGACCGGTGTCGGAGAGGAATCTAGGCAGATTTCGAGCTGTTGAGGAAGTGGGGAAGGTTGTCGTTGATGTAGCGTTGACCCGATGGTCAGGTCTATTTGATTTTCGAAAGACATGTCGCTATCAAAATGCGTAGCTAAACCCAGCCAGCTTATTGATAACGATTGGCCAAAGGAGACGACCTTGACGTGAGGGTTGGGCGCGAATCATCGGTCGACAAGGCTACGTTGAGATACATGCCAAACGTTGAGATTCTACCTCGGAGAGGACGAGGACCGATGATCGAGGAAAGAGGAGAAAGAATCTGAAAAGATGCACGACGAGACTGAGCAGCGATAGAGTACTGTCGGAAGCAAACTAGGTTTCAATCAGTCTGGTCTGCTCAATCAGGCGGCACTGGGTTACTAGGCGCTTCGAGCGTTGCATGCCACCGGGGGTCCAAGTGACAGATGGAGAGCCGATACACGAATGAAGAATCAAGGCTCCCGGCAGACTCGCCGAAGTACACTTTGATACAACTGGATACGACAACATATGGCATCTGCGTAGAGAGGTGTTTGCAGGAGATGAAATTCGTCTACACCGCGGTCGCGCCTTTAAGTGACTCGCTGGCGAACTGGGATGTTGTGAGAAAAACCTAGATACAGTCAGGGGAAAACTCACGGCAACCTTCGCTTCCTCGCAATGTCCTCCACCGACCTCCCGGTCAATCTGGTGACAGATGAAGAGTGAGTCGGCGCTAGACCCGTTAGCCAGAGCGACAAGGCAATCAGAGGCACTCACGCATCCTCGAGGACCGCTGCACCAGCTCTGATGGCAAGGAATGGCACGCCGCCACACAGCAGCGCCGCTATGGGGGCGTAGGCGGGATTGCCAAGCGAATGGGTCATGTACAAGTATCCGGCTGTCGCGGTGAAAAGACCCATCGCCGTCGAGCTCAGAGTAAGGAGAAGCTTGATGAGGGTGTCTGCGTCGCGTCAGCCGATATCAGCATACATGAGGCAGTCGCTCACAATCCAGCAGCTTCCCCCCCTTTCTCCCCTTTGCAAGCCCGACAGCTCTCCTCGCACTCGGCCAGAACGCCTCTCCGGTGATCCCCACATAGACCAACGCATAGCCATTCAGCTGATCCAGCACACCGGCAACGATGGCGAACACCGGCGTGAGACCCGTCAAGAAGGTCAGAGGTGTAGGGAGGATCTTCGAGCGCGGCGAGGTGATGCGCTTGGCTTCTGCGGCTCCACGACCGATGACATGGACCGTGGCAACAATCCCAGCTCCGAGACACACACTGCCCAGAGAGGTGCCCGTGGCGCGGTGAACGGCGGCCGTGGTGATTTCGAGAGCAGACGGGTGGGTCGGCTCGTCACTAAAGCGAATCAGCCAGAGTTGAAATATACTGAACTCACCGATGAAAGTACCATTCTCCCACGACGCCGGCTACAGCGACGCGCCCGACTCCTCTTATCACACCCCATGTCCAGATCCAGATGACGGAGATGAGGAAGATGAGCCATCCCGCATAAGGGCGAATATGGAAGACCCAGGTGTTCTCCCGGGGATGCCGCCAGTAGCCGATGGTGCCGAGTCGGATAAGGAGGGTAAGGAATGGGATCGAGGTGACTGCGAAGACGCCGAGTAGTAAAGGAGTGAGGAAGAGGAGCGGGGGATGGGTAAGGAGTAGATGGGTGGAGAGCTGATACGGCATGGTCGGCACATCCCATTCCGACAAGAGCATTGACGTACCTCCACGACCGCGGCGGTCCTTTCTAACCGCTTGCGTCGCAGCCATACCAGCCGGCCAAACAACGCTGCCAGCAACCACAAAACGACCGCACATATCCTAAGTCCCGTCGTTCCCCACCATCGCTCACTCTGCTCCACCCTATCAAAGCCAGATGTCTCGAAGCTCGCCCCGAGCGCCCACCAGCCACAGAGAAACAGAGAGAACGGGATGGCGACCGCTGTGGCTAGGAGGACAGGGCGAACTGTCTTGCGGAGGAGTAACAGGAACACCGGGGGGAGAATCAAGGAAGGTAGAAGAAGGATGAGAAGGAGGGGGAGGAGAGGGACGATCGATGGTGCTGAGCGGTTTGAGCCGTCGGGAGGAGGCTGGGGAAATCAGACACCTAGAAAGCGCTAGAAGGCTAGACTGACATCTGTGGACCCCCAAACGAAACCCAGCCCGATGATCACGCCGATCAGACCGGTCAACCATAGCGCCAGGAAGCCAGAGTCTGGGCATGTCAGCTGCGCGTGCTAGACGCGAAGCGCCCCGTTGCTCACCCTTGTACTTGCGCAACCCCTCCCTCTCCCAATGGCCGAATCTCCCATGATACACCTGTAAGCGGACCGGAACCTTGCCTCTCCTGCCGTCGCGCTCATCCTCCAGCTCGTCGGGTCCTAGGAGCGGTTCCTCTAAGTCTGATGCCGCATTGTATGGAGGAGGCTTCATCGATGCCCGGTACAGCTCTGGCGGAGACAGCATGTACCCCTCAACATCCTCGTCGTCCTCAGCCGCCTCCGCGTCGCGTGATTGCGACCTCGTCTTCTGCCTCGACCTGCCCATCATTCGGGACCGCTCGTCCTCGTCTGTCTCGTCTTCCGTCTCCTTATCGCTTTCCGTTGGACTCGACGAGGACGAGGATGAAGGCGGAAAGACGCTCTGATGCGCCAGCCATCCCTTCTTTGCTCGCTCGGAGACTGGCTTGGATGATGATGGTTTAGGTCGTAGGAGAGATCGTCGAACCTGAGCCACCTCGTCGAGGTCGGCTTCGATCTCCTCGTCGCTTTCAGGTGATGATGACTCGGCATAGGGGTCCGGCACGGCCGCCTTGACCTTGTCCTTGGTCTTCGCTGCGACGCTCCGTGGGGCAGCTGGCTCGGTGGGATCAGCAAATAATAAGCCCACGCCGATGCCGCTGCCAAGGCGTTCATCGATATCGGGGATCCCTTCGATACCAGGACCTGGGAAGGGAGGTGTCCGGGCGGAAAGCGATGGAGATCGAGAAGAGCCGTGAAGATGGGGATGAGAGCGAGATGCGGTGGGAGAGGGAAGGAACGGGTCGTGAGATGGTGAGGATGGCGACGGTGGGCGGAAGATCTGCAAAAGGGGACACCAACGGGACCATAGGAGGACAGATTAGAGTAAAACGTCAGCACTGGTGACAAGCTGACTGGACAATGGAAGGTCCGCCAAGCACAAGTTCTTCAGAGGATTTAAGTTCCGCTGAGGGTTGACGGGTCATACAGACCCTTCACGCGTTTGAAATGGGACGTGCCATATGAAGAGCAGAGTAATCAGGCTTTCACTCACCTGACTACCTTCCTCTCTCGGTCCTCCTCGACCTGTCGAACCACTCTTTCCAATTAGGAATCGACTGGCATAAACCGAGAACGCCGATGGTCCCGCCGTCTGACCCTGCGTACCACTCGCCATGATCGCCACCCCCTAGACCGGAGACAATGGTAGAACGTTCCGGGTACAGACAGAGATGAGGGGGTGACGTAGGAAGATAAGCGTTGCCTCGAATTCCGTGAGAGGTTGAATCGGATTCCGCTGAAGGATTTCGATAGAATCGGACCGCAAGGAATCCCTTAAAGAGGCGTCATCCGAGCCATGCAGAGGGAGAGCAAATTAAAACCCGCTGCAGACGCTTAGGAATGCGATCAAAGGGGATGTTATTGTTACCATCAATTCGCAGTGGCGGCACGAGTTGCCCTATTCCGGGTATACCTCCAGCGACGGGATCATTCACGGAGATTTGGATCCTTTCCCGGAATCAGTCGGGAATGTGGCAGACCACTATGGTATCCAGGCCATAGAGAGTACGTTGCAAATGCAATAGCGGATGCTAGAAACATGCTGAGAAGACCTATATGACGTATTTGTACGGATTGAGCAAGCCCTTGGGATCGAAGAGATGCTTCATCTTCCGCATAAGCTCGATCGAGACGTCGGATTTGGAGTAAGAGATGTATGGCGCCTTCATCAGCCCTGTTCTGGTGTCAGCAGATGCTCTCCATCAAGCGGATTTGGAAGTACCGAGACCATGTTCCGCCGATATAGAACCATCGTTCTCGGCTAAAATACCCTCAGCCGGGAATCGAAGTGCACAGGTTGAATGACTTACCGACTGCCTCGTAGATGAACGGCTCGATGACCTTTTCAATCTCATCAGACCATTTGTTGGCGACGATGTTGAGGTGCAAATTGCCTTGCGTCTGTCAGCTCGTGCATTTAAGGAGTGCTTACCGTCTCCCATATGTCCGTATCCGGTGACAGCTCGTATCGGGCCCTCGGGCTTTCCATCACCGTCCAGCAACCCCGCTTTCCGCAGCCTATTCCGCATGGTCTCCACCAGCCCATACATCTTCGCCACCGGGACCGACACGTCGTACTTGTATACTGAGCCCGCCTTGCCGTTCGCCTCCGGAAGCATCTCGCGCAAGGACCAGAGGGACTGGAATTGGCTCTGATCTTGTGCGAGCACGCCGTCTAAGACCATACCGTTCTTCATGAGGTGCTCAAGCAGGCCGGACAGTTTCTACGGGTGGTCAGAAAGCTCACCGAAGATCAACTCACAGCCTCGTCATGCTCAGAATTGCTCCCTCCAGTTTCGATCAGGCAGTAGAAGGCACCCTCCTGTTCGAAGACCTTCCTCTCGACTCCAAGATCTTTCTGATGCTTCTGGACCAGCTCGAACTAGCATAGCTTCAGCCGCGAAAGCCTAATTCACGTAGTCCTGCCTCACACTTTGTCTGTCCATGAACTCGAACGCCGACAAGATCTCCCCCAGGTGCGCCTTCGCCTCTCCGAACACCTTTTGCACCGCCTCGTATGATAGCAGGGAGAAGACGGCGACGTTCATGGCGCTTGGTCGGCGTGGGCAGAGTATAGAAATGGCTGTGATGATTCCGATGGTCCCTTCGGACCCGATGAATATCTGCTTGAGATCGAAACCTGAAGGTAAAGGTAGGCGCAATGAGCCCGCACTGAGGCCGGACGCACCCGTGTTGTCCTTTCGCAGCTTGCTCAACCCGTTCCATATCTTGCCATCCGGCAGAACCACCTCCAATCCCAGCACATTCCCATGGAGACTTCCGTATCTGAGTAGTCTCAATCCACCAGCATTGGTCGCAACCACCCCTCCGATATGACATGAACCCTTGGCACCGAGATCGAGGGGGAAGATGAAGCCTTTGTCGGCCAGATAGTGATCGGCGGTTTCGAGAATGACCCCCGCGTCGACTTCCAGTATACCGGAGACGGGGTCGAAGGATCGGATCTCTTTGAGATTGGAGAGAGAGATGACAACCTCGTCGTGTACGGGATTTGACCCGCCTGAAGCCGTCAATCTAGCGACAAGACCAATGAGAGATAGACTCACCGACAAGACCGGTGTTGCCGCCCTGAGGGACAATGGCGAGACCCTGATCGTAACAGTACTTCATCACTTTGCTGACCTCCTCGGTCGTCTTGGGCTTGATGACGATAGGACTCTTCCCGTGGTATTTGTTCATCCAGTCGTTATTATAGCCCGCCAAGTCATCGGCTGTTGCGGAGCCGTCTATTGTGGACAGAAGAGAGGCAGAGGACGAGAGAAGGGATCGTAAATGCTTAATGTGATCCTCGGCGGGTTTGGTGAAGGATTGTGTGCGAGGGGGAACGGTGGAAGCATGTCGTATGGAAGCAAGAGGAGTGGCGGCTGTTCGTCCTGGATGGGGGAGGTGGAGTCGAGGTGATCGTTTGGTGAGGTGCGGGCATAAGCAGCGGGATATGGATCGAGAAGTGGACATGTCGCAAGTTATTGAGCTCAGGTCACTCGGGAGAACTTTTATTACAGACGGCACTGAAACCCAACTCGAAAGTAATCAAACCCACATTTCGGCCGGCGTAAGCCGGAGCCGAGAGCGAACGCGCTATTCAGCCGAGATCGGCCTTCGAATTTCAGGCTCATACACGTGTGAGACAAGGTGGAGGATGTGGAGGCGCGGTAGTATAATGAAGCGAAAATGACCAACAAATTTGCCGTCATTCGTACCAAGCGACTCAGTCCGTCCTCATTATTGAGTATAAAGGTCTATCGTACAATAGACAGCGGAACGGCTACATTCAACTTTCTCATCTTAAAGTCTTCTCGCCATGTCACGACCCGCCGTCCTCTTCATCTTCACTTCCGCCGACAAGGTCCTTGACGGCAAGGTGAGCTCGCCTTGGTCTTCTGGTCTCTCAAGCTGAAACCATTCAGGACGCCGGCTGGTATCTACCCGAAGCGGCTCACCCCTACTACAGGCTCCGCCCTCACTTCGACATCGACTCTGCCTCGCCCAAAGGCGGTCTCGCACCGATCAACAAGTCGAGCGTGGAGACGTTCAAGGATGAGGAGAGTGTTAAATTCCTGAACTCGGATCCGGAAGCGAAGAAGCTGTTCAGCGAGACCAAAAAGATCAAGGATGTGAACGCAGCGGACTATGTTGCGATCTTTGTGATCGGCGGCGTGAGTCATTTACAGACTTGGGTTAAGCCGCTGATGACGCGAAGCATGGACCGGTCATCGATCTACCGTTTGACAAAGACTTTGCCAACCTTGCCCAACAGGTACGTCTTCAAATACATCTGCGGTAAAGCTAAGCCTCTCGCCTAGTTTTACGCAGCGAAGAAAGTGCGTTCTATGAGCTCCGTGGATATCCCGCTGATATCTCAGCCCGTCGCCGCGGTTTGTCATGGCCCTGCCGCTCTCACCTCGACCGTCAAGCCAGGGAGCAAAACTTCGATTTTCTCCGGGATCAGCGTCACCGGCTTCTCCAATGCCGAGGAAGCGCTGACCCCTTACAACGATTTCGTTAACATCCTTCCCTTCAGCCTCGAGGACAAGATCGTCTCGCTCGGTGGAAAGTTTACCAAGGCTGACGAGAACTACGGAGTAAAGGTCGTGTATGACGGAGGGGTGTTGACTGGTACGTAAGCAGAGGGGGAGATGCTGAAGGCTGACAGTGAGTAGGGCAGAACCCTGCTTCGGCCGGACCGTTGGGCGAGAGGCTCAAGGATATCCTGCTCAATAAGGCTTAAAGCAGCCATGAGCAGATCTGAAAGCTTGGCTGTCGCCTGAGCCGGCAGAGTTGCAAGGATTATGGATGATGATGTACCTGTTACTCGGACTATCCATGCAGTGTCAACCGGTCATTTGCAATGGCTCAAGCCTGAGGTGAATCAAACAGGTTACCCCTGCGTCCACGCCCTCTTGTCCATCTCTCCCTTAGGCCTCCTGTTACCTGGCCAGCGTGTGTCGGCTGTGTGCAAGGACACTTCCGCCGGAATATTTCCAGGGTCCGATCCGTTCTCCGGATCATCGAGAAGAGAGGCTTTGACGCGGGCAACTGTACCCGAGGGTGACGATCGAGGCCGGCTAAGTCTGTTTCGCCGCCACGCACAAAACAAGCAGATGTCAGTGCCATTGCTTAACGTCGCGGGATCTCTTCTCATGATATTCGCATCTCAGCGAATGCAAATACCCTATCTACATATTCTCCGACAGCGCTGCGCTCTTCCAGGCTAGTCCGCATCCCAGTCATCTCTGGCAAGGCGTAGATAACGTAGAGATGCGAAGCGATGAGAGCGTCGAGGGGCGTGGGCAGACTGTTGTCAGTATCGAGATGCCGGAAAACTTACCTAGCTCCCAATGTCCAACCTGTTCCCAGCAACACCTCCAGAGCGTCAATGGCTTGTATTCCTTTTCTCGAGACGTGGTCGAGGTCGACGCTCCTCGCGTCACCGGTCAAGGAGGGTGGGAGCGGTGTGATAAGTCCCGCTGCGAGCGGTGGGGGGACGGGGAACTGCAAGTTGAAATCCGCGGAGGGTATTGGGAGAGAAGCGAGGTAGGCTCGGTGGAGCGGACCGAGGACGAGCTGTGCGACGGCCAGGGCTCGATCGAACGCTGCTTGGTCCGACATCCCGTTAAGTCTGCCACGTATCAGGATGTCGCTTGGGGGGGGTGACTGACCCATCTGCCATAAGATACTTCGCATCCAGCCAGCCCCGGATCTCTTCCGTGGATAGTAAACGGTCCTCGGCGGTGATGTGCAGCGCCGGCAGCGTCCCACCTGGCGCCGTATCCTCGTTTGACCATTCCCGAAAGTCCACGGGTACGTGAGGGTGTCGAAGAAGGAAGAGGAGCTGGGTACGGAGGGAAGTAGGGGAGGAGGAGGCCCAGGAGCGGTAATGGGGATGTCTCGTGGATGAAGGAGGATGTATCTGGGATCAGCAGAGAGTATAAGATCAACTCACCCAGAGGGAGCAGCTTGACTCCGATTTGATGGGTGACTTTCGCCATGCCAAATCATCCTCTTGGTCGTGAACGACCAGCGGTAAGCGGGTGTAGAATCCTCTGACCCAGTCCGGGGCGATCCATGAACTGGATGAGTTCGAGGCTTTGTGAGGGGGAAGCCGAGGTATAGAAGTAGTCATCCTGAGTTGAACGAGCAGAGCCCCATGCTGCTTTTGCCAACCCCGACTTTACCTCGACTCGTGCCTATACAGAGATCTCGAACCGATCCTCCCCTTTAACAAACATGAAATGTCCGGGAGCCGAGTGACGTTGGCCCATAAAACCTCTCTATTGCTAAGAATTGCCGAGTAGCTCTCGCCCGTTTTCCCTTGTCTCCTTCTTGAACTTGGCCCGACTTAATCGTGACAGTCACCAAGTCAGCACTTTTTCCTTGCTGCGTCGAGTACTTTCTACCCGCGCAGAATCCGGTTGAATCATGTCCGTCCATTATGGTAGGTCCGGCTTGACGAATCTCCTGGTTCTCTCCCATGTACATGTCTGATGGCTTCATTTAGCGCCACAGGAAAAGCAATACTTTGACCAGCTATTTACCGTCGTCGACAAGGATAGCGTCCTTTTTCTTTGTTTTTTTCTGGTTACTCAAACTCATCCCGTTCAGGCTGGCGTCCTCCCCGGTCAAGATGCTCTCCCCTTCCTCGTTACATCCGGTCTTCCCCAACAGACGCTCGGCGAGATCTGGGCTTTGGCTGATCCGGAGAACAACGGTTTCTTGACTCGGGACGGGTGGTACAAGGCGGCGAGGCTGATCGGATGGATGCAAACGGGGAACCAATCCAGCGTGGACGACACGCTCGGTTCGAAAAGTAGGGTCAAACATCCGGAGAGAGCTAACCGATAGGCGGCCCTTTTCCCACGTTCGCTGGGCAAGCACCACCGCCCATCTCTGCGCAGAATACCGGACGAGCGGCACCGCCTGCCGCACTACCTGCCATCACCCCCGCGGACAGGACCAAATTCACCCGAATCTTCGTCGGCTGTGGACCTCAGAACGGGCTGATCACCGGAGACAAGGCGAGAGACGTCTATGTCATGAGCCAGCTGAGCTACGACAAGCTGGGCCAGATCTGGTAGGTTTCGATTCCGAACGGGCTGATCCCAGGAATCTCGCCGACACGCAGCAGCGCGGCTCCCTCGACCTACCCGACTTCATCATCGGGATGTTCCTCATCCAGAGCTGCATGGCGAATCCCTCGCTGAACCTTCCCGCGACCCTTCCGGCTGGCACATACGAGCAGGCCTCCGGCGGACGTCCACCTGCGAGCCCCGTTGCACGGCAAAACACCGGGGGCGCGAGTCCTGTGCGACCCCAGTACACGGGCGGTGCTCCCGGCTCAGGTATCCTTCAACCCCAACGCACCGGCCAGAGCGTAAGCGGGCCCGCCTCGACGCCGCGTCGCCCTCCTCCGAGCAAGATCAGCACGCCGACGTCCTTTACGCCGAACCGGCACACGAGCTTGCCTTCCTGGGACGTCAATTCCGAATCCAAGGCCAAGTCGGATCGCTTCTTTACCCAGCTCGACACTCAGAACAAAGGTGTCATCGAGGGCGATGTCGCTGTGCCGTTCATGCTGCAGAGTCAGCTGGACGAGGGTGTCTTGGCGAATATCTGGTGGGTCTAAATTGCGACTCTGCTGATGCCAGGGACCTCGCCGACATCCGACACGAGGGCAAGCTGACTCGCGACGAGTTCGCCGTCGCCATGCATCTCATCAACACTAAGCTCGCCGGACAGGACGTGCCAACCACTGTGCCAAACAGTCTGATCCCCCCGTCCCTCCGCGAAGAGTACGGCGCAGGCTCTCAAGAGGTCCTGGCGGGTCAGGGCCCGAGCAGCGTGACGAAGGATCTATTCGACCTGTTTGACGATCCGCCTCAACCCGTAAAGCAAGCTCCGCCGCCAGCGCCCGACCAAGCTCCCGCGAGACCACCCCCGCCACAGCCGGCGCCGTTCTCGCCGGCAGCATTCCTACCCCCACCCCCCTCTAGGCGATCGACGGCGCAGGACCAGAGGCAGATGTCGCCAGTGCCGACGGGACAGCAACAGAGCGGATCCGGGGGGTTTGGTGAGCGATCTCCTTGTGCAGTGCTGACCTTCAGCACCCGCACCCCCAAGCGACCTCCTTGGCGACGACGCTGCGACCCCCTCGTCTGTCCCCGACAATTCCGCCGAGCTGGGCAACAAACAGAACCAGCTCTCCAACACCACACGCTCCCTCACCGATCTCGGAAACGCCCGCGGTGAGCTGGAAAAGTCGACCGCGTCCTCTGCGACCCAGCTCGAGGAGCTCGAGGCGAATCTCTCCGAAGCACGCGTCAAGCACGAGGCGGAGACGAAAGCCGTCGACGACTTGCGAGTCCGCCTCGGAGAGCAGACCACTCGGCTGCAACAGCTGCAATCCGACGTGATCGCCGCCGAGAGTGATCTATCCGCCATGCGCTCAGAAGAGGATGAGCTTGGCCAGGGGCTCCTGCGCGACAAGGAAGAGGTCCGAGGATTGCAGAAGCGGATGAAGGAGATTGAGGATGAGAAGGCGGGTTTGAAGCTCCTGCTGGAGAAGCTGAGAAAGGAAGCGAGACAACAAAAGGGGTTGGTCACCATCGCAAAGAAGCAACTATCGACGGCGGAGGGCTCGCGGGAGTCGCTGCAGAAGGACATCAAGGAGGCCGAGGCGCCACCTCGAGACGCTGGGCCCGAGCAAGTCACGTCCCCGTCCGTCGCAACTCCCGCCGGTGTGCCTTTACCCGGCACACCCCGAGCGCTCAGCCCCACACCGACCGGCATGTCTCAGCGATCCAACAACCCCTTCGATAAACTCGCTCGCGGTCCGCAGTCTGGCGTCGCGCCTCAAACCCCGCCCACCGGGGAGCCCGTGACGAGTCCGTCATTGGCAACGACAGCGCTGGTCGAAGCTGGAACCGCGGTCGGCGCTGCTGCCGGCTATGTCGCCGCAGGTGCCCAGACGCTGTTCAATGCGGCGAAGCATGCCGTTTCACCGGAAACAGAGCAACAGCCCGCGGAAGCGAAAGTTCCCGCGGCTCAGGCTGATCCCTTGGCCGCTGCTCCTGACGGCTATGATACCGATCCCTTTGGCGCTCCGGCCAGTGCCGGCCCGACTCAATCCGCCTTTGACTCCGAGCTCGGCTCCGGCTTTGGCGACTCCTTCTCCGCGCCGACCAAGACGTCTACTGCACCGACCGAAGATATGCACCTGGCGCCGTCTTCAGAGCAGCCTCAAAGGCCAAACGATTTCGATTCGGCTTTTGAGGACTTTGGTGACAAGAACAGAGCCAGACAGCCTGAGCCCATCACTGGCGATGTTCAAACCATGGGCATTCCCTCTGGTATTCCCAAGTCGTTCATCCCTTTCGATATACGGCCGGACGCCGAGCGGAGTCTCTCGACCCAAGCCATGGCATCTTCTAGTCCGCCACAAACACCAGTCTCCGAAACCGTGCCTACTGCAGTCGATCCCGAGCCAGCCCGTCCAGCAGAGAGCACCGAAGCACCCGCTTCCAACGACATCGAGGAGTTGGTGTCATCCGAAGACGAGCGCGAGGAGCCCGAGGATCTCGAAGCGCCCAATTTTAGAGCGAATATGCGAGCCGTCGAGCAGCAGGTCGCACCCAGCAGAATTGTCATTGCTCCAGCGCTGCCAGTCCTGTCCATGCCCTCTGACGACATCATGGGCAGGGTCCGACGCAGTGCCCCTCCCCCTCCGTCTGCTCGATCCACGAGCACTGTCATACCCCCCGCCTCTCAATACGACGACCTGGATCCATTCGGTGCGCGGACAGAGTCGACTCTTCCCCCCGGAGCGGCGCCCGCAGAGCCATCATCGGTACCAAAGGCCGCCAGGTTCGACGACGATGACGACTTTGACTTCTCCGACATGCCTCCCGCACAGGTTGACCAGGCGCAGCGCGCGGAGCAACACCCTCCTTCTGCCTTTGACGACAAGTTCGCCGGTTTCGATGACGATTTCGACAAACCATCATCCCAACCGACTTCGGGATCCGACAACTCCACCTCGATGACTAAGAGCTACGAGATGGTCGCACCGCAATTAGCCCAAAACGCGTTCGTTGGTCAGAGCTCAGAGATGCCGGTCCCGACACCGAGAACATACGACGAATGGGGGCTCGGTGGGGATATCGCTCGAGAAGCACCTGCTCCTGCGCCGACCGATCCCAAGCACGCCCGCGGCATCAGCTTTGATGATGCTTTCGGGGGAGCGTTCGAACCTGCGTGAGCTGAGAGTCCGGCATTGTGCTTTGCTGATACATCTAGTCCCCCCCCGATCCAATCGGCACCACCGGCTCGACTCGAGGCCGAGCCGCAGTACGCGCCTCCACCCGGCCCTCCACCAGCACAAATGACCGGCGATCCGAGACCCCCGGCGGTGCCACAGCGAAGAGAGAGTCAACCGCAGGCGGATGACCTCGAGGATGTGAAGAAGGTGTGTGTGTACTGGCCTTCTCTTTCGATATTGACGGTCTCTCCGGTAGCTCTGTGCAATGGGTTTCCCTCGGTCACTCGTAATCAAAGCCCTAGACGCAAACGACTACGACTTCCAGAGGGCGCTCAACGTGCTCCTTGTGCGATGATCCGCTCAAGCAGGTGCGGCCAAGAGTGGGCTAAAGGGGTGATGTGGAAGGCGGAAGGTCTGCTTGATGAGCTAATCTCTCAGAATGTCGAATGCATAATGATAGCGTTTCTCCTGCCCAAGCAGTCTCCACTAGAGCATTTGAGCCGAGGTCAGTCCGCTCACCGATACGTAGAGGTGTTCAGTACAGGAATCGACAATCCAGTGCTAGTCCGACCGTGATACAATCCGTGCGTCCTACAGTGTTTCTGATGATGGGACCACCCACCCAGATCTACGTCATCATCTGTCATCATCCATTCTCAATCCACCTCCGCTTCTCTGATCGGCGTGGACATGGTCGCTGGCCTTGACAGATCACCTTCCGAAAGAAGCATTTAACACGCTCTTGATGTCGAGACGAGCATCTCTACTTTGATCGTGGCTTTCCTATCGCGAAGTTCGGAGTGGGTGCTTGATCCTCCGGGCTGTACATTGTTCGGCTTTCTTTATCCCCGATTCATCCCAAGGACAAATAGCTAACCGTGATATGACTGGTAAGCTCGGTGAGATCCTCATCCGTGGTAAGCACGGCATCTGAACGCTGCTCCTCCTTAGCTGGCAGCAATGTATGAAGCCTCATTCCGATGAGTTGGCGCTAGAAGAGTGCAGCCTCGACCCCATCGCATGTTTCTCGATCAGTCGTCCTCCCATCATACTGAGCAGTACTCAGCTGAATTGCCCGGTGATGCTTCTCCTCGGGTTGGCGCGTGAAGGCTTGCACTGATGTTTCAACCTCGATTCCGAGAACTCGAGCTCACGGTTGTGAGTTATCATTCGACGCAAAGCTGACTCAGCAACTTACCTCCGTCGCCAGCTTGGTCCATGGCAATTGCTTCTACGCGATTCTCGTCGTATAGCAGGCACAATCAGTTGAGTTCAGGTGTCGGAACACTCCTTGTGAGTGGGCATCTTAAACGATTGACGAGGTCCTAGCTGCAAAACGCGCCCCATCAAGATGCCCGCGATCAAACGGCTTACATCCGATGATGAGGAGGTGGCTAGCGGCAAATCAAGCCTCCCTTCCTCGGTTGCCTTGCCCTCACACCATCTCAAACCGGAACTCGTCCTCTGAAGAGAGGGAAAGCGAGTCCAGCCAAGTCAACCGGCTTCGAGTAGATCGGATCTGAAGCCCGAAGCAAAGTCCGCCAAGGCTAGATATATGGAGATGATCGTGGAAGCGGGTCTGAAGGCTTTGAAAGTGCACGCTGCGGTGAGATAGGTATTGCTCGTATGTCGGGAGACTGATATGAAATACCAGACCGGCCAATCAGCAGCACGAAATGATGCGCAAGGATAAGGGATCCCTTCACAGGGCATTGCTCGCCTTCGTTGGGACCCTATGAGCCGGGAGATGAGCTCGACGCCAATCACTCAGGTTCCCTTCCTATACGGGACAGCTGGTGACTTGAGAGAAGTCATGAGTCTCTTTGCAGGTATGGACTATATCGCCAATTCCGCTCATGACGCCATGCAATCCGCCACCGCCTTGATATGGTCACCGCCCGACGCGGCATCTATATCTTGGTTGAGACTCCACAATCCCACCCCTGCCACCTGATCCTTGTATGTCTGGCACGTCTTCTTTATATCGTCTGGACTCGCCCATGTCCAGAAGATGTGGTGGGCCGAATCGTAAAACGCCGAAGACATTTGCTTTGGATCCGAAATGTTCGTCCCGCTGCTCGGGATGCTTTGATAAGACGCGGCGACTGTAGCGTTGGTAGTGGGATTCAGCTGTTGGTTAAAAGTCCAAGAGCCAGATTGACCGTCATCTGCACCCGTCGAATCCTCGTAACCGCCCATGCGGCAGCCGATCGGCTTACTAGCCGAGCAGGAAGCGCTGTCCGCTCCATTCAAGATGAACCACTTGGCGTATAGAGCGAAGCCAATGACCATGCGACTCGTCTTGATCCCGAAACCACTGTAGTAAGCGAGAGTATCAGCTACTACGACGCCGCCTGTGTGGAAGTTGGTCTGGGTGTCGCGGCGGTTGACGTAATCGTAGGTCATGACGTTCCACCAGTCAACCAAAGAATCGATGCCTTGGGCCACATCGGCCGTGTAGAGTCTTCTGTCCAACGGACGAGATGGGACACTGATGCTCAACTCCTTGCCGTCAAGAGCGGTCTTGATTTCAGCAAGAAGCTGGACGTATTTCTCAGCGTCGGATGGGTCGGCGCCGCGAAACTTTGGGTCGGACGAGGGGAGCATATAGTTTGCGCCGTCGCCGCCCGGAAATCTGTACCACTGTCAGGACAGACTCTGGACTATTAGAGAACCTCTCACTCCCAGTCCATATCAGCTCCATCGAGGCCGAAAGAAGTCACGAGATCCCCGACGTGCTTGGCGAACGCCTTACGAGTCTCGTCGGTCTGGACTGCCGGGTGGAACGGGAGATCGAGGTTCCAGCCGCCGAAACTCGCCATGACTTTGAGACCCTTTTTGCGGTAGGTATTTACCGTTCCTTGATTGAACGGCTGACTACTGGTGACAAAGCCGGTCCACGAGATCATGTCGGCAAATGCTGTATGGTCAGTCACTACAGCATAGACTAAGGGGCTGGAGTGAGACATACCAAGGACAAGGTGAGTCACGCCCTGGAGTTGCTCTGGTGTCGGTGCTGATGCTGGAGAGGCCCATCTGAGCGTAAGAGTAAGACATCGCGAGGCGGGAAGTTTTGAGGATGCACTCACGCGCTCCAGTACGCGACGAAGCGCTTACCAGTGGAGTTTGATGGGAGTGGTGCGGTACTCGATCCACCTGCGCTCGAAGTGGATGACCTGGTTGTATTGATAATTGCCGTCCCAAAGGCGAAGGTTGTTGTAGTGTTCGAGGTGTACGAACCGCGAGTGGCCGATTGCTCGACATGGGTTGGGGATGGCGAGCCGATACTAGGAGTTCCGACGCCTCCAGATTGGGATGCAGAATTGAATGGTACTCCCCCAGATGCGATGATGGTGGTCATCGTCTCTGAGCTGCCTGAGGAAGTGTGAACGCCTCTGTGGTTGGTCAGCTCCATATAATCAAGACAATAAGTAGACTTACTGGCCGGACGCAAAACAAGGGCTGCCCGCGGTGACGGAGCTGTCGCACATGGTGCCCGTGGGGCAGGCGAAGGTAAATCCAACGCGGGTGAAGCCAGTCTTGTCCGCCGTGCAGACGTATCCATCCGCGGATATTTGTGGCCTCGGTGCGCCCGTCACCAAGATCGGGAACAGCAGGGTCACATGAACCGGAAGATGGAAGAGCATCGCCAAGGAGTCTGAGGTAGAAATGGGGCGCATCGACCGATTTGGCAGAGATCTGCTTCGTGCAAAGGACTAGGGATGTAAGGCTTGGTCAGAAAGTGCAATGTTCACAGGATTGGGGCGAATGATCTCCAGATCGATATTGTCGGTTTACGAGGTGACTCGAGCCTTGTCAGCAGACTGTCTGCCCCGACTCGGTCAGCAAAGGCAACAATGATTTCCCTTGTCAAGGCACTCCCTTGAAAGAAATGGCGACAAAGGGAGAAAACCCCGCGTATGCAAGACACGGGGTCGTCTCGAGCTATCGGACAGCTCCGCCCCAGTCCGAGATCGGTGACCTGCGCGCTTCGAACTCGCTTCATCGGATAGCCAGGGACGAGCTTGTTCCGAAGTCAGCCTGGATGCGAAACTGACCAGCGAGCTTTACCTCAAAGCCTAGGTGGAGAGACCTCAATTGATGGACCAGTGAATATAAATCTCCCAATCAGCAAGAGGAAGTCATGCGATCGCGACGGCTGGCCGGATGTCGAGAATATCGTCAACGAATTCTGATGATGCAGAGGACTGGAGCTGCATCGTAGATGTCAGAGAACGCGTTCGAGCGTCCGATTTGGTATTGGTATGGATCTGGAGATTGGCGATCATTTTGATCATGTCGAAATAATCGAGGCCACCGGGCGAGTTTTTGGCTTAGAAAAGCTCAATGTCGAAACTCTGTCTAGATCTCTTCTCATGATTCTGATGCTGCTGTGCGTGACTGATCGTGGTGGTTATGAGATTCGAGCTTCCATTACATGAATCACCACGCCTTTCAAGCCTCCCCCGTCCTCTCGAACCTGCCGACACTGCGTCACATCCCTAACACTCCTCACTTTGGCATCTGAAATGCAGACGACCGACGCGGGACTGCTTTTCCAGACGACATCGTCACTGACGGCAGCCGCGAATCACCAACTCAAGGTAGCGGCAACATCAAGGACTGGTTCTCCGATTCACCTGTCAGGGAAGGTGCTGGACCTGGAGATCCGTGGACATAAAGCATGGACGGCGGAATCAGGTTGGCTGGCGAGATGTCTGGATCTTACCGTGAGTGGAGGAATGTCCGAAGACACTGATGGGTGTAGTCAGGAGAGACTGTGCGGCTGTACAAAGGTCATCAAGGACCAGTGACCTCGATCGCGCTGGCAGACATACAACCAAACGATGGATCACCGAGCTGGGTCGCACTGTTTACTGGCTCCTGGGACAAGTCGATACGCGTGTGGAACGCTGAGGTGAGATTACTCCCGCGCGAATTACAGCTGAGCCTTCTCAGTCGGGAGAGATGCTGCATGTTCTCGAAGGTCACACAGACTTTGTCAAGTCTATCACCATCCTCCCTTCCCCCAAACCCTTGCTCCTTTCCACCTCGTCTGACCGGACCATCCGCCTGTGGGACCTTACGCCTCTGTCCTCGCGAGCGACCCCAGGCTGCGTGCAGATGATCAGAGAACAGCACACCCGTCCAGTCGAATGCGCCGCATGGCGATTGGATATCGAAGCTGAGGACGCCTTTCCGTCGGTATGGACGGCCGACTCGTTGGGAGTGATCAAGCGATGGATGCTTCAGAAAGGGAGCTTGGCGTTTGTAGCCGATGTGCCAGGACACGTGACCAGTGTGGCCCGGATAGTGGCGAGCGATGACGGATTGTGGAGCGGTAAAGCGTCTCCCCAAATGTCAGCCCGCTGCTGACCCACCTAGTCTCGGCAGACAAAACGGCGATATTCCACCCCTTCAACGGTAGCAAATCTTCAGTCCTACCTCACACCGCTTCCGTCAAAGCAATTCTCCCATTACTGGGAGCCGATGCTGGGCGGGATATCGTTCTATCCGGCTCCGAGGACGAAGAGATTCGGGTTTGGGATGTGAGCGGCCTCCCAAATTCTCCCGCGAAATTGGTGTCGATCGTACCGGGCCACTGCGGCGAGATCTCCGCGATAAAGCATTGCAAGGGTATTAAGGCTGTCGATGGACTATCACCATGGGTGGTAGTCTCAGGGAGTCTCGATGGCTCTCTGAGACGATGGACGCTTCAGGGTAAGATTCTGCTGAGCGAACAGGAACTAAGCGTTCAGATCTCCTGCAGCCTTTGCCGCTGGATTTCGTGTCGGCTCGAGAGACAGACTTCTCAAGTATCACAGCAGAAGAGGAGCTCGAGTTGGCCGAATTGCTATCAGATGACGAAGATGCATGATTGGCCATAGGAATTGTCGACGTTGGATGCCTAAGACATGAAAGCTGCTTCTACGCTCGATCAGCCACTTGGGATTGATTTTACGATTCACCAATCATCAATCCCATCATCCAGATACCTACTGTTCGAATCTTAAAGGATATTTTCCTCGCGCATGTATCATTGACGAAACCTGTACGACACGAAATCTTATGACCGTGTTGATGGGTGCCTATATGTTTACGGTGAGGCTCGCATAAAGACAGCATGAGTAAGTATCAAGGCCCGCTACATGTTGCCCAAAAGCGACACCGACAAGGAAGAGTTCTAACTCCAGGACAAGACGAGCAGAACCACATGACTACGCGAACTCCGCCCCTGGCTGGCTGAGGTTTAGCGCAACCATCACCCTAGTTCGTGTAGATTTCTGTGTCGATCAGAGATCAAGACATTTCCACAGCCTTTCTTGCAATGCTGACTGTATGCTCCTTAAGCCTCGATATTCGTTTATCGCTCTCTGAACCACTCGCCGACATGTCGCCAGCCAAGTCGCCCATTTCACGCCGAATACGAGAAGTCTACATCCGGACTTGGCGCGACTTCCACGCCGTGAAACCACCCAGCAATCGACCCCTCGACGACGCGGAACTGCTCAATTCGGCCGAGAGCAGCTCAGACGTCATGCTACAAAGCTTTGAGGATTACCAGAAGCGCTGCGCTCAGTTGGCGAATCCTCAACCACTGCCAAAATATCAGGGCGGCAGTGTCGTCGTTCAACCTTCATCATCGAGTCAACCGAAGACTGTCTTCAAGGCATCCATCTTAAGCTCGAAACCGACCTTCATCGATAGCGCCAGCATCGCAAGAGATGCTGGGGTCTTGGAGAGCGGCGTCAATCCTCTACCTCAATACACCTTCTGTGTGTCACTGAAGGAAAGCTGGATCAAAGCCGAGGAGAAAACATTGCCCTTCCACCCGACACTCGGCGACGACGAGATCAATTTCCGCGGAGATGAGTACGAAAAGCTATTCAAGTACCGATACTCGTGGCTCCAACCTGGACAGGATTCGAATGGTGAGTCGCATGAGAACAAAGAGGAACCCAGCTCAACGTATGCAGTGGACATCATAATAGTCGAAACACTGAAACGACTTGTCGCTGAGGGCATCGATGACGCGGCGATTGATGCCTCTCGGGTCCTGCCTATCAAATGCGCCAAAATCAAGGACTTCGAGATAGAAAGAGATCTCCCGCCATTTCCTCCGTCTGCTCAACGCTTGCCGGAACAAGGTTGGTCTGTACCTCTGCTCGTGGACGTGGACGAGGAGGTCAGGGGACGACTTGATGTCGAGGAGTTGTGGTGCCCTCACGCGCAGTGTCAAATCTGCGGTTGCACTGCTCATAGTAAGGCCCCCCAGATACCCCATGCCTAGCTGACTATGTCGCACAGTTAATAACGCAGAATCCTACATCCTCCCACCGCTTCCAACATCAGAGGCCGAGAACCCTCCGCTTGGATCCCAAGACATTGATGCCGCTTGCTCAACCCACTGTCGAGTAAGATACTCCATCGCGACGGAAATGCTCCGTCATGAGCGATGGCCGGATATCGAGCGCTCGAAATTGAGTGATGTCCTGGGCGACGGCGATGATATCAATAGCTGCGAATTGCGTCAGGTGTTCGCGTGGCGGAAGTGTATCGATGTGCGTTGACTGAAAATAGTCGAAGGTGACTGACATATCCAAGATTGCTATGGAGATGCTCTCGGTCAACGATCCGGATGCTACACCGATATCGCTGCCACCCTCTCAACCGCAGATCCTCGCTGCAAGGAATGCTGCAGTGACCTGCAGTGCCATGTCTGAGCCCACCACCACTGTGCCTGCGTTTTCGGATTCGGCAGGTCCAGACAAGCCTGTCTTTGGTAAGCCTCGGGTACGGCCTTGCTGATTCAAGACCTCCGTCCTGCTTTAATGTCAAGCAGTATCGCTTGCCTTCATGCTGGACCATGCGAATCTGGACAAGGAGGATGTCCGTGTGCAAAGGCGAAGATGCACTGCGAAAGGACATGCTATGTATATGGTCCCAACGCCCAGGCGATTGATTGCTCATCGATCAGTGCGCCAAAGACTGCGGGCGGCGTTTCCGCGGTTGCAATTGCAAGCGCATCTCGAGGACGGACAGTCGCGATGGTCCAATCTGTGCATCTTCCAGGTGCGAATGCGTCAAGGCTGGCCGGGAGTGTGACCCGGATGTCTGTGGACCCTGCGGTGCGAAGTGAGTTGTAGGTGGAGGCGGATACCCGCTTATGTGCTTCAGGTTTGCCCTTCTACGTGATCATGACCGGCTCGAGGATGTGTGGAGCGACACGGGATGTCGTGCACATGGCGAACCATCGCTCCCATCTCCCGATACCGGCTACATACAGTGCAGCAATGTTCATCTTCAGCGAGGCACATGGGCTGTAAATCATTCCGCGTCTCGCGTTTCTGATCGCCAGGCCGTGCGAGTAGGTATTAGCAATGTCTCCGGCTATGGTCTGTTTGCGGATGAGGACATCGCGAAAGGTACCACGATCATCGGTAAGTGGCGTAGTATTTATTAGATGGACCTGACAGGCCACAGAGTACCTTGGTGAGATCATTGAGCAAGGCGAGGCAAATAAGCGGGGGTGAGAAGTGCTGCTGCTGCCGTGAGAGAATGCTTAGTACAGGATAATCCCAGTCTCGTCTATGTGAGCGGACCGGACCGCGAGAACGTTGTTTGCTCGCTCACAATCACAGGACGCGATCCGCCGCAACTATCTCTTTGAGCTAAACAACCATTATCTTATTGATGGAGCGCATTACGGGAACCTCTCTCGCTTCATCAATAGTGCACCTCACCTCACCGCCAACTGTCTGCCGCAAGGTAGGCCCATTTATTGCAGCAGACATGCCGCTGAGCCTTTCAGTGCTGCATGTCTTGGGGGACCACAGAATCGCCTTTGTCGCTTGTGAGGAAGATCACCTGTCGGTTCCGTTCGCTCTGACTTGGCATCCAGTGAGAAGGATCAAGCGGCATGAGGAGTTGACGTTTGACTACGGGCATGTGACCGCATACCGTTCTGATATTGGTGCTGATCGTCTTGCAGGAAATACTTCTACCCGCTGAATGGGTCAAAAACTCGACAAAAGAGGAACCGAGTCTGAATCATGTCGGCAATGCCTAGAGCAGGCCATTCGCTGCCTCCTCTACCCGCTGTACCGGTAATTGCACAACCAAGCGATGGTGCGACTGGTGGTCTGTGCAGTACGAAGAGTGTTCCAAGGCCGCTGTCTGCACATTTGCGCAGGTATTGTCTGGCTCATCAAGCATGTCATTTGACACGATCATTGCATGCGTCCTCGTGAGAGCGTTGCTTATACTTGTGTCTCAGTGTTTCATGAGACCTAGAAAGTCTTGATTTCCAGATAGGTATGAGTGCCGATTGCCAGCTGGCACAAAACGCACGAGCAGCTTCACTTTTACTCCCCTTGATAGCTCCGCAAATCATCCCGGCTAAAAACTTGACCAATACGCTTGTCTGGATTCGCAGTCTGACACTGAAAGGGATTTTGAGACGCTAAGGTGAATAACTGTGTTAGATCGTTGAGGAGACACAGAAGAATGCGATTCATTTCTCCGGCATTATATGCTGTGTTATCAGATCTGCGAGATCAGCACTAACCGCTTCCGATTACTTTACCCCTGTAAGCTGTACCGTACACTCAGACAGCATGTGATACCCAAAAGTGTGTAAATGCTACGAGCAATGGGGTTCCAAGAACCTGAAAGTCTACATATCTTGACGCAGGGTTTCTGTTTGATGCTTAGGATGTCGACACCAACAACACTTGTTGCTGATAACCACCATCGTTTTGGAGTTAATCCGCATGTCAGAAAGCATGAGTTGGAAGTCGAATATACGCACGCAAGTGGTTTGGGTCAGTATTAGAGTTCCACTAAGTTTTCTCTCCGACTTAGTGCTTGCAAATCCCGATCAGTGGCTCATACGACGTTGAATCAAAGAAGACCAAAATGTGCTGCCTTAACCGCCGCAACTAGGTCAGATTTAAATCATGAGATAAGCCTCCATGCCGACTCTGCTTCAGACCTTCGAAGGTATGCGGACACATGCGCTCAGTCCCCCGATCACTATTTGACTGCTTGAGTGATAGCGCTTGCATCAATGCTTCGCGACATGCTTTTGAAAATACTATTTGAGCGCGTGACTGGCAACCATGATTTTTGATCAAATCCGCAATGAATCGTCCCGAGGCTTTGGGACACTTGAGACTTTTGGTTTTGTGTTATAGCCATTTGGCTTGGAAACTACATCTGGAGCAGCACCGGGGAACTTTGAAAGGAAGGTAGTGCGTCTCCGAAGACCAAAACCGCTCGCATTTCATGTATGTTATACTTTGACACACGTCATGCCCAAAACAGAACTCCCATTTATCGGCGTGAATGATATGGCCAATGAGAGCAAACTCCAAGTAAAACATCCTCGCAGATCCGCGCCATCCTTGACTGCCCTTCGAGCTTCCAATGCCTCGCGGAAGAAGAGAACGCGATACAGCCTCAGCTTGGCTCTCTTACCGCCACGCCACCCGTATTCGCCGGGTGAACACATGTTGGGCAAGATTACTCGGCCGAATTGTTGAATATTGACGAAATGCATAAGGAAGAAAGTATGAAACATCAACTTATTGAAAGTTGAATATTGACTCTACCAAAGTCCTGACATCTGCATCACTGGCCCGTTTCACGTTTACAGGCAACAACACCGTCTCCGCTCTCTACGCTCCGCGCTACAAAGATACCGGTCCGATTCACAACTACAACGCTCTACGCTTGTGGTACCCATATCGATTGACAAAGCCACTCACATTCGATCTGCTCCATCCACGGTTTACTCGACAAACTCCGCATACCTCATAAACTGTTGAATATTGACGAAATGCAACATCAAACTAATTGAAAAGCGGCAGCGGGCGCAGGCGGTCACGAGACCGGGAGACGAGATCGCCTTATCCGGACACGAATGCCTTCCCATTTGCGTAGCTGTTTGTCAGCGCGGTGAGCTCTTTGTCACCGCGCTCTGATTCACATTGTTAAATATTGACGAAAAGCAGATCGCGCAAGCGGTCGAATAACTCACGAGGCAGTCCTTTGGTGAGTAGATCCGCAATGTTGTCTGCTGAGGGGACATGAGAAAGACTGATCGTATTGTCTTCGACTCGCTCGCGGAGGAAATGATGACGAAGTCCAATGTGTTTGGATCGTTCGTGATGGACCGGATTTTTGGAGAGCGCAATGGTACCAGCGTTGTCGTTCATGATGGGGAAAGGTTTGTTGCCAAGACCAAGCTGAAGGTCATCAAGCAGAA
>JAABUP010002619.1_pt1 | contig 34130 bp, 29 predicted proteins | sample 5559201 | NCBI WGS metagenome assembly JAABUP01 (sample SAMN10711887, study PRJNA513373) | rock metagenome | isolation source: Antarctica rocks | place: Antarctica
TTCTGTCTTTCTTTTTTCTTCAATAACATTCACACTGAATCTAATTGCCGCATTGAGAAATCTAATGACATAAGTGTACTATCTCTGCTCTGCAGATCTCAAGCAATATGCAATCTCTCATTCAGATGTATCTTTTCAGTCTTGATCAACTTCAGAAGATGTGAACATATTCTCTGATGATGTTCTCATTTTATGCAAAACTGACAGACATTACAATCACTTTTCTGATCTGAAGTTCTGTTTCATGTTTCTTGCTGATTAGTCTGTGTTAGTGTCACACTACATTCATAATTCATCAATAATGAATATGATCATGAAGAATAGCTTTGTGACAAATATGATTGATATGGCTTGTGAGAAGTAAACTGAATCACTGTTATCATAATTTTGTCTATCAAATGCTCACAGCAATTCAGCTTAGTTTATAGTGACAATGTTAAGTTCTGAAACTTCATCATTAACTCATCAATATTAAACTTGAGCATAACTGTAGATCTAGCACATATAGTGAAAGCTTTCTTCTTAATCATCATCATTTCTTCTCATCACTGATTTATTAACTTCTGCAGAGTTTTCATGCTATTATTATTATCACACAACACATTCAGACTCTTCTCTTTCTCACACATCTGCTTTGTCATCTTCAACACAGCATTTAAACAAAATGTATCTGAAACTGATGTCTTTATTCTGACCTGTCTAACTATCTTTGTCTGCTTCTTCTTCAGCAATTCTTTCAGAAACCATAAGCACACAGTATAGTTATCAAGTTCTTGTTTTGCAATCAGATAACTCAATATGACACAATATTGAAGATAATAAGTACAAAGGTCTTTCTTGCTGAAGAATTGCTTGTATTGCTCAAGATATGCACACAAATAGTATCATTGCTTGATGTCTTGTTGTATATAGTCTTTCTGCAGACAATCTTTGAGTTGCTCTCAATTTCAGTTCTTGTATTCTGACAGAGATTTGATATGCTTGCTGATAAGATCACTACAGTATAATGATAATTACTGCATCATAAGCTTCTTAACAAGGTCATGATCTTGACAGATATTCTCTCATGTCTCAAGAAAGTCTGTGACATTCATACTGTCAAAATGTGATACTTCTGTTAATTCAAAAGTAGAAATGAGCATATAGATAATGAGTTGCTGCATGACTAAAGAACTCAAAGACATGCTCTTGAGTGGCTTATTTGAAGAAGAAGAAGACTTTTGAGAATCTGACATATAGTTAAAACTGTGCTGTATGTATGAAATGAACTGAATAAGTATGATGATAGTAAGCTGTTACTGTCTCAAGAGAGATTGTAATAATGAAAACTGATACTGATAGAAGAATGTTGTCTTTTTCAGTAAAGACATGTCAGATGATTCTTTTTACTGTTTCTGTTCTTTTCTTTTTAAAGCACAACAACATCAGTATGTTTACTTCATTTTCATCTTCTGAAGTAGCTCTCATTACTTTTTCATTTCAAGAAATATCAATCTTCCTCTTTAAAACTCTATTCAGGCAGTGACTTTTCAAGGTTAAATAAGATGCTCACTTTAAATTCTGTCTGCTTATGATGTCATATCACTCTGTGATTGTCAGTTATTGAGAAAATGACTGTTTGTCTTGTTTCTAGATAATAATAATAGACTCACAATAAGGATGATTGTGAGAGTTATATGCACAATGATATGCTCACTGATCTGATAAAGAAGACAAAGTATTATTTTAAACAAGAAGGGCCTATCTAGAACTGTTCAGAATAAGTGCTCTTTAAAAGAACTGAAACTACTATGTAATGTGTCTGATGTGTATCTTTCATGAGGCTGAGTTTTCAATTTAGCCCTTATTCACTTTCTTTCATTACTCATTCATTTCATTTTCACAACATTAAGAGCCTCAAAGTTTTCTCAGCAAGATCTAGCTGCTTTAAAGACTTCTTTTTAAGCAAGAAGACTTCTTTCTGCAATACAAAACCAACAACATTAAAGTAAAATCTGAAACAACTTACAAAAGAAAAAAAGACTAATACCTTCACTGTGAAGTTTTTTTAAAGACATTAAGTATCTTAAAGAATCAGTGAAGATTATAAGACACCTCTTTGCAAAAACAAAGCTTACAGTATACTAAGCAATGAAAGAGATCTTTACAGCTTATAATTAAAATAAAGACAAGCTCATCTTACAGAATTTAAAGAGGTTCTTTTAATCTAAAAAAGGTGATTCTGTCAAGCAATTCAAGTTTGATTACTAACAACTATGATTATTAATGTGACGGCATTTTACTAAACTTGAGCAAAAATGTCTGAAAAAAGAGAATGATGAGAATACACTGCTTCTTAAAAAGTCAGATCTGATCATATAACATTGATTTGATGCTCTGATAGACAAGCTTGAATTTGAATCTGATTAGATCAGTGAATTAATGTTGTCAACTCAGATAAGAAGACTGTGTGAAAGACTTTGCTCATGAGTCAGTATCATCAGTACTTTCAGTATGATCAAACAGACTTTGAGAGGTTTTAAAGTTAAATAGCTGACTTGTATAAAACAGCTATACTCACATTGTTAACATCTGTAAGGTTCTCACTACTAGTTAACAGATCTGAAGAAGTACTTTAATGAAGATGTGAGTGTACATTCAGATGTGCATACACAGATAATCAGAACTTTTTGTTTTTAAATGTCTTGTATGACTTTAGACTAGACAAAGATAAAGGTATCTTCTTTTTCTACATTAAAGCATCAGTCTTTTTTGCTTTCTTCAGAAAGTACACACTCAATAGCTTTATAGACACTGATCTCAGCATTCAGCTGATGATTCTAAATTTAAACTCTTAAGTAAAAGAAGAAAACCCCTTACAGACTAGACTGCAGCCTCAAAATAGTAAAACAAGCTTACAGATGACGTTATCTCATATGCTCAGTAACTTTATGAACACTAATCTCAGCATTTAGCTGAGGGTTCTGAATTCAAACTCTCAAGTTGTTGTGAAAACAGAATGAATGAGTAATGGAAGAAAGCAAATAAGGGCTAAATTGAAAACTCAGCCTCATAGAATATGGACATCAGACATTACACAGCAGTTTCAGTTCTTTTAAAGTGAGCACTGATTCTGAACAGTTCTAGATAGGCCCTTCTTGTCTAGAATAATACTTTGTCATCTTTATCAGATCAGTGAGCATATCATTGTGCATATAACTCTCACAATCATCCTTGTTGTGAGTCTATTGTCATTATCTAGAAATGAGACAAACAGTCATTTTCTCAACAAAGTAAAAGAAGAAAACCCCTTACAGACTAGGCTGCAGCCTCAGAATGATGAAACAAGCTTGCAGATGATATTATCTCACACACTCAGTAGCTTTATGAACACTAATCTCAGCATTCAGCTGAGGGTTCTGAATTCAAACTCTCAAGTAAAAGAAGAAAACCCTTTACAGACTAGGCTACAGCCTCAGAATGATAAAACAAGCTTGCAGATAACATTGTTCATTCAGTCAGTCTCACTCTTTAATGATTAAACAGTGTTCTTGTTCACTGAAGTGAGAGTAAAGACATCTGATGAGATGTCTGATGTTTTCAATGTCAGTGACAATGATAAGTCATCAGAAGATTTATTAACAACACTTATTCTTTCTGAAGATGAATCAATAAAAGTGTGTGATTATGCACTGTTTAAACTGAGTCTCACTAATTCATGATAGAAGTCTTATGAAGTTAAAAACAGTCTACTGAATTAAATATTCATTCAAATTGTTTAAGAAGAAATTTTGAGAAATCAATGAGACTCACTATCTATTAAATAAACTGAAATAGAGCGATTTGTGCAGAAGCAAATCAGAAAGCAGGTGATTTTTATTAATAAACATGAATGAGCTCTTACAGCAAAGAATTGTTTCAATGCATTAGTAAGTAAAGATAGATTCACAATAATTCTCATCTTATATAATAAATTTCATATCACTCATTCACTGATTGTCTTCATGAAGCATCAATATCATTTTAAAGTGAATGATGAAGAAAATCATAGAAAGAGAAAAAGAATCAACCGCAGTGAGACTGAAATTTGACTGATGTTATGAGCTTAAAAGACTGTTGCTTCATTTTGCAATTTTAAGACATCAAAGTGAACTATTTGTTCATCTTGTATTTCAGACTAAACTTACAATTTTAAACAAGAAGAATTAATATGTTTACACTGAGCCTGAAGTCTTTGAGAGTATATCACTCAGATGTCTTGTCTTAACTCAGCTTGACTCATCTTCTTTGAGCTGCTATGTCAGAGATTGCAAGGTCACCTACAGCTTAAAAATTGCATACAGTGTCTAAAACCCTCACTTGCTTTTGTGTGAAAGAGACATTTTCAATATCTTGCAATTTGACAGTCAGCTGAACCATTAACAATGTCAGTCTGTGCCTCAAATGTTGCTTGTTAGGTTCTGAGAATATTAAAGCATAGTTCTCAGATGTGTTAATTGCTACAGCATAGACATAATGACTTGATGAGAAGAGATAGACAGGTTGCATTCAAATCAAAACAAAAGTTTTAAGTTTCTTATCTATAGCTGATTGATGAAAGAGGCTATCTCTAGATTCAATGACCTTTAACTGCAGTTAACACAGATGAGACTGATCTTTTGCTACTAATTAAAGAGCATGCAAACCCCAATGTCAAGATTAATAAGGGTGAAAGATTCAGAGTGATATAATTCATCAAAATGAGCATTTTGAAGACCTTATAGTACTGCAGTTAATGTAAAGAAGTTTTGAACATTCTGCAGGTGCTAAAATAAGATGAGACAAAGTGACATTTAAAAGAGAAGATATATGAACCTGAGTGAGCTTTAGAAGACAAGACTGTAAGTCACTCTATAGAGTAGCATATTTTTGCACAGTAAAACACAAATCATTTCAGTGTCTCTTAACATTGTGAAAATAGCGGTCATTATTGACAATACTGAATAGACTAAGTGATTAAAACACAAGTTAATTGTTCTTTATGATTCATCTTGTCACAACTTAAGCACCTCTTATAATGAGTGTGTTGTAAAGAGGCACCTCAATCTTAAAGTGTTTAATTCAGTTATTTTTGAGTTTTGACAGATATAAATTCTTAAAATGAACCTTCAGCATGCAGAGATGCATCAATAGAGTGATTATGTCACTGTCATGAATTGTAAAGAGGTTTCTCAGTGAACTCACAACAAACTCAATATTCAAATAAAGAACACTAGTAGAGCTGTTTCTTAGCTTTGTAAGAGACTTTAAAACAGCTCAGTAAGTGAAAGAATTCTTATATTGCAGTTTCTGCTTATAACTTTAACTAGACATTCTATTGTTACATTTAATTTTATTATAATGACAAGCTTGTATTTCTGCACCTCTATTGAGTAACTACTGAGATGCAAGTACAGCAGATCTTTTAAGTTTATGTGTCAAAGTAAAAAGCCTCATATAGGTTCTTTAAGTCTTTCAGTGAAGTTTAAGAGGTCAAAAAGTTGAGAAATGCTTAATGCACAAAGTCTGAGAATTGTATTTGTCTAAAGACTGACACACTTACATAATTAATTATAATTGCAATCTCTTTATCATTCAGAGTAGCTTCAGAAATTCAAAGATGAGAAGGCATTTAATGCTGTGAAGAAAAGTGTAAGTAGCACTCTATTCTTTTGACCTTTTTATTCACACTGAGTGATAAGACATCTCTATCAGAATAACTTAGTTAATTCAATTCAGAAAGAAGTGTATTCAGAGTTATTATTCACTGTGTTTGAAGAACTTTTCAGAGTAGGTTTAAGTTGCTGAAAATGTCAAATTGATAAAGAAGCTGAATATAGTTCAAGTTATAGTCTCTAAGAATGTGCATTATGTAATGATCTCAGTTAAGCAGAATATTTTTAGCTGATCTTGCTGCTGAAGCCGCTGATGAAGCTGTGTAGAATAACAGACAGATCAGATTTATTAACATAACAGAAGACTCATATTTACTATTGTTCAGCAGCAGAGTCTGATCATTGTCACTGAACACACACTGAAGTGTCATGCTTACAGAAAGGCAAAAAAGACAAATCAGTGAAGACAGCAGAAATAAGACAATAGAGATGTTAAGATGATGAAAAGAATGAATAGCTGAATTTAAGTTAACAAAAACTGCAAATAATTTGAAGCAGATATTAAGATAAAGTGTATGACAAAGATAGAAATATGTAAAGAAGAGTTTCATCAAAAGGTAATAATACAGTAATTATTAACAAACATAATGACTGATCAGTCTCTAGCATAAAGAGCACTTATTATCATTCTGATAAGAAAGAAATGTGAAGCTAGACTTGATTTGTATTTAACAGGTTCAACAAAACTATTAAATCTGTGAATTCTCAGTTGTGAAAAGGTCACAGCTTAACATATGATTGCATAAAAGGTGACACTCAAAGCTTGACAGAATAAGTTAAAGATGCAGTCATAAGTGTTTCTCTGCTTTACAATCTTTTAAGAAGCAACTTCAGATTAACAACACAGACTTAGTATCTGTTTAAAGACATAAACAGATTTAGATAAGAAAACATTTAATGACTCAAGGTGTGTCTGATATCTCTATTTACAAGTCACTCAGCTGTGATGTTTAAGCACAGCTGTGCTCATCATAGAAACATTTATTATATCTTTATTGTTAATTAACACATCTCATGTGAAGCATGTATTAAGACATTTATATATGTGAACCACCTTTACAAACATGCTCAAGCAAAACTTAACAGAAATCATCAGAATTATTATTTAACTTTGAATTGCACAGAGTGCAAGCGTTATGATACATCTTTAATTAAAAAAGATGCCTTAGCACAGCACAACAAACATCTCTACAGATAAGAAGATTTTATTGTTTTGCTGCAGTAAGACTTTGATATCAATGTATTTAGACAGCTGTCATCCTTAAACCTTTCAACAATTTCAGCAAACCCTCTCACATCTTCAAATTTAAAGACTAACAATCACTCAATTAAGTGATTGCATGACAGATAAGACAGTACAGCACCTTTGTCTTGATTGCAAATTGCAAGAGAAGTGAGAATACACAGCAACTCTGTCTTGATCACAAAAGAACTGAAAGAAATTATAAGAGAAGTGAGAATATACAGCAGCTCTGTTTTGATCACAAGAGGGGTGACAGCAAGAGAAATGATGCAATGCAGCATCTCTTTGATTGCAAGAGAAATGGCTGAAGCTGTAAGAGAAATGGTACAACACAGTACAGTCACAAAAGTGAAAGATGTCATAAGAGAAGTGACAGATGCTGTAAGAGTGATATGCTACAGCACATCTGTCTTAGTTGCAGAAGAAGTGAAAGAGAATGATATACTCAGCTGTGAATTTTGTTAAGAGAATAGATGACTCAAACACAACTCTTTTGTATTGATTGTTAAGTCACTGACTGACTCATTCTTTCAGTAGCTTCATTTTTTTGCACTAAATATCGGTATTTCACTCAAGTGTCTGTATTGAAATGAGACCTCATATTTAACTCATTAGTCTTCTTATAAAATCTCATACTCTATGTTTATACATCAGATGATTGTGTCACTGAGATTTAGACTTTCATCACTCTTTACTCAGAAGCTTTTTGAAGCACTATGTAACTGCAGATAAGACCTTTTAAGTAGTGTATATCAGTCAGTTTTATTGTTAAGCAAGGTAAGAGTGAAAGTAATAAAGATATAATTTCTTGTGAATTTTGACTTTAAATAGAGATCTTTAAACTGAAAGATGTTTAAAGAAACTAATCACTTCTATGATAAAGCAATCAGCACAATAAAGGCTGTGAGATTGTTTGTATATACCTTTTCATAAGTCAGTACTGTTTAATCTCATGAGAGGTGGTTATCATATCCTTATAAATTTGTTCATGAGTTTGCAAGCTGACAAAGTGAAATGATAGATAATGAACCTGTCAGCTGTTTATAAAGACTGCTGTGTATTTATATTCATTCACTGCCTTCTTGATAAACTCTTAAGAAATGACTCACTGTAGAATCACATAGTCTGAATTCTCAGTCATCATAATATCTGACATGTTCAAGATGTTGTTGACAAGAAAAGAGATTACAGCAGTGAGGTCAAATCCTTAACTACTGTTATCTCTACCTCTCATCATGTGATTATCAGAGAAGTTCATTACACTGTGTAGTGTTCAGCATCACTGTCACAACTAAAGAAGTTATTGCAGCTCTTAAACTCTTAAGAAGACTTAAAGATGTAAGTGTTCATTTCTCTGTCTGTTTAAAGTACTTTTCTCTATACATGTTAACAAAATTTGACAGTATAGTCATTTGACAACTGACAGCAAACAATTGATTTGATACATTAGCTAAATAGAAGAAGCATAACAATATGAGATATAAAATTCTTATTCAATAGTAGGATTTACATTGAGCCTCAAAATTGTATGAGTTTTGTTATCATTCAGTTATGCAGACTGCAGTTTGAACTTAAGAACTATTGAATTGATTCTGTAGATTCTGAATCAGAAATTTTATGACTCATTGATCAATTTTGTAGATTTTAATTCAGGTCTTCATGATTCATTGAACCTATAAATTTTCCCTGACATTCTTTCTCAGATGTTGTCAATACAAATGATTAATATCTCTTGCTCATGTAGCTATGATCTTAATGAGTGTGTCAGTCTCTTTTCATCTACATGAGTACACACTCAGCTGTCTTCAGAGAGTGACAGTTCTTTTGTTGATGAAATGACTGTTTGTCTCATTTTTAGATAATGACAATAGACTCACAATAAGAATGATTGTGAAAGTTATATGCACAATGATATGCTCACTGATCTGATAAGAAAGACAAAGTATTTTTTAGACAAGAAGGGTCTATCTAGAACTGTTCAAAATAAGTGCTATTTAAAAAGAACTTAAACTTCTGTGTAATGTGTCTGATGTGTATTCTTCTATGAGGTCAAGTTTTCAATTTAGCCCTTATTCACTTTCTTTCATTACTCATCTGTTCTGTTTTCACAACACTTTCAGCAGTGATTTCACTCAAATCACATATACTTTCAATATGAGTTTTAATGTGATATAAGTTGAGTTTGACACATTATACAGAGTTTTGTGCTTTGAATGAATCTCTTCAGCATCACAGACATCATCATCATCACTTTTACAACAGTTGTCATCTTAAGTGTCAGGTCAGAACCTGTTAAATGAGTGTTCATCAAAGTGCATTGCTGTCTTCTTTCTTCTGTCACAGTTATCAGCTCAGTCTACAACACTTATCTCATCTCATCACACTTTTCTTGAGTGCATAGCATTGATCATGACATACTATACAGCTCAGCACTCAGTGAGAACCTACTATCTGTCATTGCAGACTTCTGAGTCAGCATCTATGACACTGAACAGTTTACACATTGATCAAAAGCATTCAGGTCAAGGCTTATGAGCTTATATCTCTCAATATCAGCAGTCTTTAAATTGATCACCTTCTCAGATGTTCAATATGAGACAGCAGTTTATGACGCTGATGCAGACAGCTGCAATGACAACTAATGCAGTGACTGACAACTCTAATGAATACTACAGTATATTTATGATTACAATAAACTACAGCTCTTCTCATCTGACTTATGTTAACATTATCAAACAAGAACCACTGTTTCAGTCATCATTTACAGACAAAAACATGATATCTGATTTTATATCTTTTCATCAGCAGAGTCACTTGTCATACTCAATACTCATCAATCAAACCAGCATTTTAAAGGTCAACAGCGTTTAGAACTACATTGTAAACCATTATCTATAACAGTAACAACCTTGTCTGTCAGCCTCTTCTCAGCAGAACATAATGTCATCATTCATATAACATGTCTCTGTCACAGCAGTTCAAAACTCATCTTCAGATTCAGTGCTGAAAGAGTTTACAGTCTATGTCAATGCAACGCAATTTGACAGGATTTTGAAACATTGTGAGGTAAGACAGTGGCAGAAACAGGCTCTTTGCCTAATGTTCAAAGGGTGAAGACTATACTTACACAAGAGCAAACATAAGCATGCTAAGTGAAGACTGTGAGGTCAGAGGTGACAGCTATGAAGAAGAAGAATGAGTCACTGTTGATGAATAATGAAGACAAAAAGAACACAGACACATTGAAGAAGAGTTAAGATGATGAGAATCAGAAGTGAAAGCATATAGACTGTAAAGAGTCAATTCTGATTGCATCTATGCAACATCAGCATCAGTTTTAAGTGAATAAAGAAGAAAGTCATCATAAGAAAAGAATGATCACACATGATGAGATTAAGCCTTAGCTGAACTGACTGCATCACTTATTTCAGATGCTTTAACTGAAGATCTACTGTATACAGACCTGATTCTTTAAGTTTCTGTTCTGTTAAAGGGTCTAGATTTGGTTTCTGAATCAAATATGAAGACAAGATACATTTTAATGCTGAATAATTCTGCCTTTGCAAGTGAATCATGACACACTACAGTAAAATGTCACACTTATGACTGTAACATTTGATGAACATTACTTGTGAAAGCTCATCTCATCATAAATCAGTCAACATTTCTTTATTCTTCTTCATACATGTTGCTGTTTCAGCATTTCTTCTAGCTCTCTTTCTCTCTCAAAATCAACTATCTGTACAGAATGTTCTCAAGAAACATATCACGCTACAGTGTATTTTAAAAGCAAGTCTAGACATGTCATCATTAATGAAATTAGCTTTTAAATTGTCTGAGTCATTTCTTCAGAGATTCTAGCTTCATCATTAAGTTTATCTTCACTGATCTTTTCATTCTTTCTACTTGACTCATCTATTTTTACTGTCATGTCTCACTATCTTGTTGTTAATATATTCAGCTAACAACTTTTCAACATTGTATAATGATGAAAGAATCAGCTCAGTAGATCATTCTAATAAAGTGACATGTTCTGCACTGCTTTGTCAGATGTGTATTGTTATGATCTTATTATGAGTTTGAATTCAATGCTTAACTGTCATGTGTGTCAGTGTCAGAAAATCAAGAGCACTTTCAGCTCTCTCATGCTAACTCAGACTGAGTTGTGATATCATGACTCTGTTTAAAATTTCATTTCTGCTTTAAGATATCTGCAGTTACTGAGTAAAGACACATTCTCTGTAGTCTGAGAGTGACTCATCATCATTAAAATCATGACTTTTAAAAGATGCAGAGTGTCTAGCTACTAAGATATTCATCTCTTCATTCATTTGATCATTAATGATGTTAAAATGACTTCTGACAGTATCATTCATTGATCAGCTGTTTGAATTGATATCTGCTCTGCTATTCTTCAAAATTTCAGCAGCTGAGACATTTTTAATAGTCAATTACAGCATGTTGCTTTCATCAGTGAGTTCATCTGCTCTATCAAAATCAGATACTTAATTCATGAGGTTTGCTTTGTGACCCTCTTGTTCATCTGAGACAGACATCAGTCTGTAAATTGTACACAACTTCATGATAAAACATATCTGATTAAGAAAAATTCAAGAGTCTAGTGTTGAGAGTTGTGTCAGCACATAGTGATTTTAAAGAATTGAAAAAAGCTCAGTATTTAGCTTTTTAAATAAAGAAGTCAGTGATGTCTTCTTTAATATCTTCATTAGTTGCTTTCATGTTTCTGATTCATAAAAACCTCAAAAATTTGTGATGCACTTTCTTTTGAGAACAGTTGCTTCTTTTATTCTTCAGAATGCTGATGTTCTGTTTGAGAGTCACTAACATCAAATTGTGTTTCTTTTCTGCATTGTATCTTTCTTTTTCATCTGTTTATTCTGCAAGTAATGATTGTTAAGTTCATTGCTCATAGTTTCTGAAGCCTAAATTGAAGGTGTATTTGATGAAGTGTCTCAGCTGAGCCTTATCTGCTTCAGATATGTGACCCTTAAGGCTGATTGAGTCACTGACTTTCATAACAAGATCTCAGATTGCTGAAGCACAAATTCTATAGTAATTCTGCATGATGTAGAGAAACAACTTCTTTTATGCTGTATCTGTCTTGTAACTATCTTTATGAATGCATTGCATTTTCTTTTAAAGTGATTTTTTCTTTCTTTTTGAGCAATGTAGCTGTTTAATGACATTTATCAAGTCTTTAAGGTAGTTGAGATCTTTAAAGAGTGAACAGAATGTTGAGATCAGTGTATCAATTTTGAGAGAGCAGTTTTTGATCATATACTGCTTCTTCTTGCTCAAATATCTCTCAATAGGTGTTTAACTGATGATTTAAGCATCACTAGCTGACATTTTAAGACAAGTAAGTTTTAAGATTTGAGTGAATTTGTAGTTCATACACTTCATAATATCTCAGTTACTGTTAAAAATATGCTCTTATATGATTTTTATATGTTGCAGATAGTTCATATTCAGCTGTCAATAGTGAGTGAAGAAAAGTTATAATGCTTTCTTATAATATCTGATCACATTTCATTACAAATGCTTTGTGAAAGTTGCTTAAAAAGAAGCTGCATCATAGACATGTAATGTGTTGAACATCATTTAATGCATGCAGAATTCTCAGATACTTTTTAACAAGATCTCAGTACTTTCTTTAATTCTTCTTCTTCAGCTTAACCCTCATCAGACTTTTCTCTAAGTTCTGCTTGTCTTTTTTTAAAAGTTGACTGTAGATTTCTCTGAATATCTCATCAACTGTACACTCTTTTCTATTCTGAGTCATAGTATGTGACTGAAACTGATTCTTCAACATGATGATCAAGTCTTTCATTGATACTGTTAACATTATCTGAGAATCATTAAGAGTGTGTGATGTTACAAGTAAACACTGAAGATGTTATGAAAATATTAATCACTCTATCATGTTATGAAGAGAAATGAGTTTTCTTATACTCAGTGATCTGTACACAGCTCAGAGCTTTTCATCAATAACTATTTAAAGTGAAGAAAATGTTGTTTCTGAAAAGCTGATGTGCAATCAAAAGTGTAGATTGTTAGTACAGTAGATAACTCATTACTTTTTTGTAAAATATGAGACCTGTTGTGAAATACAGATTGTTCAGAGAGTATTGCTCACTGTGTGATGATGTTTCTCACAGCTTAAGAATCTTTAAAAATTCAACAATGAAACTAATGATGTTATTAGCTCAGAACTTAATCTCACAAACTAGTCAAAGAAACTGAGTCTTAACTGATTGAGTTTGAGTGAGATGACTGACTGATTTAAGGCTGATTGAATGGTGCATACAGCGGCATCACAATAAGAATGAAGGCTGCTAACTAGCTTCATTGACCATTGTGACAACGCTAGTAAAGTGTGTGACAGAGAAGAAGTTCTGTTCACTAATGTGATGTGATGGTTTCTTACTGTGTCACATTAAAGACACACAGAGTATTTAAAGAGTATTGCTTACACTGCAATCACACTCTCAACACATTTTCTACTGATAAGTGTCTGAAGAATATCTTCTATCAAGCAATTTCATTATTTGCTGAACCTTTTGTCATTCACACATCAGCCTTTAAAGAGTTTTAACTATCATAAAGTCATTGAAATAAACTGTTTGCTGACAGAAATAGCATTTACAACTGATCAGTGAGCATTCAGAAACACTCTGTGCTTTTTCACATTGACATTTAAAACCTGTCTTCATGATACTCTTACTTTCAGAGTGTCTTTTTAAAGACACCTCACAGAAGTGAAGAAGACGCTTTGAAAGTCATAAAAGACACCTTTAAAAAGTGAGAGTATACACTTTAGAAGTCATGAGATGCTCTCAAAAATGAAGTATACACCTTAAAAGTGCATACACCTTTAAAAGTAAAGTACATGCTCTGAGAGTCATAAAGATCTAAAAGTGAAGTATACACTCTGAGAGTTGTAAAAGGTATCTTTAAAAGTGAAGCATCAGTAAGGTTATGACTCTCAGAACATGTACTTCACTTTTAGAGATGTCTTTTATGACTTTTAAAATGTGTACTTCACTTTTAAAGATGTTCTTATGCACTTTTAAAGTGTCAGTCTGTTCCTTGAGCGCCTCCACCGATGGGTCAGGTCTCAATGTTGGTGAGCGCGACATGTTAGGAGGTTTCTAGCGATGGAAATCCCGTACTAATGGTGGGGACAGGGTTGGATGAACGAGAGGATGTGAAAGGACTATGAAACAACAAACGGAAATGCGAACGCAACACGTTCATATAACGCCACGAGATATGCATTTCCAGTCCGATATCCAGGAAGCTTTTTCCGCAAGAACCGTCCATCAACACAGGCATAGTAATTATGCATGCATTCAGGAGATTCAGGTGCCGACATCTCAAAGGGTCAACTTGTACGAGCCGATTAACTTATGCGCTGACAGGGGGGCCGGAAATGGCCACCCTCCTTGCACAGGCACACTCAGCCTCAGTTCAGGCTTCTTCACCCTCAGCTCAGGCTAAAGCAGCACTACCTCAGGTTGGCGACCGTAACTGGAACTGGAGAAAAAATATTTCGTGTCCGACTATACGGGTATGACACGCTGGATAATAGTCAACTGAGCGCCTAGACGCCGGAACAGCTGTCCGAACTTAAGGTTGAAGTAGCCACCATTAAGGACGAGAAAATGAGCGGGGACTTGATTAAGCTTTTGGACAGAAGTGGAGTCGAGTCGCCGTTCTGATGGGATGCTCTCTGGTCAGCATTGGTTCAGCTCTGGGCCCCATCCTTCAGTGTCATCATTGGGGCTACTTACATCTCAGCTGATCGGGGATCCACCCGCCCTTGAAGGGTTGAGCTGGCTACTTACAGCACGGGAGAAAATCTCAAGCTTGTGACTGCAGAGGGATCACTAATGAACTCCAAATTCTGGACTGTCCCTGGAAGGTGGATACAGAATGTTCAAAGACTGGTTCCTGAACATGAGTGATTCACAGAGGTGACCATGAGCCGATACGGGCTTCCTGAACATCGCCGTCTAAAGTTGATGAAGTTAGCACAGCTCATCCACGTCAGTTATGATCAACTAACAAAAGCGAGAATAGAAACGTGACAGAGCACGGGGGATTAGTGCCTGAGTAGCGCCTGCAGCGCCTGAGCAAAGCGGCGGGAGCTGACTAACTAGATCCGAACGGGACAGCCGTGGCTGGGTGACAGAAATGATGGCACACTCTAGCGAGATCACCTCAAGAATGGGCCAAAATTTACAGAAATCTTTTCAGAATCACATTATTACTCAGATGCCAATGTGTATAAATCAATATACTGAGTGCAAAAGATTACAAACACGGTACTAGTATTCAATATATACACTGCTATTCAATGCGTTAAAGACATGATTTGGTGAGCGGCCTTGCTAGAGTGTGCCACGACATCTGTCAGCCAGCCTCGAGCGAACTTTCAAAATATGCATCCTGCAATGCTCAATATCAAATGACCGCTAACACAACAGCACTGACAAACCCACAATGTCCACGCCAGCAGCGAAACGGCGCCGTCTAGACAGCGCCTCGAGGACTCTATCCAAGCCTTTCGTCTCGCCGTTCAAGACACCTGTTAAGGCCAAGTCTGCGCACGATGACATAACAGAAACTGCGGATGGCGGCAATATCGACGAGAAGGATTCCGACACACCAGATGCCGGTCTTTCTCGTCATAATACCACCCCAATCAAGCCGCCCGCTGCCAGAGCGAAAACCCACTTGTCGCCAAACAATACATCTCCAACCAAAGATCCCGAATTAGCAGAGCTGTACAAGACACAGCGGACATTAGAAGCGCAGTTGCGTGGCCTGAACACTGAACTCGACACGCTTTCGCAGGCGGTGAAGATCGAATCCAGTAACTCGGACACGGAACTCGAAGTGCTAATACAGAAATGGAAAACTGCTAGCCGGGAGGCTGCGGAGGAGGTATTTGGGGGTGTTAGAGACAGGGTGAATAGGATGGGGGGCGTGGGTGCTTGGAGGGATGTGCAGAGGAAGCAGCAAGAATGGAAGAGTGGCGGATTTGGATTTGATGATGGGCCGGAGCGAAAGGGAGATGACGGTGCTGAAGGGGAGATCAGTGATGGGGAGAAGGAGAGGAGGAGGGCGGAGGTTGAGGATGAAGTTGATGTTAGGGAGGTGGATGGGGAGGGACAGAAGGGGAGTGCGGTGGAGGAGGGTGCGGATGACGATGTGAGTTCCATTGCTCTGAGCTCTTCTCCGAGATCGGAGGTGGGTATAGAGCTAAATGTCGGTGGTGCAGACGTTTACGATGGACATGATGCTTAAAAGCTTGAATGTTGATCTCAAAGACATTGGCTTTGACAAAGAATTGCAAAGGTGGATTGACTGAATCATTTGCATGGGCGGGAGGAAACTCTATCGCCTTTGTTGGCTTTATTTGAAGCTTAAGATACCCCATTATCGTTGGCTATTCCGCACTATCTTTCCCAAAAGTTTCATTTAGCTATCTACTATCCTGAACAGCCGCTTCAAGCATAATCTACGTCCTCACTTCCCTCTAAGGTCTTTCCCTAACTCTACAATATTCCTAGCCGCGTCCGCGAACATTTCGTCTTTACTTCTACACCTCGTCCCTAGCACCCTATCCCCCTCCTCCACAGCAATCCCCCCTGCACAGACCTCTCCCACTATCCTTCCGTAGCCGGCCTCTGACCTCAGGCACACCCTCGAGAGTGTCAACGATCTTCCGATAAGATAGGCGAGCCGCCGATCAGAAAACGCCTCTAATACGCGCCAGAAGTAGTCGGAATCAACAGCTGTGCATGTGCGAGGTCACGGACATCGATCTTCACCCCAACACGGCATTGTCGGCTTCCACTGCGAGTATCGACGAGAAAGCAGAGGACAAGCGGAAAGCCAGCACGTACGTGACCACGGGAACGCGTCGACGGCATTTCATTCCACTTGCCATTCCACGATGGCCATAACACTTCGTTGCTCGAATTGATGTGTTTCAGATCCGTCACATCTTGCATCGACGGCCTGAAGATTAGAGGGGCAGGAAATGGAGACGGAGTAACGGGTTATGTTCTCTGACATAGTCGCAGATGGTGAGCTTCTTGAACGTGCAATAGGACATATATGCGTTGTTTTACGAATATGGTGTCTTTGACAGTGATCTGGATGATGAGTTTGAGGTTAGATCTAAGCATGCCTAATGAGGGAATGCTGTAGGGCAGTAAGGTTGGAAAGAAGGACGTACGGAGTCCCAACCCATCATTCGTCAATGCTCTAGGCTCGAACTCGGACGAACCACCCGTCGTGAGGGCGTTGATGGAGCCGGTTATACGATCTAAGCATATTGGGTACTCTCTACCATGCCCCATCGAAACTGCCCTATCTCACAAGGTTTACATCCAGATTGTTAGTGACTCCGCGGCGTCTAGCAGGACCAATCGCAGCCGCTTTTCAAAGGGATGGATCCAGCATGCAAGCATACGAGACGAGGAAAGATTTGTTTTGTAAGGTTCAGACTTTGGCTTCACAGCCGCGATATCTAAACTGTTCACTATGGCTTTTGGATCAGAGAATCGAATATCTTCCCAATCTCTCTTGCACTCTTCTTCGGATACCGTTTCTGTCCGCCTTCGTAGTCGACATATGTAACGCCGAACCTTGTCTCGTACCCTTCTGCCCACTCGAAGTTGTTGTTGATTTCTGTGAGTGACAAGGCTGTAGCGGTTGAGGGATAGAGTCAGACTCACTCCATCAGGCTCCATGCCATATAACCCCGAACATCCACACCATCCAGCTCGTATGCCTCGGCCAACGCGCCAACGTAGTCCTTGAAATACTCCAGCCTGAACTCATCATCCAGTATCTTCTCCAGTGGCAGATCATTCTCCCCCTTAATGCTGGTCCCATTCTCAGTGACATGGATCTTTGGCCTTCCATAGCGATCGCTTAACCACTTCAGTAGGTTTCTGAACCCGGGCGGGTACGGCCTCAACCAGAAACTCTGCGTTTCGGGTCCAATAACCTTGCCCTCCTTGTTTTCGAACAAGCTCTCTAAATTACCCAGGAAGTCTTCCGGCTCAGGAGTTCCAGGTCGATGCTTGATGTAATTCGCGCAGTAGTGGTTCATGCCGTAAAAGTCATTGCTGCCATATCCGAGAGCTAGGTCTGCTTTGGTCCACGTGGGAAGGCGCTCGCCAAGTTGGGCGACCATGCTGTCGGGGTATTTGCCGTGGTAGATAGGATCGGCGAACCAAGAAATGCTGAATTCGAGTTTGCGGGTACAAGCCTTGACGTCTTCCGGGTCGTTGGAATCCCAGGGCTCAACCCAGTCCCCTAAGCTGTATCAGCCTTATCGATTTTTTAGGGGACATCTAAAAGTTCAATGAGATTATTACCGTTCAATGTAATTCCAATCTCGCCACCATCTTTTTCCTTGAAGTCCTCCCTATATGCCTTCACCGCGGAACCGTGGGCGACAAGGATGTTATGCCCCACGATCCATGGCTCCCGGCTGCTGTCTCCCGCCTTGCTCTTACTCCTGTCACTCGTACGTCCCGGTGCAAATAGGCCAGTGTTGTAACCCAAGATTGAGCTACACCACGGTTCATTGAAGGTGATCCAGTGCTTGACTCTTGGTCCCATCGCTTTGAAAACAACTCGAGCGTAGTGGGTGAAGTCTGCCACAGATTCCTCTTTGTTGAGGAACCCACCGTATCTCTTGTCGAGACTGTCCGGAAGGTCCCAGTGGAGAAGCGTGACCATGGCGACGATGCCGGCAGCGATGAGAATCGTCCACCAATCTCACGTAATGTTGAAGACCCTTTTCATTGATAGGGTCATCCCGGCCACCAAGGGGGATGATACGTGACCTAAGTTATTCTTAGCATGTGCTGTCTCCTTCAGTTGGTGAGGAGATCATACCATGAGAGCGAAAAGCGATATGCCTTCGCACGAGTCTGCTTAAGCAGTGCGATATCTTCCGCAGTCCGGTGATACGAATCACAAGCTTTGTCGCCGGAGCTGCCGTCAGCAATCTTGCCAGGAATTTTGCAGAAGGTGTCCCATATTGAAGGTCCACGGCCGTCGTCCGTAGCGGCACCTTCAATTTGGTAACTGCATTGGGGGAAGCCAATGAGTAAATGAAGTCTCAATATATCTCTCAGACCTTACCAAGCTGTTGCAAAGCCCCAAAGAAAGTCTGAACGAAGGACTGCTCTTGACATCTTGGTGACTACTCTGCACCGAGGATGAGATGCTGGTCCGAACAGCTCTAGATTCAAGATCAAGGGAACAGGAAGAGTTCACTCTACTCGCCAACGTCAGCTATAAAGGCAAGGCATCCTATCTGCTTGGCCAGAGATGATACCGCGTGACCCTGCGAAGCGTGCTTGATGCAGCACATGTGGCGGGACACTGCAGCGTAGTCCCTCCTGCTTGACATCTGAATGCGTGTCATTGTCAATTTCACCGTTCGCGGGGTAGTGGAGCCCCCAGATCCAAGTGTTGAAGTTGGTGAGATCCGGAAATACGGGCCTCTAGCCGCCAGACTCGAAATCACAAATGTACAAGTGTTTCCGAGAATGAGCCTTGGCCGAGGAGCTTGTTCTCGCCTGATAAGAAGATGACCTCCATCCAAGACCTGTACAATATGGACTGGATTCCTTATATGAATTTATCTGCAGCATGTGCTAATAATGGTTCTTTCTAAGATTTTGAGCTACTGCGAAATGATGATGGTCGCCGGAAGAGATGAGCGCCTTTAGCCATGCAATGCCTCGCTGAGTCCTTCCCTTATTCTCAAGCAAAAGAGACGCCAACCTCACCCTCAAACGCCCGATCAATATTATAAAAGATAAAAGGATGCTCCTCAATTAACATCCATTCCTTCCTCCTCTTCTCCCTCACCGTCTTCCATTTCCTCACCAGGCTGACCTCCACCAACACTGCCCCTGGGTTTGTACCCCTCTCGCCCTGATCCTCCTACGCCAATTCTGCCTCCACCTAGGCCGCCGAAAACCTCAAGCTCTTCTCCACCTACTACCCTACCTTCCATATCAACCACTTCGCATAGTTCCATCAAACTCTGCCGACTCAATTTCCTAAAGCTTTCCGTTCTGACTATCCGGCCCCAATGTGTCATACAATAAACCGATGCTCTTCTCTTTAGCCACTCCTCGTTCGCGGTAGCGGCTCGCTCCCAGATCACAGCAGCATGCTCCACATCCAGTTCTCTACTCAGGCGATGCACACATAGCAAACGTAAGCGTGGCATATCGTACACATTGGCCATGACAAGCATTCCCGCAACATCGCTCAGATCCGCGCAGTACTCTGAATGGTGGCCGATGCTATCTGTGTATAAATAGTAGAGGAAGGCTCGAACCACAGAGTAAGGCTCGGGTATGTGCATCCTCTTAGTGTGAAACTCGGCCATTTGTGAAGCGTAGAGGCGGCCGAAGTGCGGCCAGCGAGCTTGCAGTATGAGTTTGTGAACGTGGATTTGTGCCGACGTCGATGTATTAGGGTTGACGAGTTCCTGCTCCTGAACTGCCGTATGGGACGTGGCGGTCGACATCTCGTCATCATCGTCATCGCGCGCGCCTGTGACGACAAAGTCTGCCCCACTGCCTGATTCGGGTATTTGGTCGAACATCGAAGCAAGATCGGCCCCAAGAGCGCCAAGCAACGATGAAGCATTGCGGTCACTTGCAGGCATCTTTCTCCTTCCTCCACCGACCTCTGGAACCACGTGGTTTCCGAGCAGACCAAACCTCTTTAGATCAATAGGCAACACATCGCTGAGGTAGTTCTCAAAGTTAGTACCGCCACCGTTTTCTGGTGGGTCAGTCGCACAGCCGAGCAGCCAAGCCTTGGTACCGTCTTCGTTTACAGCGCAATAGTGCCATCTGTAGGCAGGGTCGAATATCTCTGGCCCTTCGGCCAATTTCTGCCAGCGCAGCGTATCAAGCTCCAATGACGCGAGGTTGCACTCTGAAGGGCGGATAGTTCCCGCAGGTGTAACAAAGTCGAGTAACGTGCCGGAAGAGTAAACGTGGAAATGAGTTCCTAAAGCTTGTGAAGGTACATTGGGACCTGAAACGAATCTTACGGATGATATTGCGCCTGGGGCCACCGGCTTCTGAAGGATCGAGGAGGCCCTGACCTGGACGCTGCTTGAATTGGCGGTATACCCACTGGAGCCCGTAGCCAAATGCTGCGGCTGATGGAAAGAGGCTCGCGGGCTTTGTCCAAATTGTTCCCCAACATTCGAAATATCAGTCGTGCCGTATGTTGGTGCTGTCGCGAAAGCAGGGTTCCCTTTGAGATCAAGCCACCATAGCTCACCACCACGCTCCATGTCAGGACCTAAACCGCCAAATACCCACATACGTCCACCCCAAATCCAAGCGGCATGATCGAACCTTCCTACAAAGCTCCATGTGCGAGACCAAGTCCAGGTCTTGAGATCGAGGTAGCAAACATCGTCTAAAGTATACGTTTCGGTTCCCGTCAACCCTCCGACAATGAAGAGCTTATCATTGTGGACCACGGCAGCATGCCGGGCTCTTCCTTTCGGGATGGGTCCTCGGACTTCTGGCTGGGTCCAATGCGCGGTGCGAAGGTTGAATATCACAAGGTCCGAGAGATACTCCCTGTGCTCATTCTCGCCTCCGTACACGAGAAGCTTGTCCCCTTCCCACAGGCACGCGGTATGACCTGGCGATCCGTTCAGTGCTGAGACCAGTGATGGATATGGGAGGAGATACGTACCCATTCGAACTCCAGGAATGTCTCCATAGTTGTCTACAAGACTCCATTGTAGAGTTCCAAGGTCGAGCTTCAAGACATGGTTGTAGACTAAACGGCGATCTCCTTAGCTTAACTCTTGCAGCACACATGACTAAGCGACAAGAGGACGCACCCTCATCAGTGTACTGGTCGAATCCTCCGAAGGCATATATCTGGTTGTTGCCGCAGTATGTGACCGATGCATTGACAAGACATGCCGGCCTTTGTCCACAGGTCCTGGCTATCTTAGGCCTGTATCCGTCGCTGCTGGCTCGACGCCCTTTGACAGGACTAACAGGCATTTGGAAGGTCATGTTCGAGGAGCCAGCGGAAGCAGGCGTGCCAGTGGAAGGGCCAAAGCCAATCCAGGGGTGTCCAGTATTATGAGGCTGCGCAAATATACCACTCGAATTGCCTACGGCAGGCGTGGACGGTTGGTGCTCCATTGAGACTTAGATATTACGACGTTGATGTCGAGGAATTGTTGCAGGCATTGAAGATGCGTGCAATGGAGACTACGACTACCCCATCAATCCGGGAGTACGAGTTCCTGTGCTTGTGAAAAGGAGACAAAGCCGGCGATTTGAGGCTGGAAGTCTTCCGATCGCCAATAGCCGATTTGATGGGACAATAAATTATGCGCTTTTCCATGTCCAGTCTAGCCTATAAAAGGCGGTGTGATCACTGTGCCAACGCCTTGTTACGGCTAACTTTTAAAGTCGACAGATTCGCTTCTCTTCCCTTCTCTCCTCTCCTCTCATACCCACTTCTTTCCGCAACCCTCCATATCTACCTTCTCGTGCATTTATTGCATCTCATAACTCTGTCTCTGGCAAGAAAAGCTTTTCCAGTCCATTAGATCTTCTACGCTTGAGATACTAAGTATCGACGGCTAGATCGATCGACCCCCCGATTGTAAACAGCTTTCCTGCAGAGGCTAATCGATTAATCCAATTATTTCCGGACATACGAGACTTCGACTACTAATCAACTTACCCAGGATCCATTTGATTGAGACTCTTGGGAATTCGCTCGATAAACGGAACAGCAACCTTCGACAATCATCGTTGGTTAATCGGCTACTACTAACCTGAGGACTTCACCGTCTTCTACAACACAGTAATCTTGATCGATACATTAGTTTGTCCGTTCGATCACAAATCAGACACTGCACAATGGCAACCGCGTCAGTGTCAACACCGCTTAAGGCCCATCATGGTCTTTTCTCAACCCTCACCGCTGGCGGTCGGATGCCTCTCACACCTTCACCACGTACGCGCACAGTAAGCTTGGCCACCACTGTCTCGAACAACGCTTCTCCCTTCACACCGCCGAGACAATCAACAGAGAGCATTCGTGCGCCTTCACAGTCATCTTATGCTGGCAATTTGTCATCCTACTTCTCGAGGTCAGCATCGAGAACCACATACCGCGATTCTCCGAAATCGAATATTGCAAAGGCAAAGAAATCCCCGAGACACCTAGAGCTTGGTGTATCAGACTGGGCGTTAACCGGTACCGGTTTGACTGTTGGTCAGACACCCTCAAAAGAGCGGTCAAGAAAAGAAGGTCCTCTTCGAACGAGATCAGGGAAGACAACCTTTCGAGTTAATGCCGGCGATCGGTTCATCCCGAATCGGAGTGCTAGCGAAGGACTGAACACAGCTGGCTCAGGCAAGGCCGACGGTGACAGCCAGAGACCGAAGACAAGTGGTGGGGAAGGGTCTTCAGTTCTTGCAAACGCTGCGAGTGCCTTCGATCTTGGTGGACGCGGATCAGAGGACGATGCTACGATAGCGCTGAATGGGCTTAGTTTAGACGACAATGACACGACAAGCTCATACTCACGGCCGGCTCCCGATGCTCTCGCCTATGAGTCCTCTCTTGCATCAGCTTGCGGCGTTTCGCTCAATACTCGTATTCTTGCTTTCAAACCGGCTCCACCCGAGTCATCGAAGCCCATCGACCTACGATCGCAGTACAATCGTCCTCTCAAGGCTGCGAACACTGCTTCCGCACAATTTCGCCGAAGAGTGTTGACAGCGCCGGAGCGTGTCCTTGACGCCCCTGGTCTCGTGGACGACTACTACCTCAATCTCCTGGACTGGGGCTCCGGTAACCAAGTCGCCATCGGTCTAGAGCGCAATGTCTACGTCTGGTCAGCAGAATCAGGGACCGTAAGCTGCCTTCTTGAGACTAGCCCAGATACCTACGTCAGCAGCGTAAAATGGAGTGGCGATGGCGCCTACGTGGGCGTGGGTCTCGGATCAGGCGAGGTTCAGATTTGGGATGTTGAGGAGGGTACCAAGCTTCGGAGCATGCATGGACATGACACCCGGGTTGGAGTCATGGGATGGAACAAGCACATCCTTTCCACAGGCGCGCGAAGTGGCCTTGTTTACAATCACGACGTTCGCGTTGCAGAGCACAAGGTTGCCGAACTCGTCTCGCACACCTCTGAGGTCTGTGGTCTGGAGTGGAGATCTGATGGTGCTCAACTCGCCACCGGCGGTAACGATAACCTCGTGTCCATCTGGGATGCTCGTTCTCTTGCTGCTCCCAAGTTCACAAAGACAAATCACCGCGCAGCCGTCAAAGCCCTCAGTTGGTGTCCATGGCAAATGAACCTCCTTGCAACAGGAGGAGGGTCATATGATCGTCACATTCACTTCTGGAACACCACCACCGGCGCGAGGACGAACAGCATCGACACCGGCTCACAGGTAACGAGTCTACGGTGGAGCAATCACTACCGTGAGATCGTCAGTTCAAGCGGCTTCCCGGACAACTCGCTCAGCATCTGGAGCTACCCGACTTTGGTTCGCAATATCGAGATTCCAGCCCACGAGACAAGAGTATTGCACAGCTGCTTGAGTCCGGACGGTCAGATGCTCGCGACAGCAGGTAAGTTCCCTTCGATAACCTTGATGGAGCACGCTGATTAGCATGCAGCTGCGGACGAGAGCCTCAAATTTTGGAAGCTCTTTGAGAAGAAGCCTGGGTCTAGCTCAACGGGATCAAGGGAAGGCGGTGTTGGTGGGAAAGGAGGGGAGATGGTCAAACAGATGACAATTCGATAGACCACGACGTCCTTGCTTATCTTCCACTAGCATAGTCTTTTGATCTTGATGGCGGTCTCTTTGGCAAAGGGTAGCTGAGCCGGTTTATGGCGTTTTGCATCTTGACGCTCGGGGTGTTTACCAGTCAATAGCGTCATGTCACTTTTCGAGAAGTCTGTCTTTAAGCCAATATAAACACTCGTAATCACTCCTAGATCTTGTATGTACGTGGTAATATTGGACTTGATCGTTTCGAACATTTGGAAGTCGAAGTCACAGTGAGCCGCTTTGTTGCGGCGCGAATGCGGCTTGGCTGACTAAGCGAGATTGAGGTCAAAGATTCTCCGGGCGGGCAGCACTTAACCGTTGCAACACATCTCTACAAGGCAACGGCGAGAGTTGGAGCAACACGTCAGCCCAGCAAGGACCTCCAGAGCACTGTCGCAATCCAAGGTGGCAGACAGTACGTTAGAGCAGGCATTACTAAAGACGAAAAGCTTCATGATATGAGATAACGGACGGTCGTAAACCATCAATCACCTAAGCCTAGGTTAGGCTTCATGCTCAGCATCACAGCGACTTCCTCAAGTCACGCTCGCAAACCTTTGACGCTTCATCGCTCCTTCATTGACCTTCTGATCACTTCTCTGAATCTCTTCGCCACCTCAGCATGTCGAACCAGCTTGTGGTCAGTGTTCTGTGACTGCGGGCACACAAGACACCACCGCTTGGTGCGAGACCAGCATGTGCTGATCAGACTCCCTGATAGGGATCGATCTACCATCGCATAATCGACGATGTCATCCAAAACTCGCATGTCGATTTCGAAGAAGGTGGTGTTGACCAGCGAACGTTGGATGAGCTGAGATCGGTTTGTCTCCATTCACTGTTGTCGCCAGCATTGAACACTACTCTCTTAGCAAGTTATCATCGCCTTTTGAATGTTCGCGAGACTCCTGGCGCAAAGATTCTGTTCCTTCGTTGTGTTCGATGTCGCGATGTTGACACATTTTTCTTTCTTGCCCGCCTGTCAATGTCAGGGCACTCTCTCGCCGTTTTCGTTGTCGAAAAGTGGGGCGGGAGGTGAGCTGCTTTTGGGGGTAGCCGACTTTTGAGGAGTCTTATACTTCCGCGAACCCTGCAATGATTCTGCTCCTTGTTAAGCGACCTTCTGCATAAGTTTCATCATCATTTTATGCACCCATCGTATCAGCTTATATTCTTCATGTCCTTTTTCCTTAGTTCGTATCTTCATATGTCATCGTTGAACTTGCGCTAAGTCGATCTCCACATAGGGCTGGCAGAAGAAACTGTCCTCTCTCGGCGTCGCCCAATTTCCCTGGGATCCTGCTCCTCCACCAACAATCGTCAACACCCCAACTCTGCCTTCCAATGCCGCCAGACCTCAACAGCAACTGCAGCAACCACAGCTATCACAGCAATCCGTTCCTTCCTCTTCATCGGTTTCTTCACCCAATGGTTCGTCTGCTGTCCGAATTAAGACGGAGCCGGGCTATGATAATCCCTTATCAGGCTTGCCCCATGCGACTGTAGTCCAAACAGCCACCGCAAGCACTCAAGTCGCACAGCAGCGCGCAGCAGCTCTGATGGCACAGAAATATGGCGCCCAAGCTAGCCCTCAGATTGCTCAACTGCAAGCTGGTATCGCACTGCCGGGGCAACAGCGGCCTCAGGGCCTGCAGATGCCCATTGCTCAAAACAAGGATATGATGAGGCAGCAAAACCTTCAGCAGCTTCAGCAAGCTCAGAGAGCGAACATCGAAAGTGCCCAATTTGATGGCACTGGAGATACACCTAGTGCGCACTGGGATGCAGTGGTAGTCAGGAGACGTGCGGATGGCGATGATGAGCAGATCGGTAGGGTACATGCAGATCGAACGATCAGAATGCAGATCGAGCAGCTCGGGCAGAGAATGGAAGGCGGTGGTCTTATGGTTCCGCTTGAAGAGCGTCCACAAACCTGGAAAGGGAAGAAGCGCAAGGCCACAACAACAGCACCAGCATCTGCCCCGACATCAATGCCTACAGCGGGCCCCTTCTCATCACGAACAGTCTCGAGGCTTGCTCAATATGATGGAGTCGATGAATCGGACGAATATGACAAGGCAGGCATTAAGCATGATTCCGATGAAGACGCCATCAACTCTGATCTTGATGATCCCAATGATAACGTTGGTGAAGAGGAAGAGGACGATGAAGGAGCAGGACAAATTATGCTGTGCACGTATGATAAGGTGCAGCGTGTCAAGAACAAGTGGAAGTGCACGCTTAAGGATGGAGTACTGACGACAAATGGAAAAGAGTTTGTTCTAGCTTAAGATCTCTGATGAGGGTAGAGAGCGCTGACCAAGATTCAGATATGTGTTCCATAAAGCTCAGGGAGAGTTTGAATGGTAGCCAACTCTCCCACGGCACGTCGGCCTCAACTCAAGACCGCCTAGTCCTCGCATCGGCCCACAAGGCGGTGCTCGTTCTACCCTTCCAAGTTTGTATTCATACAATTCGCCTTGTCTCTCGTGAGACCTGGCTGAACTAGTCCTTGCGCTAGTTTGTTGCTTCGTTCGGATCTTAGGGAGGGGTTCTCAGCACTTACGAAGGTCATTAGAATGATTTCGACAGCTGTGGCATCTTGCTGGGCGAAGTGGTTCGGATAGTGCATGCCCACCTCTTCTTTTGCTGAAACCCGCGGCTCTCCTATTTGGTATCCAAACCCATCACGACGTTGCGCGTATGGAGGATCTCATGCTGCACGGCCGCAATTAAGAATGATTTCCTTTCTTGCTCGCGGCGATGAGAGGTCTCATGAAACATGTATTGCCAGGGATAAATCAATACCCTATTGCGTCCCGTCAATAGTGTTAAGTCTACCTGAGCGCCTCTTAGCTGACATAACGCGCGATGCCGACTATGTTATTTCGTTGTGGCGCTGCATGGGCATTTGATGGAATATATACGTCCAGAACGGATTAGTTACCTGAGAAACTTTCTCACTCTGTCAATCATTTGCTCTGCGACCTCAGGTAAGTTTATTTACGGCTACCAGATTCTGACAAGATAGCTCATAGTGCCCTCACATGCTTGGAGCCTGTGGCTGGAACGAGACCAGTCCACAGAAATACCCATAGCAGAAAAGAAAATACATGCTAGCGAATAGTCCACGCGGTAAGCCTCGCTATTGGCGAGCTTGTAATGAACAGACCATCCCGCAGGGGGGAGGGGGGAGGGAAACAGGCTTTTCCAGACTCAGTTCCGGATCCAACAACTGCTTCACTGCATCTCCTGCCTTCTACCCTACCCTGCAATTATGGATAAAAGCTTTCGAAGTCGAGAATTACTTTGTCCCTCACAGTACCCAGAGGTCCCAGAATGCACGAATGCCCGAAGAGAATGTGGCCCGTGTCACTGTACTGTACTTCGTACATCAGAGGTATAGCATCGAGAGTGAAGAAAGCTTGAGATTGCCGATCGTATGTATGAGGCGGAATACATGGAAATAAAGCAAGCACAACACTCGCCGGGTAGTTTGTTGGGTTCTGGGCTCTGTAGGGATTGATGTGGGGGGCTGCTGCTTGAGGGAGAGGGAGAGGGAGAGTTGACTTGTTGTTGTGCTGGATGAGGAGGGTTCTGCGATGGATTTGGGGAAGGTGGGGGTTAGGTTTTTGATTGTGGAATTGTTGATGGTCATATCTAGGGACTTTTACGAGCTTTTTTGAGCACAGATGGTATTTATGTTTGCTATGGAGCATTATTGACTAGTATCTTAGTTATCAAGTCCTCCCTTGTAGACTGAATTTGCATTGCGTTGTGAAGTTGGGTAAAAAATAATGGTGATTGTCACCTATGTGTGGGAACGGCAATCATGGACGACCCGAAACCATATCGCTGACCTAGACGGAACGGAAACACCATGACCAGCGACTCCTTCCATGGCAAAACCTCCAAAGTCCCAAGAAATCTCTTCGCCATCCAGAGAAATGTAACTTCCAAAAAAGCTACAGATCACGCAAGACTCCGCTTCACCAGGAAAAGATTCCGCGCCATCACATACCGAACTTCGCTTTCACGCCTCAGACAGCCCAACAGAGTCGCCACGACCACAGCCTCCCACCCATCATTCATCACGATCTCAACACCAAAAACAAGCACCCCAGCACTCCGGAACCAATGCGGTGTAGAGTAGAACTTGCCGATCCCCTCGCTTCTCCGTCTGACCTGTTATTGCCGCTGGAGATGGATCTCGGTTCCGGACTGTAATTTACGGGTGTATGTTCTGCTGCCGTGGACGAATTCCTGGGGCCGTGTGTAGGACCCGGGCATCTTGAGGGTGATGATCTTTCGCTGGGCGGAGGCCGAGCGGTCTGAATGTTCGGTGCAGAGGTTATGGAAATGGCTCATCTGGGCTTGATCGGAACGGTGAAGGTGGCGAGGGTATTGGAAGCGCCATCGTAGAGAACGAATGTGCTAGAGATTCCACCGGACTTCTCACGGCGATAGCTGTGTCTCCGTGTCAGCGGTCAGGTCTTATGGATAGATATGGGGGTGTAGCTTCGAACCGCTGGCCCGGTTCACCACCTTAAGCCCACCGGACGCTTGGAGACGATGGAATCGCAAGCGCTAGGTCTTCCCGTGGCGAGCGTATTTGGCCTCGAAGCTGATACTCGCTGATAAGTGGAGAGTTCTTTATCTCTTCAGCTTCTGGACTCACGACTGAAGTCTTTTATAATCCGCGGCATATAGCGCGAAGGGCGCTTGCGTTCAGGTAACAATCATCCTGTAACGCTGACTACGTTGGACCTGTCCCCAGGTTCGGAGGTGTCAGACGGTAGATCAAGTAGAGGAAGTTTCGTTGAACTGAACAAGAGGGGTCAGGGCGCTTCTCTGGGCAAACGTGGAGAAGTGTTACAGGATCATGGGTTGATCCATACTGGGTATTTGTAACCTCGCATCTCCTACAGCTCCATCACGTCCAAAGCTCGTAGTGTTGTGACGCAATTCTTCGACTACATCTTTATGGACATATCATACATATCCAACCCTAGGGCGAATCCCGTCAACACCACTGCGTAGACGCTCAGTACACCCATAGATTGAAATCGATCCATAGTCAATGTCGGTAAAGTCAGGTTGACCAGTCCTGTCAAAAGGTTCGCCACCAGGAAGATCGCCAGGCCGTGCCGATTGTATGCCCTGAGCACCCTACTGGTTGCCCTCTCCGTTTCTTTCTCCTCTGTCTCTTTATCAACGACTCTATACACGCCCGGGAAGAAAATCGACTCAAGACTGCAAAATGCGGTCAATTGGCAGCAGTTGAACGCTGCCACCCAGAGGCAGTAAGGCAGATTCGCTAGCCGTCGAGAGATCTGGAGCCCAAGACCATAGCGGTAATTTGTCGTGCACAGGAAGAGAATTGTCCAAGTGATAGACCAGAAAGCTAGGCGACCAAGAAGGGTCACGCGCCGCTGGTATCCGGTGATGCTCTGGGTAGGTGTTGTCGAACTCAAATCCCGGGGAAGAACGTACATCCCTGTTGCTTCCCCGCCGAGGAAAATGGACAGGTAGCCGATGAACGAAAAGACGCCTTCCCGGTTTTGGGAGAAGAGATCCGTACGAGGAGCGATGAGAATGAAGGCTTTTAGATTTGTGGTTTCTAGCACGACTTGGTACATGCCGCTAAGGAGCATGGAAAGTAAGGCGTACGACGGGATCACAGAGAAGAACGATTGGAATAGCGCGACGAATGGAGGAATGAAAGCGAGTGTAAAGAAGAAGTTCCAGTGGACGCCATATTCGGTGACATGCTCCGCGTAGTCGAGCCCTTTTACGCTCCATAGCCTGCCCAAACCCAGGACAAGCAGAGGCAGCGAATGCTTTGCTGACGCTTGAAGCCGATCTCTCAGTGTCATTTTACGCTCAGAATATCTGAGCTTTAGAATTGGTCTCGCAGACACGACACCTGCGGAAAAGACGAAAGACCCTACGCCAAGATCCATGAGTGAAGTACCCCAAGTCTCTACTTTTGCAAACCGTCGGGGAAAGATCCGAAAGTCAACCGCCAGGATTGCAAGACAGGTTATCACCATCATCGCACCACGATAGGTTGTAATGAAAGGGCGAACGGGGAATGGATCGAGGTCATCGTGAGACGGAGATGACGAAAAGCCGTTCGTGAGCTTGACGGCTGCGGGAGGCTTAGATGCCTTTTTGTGTCCTGCTGTTGAGGAGGGGAGAATATACAAGAGAAATGCCGGTGACAATATCAAGATGGCGAGCAAAGTAGGAGAGGAGGAGTAGAGAGTTGTTGCAAGAAGGATGACACCAACATTAAGCAGGAGGTCCGTGACGAATGCTATTGGGGTGTATGGCGTGAAGAAGGAGCGTCGCGATTGAAGAGTGGACCAAAAAATTATGGCAACCTGTAGTACCTTCTATTAGTAGAGGAGCAGGACCAGAAGCTAGACGCGGCATACAGGTGCCAGTGCAGTCACATTGTTGATCTCGAAAATGGATCCGCCTGCAAGGTTGGACACAAAGTCCTCCTTCAGCGTTTTGTAGCTGTTGGCCATTGCGAGCCACAAAAGCTCACTGCATTACCTGTCGAACCCAGGATCAAGGCATTGACGGTGATTATGAATAGATAACTGTGCCGTGCCTATATTCTGTTCATGGGTTGCTAGCATCTTCACTGGTCGCCTCGGGCCCTGAAGGACAGACGGAAGTTTCCGCGATTACATAAACCTGACAAGAGCAGGGCTCACAGCCCTGTTCCAAAATCTCAGCACCATGTCTGGCGTGCCCAATTTCCTATTCCAGTACAGGACTTCGATCTCCGTGCACACGGAGAAATGACTGCCAGAAGTAGCTAATTATATGTAGCCTATTATTACGCTCATAATTCGTAGCAAGGATGTATATACAATAGCTATAAGTCTTGACTTTTCAGGTGCTATGGTTCGGGAGAGCAATCAGCCCTCCCAGTCCACCATCATCGGAGTAAGGGCTGATATAGGCTATCAGATTCAATCGCCACCTGCACAAGAGAACTCGGTGGCATCCAGAATCTTGATATATTCGCCTGAAAGGACTTGATGTTAGTGGAGCGTCGAGCTACACTTTGAGAAGAGGTCCTACTTACCTGCGACTCTCCATCGTCCGTCAAGCATCCTCAACGCGCCCCTAATTTCGTTCGTTGCCTCAGCGGACTCAGCTGCGCCGCTTTCCCTTGACAGCCAGGCGTGGTTGGCCGCAGCCTGATAGAGACAATCGCTAGTGAGCGGACTAGCTGACGCGATGTTGAAGGCCATAGATAGCTTCAGGTGTTGCGCGAAGCCGACAACGTCTCTTGCAGCGGCTTTTCGTCCATTGAGAGCGGTCTCTTGCATTTCCATTTCCTCCCGTGGATTTTGGCCGCGAATTGTTTCAGGGCAGGAGTAGCATTTACAAAGTACCATGAGAGAGCTGTAGCAGAGCGCCGTAGCTGTTCCAACGTCTCTTGAAGCATTAAGCTCGGCAAGCAGGAGCAAAGATAGCGCGCGGATGGTTCGGTATAACTGAGCTGCCTCGGACAAGCGAAAAAGTGGCTCTAGAGACTGATCGTTCTTATGCCGAATGACGCGACCGAGGAGATGGGCCGCCTGACACGTCCGAGCGAAGGAGCCGGCGCGGATACTTGTTGGTGATGACACGAATAAAGGTTCGCTGGCTGTCATTTCCTGCATCCTGTCAGCAAAGCCAACGCAGTGAGTTGAGATATGAATATACCCCCTGATCCCAGAGGGCGTCGTCACAGGGGAGTATATCCGTGCGAAATGCATCATCGCTGGCCAGAGGATGTCCATTATTCCCTAGATTGACATACCTGCCTTGTATTCAGCTACGAAATCCGATGGAGCCTTGAATGGTGTCATGACCTGTCAAGTATAATCACGGCCCACCAGATTCTTCGTATCTCTTCTTGCTCAGTCCACGTACTTGGTCTGCGCAGCATTTGCGAGGCGGCATTCCTATTGTGTAAACCCATAGCATGTCCTAGTCGTGCGCAGCAACCTGCAGACAGATACGCCGCTGGGTATATAGCATGGCCAATCTCGTATAACGTAATTAAGATTGCAGCTTGTACTAGATGCACTGAATAGATGCCATTGGACTTCACCATATTGTAGAATTGCTTGGCCGTCCAATACAGCGAGGTGTGTGGAGTTTCGGCCCCTTCTGGAGGCCGCTGGGTGATGAGTTTCATGCACACGAAGAGCAACGCCAAATCCGCCCCTGGTTCGGCGAGAGGATTGGTCAAGTTTTGGTATAATCTCTTCTTAGACACGAAGGGCAGCCATGTATGGACAGTTGTGAAGTAAGCCCCTACCACCGCCTGAACTTCCGCTGCATCGCCAAGAATTGTGAGAATCTCTAGCGGTACTGGCATGTAGGCCTTCGGTAGGTGGAACCGTCGATACTCGAATTCGTCCGCATCGAGGAAAAAGATGGATGGGAACGAGGATGGGCTCCTTCCCCCCAGAAGCACTCCGGTCACGGAGTCAGAACTCGAGGTGCTGGTAGGTGTCGAGAGTGAAGTATTGGCGTTGTGGCCAGCCGCTCTCTCTTCTAGCCGTTGTTCGAGCTCTTGCAATCTCTGGCGGAGAAATTCGAAATCATCGGAGCTTGGAGGTGGTGAGAAGTCGGAATAATCGCAGGTTCGGTCCATGCGATCGCAGAGCGAACAGCTTGGTAAAGACTTATCGCACTTCCGCTTTTGCTTCCGGCATGAAATGCATGCTTGTGAAGCTTTCGAGACCGGCTCAAGGTATTCCTGGCGCGCGAGCGACATGATAAATGTTGGCGTGCGGGTGGCCCGCCGAGCTGGAGGAAGGGATGTGGCCGCCTAGTGAACTGTTCATCAAGAGTTGATCATGGTTGGAAGTACCCCAACAAGTGCAACTGTCAGAGCCCTGAGGGCGATTTTGCAGGTGGTTAGTTCTCATGTCCTTTTTCAGGAAGTGCAACGTGTACCGTAAAGTGGGTGTCCACGCGTGGAAGCTCATGTAATGCGGCGCAAGGCTGAAACCTTGGGGCCCAGTGGATGGAGCTTATTCACTCCTATAACTTCGAGGGCTGGTGCCACAGTCCATGACACCTCATCATCAAGCAGCATTGCAGATCTTGCGAATTTGGCCCTCTCAATATTAACTCTGATAAGCAAAGTGACGATGCGTTCAGACGTGAGTTATGTAGAATCTTAACGTAGCCGATAGGTTAGTGGCCACGATATGTTAGTGGCCACCCCACCAAGAAGCGTCGCGTTGTTCTTACAATACTCACTATAGCAAC
>JAABUP010002620.1_pt1 | contig 34118 bp, 44 predicted proteins | sample 5559201 | NCBI WGS metagenome assembly JAABUP01 (sample SAMN10711887, study PRJNA513373) | rock metagenome | isolation source: Antarctica rocks | place: Antarctica
CCACACACCCAGCCATCCGTCTATCCAACAATCCATTCATGCATGTCTTCTTCTATTGTCAGACATGTCCTGCTGAGCCATGCACCTAAACTCTGTGTCCTGAGAGAAGGCGTTGAAACACTGTGTGCTGAGCTGCTCACCATACCATGCATATTGGAGGTGGCTTGGAGAAGAATGCTTCTCTCCCAGTCATGTTTGGTGGGATTTGAGGCTTATGGACTGTTGTGTTTGCCCTGCCTGGTGAAAGGGGGCTTGTCTTGAGATGCAATGCATGCTTTTGCACATACACAGTAAGATGTCTTGTCAATTCCAACTGATGCTTACTTGTGCAGGAAGTGAAGCCACTCACAGTCAGCCGCCTCCAACGGAGACCCTTGCCTCTGAGCTGCCCCACATTGCAGGGCCTCTGATACCCTTCCTCACCTTCTGCCCAAGTCAGGACCCTTCAGGCTCAACACATATCCACCTGTCACCCCACCAGGACCTGGGCGGGTCACAATCACTACGGCAGACACAGGTTAACACTCTGGTAGCACAGGAGTCACAACTAGATGCTGTTTCAGCTGCAGCTTTGGCGCTGCCACCTGTCCTGCAGCCCAGGCATCGCATGTACCAACTGTCGGAGAAGGGGATTCTGGAGATGACAGGTGTCAGCCTGCTGTTGATGCTGACTCAGCTGAACCTGCATGGCAGCGCCCTCAAGCGCATTGAGGTGAGCTGTTTGACATCGAGCTCTCGTCGTTACCAGGCGTGCTGTGCTTCTAAATGGTTGCATACAAATCTGGACTGACATTCTCTAGCTCTCTGATTGACACACAAATTTGCTCTTTGTGAGTTTGCCCTCACCTGATTCCACAGCATTGTTTTGCTGCTCTATCATATCACGGAGCCAGAGGCATCCTGGGCATGTGTGTATGACCATTATGCAGAACGTGTGATGAAGCACTGCGGCATGTAGGGATGCATGCACATCACTTTGGCACATGACCTGCAAGACAGCTTCAGCAGCAGGGCAAAACATGCAGACTCATCGTCACCAGACACTCTTTGCACAATTGAACTGTGCATGGGATGTTTGTGTTGATAATGGTACTGATGTTGAGTTGAGGATTTTGTTGTTGTTGTTGTTGTTGGTATGCTGGTGATGTTGATGGCAATGTTCATGTTAACGTTGAGATTGATGTTGATGTCAGTGTTGATGTTGTTGCTAGTATTACTGGTGTTGACTGATTGATGGTGGCTAAATTATGGTTGATGACGTACAGGGCTTGGAGGGAGCAATAGGGCTGAGGTCCCTCGTGCTGACATTCAATGAGCTGACTAGCATGGAGGGCCTAACCTCCTTAACCCGCCTCACCTGCCTGGACCTCTCGTTCAATGCCATCAGCCGCATACAAGCCCTCAAAGTAAGCCCCCCCCCCCCCCCACCCCTCATCAAACAGCGGCATGTGTGCTGCATATGCTATCTTTCCTTATAATCCCAGTCATGAGCCTTGTACAAGCTTTCTAATGTCATCCTACAAGGCAGACTACCTTTGTTTGCAACCAGGCGCAGATTTGCATGTGTCCCGACCAGCAGCCCTCCTTCATGTTGATGTTGCACAGCTGGACTTGGCAAGGGCGCCAGCTGATGTCCATGGCTTGATATCTATGTTCCTTCATGGCCTAAGTCAAATGGCCATGTCTGTGTCTATGTCATTCTATGTCTATGTGCTGATGTATATGGCTCTTGCTATGCATATATCGAGAAGCAACACCCATACAGGCTACAATGATGTATCAGCTCTGTTGGGGGTGGCAACAGAGCTGACTTGTGGTCAGCAGAGTTGCTTGAGTCCAGTGCAGCTGAAATCCTCATGGCTGAATTGCAGGGGCTGAGTGCATTGCGGCACATGGATCTGCAAGGCAATCAGCTATCACGCCTGGAGAACCTGAACCTCTTGCGCAAGTATGTCTGCTGCCTGACCCACCTAGATCTCAGGGGCAACCCCCTGGCTAGATCCCCCTCCTACACCCCCCTCACCCTCCGCCGGCTGCCGCACTTGGCAACCCTGGATGGCAAATTGCTAGGGGGAGAAGATTGGGAACATGCTGCTGCATCCCATGGGCTGCTGACTGTACCTATGCTGGAACAGTGTGCATCCACACGGCTGCTTAGCATCTGGTCAACTCCTGGTAAGCATCTGAGGCTTTTGTCTGGCTTGCCTGGCTTGTCTGACTTGTCTGGCTTTGACAATGCTCAGGTGACGGGTCTGCAATGCTGCTGGACTATAGTGTTGCAGTCCATGGCTTGCGATGAACAACAACATGAGCAATCCTGCGCACACATCACATCGACAGTCAGGTGCTGTTGTGACAAAGCTTGTGCTCAGCATACAAAAGATCAAGAAACCTGAAACGCGAATATAATGCAGCCCCCATGCGATTACACTGCATCACCTGCCTGCTCTCCAGTTCTTGTCTGTTGACTACATGTACAAGACTAGAACTCGCGAGTGCAAGCATAGCGCAGTAGCAAGTCAGAGCTTGGCAGCTCAAGTTGGTGGTTTTGAAAGTACCTCTGGTGGTAGTATGAGATACAGATAGCTAAAAGTGCGGCTACAGCGTATGTCGTCAGCAATACAGTCATTACGGTGGTGTTGTTATGGTATTGTTACACTACAGATGGGCAGGCAGGCTCAAAGCCAGCGGCTTGGTGGGGTCATGTTGTCGAGCTGCGCATGGCAGATCATGGCCTGAGGCGCATTCAAGGGCTGGAGCAGCTCATTGGTCTGCGCAAGGCGTGTTTTGCTCACCACGAGATCAGCCACATTCAAGGCTTGGAAGCCTGTACTGCCCTTCAGGAGCTGTCCTTTGAGGTGTGTGAAAGCCCTCAACTGTACTGCTCTGGCAGCGATACTTTATGCTGCAGGTGTTACAACTACTGCAGTTGTACGGTTTTGCACAGTGCTGCATTTATAATGACAAGCTGCTTTGTTGCATGTCCTGTTGATAATGACAGCCACTGATCATGAGGATGAGAAGTTAGGTACTGTTCTCTGCTCTGCTGTGGTCAGGGTCAAAATGTACAATCAAGCCAGCATGAGGATGGCTTGATTGTAAATTTTGTGTGTGAGCTATCCTCATGGTGGGCTAAGCACCAGGGGATTTCTCTATGCTGAGCTGACTATGTTCCAGGGCTTAGACTCAGACCCTGAATAGCCCCTCCGTGTGACCCTACAGGGCAACAGCATCGCTCACATGGACGGCTTGAGTCATCTCAGTGTACTGATGAGTCTGGATCTGAGTTGCAACAGAATCATGAAGGTGACTCACATGTCCAACTTGACCCTGCTGCGCCACCTGGCAGTGCACGGCAACCAGATCACATCCCTGGCAGGTGCGCCTCATATGTGTCCGTGCATCTGGCACATGTTGGAGCCAATGACACACAGCATGCGGCCACAAACAGCTGTGCTGCTGCTACATGCTCTATGATGGGTGGTGCACACACTGTGGTGGTAGTGCTGTTGAAGATTAGTTGCATATGTTGCATGGATGCCCAGGTCTTGAGCCGTTTTGGCAGCGGTATGCTGCTCTGTTTCCACAAAGACTGACACTATGAGGTCTTTCTATGCGCGGCAGGGTTGCATGCAGGTTTTCAATTTTGTTCTAAAATTTCTTGATTTCCTGTTCAATGACAAATGACTTTTTCTCCTTCAACATGTGGCTGACAGTGTATTCTGAGCTATTCCCTGAGCAGCTGTTTGCATCAAGCCTCCTCCTCTTTTAACCACAGCATGAAATTTGAGGCATCCAGCTTCAGCACACTAAACAAAGTACCAAGGCGTACCAATCTCCTGTCATGCAGTCACCTCATGATTGAGGTTGGTGCAGGCCTATCATGTCTTGTGTCATCGATGGAGCTGTACTGTGGCGGCAACAATGTGGAGGGGGTCAGGGAGGTGGGCCACCTGAGGGGGCTGCTGAAGCTCATCATCCTCGACCTGACTGGCAATCCTGTAGCGGCGCATGACGACTACCGGCTCTACACCATCTACCACTTGCGCAAACTGAAGGTGATGCATGGCATGCAATGCAAGCAATGTGCCCGTAAGTTGGGCCTACGGTGGTCATGCCCTTTGCAGCACTTAGTGGCCCAGCCTTGACATTAAGTGCTGAATTGTATGTTCTAAATGCCGGTATTGCTCTTTGAGCACACAATCTGTCCCAAGGCCGTGCTTAAGGAGACAGTAATGATGTCCAGGAGCACAAACCTGACATCCCATGGTATGTAAAGTTGTACCTGACACTAGGGGAGGACGTGTCGCATGAATGAATGGATGAATGATGGATGAATGAATGGATGGATGGATGGGTGAATGGATGGACGGACGGACGGACGAACGAACGAACGAACGAACGAATGAGTCATATTCAAATGTGGTGAGCAGCATGCATTAAGCCATCACAGATGATTGTGTGACCACCCATAGTATGGTGTCCTCGTCACCACTCTTGCACATCAATGCCAGAGACCAGCAGGACTTCAGTCAAGGATCAAGCTGCAACATTTACCGCTTCTGCCAACACGGTCTCTGCTATATTCAACAGGGATAGGCCCTGAGAGCTGTTTAAAATAGCATTGTATGGACAATGTTTGCATCCAATGTCATCATGTGTGATCCCTGACAGGTGCTCGATGGAGTGACAGTGGAGGCAGGCGAGCAAGCAGCCAGCCGTAATCTGTATGCTGGCAGGTTGACATTAGACAGCCTGGTTGAGCGAGTAGGGCACAGCCACTTTGAGAGGCTGAGGGAGATGGACCTGAGTGGCATGGGCCTCAAGGAGCTGGGGGACGTTTTCACAAAGGAGGAGGGGCACTTCACTGGGATCCAGATGCTCACCCTGGATAACAACGAGCTCACTGAGGTGAGCCTGTATTGGTCACACCCACATTTATACCTTCAGAACGGTTTAGGTCGTATTGCCAAAGTTACGGTTCTCCTTATCATCTCTGAAAGAGGTCAAATTGCTGCCTTTGCTGAGTTCGTGAGTCTGACAGTCATGCTTGCCTTCTTACAGTCATCACCAAGTATGACATGTGAATGATATCTTGCTGTCAGAGTCTGCAATTATAATGTGCCTGCTGTTCTGCGCATTTGCATAAATACTCGACAGGATCCTCCAACCAGTTGTGTGTTATGCAGATCTCAGGCTTCTCATCCTTCACAAGCTTGGCAGTGCTCAGCATGGGCAGCAACAGACTGGGTGAGGCAGCTTCCTTTGAGCTGCCCAGCCTAGCTGGCCTGCTAGGAGCTGATGCGGGCAATGGCCCAGATGCTGCAAAGGGCACTCTGCAGGTGCCACACAAATCAGTCATGTTCCCAATGCTGCAAGTACTGCGGCTGCAAGACAACAGCATCAGGAACATTCAAGGCCTGCAGCTATACGGATTTGGAGGTGAGATGATGTGGTTGTCAGGTGCACTGCTGTGCCTTTGTCAGGTGCATTGCTGTGCCTCAACAAGCAAGTCATGCTGTTGGCTCAGAGCATGCCATGAGTAGCCACAATGACAGAGGGTATTGCATCATAGTTGCACCATATGGCTGCTGACTTGCAATGATGTCACCTGCACTGAGAGCCTATAGGCCTGTTTCATTCTATGTGTGCTCATGGACAGTGCATCTATTGGGGCACAGATTTGGCGTGCTCTGACAGTCATGCTTGTTCTGGCTTACCACGCCTGGCCGTTTCACGTATCTTGTTTGACAGCACCATCAACTGAGCCGCCGCTGTTGATTTCAGGTCTTCGGAGCATAGACCTGCACGGCAACAAGCTCACTCGTGTTGACGGTCTTCAGACGCTGCACAGTTTGCGAGAGCTCATCCTGGACCACAACATTCTCAAGTGCCTCGACCCAGGCTGCTTCGCGAGCGTGCCAAGACTTCGTCGCTTGCACCTTGGTCACAACGGGCTGCGGAGCCTAGCTCACCTGTCCAGCCTGACTCGCCTTCAGTTTCTGCATTTCGGCGCCAACCGGATCACTGAGGTCACAGAGCTTGATCGGCTCACGAATTTAGCCAGTTTGACGGAGGTCTGGCTGGTGGACAACTTGGTGGCCAAGAAGCAGTGGTACAGGGCATTGCTGCTTAGCAAATGCCGGCAGCTGAAGGTGCTCATTCAGTTGTCCTTGTGGCAGTCCATGCCCTGACAATGGAAGCCTTGCCTGTACAGCAATCTAAATGCCACAAGCAAGCTCCTAGGTGCTGTCCATTGTTGCGCATCATCCTTTGTGGTGATACACAGGAGCTTCTTTTCCTCATGCATAGCCTCATGGACTTGTGTCAAAGAAGCTAGCTGTCCCAATCTGCCTGTCACTCTTACTTGCTGACAATTTGCTCTGCTGATTCATTCAGCAGATCATTGCATTTCATTGCAAGCAGCTCTTCAGCAAAGCTCTGCAAATCCAACACAGGTGATTGATGGCCAGCTAGTGACCAGGGAGGAACGATCCTTTGTGGACAGTGTCCTGCTTGCTGAAGACCCAGTTGCAGACGGCGCCGGCTTTGTTGATGAGGCTGCTGCAGCCTCAGAGCCTCAGCGCACTGTCAAGATCAATCAGCTAAGCTTCAATGAGCATGGTGAGCTATATACAAACCCCTAATCTACTGCAGACTAGGCTCAGAGGGCAGTTGCTGGATCAACATGCGTCTGTGGTGTATGCAAGCCTAGGGGCACTCAGCTGAGCAGCCTGTTTAGCCTTGTAGTAACGCATGCATTTGTCTGAACTAGGAGTGAAAGTGGGATTGCCAAGTAATCGGCAGTTCAGCAAGTCAATGTCGGCGGCTAAATGGTTGCATCTCAACATCAAGCAATATCATGTCTGCTGTGTTTCATGTAGTCTCCCTTGACCACAGGACCTTTCAGTCATTGTAGCAAGCGTCTAAAACCACTTTTACTCCTGAGGCCCTGTCACAACACTTGACAAGCCCTGATACACAGCATATTTTTATGTACTCAGTTACAGAGACACTTTGTTTGGCATCACCGCACTCCAAGAAGACAAAAGACAGCTGGCAGACCAATTTTTGCTTGTGGGAACTGCTAATATTGCACAACCTGCTATGGAGCTGCAGGCAATAAATAGGCATTGGCAAACAGTCAACAAGGCAAATCATGCAAGCAGCAACAGCTCTATGCCAAAAATTTGACAGCAATGTCTTTTGTCAAAAGCGTTCATGTACACATTTGTTGAAAGATATTTAACAAAGATGGTACCGCAGGGGATGGCAACATTGGGTGGTCTGGGCGGCCCTTGTTAGCCCCCAGGCCCAAGGCAGCTGATCCCCTGCCAGGCCCTCCCCGCACCAGCAGTGGCAGTGTGCTCCCCATTGTTCGTCCTGCTATATGGTCTCGGTAATGCACTTGCAGCTCAATCACACCACATACGGATTGCTTGTTGCAATGCTTGCAGATTGTGGAAAACAAGTCATTGGCATCTGGTCATCCTGCTTTGCCATGCTTTGCAATGCTGTTAGCCACCTGAACTTGCATGGTTAGCAACATGATAGTCCACCAAAGCTCCACAGCTGCACGAGTTAGCTTTTTGCAGCTCTTGCTGGTCACAACAGAGTGAGCTACTCTGAGCAAATTTCTGAGGCTACATAGCAGGCCTGCCTGTGACATGAGCTGTTCACAAGCAGTTGCTCATTCTCTTGCTTGTGTAGGTTTGGGGTGACAAGCTATGCCAAGCAGGCTGCTGGCGTTCCTGAGGTACCCAAAGGGGAGATCAGGCGTGGCTCAGCCAGTAGGCAAGGATCAAGGATCATCCAAGAAGCCACCGAGGCTGCAGTGCGCTCATTTGTTCCTGTGAAGGCCAGCAATTGGGATGTCATGACACATTTGGGAAGGCCCCCTGGGAGAATCAGAAGGGCCACGCAGTGAATTCAGCCAGTTCAGCCTTGTCCAGGCTATCTGTCATGACCTGTTGTACTCTAGGGTTGAGCTCCTGCATGGCTGATTGAGTAGTGGGCAAGGGTCCGGACATGTATTCAAAGGATCCTTGAAGCATGTCAATACTGACTGGTCAGAGACTTGGTACATGGTGGTCATGACCAAAGGTCGTAGGGGTCAGCCAATTGACCTAAGTGAATTATTTTCATGCATAATTGCAACAAAATGATCTGACAGACGGTGCGATGGACAAAAGCATCGATCCTGTTCAATATGTTGCTCTAGAAAATGGTGGGACTGTGCGACAGTGAGTGAGTTGGTAGATGAGGGATGTTGTGATATGAACAGCAATAGCTCACATACTGATATACATGTCAAGTATGGCATGAAGTGTAGTTGACTGTTGAGTAATCAATGCCACTCATACAATGAGTGTAGAAGAAGACAAGAGCTGAGCACTAAGGCATCAACGTAAGCAAGTGACATTTTGAATGACAGCTCGAGTGTCAGCATTGTCTTTCTTCTACCGTGTACTGCTGTGTCACAGTCTGGTGCACAACAGCGCTAACTGATCAGTACTCATAAGTGATCAAGGTGGGGAGCTTGCTGCTGCAGCCTTATTGTGCTGCCAGTTTGAAGTGATTCAGCTGCTAGACACAGACACCCTTGGGAACTGACAATGTGTTTGAGGAGGCCACGTCTGTGAACACCCTCAGCCTCGGCTTAAGCTTGTTGACAGCGACGGCAGGCAGGATTTGCACAAGATGGAATTGCTACTTTGAGACGATGGTCAAGTCTAGTCAACCATGACTCATGAAGAGATGACTCATCAGCAGGCTACCAGACTAGTGCAGGACTTCAAGTTGATACTACCAGCTATGCTGCATCCTGCACTCTTTGGGCCGACCCGTGACAGCTCCATAGGGGTCCATGTACTTGGACTTCCCTCTCGTCTGCACGCACAGCATTGTGAGTGGTCTGCAATGTGATACAAGATTTCACTCTTGTGTGGTATGTGTCAGTGAAATTCCAGGCTGTTTCAGCGTGGCAGCAATTTTTAAGTGGTGATGCTACATTGCAAGGTGAAGTGCACATTACAGGAGTCACAGCATTGTCACATGCCTGGTGCTGTGACTGATCAGTCATGACTTTGCTGCTGCTGCTGGCCTTGTACCAAGCGTGACAAGCTATATTTGGGAAGTAGGAGCGTGAGCTGCAGCAACAACAGCATGTAGAGCAACAAGTTGAGCGGCAAGCACGGTAGGTCCAGTGGGAGGACCATGGCCTGCACCAGACAGCTGCTGAGGCTGCTGGCAGGATTGCTCAGCTAAAGCTGTTTGAGAAGCCATACCTCATGTTGGCAGCCTCAGTTGTGGCATGCAAAGGTTCCAACAATGTGCTGCATCATAGGATACTGTGATACTGCTTCTGCAGGATTTCAAATGGCATACAGCATCTCCCTCAGCAACAGTGGGCAGTTGCCCTGTCATCACAATGCTGTTTTTGTCTGACCAATAAGCATAACAGTTGGGAGCAGCATTCCTAACACAATCCTGAGATCAATCAAGCCAGCAAGGCATGCTGACATTGATGAGCAGGCGGGGCACAAGGATTGAGTTGTTCTGTTGCATGTTCATGAAGGCATTGGCGGCAGACCTCGGATTTGTCGACCTGAGTCCTCCTTGGGGGATGCTGGCCTGCACAAAAGTGCTGGTTCAGACATAGCTTATGTCCACATGCAGGCAAGACAGTCATCTGTTCAGCAAGCAGCCCCAGATGGCCGTGAGACTGGACCCTCTCAAGAACGTATATGCAGAATGTTAATTCTCATAGCCTACCTAGTGCTGTTAGTTGTTTTGCCAGTGGCTAGCATACTGCAAGGGCTGATAAGGTCTGCATACACCATGGTGACATTACTGTTACACATTAGTTGCATATGCCAGTACATCAACCTTAAAGCTCTTTAACAGCTATATGGGTTGCTTTTGCAAATTTTGTGGACTGAATGCTGCACAGATGATCATATGACAGTTTATACAGCTAACACCAGTGAATGTGGCATCTGCCATTAGCCCTCCGCTTGTTTTGGCCTCTTGCTTGATCTTGCTCTTTGACACCCCATGCGCCAAGTTGCGCGTCTGCTGTGAATGGCCATCCTTCTTCAAGGGCTTAGCAATGCTTCTGTTCTTGGCCTTCTTCCGCTACTTCTCAGAATGCCTTTGTGCCTTGGTCGCTCTCTGCCTGTCCAGCGGTTGCTGCAGGGCATTTGCTGCTGCTGCTTCTTGACGGCTGCTAGCCAGAGAGCTGCACAAGACAGTGGGTGGCCCTGAGGGCTGAGCATCTTGCAGCAGGTCGGTCTCCAGCTTCGTACCACTGTTGGCAAGGCATGCCAGCAGATCTGGCTTGCTTTAAGCTTGCTTGCAGAAGCTGTATCCTGCAGCAAGAGTGGAGAAGACGCGATGAAGGTGCAGGTATGGCAGCGCTGTGATCACCTCCTTTCTCACAGGCCTATCTACATCAAATGCATGTGCAACTGCTTATGAAGGATCGCACAGGCGACATTGTCGCACAGGCGACAACGTTGCCGGTCTGCAAGAGTGCAGACCGCTGGTGAACTTGAAGCAATACCTCACGCACACCCACAGCTGGAAGTTGTCCTGTTTCCCTGGCCAGCGAAGCTGCAAGCTGGTCTATATATGCTTGCCAGCAAGCTGGTGACTGTCATGCCATCTGCAAGCACAGATGCCAAGATAAGCTACAAATGCTGAAGATCCACCAAAAATCGTTCATGGATCCAGAATTGCAGGCATCTCCGGTCATTTGCAGGCAATCACCCAACCACATGCCAAGATTTCAACAGGGAAACAGCGCTGAAATGGAAACAGGGAATGCAAGTAATCGTGTCATAGCTGACGTACAGGAGTGCAAGGACATCTTACGTTATGCTGTTACCTGTGTCCTTATTGTCAGGCATTGTTGTCTGTGTCTTGATCACTGTTCTGACAGCTGTGCAGCGTGGGTGTCATCTGTCACTGTTTGAACTGTAGAAGCAGAAATCATGGAGGGCGTTTCCGGTAACGGCCCCAGCTACTCCTGCAAGTGTACAACACAACTCTGCTCATTCAAGGTGCCGTGCTGTCGTCCTAACAGTGAGGCATCTCCATGATCTCATGACATGTCCAACTGCGAAGTTACCAAGCTACCTGTGCTGGTAAGAATTGCTGTCCTCCGCTCACGCCTTGCCATATGTGATCTTGAGTTTGACACTCAAACGGTGCGACCTTCAGGAAGTGGAGCAACATCAAGCACGCGAGGTTCTACGTTGTGAGTTACGCAAATGAGGGTGGGGTGCACCACTTGTCACCCCTGCAAGCCTGACGCATACCGGCTTTGCAGGTCTTTTGCACACCATAATCTTTAGCAGAGCACTAGGACCGGTCAAGCCACAGGAAGAAGATTCTGAGATCTTTGACATCACATACGTAAGCGGCTTTGTCCGCTGGAAGTTACCTTGCAGATTCCAGTGCCTGCGACCTCCTGCAATACCAAGTTCTGCAGGTGACTTGTGGGAGCGCTTTTGTTCAGCAAAAGATTGAAGAAGGCATTGACCGCTTTCACACCTGGGGGGACAAGCATACTGGAAAACGAGGACAGGTACGCTGATTGGTGATGCAAGGGCACACGAGTCAACCACCCTGACAAATGCATGTGAGCAGGTCTGTTTACAATTTTATGAGAAGCGTCAGAAGACCGGTGGCTGGTTTGGTAGACAAGAAGAGCGCTTGTACTGGGAGCAGTGGTAAGTGCTGTGCATACAGCAAGCAATTGCAAATACCAAGTCCCCTCACGCATTTTGTTCGCTGCTGGCAGGGTTGTTGAACTTGCAATTGTTGAGCCTCAGATCAGCTTGCAAGAGCAGAGCTCTTTGACTCCAGCATCAGGTGTGTATAGATGACCTTGACAGCCAAGGCAATCTGGCATGAGGGTTTCTGTCCCTGTCTTTTGTGTGAGAGCTGTAGCAGACAGAAGTATGCCTGTGATCATTATATGCATCCACTGCAGGTGTAGGCAGCCACACCCTCCCACATTGACACAAGACTTAGTCTTCAGCTGTATAGCTTACTTTGTGGACCTGACCTTCACCTTTGCTGTCCCTGCAGTCAGAGCCAGGCGCCACGCTAAGCTTCAAACAGCTGTTGAGGAGGCGCTGTTGGCCATCATCTGTGCTGTCAACGACAAGAAGGACCACATTCCACCTGTTGTCTCTCCACATCTGGTCACCTTTCCTTTTGACATCACTGTTGCTGGGTATGCTTGTCTTTGTAACAGTCTTGCATCTTGACCCTAGGCAGGCACTTTTAGGTGTCCACAGCTCCTCTAGACATTGACCAGTTTGGTTTTCCTGTCAGAGTGCAAATAGAATGTATGCCATGGGTATGCATCCTGGCATTTGGCATGTGCTTCATGGTCAGCATTGTAAATGCATGATAGGCAGTGGCAACTGCACATTGTCACTCCATGCGCAAAGACTGTCTGCATGCTGCAGTGCGTGCAGATGTGTGCACAGTGCTGCTGTCCTGACTGCTGTGGGTGTCTGATGATGCAGAGAGGGCGGTGCACCCTTTGGTTTGGACACAGTGAAGCGCATGCTCATGCAGACTCGGCCACCTCCTGTCCTCTCTTGATCAGCTACACCCTTCTTTACTTGCCAACATTGCAGATCCAGCACTTTCATCCCCACAGTGTCAAGCCTTCTACACCAGCCATAGCACAATTGCTGTAATTATAGCTTGACGGTATAACACATCTACAGACAGTCTTCTCATCATTTTTTCACTTGACAGCTGCAGCCACAGCACCAAGGGCAGCATGCCTACCAACATTGCATGAATCTGCTGAAGAAGTTCAAAAAGAAGATGACAGTAGGAGGACCAGGAAGCAGCAGCCCCAGAGCTCTCAGGGCCAGCCCTGCCCTGAAAGCAGCCTTGGACATCATCACCGAAAAGCTTGCCGACAACGGCAAAGTCATTGGGTATGAGTTTGAGAGGCTCAAAAGGTCTCCTGAGGCAGAATGGAGCGCTTTAGAGCTGTCAGTAGCTGCAGCACACCCAGCGGCCAATCGCTACATCAACGTCGTGCCTTTTGACCAAAACAGGATCGTGCTGACTGGGAATGGCGCTGCCGACTACATCAACGCCAGTCTGCTCACTAGCAAGGCAGGGTCTATGCCACCCTGGTCTTACATTGCCACTCAAGGCCCTCTGGCAGAGACCACTGCCCAATTCTGGCAGATGGTTCTGGAACAAAGGAGCTCTGTGATTGTCATGCTGACGCGGGTCCATGAGAAACAGGTGGAGAAATGCGCCCAGTACTTTCCCCTTGACCTGGGCGAAGAGATTGTGTGTGGCACCTCCAAGCGGGCGATTGCAGTCAAAGTGACAGCTGTCAGAGACCTAGATTCAGACATTTGTATGCGGGAGCTCAGACTGACTGACTCACTGACAGATGCCCAGCATCAGCTGTTCCATTACCATTATCACAGGTGAGGCTGCTTACCTCTGCTGTGATCATGTCTCACTACTGCTTCTGTGTGGTGCTATTGCAGAGGTAGCTGATTGCGCTAACTGCTGTAAGCATGTTGCACTGCACTGTATTGTGTGCTTCCTGGATATTGCTCAGTCTGCATGCTTGTGGTTGTCCCTGTTGTGCTGCACTCAATGCAAGCCATGCATGCATGGCTGCAAATAATCCAATGCACAATTTTACAGGTGGCCAGACTTTGGCATCCCCAACAGTCCCACTCCTCTTCGCCGCCTGGCTCATCTTCTAGATGAATCGGACAATCCCCAGGCTGGCTCCCCTGTGGTACATTGCTCAGCAGGCATCGGCAGAACAGGGACCTTTGTTGCCATTGATGTTGTGATGAAGCGCCTGCGTCACTTAGATGGCAAGGACATCAAGGGTGAGCTGCCTGGCTTTGCTGACTATGTCTGTGCATCTGTGCTGAAGTGTTATCACAAGCACCCACTGCTTATCAAAGCTGCAGATCGCAATCATTCTGCCGTTGCATTATCATGGCAGCAACCCGTGCTTGCTTACAAATGTTGCCCAGCAGAGTGGTGCTGCCTCGCATTCAATGCACGTGCAAGACTGAGCTGAATTCCAGCTGATCCTCAGTCATGCGTTGATCTGTCTGTGCATCAGTGATTTGCCCCTGCATGCAAGATTGCATGTAAACTTGCGCTTCTGCATTTCGGTGGTGAGATTGCTGTTATACCTCGTAGATGTACACATTCGCGTCTTTGATTATTAAGTTGTAAGAATGTATGCCAAGCATGCCTCTCTTCAGGTAACAGGGGAGCAGATACACAGATTGTTGCAGATTGTAAAGTTGGAGTATGATGATGTGCAGGTGCAGAAGCAGCTGTCAGCATGAAGCGTCTCATTGCACATCTGCGGAAACAGCGCATCGGCATGGTCCAAACTGTACAACAATATATATTTATCTATCAGGCTGTCTATGATGAAATCCAAGAAGCCTTTTCAGCTTCCCAACAGACAGCACAACCCCTTGCAAGGGCTAGTGGATCGTCTCATGGCTGAGTTCAGTGTAGCCCTTTGTTTTGAGTGTTTTGACTTTAGTGCATTGGTGTCCTTTGCCCTATGCATGACTAAGCATAAGCGACAGCTGCACATGTGCAATGTCATTGGCCCGTCTGGTGCAACTACGTCTTGTCTTCAAGTTTTCTGAGCAGTGTCTGGGTTCTTGATGCAGTCATTTGTACAACATGCCACAATGGTCAAGTATGACTGTCCTGAACTTGCTTGGTGTTGATGGAAAGCCTCCCAGGTGTGTGTTGCTCGGCATGCAGACTGTCCATTTGCTGTGTTGCTGATTATCACACTTTAGGAATACTCCATCCGCGATTGTTGCCGCTGCAAGAGGGTATCTGTAACATGCCGTAACGTGTTTTCTGTCATGCAAGACTCCGTGTTAGACCTGGAACACCACATCTGTTTGCAAGCTACTTGTCGACACCTTTCATAAGCAGACAAATCTTGCTATGCCTATCAAGGCAACATTGCATGTTCTACAGGCAAAGAGCGCAGCCACTACACTTTCTTACATAAATTATTAGGCAACTGTCAGGTCATCACACCAGTACAGACAAAGCACTGGCGAGTATGCCGATGACAGCCCCATCTCATCGTTGCTCATGCCATCCACCATGCCATTCTCCTCCAGAGTCAGATTCATGTTGACCTCCTCTAAAGTAATCTGCAAACAGCAGTTTGTAGATATGGCAGGACAAGAACAGCTGGCAACCTCAATGCAAAAGCATTCACTCAAAAACAGCCCCATGACACTAACAAATGGCTTGGTGGTAGTGGGCAGGTCACAAAATTTGATGAGCACATGTCAAGGGGAAATCATCAGCTGTCCATGTCATAGCACAAGACCGGTAATTGTGAGGGATTGGTAACAGTAAGCCTAAGGCAGCATACCTCACTGGTGATTGAATTGGTCTTCAGCGCTTTCCAGTTGTAGCTGGCAGCATGACTGTTGATGTCCAAGTACCTATCCCTGATCTCAGCAATGGACTCTTCTTTTGGCACCTGAATAGAATGCAGGAGGCTCTATTTTATGTCTGGCAACTCTTCTGCAGCACTAACTTGTCATGCACTGGTGGGGAATGGACAAGTTGACAATCAGCATGAGCAAGCCAGCAAGTAGCTTGTGGCACGACAGCAAGCTGACAGCAGCACCATGCACATGACACAAGTTTCAGAAGCTGATGTCATGAAACTCGGCAGAAGTGAAAATCTACCAACAAAATTGTTCGTGCCCTGTTGTGGAGGGCAACAAATCACTCATGCTCAACGCACCTCCAGGAAATCTTCAGAGCCAGTCAACATGTTCATGACACGAATGAGGCAGGTAGAGCCAGTGAGACGCCCAATCCGGTAGTCATCAGCATTCTTCCACCATGGCAATACAAATCCACAATCCCAGTCGGATCGAGGATCTGTGGGTGCCACATGGATGAACTTCCCCTGAACTCAACAGTAGTTGTGTGCTGTTTATTATAGAGGCATGTGGTGGTACGTTTTGTTAGCGTCTTGATGACACTGGGTCTTGCTGACCACAGTGCATCTTGACACTCCTGTTGAGGACTATGATGCTCGAGTTGTTACATACGCTCTCGAGCAGGAAGCTCTCTCAGCAGAGTTGACATGAGACATGGCGCTGCATTTTCTTAATGCACATGGTCTTGGCACCTTTAGTGTAACTTGGCAGCAGGCAACATGTCATGTCACATGCATTCAGACAATGCATTACGACAATCCAGGAACAGGGTGTCCATGCTCAGGTGCCTTCTGATTGCATTGAGTACAGTACGCATGTGCAAGTGGTGCATACCTGGGGGCAGTATGCACTCTGGACATTTGTCAGTGGGTCCACAAACAGCTTGATGTTACCAGTCTTGGCATCGAACCTGAGAGTGTAGATAACGTCAGCAGCGCAGGTATATGTACGCTGCTCGAATGCTCGAATAGCATAACGTATACCAGTGTGAGATGTCTGTGCCAGCAGCTGCTACCAAAGGTGCTGCAGCAATGCCCTGCTGAGCCTGCAAGCTGAACATGTAGAGTTGAGTATCCCGTCCTGTGCAGCTTGTAGACAGAATGGCTGCAGCTGCTGTCATGCACCTTGACGAGAGGGGTGATGTCAAAAACTTCGCCCAATATTGACACCCAACAGTCCTGTGGTGCGTTATGCTGAGACACCTGCAGACAAATCACGCTGTCTGCAAAGGGCTGTAGCGAACACGTCCTGCTTTGGTAGGATGCCCTGAGGTAACCTCGAACGGAGAGTAATATCGTCGCCTTGCCACAGGCTCCCCCGACATTGCCACCTCAGCCCAGTACGCACTCTCTAAGCAGAAAACCCGGTGTCTGCTTTCACCACCGATGGATGCTCGAAAGCCTGGAGAGATACTGCACTTGTCTCTGGCAACCGACAGCAGCTACTGAAAGTCTAAATGCAGCACCTGTATGGTAGCGAACAGGATATGTGGTGCACGGCGGGCAGCGGTCGCCTCGTTAGGTTTACAGGTTTACAAGAGTGCTTGTGGAGATGAATCGTCAGCCCTGCTTTCTCTCCTTTGAGTCGCTGTTTAGTTCCAATTGCAGTTAGGCAGCGCGCAACGCCTTGGAATCGAGAGATGACAAAGTCTTGTTTTGCACAGCTGCATCACACTTTGTTGCACCGAATATTTTCGTGTTTTTCTCTTTCGTTTGTAGACAAAGTCCGGAATGAGCAAGTGTGTAAAGCGTGGAGGGCCTGCTTGAATGGCTCGAGTTCTCAATCTCCAGTGACGTTTGGGGCGAACCCTTGGCGATTCACGTATTGCACGATGATATTCACGTACACATGGCGCGGCTGTTGCCTAAGAAAGTGCTGCCTTCGCCAGATTATCATCTGTCTGGCGAACAGAAGTCTTTCGTTGATTGGCTTGCGAAGCGAGCTGCTGGCTTCCGCAAAGTGTACTTGACCAGCTTCGGCGACACGGGCTACCGAACTGTCTCTCTTCTGCTGGCACTGTACAACAGTAGCAGAAGCAACACCTTTGGACCAAAACTGGAATTGCACACAGGCAACTGCACTACCCCATCAGGCTGCTGACCATCAAGTCACACCTTGCAACAGATGACAGAGCGCAAATACTGTTCATTGCTTTCATGCAGGAAGCTCTTTACTGCTGGAGGCACCTGACACCTGTCAGCTCATAACAGGCATGCTTACTCGGCTAACATGCAGCGCCAGTACAGTAGAGTTGGGTCTGCGGAACATTGCCACCTGCGCCAGGCTGACAGCCTTGCACCTGCAAGGTGCAGCTGAATCAGTGCACCTTACACAGAATCTGCACCACTTACAGCAGCTAGTACACCTGCAAGAGCTGCATTTGGAGAATTTCCGCTCCTTGCCAGATAATCTGCTGTACAATTTGCCAAAAGTCCAAGTCCTAATACTGACTGATGGTCAAGAGGACACCTATGACCTCAGTGGCGCGACACAGCTTAAAGCGTTGGACATTTTTCAGAGGGAGGAGCCATCTTGCCTCAGAAGGTTGATATTGCCAAGTGGCAATGCTGTTCAACTGCAGAGCTTCTGTCTCTTGTTCCAAGGTCAGGACGCACCAGAAGAGCAGCAACTGCATGAGCTTCTCAACTTGGAGGCAGCCACAGGGTTAAAAACTCTAGAGCTTGACAGATTCTATCCGCACAGCTTGCAAGAGGCAGGTTGGCCAAATGCAATGCCCAGCTTGACAAGCTTGGCAGTATTGGGCATGCCATTTGGACCTCCCTTCAGGATACAGAAGCGGCACTTTCTCTTGGAGAGGCGCCTGTTGCATAGTGTGAATCTAAATTCAGGACCTGGGGACTGGCATCAGGCATTTCTAATTTGGGGGGAGATCTTGGGACCCCAAAACCAGCGAGCCTCTTCCACGCTCCTCAGCCACAGACATGAGCGACAAAGCAAAGCTTGGTTGCACAGAGCATGGCAAGCACTGCAAATGATCATGCAATCAACAATGCAGGTGCAGCACCAAACTGCACCCACGCAATGAATCATGTCTACACGACAGTAGACATACCTTGAGACATGGTAGGCGACAGGGATGGCAGACCCATGACAGAGTGTGGCGGCCAGTCACCACCGCCACCGCCGCCACCGCTGTCACCAGCCCCGCCACCGCCAGGATTGGCTTCATTTGACTCGGGGTCTGCAGCTGGCTCACTGGGCTTCTGCTCCTTTGGTGAGTCAGCTGTTGCACCGCCACCACTGCTGCCACCACTGCTGGGTGAGTAATCGGCAAAGGCTGCCACCTGTAACAGCACATCCAGAGTTTGGCAGGAGCAGGAATTTGGCTGATTTCAGCATGCTGCACGAGTATGGCTAGCTTGCAGTGTTTGTGTTACCATGAGGGGACAGCAAAGTATTGCTGGACGCTCGCAGCAGAGGCTGATGGCAAGGGCGGTATGGGGTTACCGAGAACTGAAAGGAGCTGATAGAAAGAGCGGTTCAGAGGCGCCAACAGGAGGAGTTGACAGGAGACGCTGGTAGCCAGGGCAGCTGATGGGAAGGTGAGCTTCAAGGACAGCACTTTGAGAGGCGGAGAAGATGGCAGAAAGACAACTCCAACAGGAAGAGCCAGCAGGCAGATGCAGTTGTAGAAGGAGCTGAGAGGAAGAGGAAGCAAAGTTGCTCGGCACAGCTGACTGGAACAAGTCACAGGACACAGCATGACAAGGCACCTGAATCTGGCAGGTTGTGACATTGTGCACCAGGCCAAGACTGGAACCCACTGCTGCATGCATTCACGAGTTCACGACGGCAAAGCTAGCAAAGCATTGATGGCAACTCAGAGTACTGCCAAGGCTACAGCATCTTGTAACAGCAGAGGGATGCATGGCTTACATCATCCTTCTCATCTGTGATGACAGCCACGGGGGTGCCCACGGGGATGTCCTTGCTGTTGTCACCCACCAGGATCTTTGCTAGGAAGCCATCGTCCTGGTTCTCCCACTCTAGTGTTGCCTGCAGTCGGCACAGAGCTTATTGACCAGTCTGATTCAGGCCACATCAACTCGCGTATTGCTGGTATGCTGACTGCCAAAACAGGACCTGGTACTGGGAGCTGCTCAGGGCTGTAGGTGCCTGACCCTGCGAGAAGACAAATGAGGAATGCATGAGTAAACAGATGTTGTTGGCCATTGTCAGAGTATGTGGTGGCCTTTGTGTATGGCGAGGCGTTCCCCTTGGCTTGAGAAGGGCTTGGTCTTGAGACCCTAGAGGAAGACTCGTTTTGAGCCGCTTCTCAGCATCTGAGGGGACCTTGCGCTAACTGGTCAACATCATTGCCAACTGGCAGGTCATGCTGTTTGTGACCACGACCCGCAAACGCTCTTGGCAGAAGGTTTTAGTCTCTAGAAAACAAATGGAGAGGTTATGCTTTGCAGACTTAATCAGAAAAAGATGTACTGAGCTTCCCTGTGAGCTGCTACATCCTTGTTTCTGATCCAAGGCACTGTTCTCTGCATTTCAAAGCAGAGTTTACTGTCTCACTGTACCGGTTCACCAGTGTCAATTTCCTTGTTTGGCCGGAAGCCACCTTGTTGATTATCAGGTGCAGACAGTGTACATGGGCCTCAGGTCAGACCCTTTTCTAAAGCAGGGAATGACTTGCAAGCGTTCTTAGTGGGGAATGCATGCAAGACTGCCATGAGAGGGTCTTGCATGCATAGTACATGAAGGACCTCTGTGCCTGCCAAGCAATCAGCCCGAATTACCTTATCTGTCTCCACCATACAAAGAATATCTCCTGAAGCTAGCTCATCTCCCTCCTTCTTCTTCCACTCTACTATGTTCCCCTGCATGTAGCAAGGCAGTGCATACCACCTGATGGGATTTGCTTTCCATGCCATGTTGTTGCTGCAATGCATGTTGGACAAGCCCATCAGCACCAGTAAACCAGAATCTCCTTGCCTCCTGAGCTATACTGGATGCCACAAGCGGAGCACAGGTATATGCAAACCAATTGCTTAGTCAGGTCATGCACCAGAGTGGGCTGCACAGTTCAGGAGCACCAGCAAGGGAATCGCAGCTTCCAGTTAAAGAAAACATCTGCTTATCAAACTTGACCAGATGAAGTGTGACAAGGCGGTGCATGCACGACGCACCTGTGACATTGTTGGTGACAAGGATGGCATGGTCAACTCAGAGTGAGCTGGCAAGTCAGCAAACCCCCGTAGGCTGACAAGCTGAGGACCTAGTGGAACTAATGTCCTCAGCCACTGTGGATGTTGTATCAAAGTGATGCCTGTACTATAGCATCTAGTGCATGTCGGGATGCCTGCAGAGCATGTCAGACTGTTTGCAGCCCTATGAAATGCCTTATGGTTACAATGATAGCTGGATTGGCAAGTTGAGCAGCTGGGCTTCAACTGTCAAGAGCGGTACTGCCAATTAGGTAAGACACCTGTGACTGCAGCAAAGCCCTTGTTTGTCTTGCTGGTCGATCTGATGAAGCGTGCTCCCAGCTGCACAGCCCTCCTCCACGAAGACATGGTTATTGCCCCTCAGATGAGCCTTAGCATCAACCACAAAGGGGCCTGCAACGTATGACAGATCAATCAACAAATTCATCCGTGCGCCAACAAGACTAAATCCACATAGGTAGCATCAGATTCATTGCAGAATTGCACTGCGGGCAAGAAGTTGACAACAGCACATTACAATCATCGGCGATGCAAGCAGCCAACTGAATGTGCTAAATATCCATTGTGTGCATGCGCATATTTGCAAACAACCCCAACGCATGTGGTGAACGCCTGCCTGCTGTGTGCAGCCGCTGCTGCCTGCGGATCGTCACAACGACCGCATGCTCAGGCAACGGCGATGTCCTGAGCAGGCCTTTGCAGTCGACTGTCGTCACGCGACTGCTCTCAGTTCTTCCTGATGTCCAGCCTCACACCACAGCTGGTGATCGTTGACCACTGCGGCAGGCCCTGCGTCAACTCGGACCAGTTTTCGGTGAATGTGAGCTATAGAAGGAAGAGGAAGAGTTTTGGAGCCAGCAACCGACAGTGGCCGACGACAGCGTCAAAGCAGATAGCAAGGTTATGACCCGGAATATGATGCCGTAACACTAATAGGACCTGTAGGTAAACGTCAGTTCCACATGCTGATTACCTGAAGGACGGGCAGCACTTGAACGGACTAAAGACGTCGGATCGTAAAGTATGTGCCTGCACATGACCCAGATCACACGCTTGGGCACTGACACCCAGGTCTCTGATGCACGCTCTTTGAGTTTTGTCTGAATCAGCGTTGCAGGCTTGCGGTGCTTCCCTGCCTGCTTGCATGCTTCAGACAAAAGCATAGTAGCACCAAGAGGCTCACTTCTGAACTTTGCAAACCAGAAAAATTACATGCTGCACTAAGTTGTGCAGCTACGAATGTCTGTGTTTAGGTTGCTCATCCCTTGGAGTTTTTGCATTATTGCACAGCAGCTGACATATGACACAGATGCTGCAGCTGGTGGCCTGCTGGTGTTGGCGTGCTGACTGTAAGTAACTGCAAGATGCATAAACAAGTGCAGACATGAGCTGTAGCTGGCAAATGCGTGGGATTGATCAGGCCAACATAGATTGTGCAGCGTTTTGCTGTGGCCTCCTGTCTGTATGCTATTGTGCAATGCAGCACATTTGTGGTATTCACTGCCTGGTACCACCAGCACTGCTAGTCTGTAGTTTCTATCAGCAGGGACCTTACCTAGAGCCGTGTGCCTTGCTTAAATCCTTATTGTTCTGCAACAAGTGAAGTTTGGGGTCACAGTTGACACACCAACTTGTTGAGCGCACACACATTATGAGGAACACATCAATATTGATGCAAAGGACAAATGCAAAGGACCACCTCGCGCATGCAACGCAGCACTTCAGCTATTGCATGCTGCCTCAGGAGCAAGCATGGATCCTGACTGCTTGACAAAATCCTGACACAACATAAGAAAACTGGTCAGACTGAGTCAGGTTATTTTTCTGGTCATGCAATGTTTCTGATCCGCCAATGTTGCTGGTCAGATTGAGTCAGGCAAAGATATACATAACAATCGCCTATGGGCGATATGTTGACTTGTTGATCACCCGCAGGCGAAAGTTGCATGCAGGCAAGGGTCCATAGGAAAGTTTGGACAGCTTCAGGTAAGGGCAAGCAACGGCTGCGAGAAGTCGGGCCAGCTGGCAGCCAATAAGGCTCTTTTCCAGCTGCAGGGCATTTTGAGGTGCCACAGCCGTCCTGAGGGCGGCAATGTAGTTTTTGTTTTATCTTAATATATTCCCAGTCGGGAGAGTGATGACGGTAGTTAGCTCCGCCAAGGAGAAGGCGTCCCAGGCGTGTCCTTCAGCGGCGGCACTGGACGACTCCGAACCCGGGAGTAAGCTGAACCTTGTACCGCGCTGTTATTCACGCCTACGCGTCGATCCGCTTCATTCAGGGCTTGTGAGCCTGTGTGCTTCTGACCTGAGGTCACACACTCGTGCTTGTAGGGCTTTGGCTGTTGGCTTTCAAGTTCGAAGATCTGCGACCGCTTGTCGTAGCTTGAACGCCAGTCGACGTGCAGAATCCGTTTTTTGCAATGTTTGGCTGCTGAACTGTACCATCTGCGGCACTCTGCGTTAGACGCTGTGTGACAAATGGGTGAGCCATACTCAGACCGACGGTATGACCAGAAGGATTTTGATGCAAGCAGCTCGGATTTATTCAGCGAGTCCAGCAGCAGAGAACGAGACCACACTCCTGCTGAGTACAGTGGATCGGAAGAGGCGGTATGTATCCTGCTCACGCTGCCAAAGATGGGTTGGTTGTGTGTTGTCATGTTTAGGTCAGCTCGCGTGACATAGCATAACAACGTATGGCAGCTCTGTTTCTTCGGACCCCTACTGTCTGCTCGTCTGAATTGTGGTTGAAGGTCTTCTTGCTTAGTACCTTACTGGCGCCTGGCAAGCTCCTGCAAGCAAAGCACGCCGTCAGCTGCCTATTTCGCCACTACCTCCTTTTGTTACATGGCTCCCTTGCTTTCAGGACTCTCGGCGGTACCTGCACGGCAGAGCTCCCAGTCATCCTACAGAGAAGGGAGGCAGACGAGATGCCCTTGGCATACTGCTCAGGTGAGGATATTTCGATTTTCAATACTGGGCACCTGCAGAGCACCTGGGCCGTGCAGGTTGCAAACAACCCAGAAAGTTTTGCTGCACCAGGCTGTCAGGATCTGTGCATATGCTTTGGTGCATCCTTGTCAGCTAAAACTTCTGATACAGCTGTAATTCCAGGTGGTTTGGCTCAAACGGGCGTACCAGCAGCTTGAGCAGAACCTGCATCTCTGTGGTGGAGATTCAAAAGTGCTTATGCAACCATCCTGAGTGCACATATGCAGGTTGGCTGAAGCCTTGGAAATGGATGAGGGAGGAGCGGGGCCAGCAGAGGCAGGGGGTGCACTAGATTCCTACTACGCAGATGATCACTACGGGGATGAAAAGATGAGACAGGTAATGGTTTGCCCTTGACAGCATCTATGTCACTCAGTGTGCTGTTGGGTTACCGGTACAATCCAGCATTGTCAGCTTTCATCGCAGCAGTTGGCGTACCTATGCTCCACAAGGGCTGCTCCTGGTGCTTTGTAAAAGCTCAAAGCCCCTTTGGGTGCTTCACGATTACTGGAATTGTTGCAGCTTCAGTCCACACAGCATAGTAGTTGGGCATCACATGTCACAGGAGCGTGAGGGCACCATCAGACAGCCTCTCATTGAACACTGCTAGACCATGCAGAAACAGCAGACCATGCCAACTTTTACTTGATACATTGTTGCAATCTCACAATCAGCCAAGCAAACAGAGAGCGTGTCTGTGCAAGGGACATTTGTCTGAGCAGCATTATTGCCCTCAGATGCTTGAGAGCGTCTGCCCCCAGTGCCTATTTGTACAGCAACTATATGCGTTCCAATCTCTAGTTCGGCAGTGCTGACCGCTCAGAGTGCTCAGCCCAGACTCTGTCTGTGTCTCAGACATGTCATAAGACATGCGTGCCATGAGTTCTCTGTCTGACCTGTTGTGTGTGCGTTGCAGTATGACCCAGATCTGCTGAACTCCTTTGACTCCAACCCCAAGCGCCACCTCAACTATGCAGCTCGCTACTCGAGGTCTGAGTCCCTTGTTGATGAGGAGGATGCTATGCTGTCCTATGAAGCTCTGCCGTGGAATTCAGACCTAGAAGGTAATGACACCCTCATGCTTGCCCTCTCTGTCTGTTGTCAGATGCGATGCTGTTTTGATAGAATTTACATTTGAAGGGTAATGACACCATCATGATTGCCTTCCTTGTCTGTCATCAGATAGGATGCTGTTTGATAGACCCAGAAGCTGTTGTTACAGCTATGATTGCACTCCTTGAGTGTTGTCAGTTGTGATGGCGTGAGACCCATGTACCAAGCAGTGTCTTTGGATGGCAGGATGCTGCTGCCCTGTCATGCCATCATGCTGTCCAGAGGCACTAATGATTCTGCATGGTCTGAGTTGCGCTGTGTGCATTCAGGACCAAATTCAGGCTTTCTGCATTCTGTGCTCATGCCTGTCTTTAGCACTGCAATGGTTTCTGACAGCTTAGTCATTCCGCAGGTGGTCATGACCCCTTCTGGGAGTCTGAAGATGCCCCAGCGCCCGGCGTCATCGGCACCGGTGAAAATGGTGAGATCAAGCGATTCAAGAGGCAGACGCGCATGAACTGGACAGGAGCAATCACAATGCTCGTCTACTTCGGCGTCCTCTGCTTCTATTTGTACATCAGAGTGACCAAAACCATGGACTTGGGCCAGTACTTGTGGTATGGCGTCATTGTCTTGGTGGTAGAGATTATGGGAGCCAGCACAACCCTGCTGTATGGCGTGAACCTAATACTACACCCTGTATACCAACCACTGCCCAAGGACGAGTCCGGCAAGCCCATGGTCACGCTTACCTACCACGTGCGCGTACTTGTACCCTGTTACAAGGAGTCACTGGAGATCCTAGCTAGGACGTGCTCAGCAGCCCTGGATGCAGTCCTGCCAGAGGGCTGCACCAGAACAGTCTACTTGTGCGATGACGGCGGTGACGTCACCAAACGCAAGTGGGTGCAAAGCAAAGCAGCTGAGAAGGGGTGCAGCATCTTTTACGTCTCAGGGCGTAAGCGCGCCCCTGGGGAGATGAATGGAAAGTCAGCTAATCTCAACAACTGCCTGAAGATGATCTACCCGGGCGACAGAGCGATCCCACCTAATGAGATGGTTGCCATCTTTGATGCTGATCAGGTCGCCAACAAGGACTTCTACCTCAAGACTCTGCCTCTGTTTGATGCTGGGGATGACGTGGGCATGGTGTTGTCACCTCAGGCCTTCTACAACCTCAACCAGAGGGCTGACATCTTCAACCACTCCAACATTCACTTCTGGGAGTACGCTCAGCACGGCTATGATGCCATAGGCTTCATCTCATGCACAGGTCAGACCTGACAAAACAGCATTCATTCATTCACCAGGCATTGTTGGTCTGGCGCAAACATCATTCATCCATTCACCAGACATATGTGTTGCCTATGGGTCTTGCACATTAAGCACAAATCTGTATGACAGCATGCGGTAGGCCTGCCTTGTGTGAAGCAGAAGGTGTAATATGTGCCGTGTTATTTTGAAGAGAGTGTGTGGGGTGCTTGCATTTGCTGGCATAGCGCTTGGCATTGGGCCACTACTCATTTGTTCAGTGTACTTGATTGTTATCCGTTTGATTTGCATTTGGATTACATGCCATGGACCAGGCTCAACCAGTGCCTATGGGTCTGGTATTTAGTGTTTATATAGGGTTTAGTAACCACAACTACACTCATATGCTCTCATTGATACTGGCTACAGACCACTGCGCTCACCAACTGCAATGGCTGTGTCAGGTTTACAACTTGCTCATCAGAGTCAGCGCCTTCAAGCCAAGTCGTCTGCTGCTACAGACTGCAATGCTGACTGACGGCACTGACTGTTACAGCTACCAACTCTTTCATTAGAGCTAATGCCTTTCAGCTGACTGCAATGACTGTTGCAGGTACCAACTTTCTGATTAGAGCGAATGCCTTCAAGCAAGCCGGCTGGTCCCCAGAGTACACTCTGACAGAGGATTACATGCTGGGGATGGTGCTCAAGCAGCAGAAGTGGCACTGCAGATATGTGGAGGAATACCTGGCTGTTGGTGAAGCTCCAGAGCAAGTCAGGAATTGCTTCCAGCAGCGTTCTCGTTGGTGTAAGGTGGGTTTTTTTCTTCAACACCCTTGCAAAGTTGAGTTCAGCACGAGAAATGGGGCTATAGTATGAAAGGCTTTTCCTTAGTGGTTTTACCATGACCACTTTTGGAGACTGCACTTGTTGCCTTGCTCAGTGGTGTTGGGTCTGCCAAACGAGACATTTCAGTGCGCATGTTGCATTGGTCTGCATCAAGTCTGAATCTCACGCCGTCCAGCCAGCTTTGCGCATTGTCAGCAGCTGTAGCACCCACAAAGCAAGGTAGGTAGGTCATGACTTCTCCTGATCATGCCCACATGCTGGAACTTGCCACAAATAGTCAGATGGAAATGGCCCTGAACCTTTTGAAACCTTGTAGAAATGTTTCTCTTTGCTGTATGCAGGGTCACTTCCAGATCGTCCTTTCCCGCCACCACAGCCCCCTGATGATCCGCGGCTTATCCCCCTTCATGCGCATAATGTACTGCTCCGGAGTCTGGTCCTACATTGTTGGCGCCATCACCACCCCCCTCTTCATCATCATTCCCCTGCTGACCATTTGGGCGGGAATCTTCCCCATTGTCATCTCATGGTGGGCAGCTTTGGCGCTCACCATCTACTACATTGCGCAGTCCATGGTGCTCAACTACAGCAAGAAGGTAACTACCCTCATATTCCTTCTGATCACAACTGTTGACAGTGTCTGCTGGTGCATCACAATACGCATATATATATCACAACACATGAGCGTGCACAGTCCACGGTGGGACTGCTGTAAGATGTAAAAGCCATTGCACTACTTGTGTATCACTGTTTGTGATGTTTGTTTGTACATCACAGCATGCCCTTGCGCTGTGACACAATGCATAACTTGTTATCATTTGCCAAAATTTGCTGATCTTGACTCAGTGCACGTGTCTGTGCATGTTTGCATGCACAGGGTGTCTGTTGTCTGAACAAGCAACATGCGTGAGAAGGCCTCAAACAGGCCATAGCAAAGCAGCAATTTGACAGCAGCGAGAGTGTGTCTGTCTGTGCAGTGGTGGCATCCCGAGGCTCTGTGGTTTGCGAACATCTCCAACATGATTTTATGGTTCACCTACGTAAAGGGAGCCGTCCGTGCACTGACTGGAAAATTTGGCGCCGGCATCACTTTCAAGACCACCATCAAGGGAGCTGGGAAACTGCTCGACAGCGTGCTGGGAGATCTGTGGATGCCTCTGCTTTGCTTCATCTTGTCAGCTGTCTCTTTGGGGGTCGGTATCCACAAGCTGGTAAGCATTGCAATGGCTGCCCTGTTTAGAAGTCAGCGTGAACGGCTGTATTGTGCTTTCATCCTGTCAGCTGTGTCTTGGAGTGTCAGTCCTTCTGATGCAGCCAGTAAAGTGGCAAAGCCATGTTGTGCTGCAAGGTGCACTGGTGTCCATCATGCTTTGTATTGACTTGACTGCACCAGGTCAGCTTGCGTATTGCTGCATTGCTGCATCAGCAGTCTGTTTTGTCTGTGTGTTGCTGTACCTGCTTTGCTGCTGTGTGGTCCTCACCTGGTGCCCAAACCTCAAGTAACCCCTGTAACTGCTGTACCCTGTGTCCTCAACTGGTGCCTCAACAGTAAGCAACCCCTGTATCTGCTGCAATCTGTGGTCCCCACGTGGTGCCGAAACCTCACGTAACCCCTGTAAGTGCTGCATCCTGTGGTCTCACCTGGTGCTCAAACCTGAACTAAGTCCGGTAACTGATGCATCTTGTGGTCCACACCTGGTGCCCAAGCTGTAACTCTGCGTCCTCACCTGGTCCCTTAACTCCGACTAACCCCTGTAACTGCTTCAACCTGTGGCTCTCACCTGGTGTCCAAACCTCAGCTAACCCACGTAGCTGCTGCCTCCTGCAGGTGAATGGAGCTTCTGTGGTCACAACCCTCACCATCTCTGTGGTCTGGATCATCTACTCTATGATCCCACCCTACCTGCTGATCCACTACACCTGGATAGGGCGTGGCACAACCCTACAGTTCATGTGCCGGGTGGCCTTCGTGCTGTCCTTTGTGACTAGCATCTGTGCCATGCTGCTGCTGTGGGCTGTTTATCCCAAGGACTACGACTTCGGCTCTGCCACCAAGGTAATACAAAGCTGTGTCAGCGTGTTTAAGAGCTTTGTCTGCACAGGAGGGATGCAGACTGATCAGGCAAGGGATTCTGTCTGAAAGGAGAGAAAGGCAGTCTGAAAGGGCAAGAAAGGCATGCTAGTTGCAAGCTGTAGTGTGCAGGAGCTTTGTCTGTGGCACTTTGGCACAGGAGGGATGCAAATTCTTGTGAGAGTAGAACGATGCAGACTGACAGGGTGAACAAGCAGTCTGAAAGGAAAGAAAGGCAGTCTTGAGAGGGAAAGAAAGGCAGGCTTGTCATTGTATGGCAGCACACTGTCAGACGCAACTTGCCAGCCTTATTATAATTTTTGCCATGCAGGGTTGTGTGGCATCTGCGTTTCTCATACTCACTGAGCGTACTTATTGCATGTTCTGCATTTTGATGTCCCCTGTCTGCAGCTGAATGGTGTCCGCTGTATCATGACTGGACTGCAAGGACTGAAAAGGACTGACATCCACAAGAAAAGACACAGAGAAAGACACAGAGCAATAGCAACACAACACAGGCCATCTGAAATCTGGACTCTTGGCAAGACAACATGTGCTTTGATGTAGGCCGGGCTGGACTTCTTTGAGGCGCAGATGGTTGGCACTCTGCCAACCAATCTCAGCAGTGATGTCTCCTACCGTGGCAATGCCTTCTTGTATGAGGGCACCACCGCCCAGCTGGGCTTCACAGACCTCAGTGGCGGCTGGTGCACTGGCAATGAAGTTGGTAAGCTGCTGTCAGCACAATCTGTGGCTATGCAACCCATACCAGTGTAGAAGTTCTGTTGCAGTCATAACCAAGCTTTTAGCTTTTTGGGGCCAATAAGAGCAGTGCTGATGCATGAATTTGAGTGTACATACCTGATCATAGGGGCAGACAAGTGTTGAACAAATGCATCAGTGAACACTGAATGCATACATGAATGAGTGCCTACGTGCATGTAGGGGTGCATGGATAGCAGTTCTGCTGCAAGCAGTACAGTATGATCATAAGGGCACATCCCAACTGTTCCATGAAAGCAGAATGCTGAATGTAATGGCAAGAGCAGAGGTGTTGGGCCTTGTGTTTTTTAGCTACTTCCTACATTCCTTTGCCTGTGCCAATGCCACCCACTATTGTCCAGCCTGCAATTTAGCTAGATAAATTAGTGCATCAAGTGATTGCTTGTCACTGCATGCTCACCCATCACCTTGTCTTTTGCCAGACGGTTTCCATATTCCCCGGTTGTTTGATGCTGGGGGCTGCTGCTGGGGACCGCAGCTGGGGGTTCTGCTTACTGATTACTGACCTTGAAATGGTCACACAGGCTGTGTGAAGATGACTCAGCCGACAGCAATGGTGACAGCCTTCCTGGCCTGGTCGCTTCTGGCTTTCCCCACAGGCTACAGCAAGAGCGACAACACAGCTGAGGCTGAGCAGGTTGTGCGGTGGGGAGCTGAATACTTGCTGAAGCTATTCAGGCCTACTGTTGGCTCAACATATGCAGGAGGCGCAACCATCATATACCAGGCGAGCCTCAGTGTTTGTAGCTACGCACGTATCTGTCGTTATGGTGCAAATACTATAAGTCTCTTAGCATTTCTGAGTGTGCATTTGCACTATGACATGGGCAGTTGCTTGGAAGTAATGATGGGTTTGTATGTTTTGTGTCCAAGCTGCATGTAAGCTCATGTACCTGTGTACATACAGGTTGGTAATTGGAGCCTGGAATCGCAGTATTGGGGCACTTATGAGCCCCTGACAGCAACCACCATGCCCCGGCCTGCTTACAACATCACCACAGCTGTGGGCGCCTCAGACCTGGCAGGATCCATGGCTGCAGCCTTTGCTGCTAGCGCCCTTGTCTTCCAACAGTCTGATCCAACCTTTGCCACCCAGCTCACGACTGCAGCTACAGACTTGTATGGCACGGTGAGCATATGAGCATCACTCTGCAGCTGCACACATGATTTGACAGTAGTGGAACCTGTGTGTAGAAGGCTTCCCACATACCTATGGACATGCCAGGATGGCAAGTAGGCTTTGCTTCTTGCTCTTGAGTTTGTTTGGAAGCTTTGCTTTGCATGTGTGTCACATATTGCACGTGAGTTTTGCCATGTGAGAGCTTCTGCTGTCGGGCTGTCGGTCAGCTGCCAGTCAACATAGTTTGCTGAGCAAGTGCAAGGCATACGGCCACAGCCATGCTGCATGCTGCACCAAAGCGCCCCAGCTATGCTCTCTGTCGTGTTGCACATACTGCGGCGTCTACATGTGCTGAAGCCAGAAGCCAGGTTTTAACGCGCTTGAGCTGTTTGATTACAGGCAACAGCACCGTTGGCGTCATACACAGCCGGTTTCACCTATACTTGCACGTCGGTCTTTGCCAAGAGCCTGGTGGGAGCCGGCAGCAACGTCTCTACAGCTGATCTGTGTGTCACTCCTCAAGACTATGATGGGGGCAGCGCTTTGGTGGCGTACAACAGTACCAGCTTCTATGATGACCTGCTGTGGGGATCTTCATGGCTGTACCTCCTAACAGGTATGCAACGTCTGCATTGAGGTGTGTGTATATGACATGATTGCAGTCAACAGCGTGGTTGCCTTGAGCTGTACATCAATGTAAGGTGTATTAGCAGCTGCTGCTGTGGCGCCAGCGTAGAGCAGGTGCTGTCAACTACAGCAGAGACTGTTCATCTCAGCATGAGGCTTGACGGCAAATTTGCTGTTCAGTTTTCCAAATGGCTGCACCTGCTCAGAAACGACACTGCTGGACAGCTGGACAGATACAGCTGAGAGATGTTTTGTGTTGTTTGGCCCAGTGTATTGCAGTTGTTTGGCAGTGGCTCTGATACTCTCTTCTGCAGTCCACATTTTGTGTTATTGCAGCTCATCTTCGTGTTTGCACATGAACGCTATGACTCACAGTAAACCACGTCAGTCTTTCACTGCAGGGGAAGCCACTTACATGACAGATGTCAACACCTATTACTCCGCCCATCTGGCGAATGAAGCTACCATGGATGCTAAGTTGATCACAGATTGGGACAACCTTTTCTGGGCCAGCAATGTTCTGCTGGCCAACATCACTGGCGATTCGGCCTCTTCTGGCTCATTCCACCAAGCTACTCAAGCGTTCCTAAAACAGTGGGTCTGTGGGTCTGGTGGTGTTGTAAAGTAAGTACCATACGTCACATTGTGCATGGAGCTAAAACGTCTTCCTGCCTGATATTAGATTACAGGCGTTTCTCAGTTGAGGGTCATACCATGAATCAGTTGTTACTTTGAACCAAGTGATGTTTCTGTAGTCCCATGATCTGTGTACAGCTGCTTTAGTGCATGCCTGCCCTTTTCATGATGCTTGCCTTGTTTGCATGCTGCATGCAAGCTGCGGTATGGTATGGTACACTGCTTGCATCAAATGTGGCCTTGGCAGCAAGTCATTGCCAACCTACTGTGAAGAAGTGTCTGAGCTCGTACTGCATGTGCAGTTCAGCTTGCATATGCACTTTGCATTTCAGGCTGTCCAGATGTCAAGAAAGGTGCTTAGAATGCGTGCTGTTGCTGCTGTTGTTTCGCTGGCTGGGTTCTTTCCCTTTCTCTTCTTATTTGCTCGTTTCTTCTCCCACTTCCTCTATGCCCAGCATGTCCAGCTTTCATTCCCCTCTGTCATGTCACTTTTGCAAACGCGTTAGTCTCATTACAAACATGAGGTTACATCACTTCCTGACTGTATGGGTGGTCTGTAGCTTCGCCTGCTGCAGCAAGCCTGTTGTGACTACATCTGCCATGACAGTTAGGCAGTGATGCAGTGTTGCTGATGCACATGCTGACAGTGTGTGCATCTGATGCTGCAGGTATACCAACAAGGGTAGGGCGTTCAACCCCAGTGCACCCACCCTAGGGGACTCGCTCAACACAGCTTTCATCAGTGCAGTGTATGCCAACATTCAAAGCACTCAGATTAGTTCAGCCATTGCCTTCAAGCTGACTTGCTTCTCCCGAAGTCAAGTGCGATATGTTCTTGGGGATGCTGGGCGGTCTCTAGTCTCAGGCTGGGGTCACAAGCCCCCAACCCATGTCCAGGTATGCAGCAGCACTGGTTTAGTGTCTACTTGATGAGTGCTGTGGCCATACAGGCAGCAGTGCCTGTGGAGTGCTGTCACACTGCTTGAGTCTGATCTGCATTTGTGACTCTGGGTTTGCACAGTCTGGCAGCAAATGGCATGCTTGCTGTACTCAGTGTTGCACAGCTTTTTTTACTGTGGTGCGTTGCCAAATCAGAAAATGCAATCATTCAAGTGCTGTTGTTCTTTTGCAGGACAAGGAAGCAGCCTGCCCAGCGTCTGGCACCTGTGGCATAGCTCAGCTGAATAGCACGTCACCCAACGACCGAACCTTGCCTGGAGGCTTGGTCACCTTTGCTTTGTTTTCAGACGCCTTTGTAGATGACCGCACGCTGAACAGCTCGCGAGTTGGCATCGTGAACAATGTGGGTTTCACAGCATCAGCTGCTGGTATGAACCAAGCTTCAGGCACTTGGGAACAGTGTCTACAAGGCTACGGCGAGTTTACTAAGAACAGGATATGTGACGGTTCTTGGTAGAATTGAGAGTGGAACAGACTGTGGAGTGGAGCAAGGATGTTGTTTTGCGAGGGTCGTAGGAAGTTTTGGTTTTCTTTCTGACACATATATTGTAGACTGAAATAGAGAAGCTGGTCAACACATGCATGCAGTGTTTCAAGTCAGTTGCAAGTCCTACAGGAACTTTGGGCATCACCAGTCATGTATTGCCTGCTTTAAAATAAAGCCTAGGATTTGCTGTATGCCTTGGGTCAGACCATGACTTGGCAGGTTTTCTGTTTGGTTTGTACATTGTACAGCTGGCAGGCGCAGTCATGCGTGCCTCACAGCATCATGCAAATTGGATGCTCTCACTGCAAACACTGCTGTGCTTCTGTGCAATTGAATCTACAAGCTTTCACCGCAGACGTGACACAGCATTTCTGGCGTAAGCAAGGTTTTTGCTCTGCACACCCAAAACTAAATTGTGTTCCTGCTGAAGCTCATTCTGTATTCATGTAGCGCAACGACCTAAACACATGTATCTAAAGTACTCAATCAATGTTACATTTAGGTTCTCACAGTGCGACAAACCACTTTGAAAGCGTCTGTTCGCAGCACTTTGCGAAATTACAGTAGC
>JAABUP010002621.1_pt1 | contig 34113 bp, 26 predicted proteins | sample 5559201 | NCBI WGS metagenome assembly JAABUP01 (sample SAMN10711887, study PRJNA513373) | rock metagenome | isolation source: Antarctica rocks | place: Antarctica
AGGAGAAAATTCTACGGGTTTAAGATCAGAGAAACCGTTGACGTTCCGTGCGTAAGTATTGATCTGGAAGGTATGTCAATACCGATGTGGGCAGAGTGGAGTTCCAAGGCTTTTTTTTGATAAACTTACGTGGAAACCCAAAATAGAGAGCTCAGAAGATCAGGACCATTAAGACGGCAAAGAGCACATAGGCTGGCTCGCGGAAAGCAGCCCATTCTACAATGGACCAACCTTCTGCAGTGGAAGACGTGATCGTAGTAGTAGGTTGATGGCAATGGCGAAGAGAAGCACAACGAAGCCTGAACAACGTCCGGCTCAGGGGATACCTAATATCAATCCGTCCGATTAATTGGAAAAACGACTTGCTAACCAGGGGACGTTTCCGAACGGCTAACCATTCATGGGCAGTCATCTTCTCACATACCAGTTTGTGGTGTTAGATACTGGACTATAGAGGGGAAATTCACACTTCCTGTGCCACTTCCGGCTGCTGGAACAGTCAGTGCCATAACTTTCCTCCTGGCAAAATATGTTATCATAACAGCCACTGCCGGCATGAAAATGACTTCCATCCCAATCCCTGTGCAAATATCCTGCGCCAGAAAGATCTGCGAATACTTTGTCGTCAAGCTCGTCATGAACGTTCCAAACCCAAGTAATATCGTATCGGCGAATACATTATGTCTCGCACATTCAACATCAGCCGCACGCCCGGAGAATGCGCTGGTGAAAGACGTCAAGAAGACTTGCATGGAGCCAATTCATGAGACTTGGGAGGGCGGTAGAAGCAGGACTTTGGAATAGTAGAGCTGGTATACGCCAGATGAGGCCGGAAAGCCTCAGGAGAAGGCTTGATGAGGTGGCCCATTACGACTTGGGTCCAAGCGCGAAGGCCCTCATCAGGAGGTGGGCCAGGCTCTACGGGTGCAATTGAACTGGCAGTGGCAGGCACTGAAGCTGTAGAGACTATATCCTTCAGGTTGACTGCTTGGCCTTGTCTATCTGGTTGCATCCTGTCGATGTTGTTGAAAAGCACTATGTTTCCACTTCTTTTCAAACTCATAATTTCAAAGACGCTGCGGGCATAGTCTAGAAGCGGGCCTGCAACTTATACTCGAGAACTCGAGATGATATAATCAAGTCACACGATAAGCTCTCTTGTATCTATGAGATTCATCTTTGATGAGAATCTGATTCATCATCTGGACTACGGTAAAGGTGTCGATGTCGGAGCTAGAGGGATATGAAAAGAATGATTCGACGGTTGAGGTACGTATTGACCCGAGTCGTGCAAAGCCGCCTGCTTTCTTCAGCTTTGCTTAGACATCAAAGATCTACTGCTAAGGTAGGTACCTCACCATACTTCTTGGTATCATTTCATCCTTGAAAAAACGGAATGCTCATCTGACAGACATTAGGATAAAGTACCCTTCTTTCGGATGTGGTTCTGCAAATCAACCTGTGTTGCTGAAACGCTCTTATGTTCACTGCTGTTGTAACAACTTCGGCCTAACAGAAAAAACAAGACACGATTTGGTATGAGAAGTCTTCTCCTAGCCATTGTGTCTACTCAGCGTTGCACAGAATTTACTAAAACACAAGTGAGAGAACTTGGTAATTAAAGAACATAGGTTGCCAGTTCTGAAACCAAATCGATGTCTTCTGATGTCCGGCTCTCCCTTACCACCTTTCGATGCCTTGTCAGGTTACCCTAACGCACAAATCTAAAGACCAAGCAAAGGTTCTCGCATCCTCTTTTGCCCAAACCTGTTCTGATACCGTCGCTGAGTAGCACTCGCTTATCCATGTAACACATCGAGCGCATCGCCGAGTGCTCTAATATCTCCGTTAAATCTTTGCATGGCCTCATCCTTCTGCTTCCGTATCTCATCGAGCCGATTCTGAAGCCCACGAAGCGTGGCAGCGTTGTTTTCGCTTTCAATTTGCCTCTGGTCAGGAACGATTGCTTGGGAACCAGTCATAGCATTATCTATTGCCGACTCTACCTCAACGATCCTGCCTGGAGTATTGGGCTGGCGATGTGTAGAGTTCTCGAGATCATCCTTGACAAAGGTCTCATGAATACGGCGACCATGCTCAACCAAGTTTGAGCGCCGCGCAAATCCTCTAAGGTGGCGTTTGCAAGTGGAGTTGGGACAACGGTACTCTTGCGAAGGCTTGCCATGACCTTGTTTCCCGTGCACTTCGCGCCGGTGGCGAAGCAAACCTGCGTTGTCGCCAAACGGCTTGACGGTGCATGCCAGTTCTGTGCATGCGAATGACCTTGCATGCGTAGCCGTGTGACGTCTGCATTCAATCAGTAGGCGGCATTGCAACTTAGAATACACGTACTTCAAGTCGGATTCGGTACGAAAGGGCCTTCGGTAATTGCAGCTCAAGACATTACAGATCTTGAGCAAACTCATTTGCGCAACTTCAGGAACCTTGGTATTTGCAACTGGCGTGATGGGCTCGCTCTCTTGCACACGAGCGTATGTGGTGTTGTCTGCTTCTGGGACCCTAATTGGAGATAATGCATATCAGTCCCAGTGCACAAAGCTCAAGGCCGGTCAGGGCTAATGGGTAGGTAACCCAGATTCCATCCAGAGATTAAAGGGATCCATACTTAAATGATGCATTTTCTAGAGCCCAAAGTGGGTCCTGCAGCGCCTGATCTAAGGAAAAATCACCTGTAAAATTAGTCCTTTGCTCCATACAGATTAGCATCAAGCCTGCAGTGATAGCACACACCGAAGGGCGAACCATCTTGTGAAAGCCATGTTTGATTGTACCTGCGCATCCTTGATATCTTAGTCCTTGAACCAAGTCAAAACGGAAATAGGATTAGGTTTCCTTAAGCTGAAAGAATGGTCAAGCAAAAGAGAAGATAGAAAATGGGGTCTTAGGAATAGAAGCGAAGACCGAAAATCGAAACAACGTACCCAAAAATAAAAAAGGGTTGTATGCCATCGGGATGCTTGCTCCAGAGTATTTAAGCAAAAAGACTTTTATTTCAGTATCGTGGCTCATATATGTCAGGGCTGGAAGTCCCAACGAAATCAAGATATCGATCGCTCCACGGTTGGGAACGCAGAATTCCAGGCTATCCTTCACGGTCCGAGTGTATTGAAAATATAACGTGACCCATCCCAAGTGTTGGGCTGGTTGGTAGCTGCTGATTCCTCGCTTTCAGTGTCGGTTCAACTGATTCAACTGTGGTTTTGAAAGGTTATTGTCAGGACCAGGTCTACACAATCCAGGTATTGGAATTCAAGGTTCAGCAGAAAACCAAATGTCTGTCTGTCAGGACCGGGCTTACGTAATCCAGGTATCTGAAATGCAAGTAAATTGGCCGGGGCCTAATCCGAAGGTACAACATGGCATATCAGAAAATAAAGGACATATCCTACCCAGCTGCACTTTGTATCCCATACGGCTCCAGAGGGACCACGGAGGCATCGTCGAATCGATCGAGACCGGTTATTACTCTGTGAAGTTCAGCTTGAGCATGACGGAATGCTGTAGGAAGATATGATGCACCCCCTTGAATCATCAGTACTAGTTGAACCCATTATCGTATCTAGGTGATATGCGAAGCGTCAATACTAAACATAGATGATGCAAGGTTATTTCTTGGGAAGAAAAGTCGAAGTAGCTGGGAACACGGTTTACTTAACTGGTTTGCAGAACAGAAAGGCTGCAAGGCTTGGAGGCGGGCAAGGCTGCGAGACTGCAAGGCGATGAGTCACAGGGTAGCGAGGCGCAAGGTGGCGAGTATGCATTAAAGACAAGGCTGTAGGGCTTGAGGCTCTTGAGGCTCTGAAGTCACCGTAAGTGCCTCCATTAGCATCGAGTACACTAACTTCATAGAGATTGGGATCAGCTGAAGGACAGCAGACCTCAAGTGAGGCAGCCGTTTCACTCATGAATAGGTAGCATAACGAACGAAATAAATAGATGTAAACTGTCTACCATCTTGCGGTACGGGCTTCAAAAAGGTCAACCAGTATTGTACCCTGAACGATAATTGCATCCCAGAACAAGGTCGCGAGCAGCGAAGTCTCATTGAGCTCTGTAAGATATTTTGGCTTTAGTCTTCTAGGGCTGCTCTTTCATCTGCGGTTATGTCACTCTTCGCTTTCGGGATTCTAACAAAAGCCAGCTGGTACCAAAAAACGGCTTGATAGCTTCCTTTCAATCCCAGGTAAGCTGTCTCCGTCTGTGTGACGTCGGCGAATGCGAGAAGAAATGCGATTCCCAGATATAGTAAGCTGTTAATAAGCGCACCGGCCAGTCCTTGACGACCATGAGATAAGCTTGTAGTGATGAAGACGTTGGCGATATTGAATGTGATTAGTTGCGCCTAGGAAACACGTAGGCCTAGTAGTTAGCTCCGATGGGAGCGACCGCAAAGAGGGTTGACGTCAGAACCCAACCAAGTCCGCCGATGAGCATCAACAAGGTGCCTGGAAGAAGGTGGAGAACATAACCTCCGGCCACTGAAATTAAAATTCCCCCAAGGCTCATTGGAACGTACCACGCAGTCACCTGCAGCGGAGACGCGCCCATAATGTCTTGCATGTAAAGCGTTGAATATAGCAGGAATATACCAAGCACTCCGTCGGAGAAGAGTAATGCAATACAAAGTGCTGAGAGATGCGGAACTGTGAATAAGTCGAACGGTAGGAGAGGGCTTTTGGCTACCCAGCCTTCAACAAAAGCCGCGATGCCGAGAATTACAGCCCCAACGATAAGCAAAACATAGATGTATGGTGTTATCCACTTGTTTGGGGCATGCGAGCTATCAGTAAGCGCGAAAACAACGAGTATCAATCCCGATACTATTAGAGCACTCCCTAACCAATCCATCTATATACCCATTGCCTTGCGTCCTTCCATGTGCGATGGTACTGTTAAGTATGCGGCTACGGCCGTCGTGAGAATGAGTATAGTCCCAATCCAGAAATACCAGCCGAAATCCAGAAATTGCCCTGTCAAGCCTGCAAAAAAGACACCAGTGAAGAAATCAAAAGGGGTCGAGCTCTCATAGAGGCTAAAAATCAAGTTCTTTCGCGGGCCTGGTCTATATATGAATCCCATAAGCATGACGCCGGATTGTAAGAACGCAGATGATTCAAGGTCTTACAATGCTTGGCAAAAGACCAACATCAATTGATTCTTCGAAAAGCTCGCAATGAGAGATCATATGCAAAACCATGCTAAGCCCCTCAGGTAAACAGGGTAACCGCCGTACATGTCCGCTAGTCGATCAAAAGGTAGTAGAAAGGCTGCGGTCATCAGGGAAAATGCGCTGACGGGCCAGACTACAGAGGAAGTCGGTATATTCAGCTTTACGATCAACGTTGGTAGAATGACGTTGAAGCCGGACACAAAGTATTTCTAGTAGTCTCAACTGTCAGACCTTTGCTAAGTCTCTGTGAGTTGGATGAGTGAGGGTAGACTCACAGCCATAAGTTGGGACGCTAATATGGAACAGCAGAAGAATATCTCTGCCCAACGAGACTTGAATATGGCTGGTCGCTCCCTTCCTAGACGCTCAATAAGGGCTTCTTCTGTCTCGTTTCCCTCACCATCGGCGGGGGATGGTTTTTCCTGTGTTTGTGGGTGGTCTGAGGTTAGAACTGGGAGCTCTTGTGGGATGGACTTCTTGGTAGGCGGAGCTGCTGGAGAGAACGATGCTGTTGCAGCTGGCATAGGTATATTTGGAGAAGTCATGGTGTCTGTGGAATGCGATAGTGAACGGGCTTCATTCGGAGTCATGGCCAGGCGGATATGAAGAGGTTCGTGATCTGCGGCACATTGAATATGGGATTGAGCAAGGTATGCGGATGGTTGACTGCGGGGAGATTCTGAAGAAGATGAGGCGGTGGAGATATATGAGAAGCCATGGAGCCAGTGAAATATGACATCTTGGCTATCGAGGGCGTCATGGTGCTTGGAACGGTTTGGAAGTTTACAAATCGGCGCATAAAAATCGCTTGGGCGACTTCGGTGGATGGCGTGAACGGTAGGGTTTATCTAGTCGATCGTAGTGCGCATGATGGTCATCAAGACCATTTACATTCATGACGAACGACTAACGATTGAAAAACATTCGCTGCAATTATTGTCGATGATCAGAGGCGACTTCAAGTTGCCATGACCAACAGACCGAGGGGACAGATTTTTCGCAGCTTGTATTTCCCAACACCCACAGTAACCGAGTGTCCTTTTCCTTTAGCTGTTGCTGATATGTAGAATGATCTAGAAACCACTTGCAAGTGTTCTGGGCTCGATCCGAGCTTCTTTTTTTCTGGAAGTGGACGAAGGTTTTGCCGCTCTGGTACCTAAGGCTGATCAGTGGTGAAGATACTAGGTAGTAAGCGACCTATCTATAAACCCACCTGGTAGCACCCACCTGTGGAGAACCACCCAATTTTTCTGAGCCTCGTTTTAGAGAGATCGTGAAGGTGAGTAAATATTATTCATTAAGTTTTTTGCCCGGCTGATTTTAATTCTAGGAATTACTTCATCTTCGTAACTGGTATCGTTTCTCTGCTATCCTGCTAGCCTTACGGAGAGCTTGCTTTGATGAGTCCATCTTGCAAAGCTACTTCAATCTGATCAATCCCGACCAACACTATGCTGCCTTGCGGGCTCAGATGAAAGCACAACCAGGGCTTCCTTGGCTGTTTCCTTGCGTTGAGCAGGATGGATTTCCAATGCTAGTCTATAACTCTTCCGGTTCAAAAAAATCTTCCGTAACCCAATGAATTTTCTTGTTTCAGTTCTGCAGACCAGTAGTTCCTAGGAGGTTCAATTAATCCTTCAATAATCATGTGTCCAAGTATCCCAGGCTGCAGTATCTCGAATATCCTATGTTCTGAAGCTAGCCGTACCGTCACATTCCGTTTTCATTTCTTTCCTAAGCGAAAGGAGACGTTTGTTCGTATCAGTCACTGCCTGTTGAATGTTAGATACCCGTAGCCACTCCCTAAAATTTCATAAATTGTGCTTCTGATTCTCACTCTTACTCTACTCCCTTGATCTCCGAGAGAGCAACAAGTACAATATTTCTTAAGATAGGTGGTATTCGGCCAACATCGTTCAACCAACCTGCCCAACGTCCCAACATCATCAATCATATGCTGGTGCGCTTCCACATGGCTTTGATTATCCCACTGTTTCTAATCTTCGTACGTGGCCATTGGAGCTCAGCTCGTACGAAACTGCATATACTTGCTACTGGGTTGCAGTTGCGCTGCAATTACTGATGCTGTGAGACCCAAAGATGGAAACTTGTTGGAGCTCGAACACGAAAGAGCAACACGGCCATGGTCCTTGGCTATCGATGATTACCAAGACGAGCCAAATGCGTCCGTCAATCACTCCTTTCAGAGTGTATCAAAGGTGAGGTATCCATTGCGTCCATGCTGGTGTTTGGTATGCCTCGATGGGTAGGTCGCGCAGACTGATGAACGCTTCTACGACGAGGTATACCCGTGCTAGAACGAAGGTGGGAACGACAGTCGTGATCGTTAGGCTATAGGCACAGAATGTAGCTTCACTCAAACCTATGACCATCGCACATTCTGCCTTCGGGGTCATAGCCAAATACCGATAAGCGTAACTTCTCAAAGTCTGCTTCCAATCATCTTGATCTTTCCAATGTTTGATAATTGCGATCACACTAGCTATCAAACCTGAGCCAGCGATGAGGATGGCCGATACCTTCCATAGTAGAGCTTCAGTAGAAGAGGGGAAGATGGAACTCCAGGCTCCTGCATGTAATCCACCGTACAAGATGGTCGCCGCCCATAGTTTCGCACAAGTGGAATTAGTATGTCCATATAACTGGTCGAGGCCTGGCCAATCCGGGACCTCCAACATTATGAGGTCAATGAAGTCGAACGCGTCAGGGGCCAATGGTCCTTCAGGAAGGGCTTCAATTGGGTCAATCCCTATAACATTCCAATGCTCAGATACGAAGTGGGATGCCAATTTCCATCTGTTAACCGTAGCCAGATCCAGATTTATCGTCCTGATCGGATTTGAAATTGCTAGAGCTGAATTGCCTCCCTTTGGTCGGACATTTGGTCTTGGCCCAAACATTGTACCGCTAAGGATTTCATGTTCTTGAAGGGGTACAGATGAAGGATCTAAAACCTTAGGAGAAGAGTCGACAGACTCGGTTTCGGAGACCATATCATCTTGCCCGCACTCGGCCTCGCATTCTCTGTCGTTATTTCGAGCAGGGTCTGAAGGAAGGTCAACGAAAGGTAATAACTCGTCTGCGCCCCTTGGGTACACGTATAGACTTGACAATTCAATACCCCACTCTTTAGACCTAGAACTGAAGGAATTGCTCATAAGCAGCCACGCACACATAGGGTGAGTCCATTCTCCTGTCAGCACCGTCGGCTCATTAATATCTAGAGGTTTTTGGAGCCAGAACAAGTACATAAGAAGGGCACAAAAAACGTGACCAAGGGTATTGATCTCAAGTAGAGTCAATGGTAGATGGCTTGCGAGTCGACCCGTGCATTGAACAATGACCCATCCAGCTTGCAGACAGGCCAGAAACTTTCCCACATTATCCGCTTTGCTTCGATCAAAGATAGACGCTTTCGATATATCAGAGATGCAACCTCCATGTCGGGCAACAAAGAGCACACCTCTGGATCCTAAGGACAATCGAGGCGAGTCCCACATGTAAGGCCCTTCGAGAGAATCGATTGTGTCGATGACGAGCCCTCCCATACCGGCATAGAAGCTATGAACATTAGTCCATGGATGTTTGCGCTCCTGGTGGGTTTGCTCAAAAATCTCGTTCATGGATTTTGTCAGCACAGAGGCTGACTGATATTGACGCCATGCAACATAGACAACCACTTCAGGAGCAAATAAACCCATCAGTACCCATTGTGTCTTCTTCTTGTAGTGCCTAAAGACTGAGGTATGCTGTCTCGGCTGTATAATTTCATCAGCACACCAACTCCCAGCCTATATGCAGGAACGTACAATGTTCAAGTGAATCGCGGTCCAAACACATAATGATAATGTGATCACACAACTAATCAAAAGTCGAAATGTTCCGCGAGTTCGTGGTTCTTGTTGCCAAGACACAGTCTGAGTCGTGGAGTTTTGGTGCAAAACCTGGGTGCTCGGATTTGAGAGTGGAGTATAACCATATACAGCGACATTTCCCAGTGGTGATGCATTCCCGCGGCATGCCACTATGAGCAATTGGAAGAGCAGCATGTTTTAAGGCAAGTATAACACCACGGCATCTTCTTCAGAGTGTTATGGAAATTTCCGCATTGATTGTTCCAGAATCCGGAGGGGGTTGTCCCTTTAAAAACAAGCCTGGCTGGCAAAGAATTCGCGGCTTGCGTTGAGTTGAAATCGAGAGAAAGTACTTATCAGGAGCACAAGCTGACGATCTATGGGGCTGATGCGGAGCTTTTTCTCTGCCTAGTCGCAAAGCGCGCTGGAGCTATGTCCCATGCATAAAGAATAAGAGTGCCAAAAATAACACCCTGCCATTGCCATAGCCCTGTATGAAGAGCTCTACCTTGACATTTGCCTGTCGATCATACCTTGCTGTGGGATACTGTCTGATGTTTCTTTGGCGTAAACCAATCTGCACTGGATCACGCCATGTCCTATGCAGTCATAAGGGTAATATGAGGTTGAAAACTAAGCCTCAAACTTATGCTGCAAACATGTGCCATATCAAGGGGTAATCCTATCCACACATTGAGTCCCTTTGTAAAACAATGCCATCAGTATCTGATTGGGATAACCAATAGATATGCGGGTCAGCTGCATTGATGCGACTGCCGCTGCTTGCGGACCTTCGGCGTAGCACCGCTGTCACGAAGATACTTTCATCCTGCTTCCCCGGTGCTTCACATATGCAAGGGCAGGGAAGGTGCGGGAGCGAAGAAATAGAAGCTTCAAAAACGAGGGATTTGGAGGGTGAAGGAATAGATATAAGCATCGCTAATAAGTAGTATCCGAAAATCTTTGTGAACCACAGCCAGCGCCCAGCCCATCCTTACTACAAGAATATCTGAGCTGCTAATTGGAACGGAAGTCAGGTTAAAATTCCATGAGTATGTGATTTCTGTTGGTATATGAGGGTCAGAAGGAGTATGTGCATGTGTATATATTGATTGAACTACTCTAGACAGTAGGAACTACGAAGGGAGGAAGGAGGTGAAAACTCTGACTCCCGCGCCCTATAGGGCTAAGCGAGATTGCCAACCACACAAGGTTAACAGTACTGTTCCCTATTTCCCCCCTATTTCCAACACAGTTATGGATGGAGTTGAGTGTGAGGGTGGGCTGGGTTTTGATCGAGGGAACCCAGGTGGCAAAATATATACTATAGATAGTATAAAACAGGGGATAAAAGGGGACCCTTTCATCCCATGGGATGGCTTAGAAAGCGTTCCATGACGTTTTTACCATCACCGTGCTCACAAGCCACAGTTTCGCAGAGGTGGTGAGTGGCCCCCACCCAGTATCCGCATATTTCACCATCCCAATCTCCAGGCACCAGCTACGGCTAAAGCTGAGGTTGAAACCGAGGGTTCGCCCGGATTGCCTCGCCGTACTTGATGAAAAGAAATGGAAAGGGAATCATAGCCACCGATATGAATCCTAGTAGGGATGTTCCCCAGCCTAAACCGATTCGTGCATACAAGGATGGTCCGGCTAATGGGAGAATAGCGCCAACGGTTGACCGCAGTAGAGTATTAGCGGCCAAGGCAGATGCTGCATGTGGTGTGTAGGCGTCGACGAGGTAGGTTTGGATGGACATCTGGCTTGGCATCAGAAGGAAGCTGAGCAAATGTAACAGACTGAAGCAGAGTCAGCTTACAAAAGTAATGTTTAATCCCATGCCCACCAATGCCGTCCCTAAGATCGGCACAAGCCAGAATACGTTATAGTCTGCAGACCAACCGTAGAGAAATAGGCCGGCTGGAATTATGATGGCCCCGGGTATCATGGGTGGTAGACGTCCCTCCGGCTTCAACTCACCACCTGCCGCCTTCTTTTTTAAGATCCGATCTGAGACGGTCCCGAACCCAAAAACTCCAATGAGCATCCCCACTCCAATGCCAAGGTACGAGAGACCCACAAGTCCCTGCGAGAAGCTGTATCGGGTCGTGAAAACGCCAGTTATAGTAGTAAATAGCAAGTACAGGTAGCCATAAACGACGGCCATAAAAATGGAAAAACAGAGAATTATGGGCGAGAAAAGGAGCATTCGGACTGGGCGAGTCAGGGCGAGCTTGAAGAGCTCCTTCGGCTTAACGCCGGTGTCTAACTTCGATCTTAGGGACTCGATACCTGTTTGCCTTCTCAAGCATCGGGCCTTATGCTCTAAAATTGTGGTGGCGCTGGATTCGCGCATTATGACCATGAATACCAAGGTAATGATGCTAGACTAGGTAATTCAGTAAGAATGGCTGATAGGGAATAGGCTTCGGGAGACTCACGCCTACCGCAACGATCCAGAAGATCCATCTCCAGCCCTTGGCCTCGGCTATAAATGCACCTGCGACAGGACCAATCGTGGGACCCAGCAGCGGACCTACCGTCCATACCGCCATGGCTTTACCCCTCTCCTCCTGGATAAACATGTCCGCTACCGTGCCTCCGCCAATCGTCAGTACCGCAGATCCGCTTATTCCAGCAAGAAATCGGAAGCCAATCAACATATTGAGACTGGAGCTCAATGCACATGCTACTGTAAAGAGGACGAAGGTGATGTTGGTTGCATGGTACAATGGAAGACGTCCGTACAGTTCTGAAAGAGGGGCTATTGCCAATGGACCAAGTGCAAACCCCAAAATATACACGGAGACCACAAATGATGCAAGAAGGCTGTTGTCAGAGTGAAAGTTGCTCATAACTTGTCCTATGGCAGGGGCAAACATGGAGGAGGCAAGAGGCCTATTCTCGTCAGCCATCGCCCTAAGGACTGGGGAGGTTTTCGCACGTAATGAATGTCATCGTCGATAGAACGAGAATGTTGGCCCATTTTTTGGATCGTGTCCAATTGACCGCTTTGGCAGGGTCTGAAGGCCCATCAAAATCGACAATGTTTGAGTCTGGATCTCGATCGGTGTGACTTGCCCCATCTCCCCGCTCTGTGTCCTGCATTTAGCGTATGAAGATTATTTGTTTCCAGCCTTTGCGTGTGACATCTCCTGTATATTTGGGCATTAGAGGAAAGACCCAATTACAGCTAAGGTACCATGGAGGACACTCACACGGAATGTACAAAACTTCAGTTGGGGGAAGGGGGAAAAGCTGAGGCCTTGTAGGTGGAGAGGCTGCAACCGGAAAGAGCCAACGAAGATACAAATTATAAGAAGTTGTCCCTCGCAGTGACCGCCAAGGTTGTTGATTAGATGCATGGGGATACAACACTCCACTTCAGAAGTACAGAGCACATCCACATAATGCACGAAGAGTTTTACGTATCCGGCTTTTGGCCCCAACTTGGCATCGGTTTAGTAAATATATGCAGTCAGAGTGACATCCGGGACATTTCGGTCTTAGTATACTTTAACGGTAACTTAAGATATACACTGATCAACGTTGGGTGGAGAGCAATTGGACTGGGTTTAAGAGACCGCCATGACCTCTGGCAGGAAAGATTACCAGCTTTCAAAAGCGTTCTGGCCGTCCAGTATATACTGTAACAAAGTAGGTAGGTAATGATGTACGGTGGGTAGGGTAAGGTAAGGTAGGCATGGTACAGTACAGTACCATAATGTAATTTATTTACAATTTCCCCTGATGCGTCGCCCTTGGGCTGGGCCGCTCTTTTGCCTCGCCGGACTAGCAAAATGTAGCAACCCAACACTAATCCGTTCTGGGTCATGTAAGTACATGCTGTAGGAGGTTATCAAGCTACCTAGACAATGGAATACTGAATGATACAACACCCAAAAAGAAGTTTGCAATGCATCAGCCTAGAGCTTAGCCTGCCCGTCCACCAAGCTGCGCCAGTCCTCCCTCTCGAAGGGAACATAGGCATCGGCTCTGTGTGGCAGCCAATACACTCGATCGTTTCCCCCCCCCAATACCTTTGTGCCTCTTGAATCAGGATCGACGCCTTCGTTGCGCCAAGGACCCTTGACTTGTTTGTTGTTACCAGTGTTCATCGAGCCCAACCCCCCGCTTACGACGCGGATAAAGAGGGGAACAGCATAGCTTGGTAGCGCCGATCGTAGCGACCTGGCCAGTCCGACCCAGTCAAAAGCGGTACTGGAAACAGAGAGCGAGATAGCCGCACAACCAGCCCGTCCGTCGGAGTGGGGAACCGCGACCCCGTAGACATTCGCCTCGTCAATGCAAGGGAATGTACCGATAACCTGGGAGACCTCAGTAGTAGAAACATTCTCCCCTCTCCAACGATACGTATCCCCTGTGAATATGTAAGAGACAATGATGAAAATCTGATGCGAATTGCTGCGTACCTAGACGGTCTATAAAGTACCATAATCCATCCTGGTCGCGTCGCAATGCGTCTCCGACGCGGTAATAGAGGTCTCCCTTTTCAAATACATTTTGCACGAATTTACTCTCTGTGGCCTTTTCCGCTTGCCAATAGCCAGGCCAAAAGGCTTTGTTGGCCATTCTAACGAGCAATTCACCACCGTCTTCATACTTCCTTCGCCTGGCAAAGCCAGTTCTGGGCGATCTCCACATCTCGCCAGTCTCCGGATCAATCTCGGCAAGTACGTATAGTTTTTTGTATTTCTGCCGTAGTATCCAACCATGGTGGCCTATCGCATGAATTCCAAAGCCATTGCGATAGTGGTTAACGGTGGTAAAGTTTCCTTCGGTTGTGGCAAAAAATTCCCCTATCTCGGGAATCCCGAAGCGTTCCTATCAAAAGTTTTAGATTTTGCTCCAGGGAAAAAAAACCGAGAATAGGAGCTTCCCTGAAACCTTGCCCATATATCAGGCCTGAGTCCGTTACCCCAAGCCAATCTGATGGTATGCCTCTTGTCATTGGGAGAGGGCGGGGCTGCTAGAAGATAACGGATAGTTTCCCCAACTAGTAAAGCAATTAGCAGTCGTATTCCAAGAAAATCAGTCTCAAGCACACCGTAGATGAAGATGGTCGACCTGCTCTCGATGCAGTCTAACCAAAACCGAGAGGTAGAGAACTTGGGAACCACAGCAACAGATATTCCTCCCATCAGGTCATTCATGGCCGCAAGTCCCCCAGTACCGTGATATAGGGGCATGCAGTGATACATCCTGTCCTTCCCGGGTTGCTGGCCGAAAGTTTTGCCTCTCTGTGAAGCCGCAGGATAGGTGCGCGATGCTGTGAGGAGAAATGCTTTGGGAAGACCCGTAGTCCCACTGTTGACAAAGTATTAGGTACGGTGGGGTGGGTCTTTGATATTATTGCTGGACGAAAGTACCTTGTGTACTGGAGCCCCAGGCGAGGCTCTTTATCGAGGCTTCTCAGGTGTCTATCATTCCAAGTAGAATCACAGCGACTAATAGCTTCGTGAAACTCTTCTGACATTTCCAACACCTTGACTTTCAATTCCTTCTCTATCTTCAGTTTCGAGCTCTCGATACGTATCTGACACCCTTCCTCGGGGTCTGCGAGTAGCATCTTCGCCCCAGAAAGCTTGACACAGTGAAGAAGGGCATCAGATGCAAGGTTGTAGTTGATCAAAGCCGGAGCGGCACCAATTGATAATAGTCCCATCCATGAGAAGAGATACTCTGGGCTATTCATGGAGTATACACCAACCAAATCTCCAGGCTTGACACCCAGCGAGAGGAAGTAATTGCCATATCGGCACACAGTTTCATATGTTTGCCGCCAACTGTACGTTGCGGATCGAGACCAGATGCATTCATCATCTGCGTACTCGTGGGCAGAGGCCTGAAAGAGGTAGAAACCGGACCCTCGACCTTCTTTCACTATTGTCCGGGTGAGCAGTCAACCCGACGACCATCGCAGCAGACGCGGACCTGCATTGGTATAATTCCTTGCCCCCTTTCGTAGTTTGTAGAGAGTCTCGAGATCCTTGGAAATATGCAATTTTGCATCTAGGTATGCTGCTGCAGCCGTCGTGCCGGCTATGACTGCAATCGCTGTCGCTTTTCCTTAGCTGTTAGTTCCAGTTGATACCTTGAAGTGTCTACTCACAAGTTGCCATGAAATTTGCACCTCCAATTTTACAGAACGACGGGCACTCTTTCTCCCAGAAAAGCGCCCACAGTGCCAGGAGATGTCCCGATAAGGTGAGGTAGTCGGTACGGGCGAGACGGCCCCCAAGCGATGGAAGCGGGGTACTGTAAGCGTTCTTACGGTAGCGTGTGTGGATAGCATTTAGTAAAGTAAATTACAGTACAGTACAGTAAACACTCCACTTTATCAACATTCATGAAAGCCGTTTTTACTTGCTGCATAACGATGTATCACACCGTCGGTTTCTAGGCTTGGCACCGTATGTCGACTGCATCTGTCCGACTTCCGATTTAGACTCTTTCTTCATACGCTATGTGACGTGGGTACATACGATGCTACATTCTATGTTCTAGTGACCGTGAGGCACGCGTGGGTAGCTATCTCTCTGCTCTCTGGGACATTCATTGCTCTTTCAGCCCTGGGTGAATCCTATCTGGATCGAATTATTTGCTTGCACCGTTTGCTGCCAAGTACCTGTCAACATGTACATACCTTGGCTCTCAGGCCGAGAGCTGAAACGACCCGGCAAGCTTCCGAGTCGGCGATGTTGGCTAACTCTATCTGACAGCCGCCAGTCGATCTGGGTAGGCCTTTGCTGGTATTTGATACCACACACATAATCCACGCCGAAAGCGCCCAGGGACCTGACTATCTCAATTATAATTTCCCTGTAAACGGGTTCTTGGCGTACATCTGCCAATACCTGTACGTCGAAGTGTTAGACCACTCAAAGCTGGGAAGAATGGACGGCGAGAAAGTACCTTAAAGTTGAATCGACTATCTGAAAGCGGGATACATTGCTCCACTGATCATCAAGGTAACGGAACGGGATATTTGACATAGCGGTTGTGTGCCGGATTAGCCTCGGGGCTCAGTGAGGTTTTACTACCACGATACGTAAAAGGTTCATATTCGCAAAACATCCTGATGGGTCGATCGGGTCTTGGCCCAAACGCGATGTCGAAAGGAGGACGTAAAGCTGGCGATCAGTGTAGGAGTTAATGCAATGTGAGTCTCCGTACCGTTGGTAAGCGTTCCCTGTTCACTTGGATTTTAGCAATGTCATAATCGGCACTTCTATTAGACATGATGAGCGCAATGAAATCATTCAGTATGCTACTTCCAACGGGATTGAGGTTCAAGTCTCGGTGCAGGACTCTTTTTCGGTTTGGGCTAGTGGAGCAGCTTTTCATTTACTCCGCCCTCGACAAGGGTGGTGTTCGATACATCGGCATCACTGATGCTGTTAATAAGGCCAATCCTTGGCAAGTGTACGATCTAGTTCGTACGATTCGCTCAGTAGGATGTGACATCGGAATGTTTCTCTGCAACGAGAATGGGTGTGCCCTTGCAAACGCCTACTGTGCTCATATCAATACCTCTGCTCTCGGAATTGGTGAACGGGCTGGTATCACGGCTCTCCGTGGCCTGATGGCTGGTAATTTCACTGCAAAGAAGCTGAGAGACCTGGAGGAGATAGCGGCAAAGGCGAATATGGTAGAGATTCCTTTCAACAATTTCGTTGCGGAACCTTCTCTATCTAGGTAGAGCGGGTTAGCTTTTTTGGTGCGCTCCTCCTGTCATCTCCTTGGCCCTTGTGAGTGTAAGTCTGGTTTATAAGGACATCTACAGACAGACCCCAGCATAGCAAGTCCCATACTGTGATAATAAAGGGGTTTGGCAATGGAGAATTGGGATATTGCAACGATACTGACCTGAGTGCTCTGGTTGTACAAGAAATTTTACCAGGCGCTAGTTAACACATCTTGTGGGGGAATGGATACGCCATTGAAATACAAACCACACGGCCATTCCCCCCCCATCCCCCCCAACCACAATTTACTTTTCTCTTTGTGGGTAATTACAGAATCACTTTCATAGCAGCCTTGCCAGATATAACATTCTCATAGATATTAAATGATACATGAGATGGCTAAAACACGATACTCTACTGTGTTAATTAGGGTATTTTCCGAGTAGCCGCAACGTTTCCCGCTTCAGAAGGGGCACTCAAGTCTGTCCGTTTTTATTAATCAAATCGGCCAGCCCTTGCTCCAAGTATTCCCCATACGATATTGCGCGCTTTGAAGGTTCTTGATTAGGATCATGGGGTGAAAAGGGCTCAATGGTGTCGTTCCAGCCCAGGTTGACAAAGAAGGGGAGGGATTGTCGTTCCGCGTTGACCCATTTCACGCGATGGATTGGAGCAGGGTAATAATCATGGGTGACGTATGCCATGTAGCTTCCGACATTGATGAGGTAGCAGTCATCGTTAGGCCCAATGTTCTCCCAGCCTTGGGAAGTTTTTACTTGGAGGTTCTCCACTTGGGACTGGTAAAGGACTGTGATAAGGGAGATGTCTTGGTGCCATTCAAAACTTAATTTGGTGCCGTCACTCGCGGTTTTAATTGCGGCGGGTGGATAGGGGTCGAGGTTAGGATAACGGATGAGCGATACTGCCGAAAGAGTGTCCTCCTTCTTCAAGTGCTGGGCAAGGAAGTCCTCATCTTTTCCAAGAGCTAGACCGAAGCCGCGGAGTAGTACTTGGGAGAGATGACAAACCTGGAAATAGTAGGATTCCATGTACTCTTTGAAGCCGGGATGCTTAGCTTGATCAGGCCACACGTTGACTTCGTGTAATGGCGTGTTTGCTTTGATCATAGGGTGTTCGGGGGTGAAGGAGGGGTTCAATAAGCAAAACGACTCAACAGCCTTCTTGTCTTTGATGGAAAGGTAGTATCCGTTCCGTATTTGCTTCTGGTGGTTTTTATTGTAGGCACGGATGGCGAGCTGCCACTTCTCTTCGTCTGTGACCGACATGTGGAATTTCCGAGTTTCCTCCGAGAACCTGCGGACGTCGATGCCGTGATTTGCAGCATAGAAGAAACCAGACCCCCGAATCGCGGCGTCAATTTGCGTGGCGACCTTCATCTTCTCACTTTGGTCTTCTCCAAATAATGGAGAGACGTCAACAACTGGGGCATCGGCATATGGGAGGCTGCCCATGGCGTCGAAATCACGGATTTATTGCTCGGTGAGGTTGAAGAAATTCCATATGCAATAGGCTTGGATGGTAAGCAAGGAGGCTGTATCTATTCCATGTGATCTTAGGGAGGCGAATGTGGTTCTGGTTCCACGGGAATGTGGTGGGGACTGGGTATTCAAAGGGTGTGTGATAGCTAAGCAAGCACCATAAGGACGGACGAGGTCGAGCTTCTCATGAAAACATATGAGAGGAACATATGAGGTAGAAGTGAATGGCAATGCCAAGGTAAGCATCTGGGAAAGCACGACATCCAACCAACCACGACACGGGCGATTCAGGTCCATAGTCCAAAGAAATTTTTGGCTATGTAGAAGGCCTCGACATGCCACTTACTGGGTCATCAGACCTCCAAGATTGCAACTGCATGTATCGTTTTACTTGGCGCAATACCTAGTCAGGGTAGATAGGTACTAGGTAAGGTACCTTAACTGGTGCTGCTACCTATGACCTCTCCTACTACACAGGGTCACCTACGGGACGTAGCTTACCAACATACATTACGGCCTCATAGCGCTTCTTCATGCGTCGCATGTCGTGGCAACGCGCTAGTGCCTGGGTTCTGGGGGCTGCCACCTAATGTTCGGTAAGGACTACCTAAATGAACATTAATGGTATAACGACAGGGCCACTGACTGTGGGTGCTGTTCCCTAAGTCACTGCAGCTAGCGCAACTAACAGCGCATTGCAGCGACTGAAGATGTACCTTAGCGAGAAGCTGTGCATCTCTACAACAGCTTCAATTCGGTTAACTCTGAATAACAGTTTTTGAATGATTATGAAAGTTAAATACTGATCATCGTCATAACTTAAAACGATTATGAAATTTAAAATGTATTCATGTTTAATACGATATAACGGCTGATTAAAATGTAAACGTGACTTGAGAATATAACGATCGAGTGAGATTTACATATGAGAAATATGGACAACGTTCGTTAACTGAGCTATACCTACATGCGCATCTGATGAGACTGTGCTGTGTGCGCATTAATTATATGTATTTCGTTGTGTTCATGTAGTGCACTAACTGTATCTTATTCTGATACAGAACAGCGTACTCAGCAAATCTATCAAGCATGTTACAGCTGTAACACGTTTAATAACAACAAACGTTTTACTTTATGAACCGTCTACTATCAAACATTAAGCGCAGGACGCTTAAAGTAATAACGGTTCGTACACGGTTGCTGAAGGTTTATTTGGACCCACATAATCTCGCTAAGGTATGGTTTCGTAGTGTCATATGACTCCCTGACGGCTTAGAGAAGGCTTGCACTACACAGTGTCAGTAGGTGCTTTGCGAAGTACTTAGTACTTCGTACGGAATACACACTCATTGCTTGCAGTGGAATATTACTAGTTTACTTGTATAATAAATGGTTCAGAATCTTCAATCCGATTGGTCCGGGAAAACACAGTAAACGTGACTTCCCGTCTGCCACAAGCCTTTCCGAGCCGCCCACACTCTCTACCAATAAACCGTCATATCAAATCTGCAGTTCTGGCTACCGCCTCATGTTGAGGTGGTCGCAGTAACCTTACCGCTGGTTAGGGTGCAGAGCGGCGTACAATAATTCAAAGGAAAGTCGCGTACGGATGACGTGTATATAGAAACCAACACTGCACATTACTGCACTGCGTAAAGACATGCAGGGATAAGCGGAGGGAGAAAGATGTATGTATGTTAATATAATCGACTCACGGTTGGTCTCGGCCATTGCAAGTATCCCTTCTGCCTGTAAGTTAGACTGAACTCTCTATTGCTGAATTAACTGAAAAATGAATTGCAGGAAGCCCCAACCACCTTCCCATTCGCGCTCCCATGCCTGCAAGCAGCTACCGTTGGTAGATCCCACTTCTTTAGCAGCGATACCATCAATGATGAAGTGACTCTATTCTGTAAGACTCGCAGCCTGCGAGCTGAAAATCACGGCAGGTTACGGACGCCATGGCTGAGAGACTGCATGATTCCAACACAATGAGGGGGGTTCCAGCCTAGTTGACCATCTACGAGACTTTGATTGAACATGAGGTTGAGGCTCGTGATGTTGTTGGCCGAGAATTCCACATGAAACCAATGACTGCTCGGATTCTAGGCCTCCGAAGCCGCAAAATGACACTGACCGCTTCAACTAGCTTCCAAGACTGTTCCATACCAACGAAGGAGGATACCATGTCGTTATTTACTTCAGCGTATCTGAAGGTATTGCAGCCCTACTTTATGTCTACGCTCTCGGAGGTGCCGATCTTAGTAAAGCTAGCTGCTAACCGACGTTTTGGCGACGGTGCTGATCGGTGCAGCCCATAGTCTGAATATGCCATTGCAAAACGGTTCGTCAATCCCTACCTTCACCGGTACTTGCCAATGTCATATCTGCAACGGAGCTATTCTTGGTTTTGAAGGGCTCCATTTTCCTCCTTAGCTGGCCCATGTCCAATAGTTACCTTTCAACGGCTATTCCGCGATGAGAATCCAAACTCGGCGCATACCACCAAATAGATACTGAGGATTTTCTTCTGCCGTTCCAATCCATTGCTGTATGTCGCCATTCCTCCAATTTGTGACACCACAGTGATCCAGGCTAATACCTTCGAAGCCCTGCCTCAGCTTTTTCTATTCGCTTGGGCTTTCATACGGCGTAGAATAAAATGTCGAAGATGCCTGATCGCGATGTGGACCTTTTACCAGAGCTGGTACGTGAAGATGGGGTCTACAAATTGGAACCTGCCAGCAGTGGAGTGCCTGGAAGCTGGAAGCACTCTATTATAGAGAATACGGAGCCCCTGACGAACGGTGATCATTCATATAAAGACAGTCAGCTACAAAATCTGCACGGCTGCCATTCAGTCAACGGAGATGCGCCAATTCTGAATGGCAAAGGGGCGGACCCAGAGCAGAGCAAGTTCCACCATCAGGGCGATAATGGCTGGTCTCAAGTGATCGAACGCATAACTGATCGTTGCGACTTAAGCCCTTTGGCCAAAGATACTTGGTCATATCGAATCGCTTCCCACGATGACGATTACAAGGTTCAAAGGGAAAAAACAGCAACGCTCGTTGTCAATGGACGCCTTCATAGGTCTTTACTAGATATATCCGCGAAACATGATGTACCAATTTCCTCATTTTTTCTATTTTCGCTACATAAGATGCTTCATGTCTTTGGAAATGGTCGCGAGACTGTAATTGCCTATGCAAGTTCCATTACTTGCACCAAGAGCTCGACCTTGGAATGCGTTCGTGTGATACCCGTCATCGTGCAACACCACGCCCAGCAAAGCGCTTCGTGCATCAAACAAATTATGGATATCGAATCAAGTGTATCTATAACATCCCTTACATATGGCGACATCGATCTTCACCGCTTTCCACATGGCTCTCTCGATTGTCTGTTCACATGGTCTTCTCATGAGGCCACTGAGCACCATTCAAGATTCCCCTTGACTTTCACTGGTACAACAAATGGCTCTGGCTTGACGCTGATGGCTAGCTTCGACGGGAAACACTTCGATGACGTGGTAATAGATCGATTTCTAAGCGTTGTGCATGTTTTGCTGTTGGAGATATCTAACAATGCCGAGAAACCAACCGAGGAATTGGAATTCCTCTCCAATGAACAAAGGCTTCTATTTGATGAATGGAATCGGACTGAAGGTGATTATCCGGATTCCAAAAGACTTCACCACCTTGTGGAAGAGGCTGTCGAGCGGACTCCAGATAAGGTTGCAATTGTTTATCAAGATGCAGAACTCACTTATCGTGATCTCAATCAGCGTGCAAATCAATTAGCCCACTACCTTCGCTCGACTGTTGGAGTGCACCCGGAACAATTCATTGCACTTCTGCTCGACAAGAATGAGCTCATGATCATCACCGTTCTGGGTATCTGGAAGTCTGGAGCAGCCTACATTCCAATTGATCCAATGTATCCAGACGAGAGGCTGCGTTTCACCTTGGATGACACGCAGGCCCAAATCGTTATTGCCGGCCAGAGACATGCACACAGACTGGAAAATCAGATCGCGCCTTCGAGCGTGTTCAGAATCATCCAAATAGAACCCCTTCTTGCATCTTTGCACGTCGACCTTTCCATTCGTCGAGATAACTTGAACCTGATCCTCCACAGCAGGCAATTGGCTTACGTTACATATACTTCTGGCACCACTGGTATTCCAAAGGGCATTTACAAAGAACATCGAAGTGTTGTGAACAGCATAACAGACCTGGCTGAAAGGTATGAGGTGCGCAAAGAACGAGAGGTGGTACTTTTGTTCTCGGCCTATGTTTTCGAGCCGTTCGTGCGGCAGACGTTAATGGCCTTGATCAATTCCCAGCTCCTTGCCATAATAGACGACACCGAGAAGCTTGACCCACTGAAGTTGACAGCATTCGTGAAGCGTCATGGAGTCACCTATCTAAATGGGACGGCCTCTGTCATTCAAGAGTTTGATTTTTCAGAGTGTCCTAGCCTGCAGCGACTGTTGTTAGTAGGCGAAGATTTGACTGAAACCCGATACAAGGAATTGAGGAGACGTTTCAAACATCGCATCATCAATGAATATGGTTTCACCGAGTCGGCCTTTGTCACAGCAGTGAAAATGTTCTACCCAAATTCCCAAAGACTGAACAGAAGCCTTGGGAAGCCCCTACGGAACGTGAAATGGTATATAATGAGTAGTTCGTTGAAGCAGATGCCGATTGGGGCAATTGGAGAATTACATATCGGAGGATTAGGCGTATCCAAAGGCTATCTCAACCGTCCTGAACTAACAAAGCAAAGATTCATTACCAATCCTTTCCAGACTGCAGATGAAAAGCGAAACGGAACCAATGGTCTGCTCTACAAGACTGGTGATCTGGCCCGGTGGCTTCCCGATGGCGAAGTGGAGTACCTAGGTCGCAATGATTTTCAGATCAAACTGCGTGGGCTCCGAATCGAGCCCGGTGAAATAGAGTCTGTTCTATCACTGTACCCCGGTGTGAGGTCCAGCCTAGTGGTGGCAAGGGAGCTCAAAGGTGGCAAGCATGCCACGGGCTCAAAACATCTGTTCGGATACTATGTCTCTGATGGTGGCCGCATACCGGAGACGGATCTTCTGGCTTTTTTGGAGAAAAAACTTCCACGCTACATGATTCCCACGAGAATTACCCAGATGGAACGAATCCCAGTTACTGTAAATGGTAAAGTCAATCTTCGAGCCCTCCCGGAGGTTGATCTATCTCAGCGTGACTCTGTACCAGTTGGTCTGAGGAATGATCGTGACGATCAACTGGGTAGAATCTGGAGCGAAATTCTTGGAATTCCTCTAGAAACTATTAGCCTCGAGGACAATTTTTTTCGGTGCGGTGGCCATAGTATTACGTGTATTCAATTAATTAGCCGCATCCGTCAAGTATTTTCTCTACACATATCTGTCGAAGATGTCTTTTCGACCAGAACAATGCGGAATTTATCCGATCTCTTGTGGAAAGTGAGTCAAGCGGCTACGAGGGAAGAACCACTGAACCCAAAGCCTAGATCTACTCTACAGCTTCCAAGTTCACAGAAAGGAAAGGAGATTGACGCGTTCTTTGTTGCAAATAGCCTCCAGCAGGGCTTTGTGTATCACTATTTGAAGCAGGGAGCTTCGGACGACGCCTACGTGATGCAGACTATGCACAACTACAGGACTAGCATTTGTCATGATCGCCTAAAAATTGCTTGGATACATGCCCAAAGGCGATATAGCTCTATCAGGATGCGGCTTCACTGGGAGGAAGATGTTTTACAGATTATTGATCGGGATCCACCATTAGATTGGCGATTCGTGGATTTGACAGATGCGAAGGATGAACTTGAGCAACAACTCAAAATAGTAGAACTCCAGAAACAAGATAAGATGGAGCCCTATCATTTAGAGGACAGTAAACTCTTTAGAGTATACCTGATCAGACTCAGCGACGACCATTTCAATTGTCTCTTCAGTTGTCACCATGCGATTCTGGACGGCTGGAGTCTACCCATATTGTTCCAATATGTCCATCAAACCTATCTGCACCTAGTCGGAGGTGAACCGGTAGTTTGTACACCCGATAAGGCCTATCTTGAAGCTCAAGCACTTCTTCAAGCCAATCGTCACAATCACATTGGGTACTGGAGGCACCACATTAAGAAGATTGTTGAGCGTTGCGATCTCAACGCCTTGCTAAATGAACGCGTCCGTTACAAGGTCTTGTTGAGTGACTATGATACAGTCCAAGACCAGAAGGAGAAGACACTTGCCTTGAACGGTGTTTGGAAAACAGGCCTAAGAGAAGTCTGTTCTGTTCATGGCATCACATTGCACTCCATTCTACAGTTCGTATGGCATTCAGTTTTACACACTTATGGCGGTGGATGCCAGACCGTTGTTGGAACCATTATTGCAGGGAGGAACCTTCCTATTGATGACATTGAAAGCTCTGTGGGTCTTTTCATCAACACCTTACCCTTGATAGTTGACCATACCGAGGAGGAGCATAAAACTGTACTTGCTGCCGTTACGGACATACAACATCAAGTCAATATCATGAACAGCCGCAGCCACGTGGAACTTAGCCATATATTAGATGGCAAATTGAAGCACGGCCTCTTTGATACTCTTTTCGTCCTCGAAAACTATCCAACTCTAGACAAATACCGGGAACAGATCCATAGGCAGCTGTTGCAATTCGATACTGTGAACGAGATCGAGAAGCTAGACTATCCATTGGCAGTGATAGCACGTGAGAGCCAAGCGTGTGATGGTTTCACTTTTACAATCTGCTACGCCGGTGAATTGTTCGAGGATACGATCATTGATGAATTACTGTATATGGTTAAACAGCTCTTTACACAAATTGCTGATAACCCGGAACAGCTTGTGAAAGACCTCCAATACTTAGGACCCAGCCAGCTCAGTCGGCTCGCTAGATGGAACGCTAACGAATCTCTGTACCCTGCAGAATTCACTCTACATCAATTGTTTGAGAGAGAGGTGGCAAGGGTACCGGAGAGGACTGCGGTCATATACGAAGATGTAAAGCTCAATTACAGGATAATGAATGAACAAGCGAACATGATGGGGCATTATCTTCGAAGTTGTATACCTATCAAATCCAATGACATCATTGCTCTCTTCATGGACAAGAGTGAGAGGATGATGGTCAGCATCTTTGCCGTTTGGAAGTCTGGTGCTGCTTATACACCCATTGACCCTAGCTATCCGGAAGGCCGGGTTCAATACATATTGAAAGATACCGCGGCGAAGATTGTCATAACCGAGAAATGCTACGCTTCACGCTTGCGTAAGATGACCGGGGATGGAATGCACATCATAGAGTCGGACTCCATTGAGTGGTACAGCGACAAGGCTAGTACCCGTAATATTCAATTGAATATGTCGAGTTCAGATTTGGCGTACATTATCTACACCTCTGGTACGACGGGGACACCGAAGGGTGTGATGATTGAACATCGCGGGGTTGTCAATCTCCAAGTATCGCTATCTAGATTATTCTCCCTGCGGGAGCTCGAGGACGAGGTGATCCTCACTTTCTCTAACTATGTGTTTGACCATTTCGTTGAAGTATTTACGGACGCTTTGCTGAATGGTCAAGCTTTGTTGGTACTTAATGACGAGATGCGAAGTGACAAGGAACGATTGTACAAGTATATTAGCGACAATGAGGTTACTTATCTGTCGGGGACCCCATCTGTAATCTCAGTTTACGAGTACGATCGATTTGACCATATCAGAAGAATTGATTGTATCGGTGAAGCCTTCACTGAAGGTGCCTTTAGAAAAATCCGAGAGACCTATAACGGCCTCATTATCAACGGCTATGGACCGACCGAAGTATCTATCACAAGTCACAAACGCTTATACCCCCCTGATCAATGGCGAAAAGATCACAGCATTGGCAAACAGGTCACAAACACCACTTCCTACGTCTTAGATGAGAACATGAAACTCGTACCAATTGGAGCAGCTGGAGAACTGTATATTGGCGGCGTTGGCGTAGCTCGGGGCTATCATAATCGCCCAGATCTAACTGCAAAAAATTTCCCTGTCAACCCTTTCCAGAGTGCGGAGGAGAAGGAGAGTGACAAAAATTCCCGTATCTACAAAACTGGAGATCTCGTCCGTTGGTTACCTCATAGTGATGGTGAAATTGAGTATCTGGGTCGCAACGATTCTCAAGTGAAGATCAGAGGCGTACGTATAGAGCTTGGAGAAATCGAGACGGTGTTATCAGGGTATCATGGTATTACAAGGGCGGTTGTTGTCGTGAAGGAGCAACCAAGGACAAAAGAAGACATAAGGAATACTCCTCTGAAATTCCTGGTGGGCTACTTTGTCTCTAACACTGCCCTACATGAACATGAAATCCAGAACCATATACGAGAGAGGCTTCCGGATTACATGGTTCCTAACCGCCTTGTACGAATTGAGAGAATCCTGGTAACAATCAGTGGTAAAGTGGACGCTCGGGAGCTTCCCCTAGTAGATTTTTCAACCAACGTTGAGTATTTGGCTCCACGCAACGATGTTGAGACAACTCTCTGCGCAATCTGGTCCGATGTTCTGGGAATCTCATCGGAAAAGATCGGTATTCACGATAACTTCTTTAGCTTGGGCGGAGACAGCCTACTAAGCACGAAGCTATCATTTACTATTTCCAAGGCTTTTGAACGTCTTGTGACTATAGCTGCTCTATTCAAATACCGAACAATTGAGACTATGTCCCAATTCATATTGAGCGAAGCCGATGAATCAAGTCCAATTCTGCCGTTAAGGGACTCGGGTAAAGCTACTCCTGTCTCGCTTGCACAGGAAAGAGTTCTATTTATCGATGAATTCGAAGGTGGCACTGACGCGTACAACATCGTCATGAACTTCGATCTCCCAATGACTACAGATCGTAAATTGCTACAAAAATCTTTTCGCTCTGTTTTGTCTAGGCACCAAGCTCTGAGGTCCTTTCTACCAAGGCAAAAAATGGACGGCGCCCGTCTTCAGCACATACTGGATGAGGAGGAAGCCCAGAGTATATTCACTATGCATGAGATTGCTGTCAGCGACCTCCATGAGCTGCATCGATTACTTGTCAAAGAATCACAATACGTGTTTCGCCTTGCAGAGGAATTGCCTTTCCGAATTAGCTTCTACGAAGATGCGTCGAATAAGGAACTGTTCTACATGAGCATCGTGCTTCATCATGTTTGCTTCGATGCATGGTCTTGGAATATCTTCGAACGGGACCTCAAGGCATTTTATAGATTTTACAAAGAAGCTCAAGGCACACTGGACCTCCCCATTTTGCATCTCCAATATCGGGACGTGGCCAATTGGCAACGAAGCTGCCTAACAGGAGACCGAAGAGAGAAACTGGCCTCCTTCTGGCGACGAAAGCTCAATGGCTTTGAGCAGCTGCAGCTCATCCCAGACTTCCATAGACCGCCCCATTTTGATTACAAGGGAAGGGATGTTCAATTTCGGCTTGATCCAAAATTAACCAGCGGGCTAAGAAGATTGGCTAAAGACATCAACATCAGCTTGTACAGCCTCTTAGCAAGCGCATATTGTCTGATGCTTGGCGTTTATACGAATCAGCGAGATATTATTATTGGAATCCCCATAGCCAACAGAACTCGCCGCGAATTTGAAGACATAATTGGCTTTTTTGTCAACATGCTTGTTCTGAGGATTGATATCGACGGCGATTCTTCTGCCGTAGACTACATTCTCCGGGTCAGTCAAGAGTTCATCCAGGGCCAGTTGCATCAAGATATGCCGTTTCAGGAGGTCGTCAAAGAGCTTCAGACTGATAACGACCCCAGTCGCCACCCCCTTGTACAAGCCGTCTTCAACTATGAAGCCATGCAATCCAGGTCTCAAGACTCGAGTAACTGCAGATTTTCTGACCTAATTCTGACGGAATATCAATGGAAGAAAAGCTACACCACGGCGAAGTTTGATCTTGCTGCTACTATAATCGAACGTGAAACAGGATTGCATTGTAACTTCAATTATGCAGCAAGTGTTTTCGCTGACGACTCCATCAGAGGTTTTACTTCACTCTACTGCCGCATCCTGCGGCAATTTTCCAAGCTCCATGCGAACACTCCCAGGAGAATTAAGGAATTGAGCATGGCTGATGAAGCAAGCGGCCTCATCTGCGCCACCGATTATTCACTATCTGATCTGTCTTTATCTAGCCAAGCCAAAACACTACATGAGGCTTTTGAAAGGGAAGCAAGAATTTCCAGTAGCGCGATTGCTGTGGTTAGCCAGAGAACTAGGATTTCATACCGGGAACTCAATGAACGTACTAATCAACTGGCGTGGTATCTTCGGTCAATGGCTTCAATCTCCTCTGATGATGTGATTGCGCTCATCCTGGACAAGAGTGAACTCACAATCATCAGTATCCTGGCTGTATGGAAAGCAGGCGCTGCGTACGTTCCAATCGATCCCAAGTATCCGAAGGAGAGGATTAGGTTTATCTTGGAAGACACCGGAGCTAAGATAGTTGTGGCTAACCAAAAATACCGACAAAGGGTGGAAAGCTTCTTGGTGTCGTCAGTAGCAGTCTATATTGATTCTCTGTCAACGATTGTTAGGGTAAATCAGCTGCCGACGTCTGAACTCATGTCTAGTACTGAGGAGAACAATCTTGCCTATGTTATCTACACATCCGGGACTACGGGAAATCCTAAAGGCGTATTGGTCGAACACAAGGGAGTACTGGGCTTACGAAACAATTTGAGAACTCTTTATTTTGGCTCAGACATAGGGACACAACATGGAATTCTGTTTCTTTCGAATTATGTGTTTGACTTCTCGGTTGAGCAACTCGTTCTATCGATCCTGAGCTCTAATAAGCTAATCATCCCTGATCGTGACTTCGACATAGATGACCAGTTTTATAATTATGTCAACGAGAACGAGCTCACCTATCTTAGCGGAACACCTACATTTTTACATCAGATCGATATGTCAAGATTGGAGCATCTCAAGGTCTTGACAGCTGCCGGGGAAGCGTTCCATGCCAACCAGTTCGAGAAAATACGCAACGGCTTTAATGGCACGGTGCACAATGCTTATGGGATTACCGAAACCACCGTATATAATATGGTCGCCCGCTTTGAAGGCGACTCAAAGTTTCGAAATACGCTCGGGCAGCTTCTCCCAGGCATGAGGGGATACTTGCTAAATGATTGCTTGCAAATGCTACCGCTGGGTGCTGTGGGAGAACTCTACTTAGCTGGGGGTTGTGTAGCGCGTGGATATCTCAACCAGCCTGAATTGACTAAGCAACGTTTCCTGGCCAATCCGTTTAGGACGGAGGAGGATATCCGAGCCGGGAAATATCATCGAATGTACAAAACCGGAGACTTGGTTCGACGCTTACCTGGTGGACAGCTAGAGTACCTTGGCAGGAATGATCTGCAGGTCAAACTACGCGGATTCCGGTTGGAACTTGGAGAGATCGCCGCCGTCCTTGGTAGCTATCCAGGTATAAAGGAGAGTACAGTGGTCGCCAAGTACGACGAGAAGTTGTTACCCCACTCTAGACAAGCCAAATATCTTGTTGGCTACTATATTACAGACGATCCGCAGCTCACGGAATTAAAAGTGAGCACCTTCATGAAACATAGACTGCCAGCACATATGGTTCCGGTAATGTTGATACGCCTGAACACATCTCTGCCTGTGACGATTAACGGAAAGCTGGACACGCGAGCGCTCCCAGACCCCCACTTCCATTCGGATAAACATGAATACTTTGCCCCTCGCAACGATCGGGAAAGAAACATGTCCCGTATCTGGTCAAGAATCCTGGGCATAGACGACCTCGGGATCAACGACAACTTCTTCCAACTCGGTGGTGATAGCATCCTATCTTTGCAGCTCACAGCGCTTATCCGTGAGGAACTTAATCTCAAGGTTACCGCGAAAGACGTTTTCGACTGTAAATCTATTAGAGATCTTTGCGACAACATTTCAGTAGATGAAGACCAACCAAGTCGGCAAAAAGACTATGTTACAGAACAAGGCTCCCTTGCTGGGAAACTCCCACTGCTGCCGATTCAGGAGTGGTTTTTCTCCAAAAATTTGAAAAATTGTCACCATTGGAACCAGACTTTTACCATTCAAACTCCGCAACTTGACGTGAAGAGACTGAAGAGCGCATTGGAGGCTTTGCAGGACCACCATGACGCTTTCAAATTAAGATTCAAGTATACTAGAAGAGGCTACATTCAGTACTACGATTACGATCAAAGGGAAGTAGACTTGAATACCATGGATATCGGGATCGTAGCGCTGAAAGAAGAGCAAGACGCCACTTTCACGAGCTGGCAAAGCGGCTTCGATGTAAGGAAGGGGCCAATGTTTGCCGTAAGCTATATTCACGGCTTCAATGATGGCTCCGCTCGAGTATGGTTTGCCATTCACCATCTCATTGTTGATACTGTGAGCTGGAGTATTTTGATTCGGGACCTGGAAGCAATATATAAATACAAAAAACAAGAAAAAAAGGGGAGTAGTTACCGACAATGGACCCTGAGAGTCGACAATTATCTCCATACCGAGGTCGAACAGAAGTACTGGCATTCGGTGGTGAAAGACACCAAGTGGATAAATCAGAGATGGCCTATGTCCGGAAAAACTACCAATCGCGCAGAATTCTCATTAACCATCGACCAGACGATGCACCTACTCAGAGAATGCAACGCGTTGTATGAGACACGGGTGAACGAGCTTCTTCTCACAGCAGTAGGTTATGCATTGCAAGAGATAACAAAGACCCAGACAACGTTTGTCACTCTTGAGGGACATGGCCGTGAACCCTTCGACACCTCACTGAATGTGAGCCGCACAATGGGATGGTTCACTACCATGTACCCCTTCGCGCTTTCAGTTGTAGAAGATTTAGGTCTGACTATAAGCAGTATAAGAAAGAGTTTGAGAGAAGTACCCAATAATGGCATAGGGTATGGTGCCACTTTCGGGTATGTTCAGAAACCGCTGCCGCGCGTCACTTTCAATTATCTTGGTCAATTCGAACACCACACTACTACAAGTGATTCCTGGAATCTAACAAATGCCACGGGTACAATGAGTCTTAGCATCGATCCAAGTGACGAGGATGCCAATGATGCCATCCTCGACATAACCGGCATGTGCCTTGCACGGCAAATGAACTTTACCATCTCTAGTCGGTTTGAATCATCACTAAATGTCAAGCTTTGCTCCTTACTGAAGATGAACCTCGAACGCATCATCTCACACACTCTCCTCCACAGGCATTCAACCACCCCTATAGACAATCCCGGATTCATAAATAGTTCACTCGAAGAATTTGTCCCCTACTTTGAACTTCGTCACGCCTCTAACACCTCTCCAGTACTGTTCCTTCTACCCCCAGGTGAGGGCGGTGCAGAAAGTTACTTCAATAACATCTCCAAACATCTATCCGCCACATACAGCCTCATTATTTTCAACAACTACTACCTCCACTTCAAGATACCATCAACCTTTGAAGAGCTTGCCCGGATATATATCTGCTATATAAGGCAGGTCCAACCTATAGGTCCATACCATTTCTTCGGCTGGAGCTTTGGAGGAGTTTTGGCGTTTGAGATAGTCCGACAGCTGGGACATGCAGGAGAGCACGTTACAACGCTGGCCATTCTGGACAGCTACTTTGGCGTCGGGAAGGCGAGCGCGGATCTAGGACTTCCGAACGAGAAAAGCATTCTCGACCCCATCAACTACGTCTATACCCCTGGACCCTCCACGGCTGCTGAGCCACGAGGGCTCATCCCAGGACCTGATACTACCATTATCCTCTTCAAAGCCCCGCTCATGAACGACACTTACCGCAATGAACATCAGCGAAAGTTGTACGAGTATTATATGCGAAGCGAGTACAATAACCTCGATCTCCTTGTTTCTAGGGAGCGGATTGCGATTGTGCTGCTGAATGAGGAGACACATTTCTCGTGGCTGAGGAACGAGAAGCAGGTCGTCGAGATTTGCCAGGTTTTGAGAAACTGTCTGGGCGGCAGGTAGTAGAGGGGGGGAGAAAAAGGGTGTGTGTGTGAATTGAAGCTGAGTGGAAGATGGGAAGGGGGTTTGAATGCGCCGCGCAACGGCTTGGGTTGAGTGCACTTTTGGGCCTCGTCACCCATCCCATTTATGGATAGGGTTGGGTGTGAGGGTGGGTGGGCGAAGCTTATACTGGAATAACTACCTTACCATAACTACCTATTAGCCTTCCCAGCAGCCTCCCTAGCAGTCTCTCCAGCAGTCTTCCCATTTGTGATCGTAGCTAGGTCTATGGAACTTGATAATTCATTGGTAGCTATGAGGTAGTTACACACATAACGCACAAAGGTTGAAAGTAAAAACAGCGCGCGAAGATATACTTGAGAAATGACGCATTAATCGCGCTAGCCCGAATAGAGCTTAGCTTTCAGACCTGGCTGACCAATCATGATTTTGCAAGCTCAGGCCTGCAAAATGAAATTCCGCTCTATGACACCCCTCTTCTAAGAGCCTGAGCTTCGCAAAGGCGATGACGAGGCTTGCTTGACTGTTGTTGGAATGCCACGAGAACGTCGATGATGAGCCACATGTTCGTAGAATTCCCGTAAGATTTAACTTATTTCTCTGATGTCATAAATACATGTTTAGTTTCTCTCTTATCAAGATTCATGTATTGTCATTCAATATTCAATCAAACACATTTAATAACATTATTGTATTATTTTTCTTTCACTTTTGATACTTGATCTTTTTTATGAACATATTATAAATCAAAGATGTATCAATCTTGTAGTTCTGTAATATATGCAATCATAGTTAAAATAATTGTAGTGAGTCAGTAAAGTGAAAGAAGCGACTATCTTGATAAAATCAGTTTGCAAAAATGACATTGATTTTCATGAAATTTAGTTGAAATCTATAGTTGTATATGATATTTATATGATCAATAAGTATTTTAAATGACAGCTCATTCATTAGTAGCTTGAGTTTATTTCTCAGTCTCTGAAAATGTAAATAATATACAAACGTTTCTTCCTTCTTAGTTTTGAAGCAATATTCTTTCAGCAACTTCATTGTCATGATTGAAGATATCAAATTAAAATAATCAAGTCTTTGCTTTCATGTATGAAACATTCATATGCAAAAGCATACTTTACTCTCTTTCATCTTTCAGATATTTTCAACAATTTGATAACATGATCATTGAACTTTTAATCATACACTTTTTATTGCTGTCACAATGATAGCTTTCTCACAGACACTTGCAATATCATTCATTTCAGTTTCTAAGCTGTACTGTAGAAGAATCTTTTCATTATTCATGATTACATCTAGCGAGAAAGCAAGTCTTTGCTCATCATATTCTGCTAACTTCAAGAACATTGAAGTGATCAAGATAAGAGAATGAGAAAATATAAAAAGATGTACATGTGATGTTTTTGAAGAATTTAATGATGTGAATGAAGCAATCATGTCAGAAGAAATTGATGTGATAACTTTTGATGATTGATGAAATCTTATCATTAAACTTTGCATTATTGACATTAATGAATTAAGATCTGAGATTATTACTACATTGCTTGCAATCAACATAAAGTGTGAATCTTCATTTTTTAACATTATTGATAAATATCTTGATTGCAATGACAGTATTGATGATCTTGATTTTCTTTTGAAATTGAATTGCAAGACTGTTGATGAACTAAAAACAGTTTCAACATGATCTGTTTTCAAGATCATGTTGTTGATATACTCACATAGCAAG